>Ga0137412_10000106_pt1 | contig 48249 bp, 42 predicted proteins | sample CZODoug2_1_16fun_FD_122160 | JGI IMG/M metagenome (GOLD analysis project Ga0137412, IMG submission 122160) | Vadose zone soil fungal communities from Angelo Coast Range Reserve, California, USA - CZODoug2_1_16fungal (Hybrid Assembly) | ecosystem: Environmental > Terrestrial > Soil > Vadose zone...
GAGGGTCGGGGTGAGGGGCTGTCTCCAAGAACTCGAAAGACGCGAGTACGCGGAGAGTCCCCCTCACCCGGATTGCTGCGCAATCCGACCTCTCCCTGCAAGCGGGGCGAGGTGAAACTACGCGCTGTAACCCGGCGCCAGCTTGAACGCGCCGTTCTGCAGCGAATTGGCCTCGACCATGATGACTTCCTCATCCGGGTAGCCGTCATGGCGTTCGGGCGTAAAGGAGATGTCGCCGTAGACGCCGGGATATTCCTTGAGCTTGTTGAGATAGCCGACGACCTGTTCCGGTTCGGTGCCGACATGCATCATCGCTTCCGCGATCAGGTACGGTGAGTCGTAGCCGACGCCCACCCACCACAGCAATGTGTCGCCAAGGTCGATCTTGGCGTGTTTCAGACGGTCGAGGAAGGCGGTGGTGCGGTCCGGAAGCTTGCCGTCGGGGCTGTAGCAGACCGGGCGGAAATTGTTCGGATAGACCTTGGCCCAGTATTCGGGCTTTTCCAGCAGGGCCCGGGTCTGGCCGGAGCCGAGCGTGGTCTGGCCGACGATCGGCACGTCCCACTGCATCTGCCCACGCGTATTGATGATCCGCGACAGGAAGCCCGGATTCACGCTCCATGGCATGATGGCTTCCGCACCGGCCGAACGCATGCGCATGATCTCGGGCGTGACGTCCGGATTGGCGGCGTCGACATTGCCCTGGTAGACCACCTCCGCGCCCTTGGCCTTGAGCATCGGCACATAGGCGTTGACCGATGCGGTGCCATAGCCGGTGGTATCGCTGATCACCGCCACCCTCTTGCACTTCAGCACGTCCACCACATAGCGGTTCGCGGCGGCGCCGATCTGCTGGTTGGTCGGTGCGTTGCGGAAGCACATCGGATATTTCTTCGGGTCGGTCAGGCTGTCGACCCAGCACGGATGGATCTGTGGCGTGTTCGTGCGCGCGAGCAACGGCACGACCGCGAGCGACTCGCCGGAATTGACCGGGCCATAGACGATGCTCACCTTCGCTCCGTGGGAGAGCTCGGCCGCTCCATTCACGGCCTTGGTCGGATCGCTCTGGGTGTCGCGCACGATCAACTCGATGGGTCGGCCGTCGATGCCGCCGGCCGCGTTGATCTCCTGCACCGCGAGCTGGATTCCGCGATTCATCCCGACGCCCGTGGACGACGACGGACCCGTGAGGGCCGGAAGATAGCCGATCATGATCGGCTCTTTGGCTGCGATCGCGGGCTTGGCAATGGTGCCAGCCATCGCGGCGGCGGCGGATGCCAGCGCTTGACGACGGGTCAGCGGCATTTCGATTTCCTCCCTGAAGCGTTCGTTGATTCGACTCCCAAACATGCCCGGGTTCTTTGACCTCGGATTTTCTCAAGTCTGCAACTGACTATAGCGCCGGTTTGCTGGTTCGCATAGCAATGTCATCGAGGCTCAACCCAAAGTTCGGCGATCGTATGATGCCGTCATGCGCGCCGGCATGGGCTGCAACGGATCGTGCGCAGTTGATCCACATCCGCTTTCGCGTCATGTTTCCCGTCAAGTCGATGGCATCAATTTGTCACATGCCGAAAGTCGATCGTTCCCAAGGGAGATGCGCAAAGTGAGTGACGGACCTGACAGCAGTGACGCGGCGCGACCGAAGCTTTTCCAGCCCTTCACGATCCGAGGCCTCACGCTGAAAAATCGCCTCGTCGTGCCGCCGATGGTTCATTATCGCGCCGAGGCTGGAAACACCTGCGGCACATTTCACGTCGTGCATCTCGGCCGCTATGCCTTGGGCGGCTTCGGACTGGTCTTTGTCGAGGCGACGGGAGTCGAGGACATCGGCCTCATCAACGAGCATGATCTCGGCATCTGGAACGATGCCCAGGTGGAAAGCTTCAAGCCGCTGATCGCCTTCATGAAGCGCCAGGATACGGCGATCGGCATTCAGCTTGCGCATGGCGGCCGCAAGTCGTCCTCGCAAACCGCCATGCAGGGCATGGGGCCGCTGACCGAGGCGAACCTGAAAGCTGGCGCGAAGCGCTGGCAACCGGTGGGACCGACGGCCGAGCCTGTCGCCCCGGGCTGGCTGACGCCACGGCAGCTCACCACCGCCGAATGCAAGGCAATGCCCGCCACCTGGTCGGCGGCGGCGCGCAACGCGGTCAAGGCCGGCTTCGATGTCATCGAAATCCACACCGCGCACGGCTATCTGCTCGCCTCGTTCCTGTCGCCGGTCTCGAACACGCGCAATGACGAATATGGTGGCGACCGCGCCGGGCGCATGCGGCTGCCGCTCGAAATCGTCGAAGCGGTGCGGCGCGAGATGCCGGCCTCGATGCCATTGTTCCTGCGGGTCTCATCCGTCGACGGCACGCAGGAAGGCTGGAATATGGATGACACGGTCGCGTTTGCGCGCGAGCTGAAAGTGCGCGGCGTCGATGTGATCGATTGCTCCTCGGGCGGCATCTCGGGCTCGGCAACGGCGGCGCAAGTGCCGCGCAGCCTTGGCTTCCAGGTGCCTTTCGCGGAGCGGGTGCGCAACGAAGCGGACATCGCCACGATGGCCGTCGGCATCATTCTCGAGGCGCAGCAGGCCGAAGCCATCCTCGAGAAGGGCCAGGCCGATCTCATCGCGGTCGGCCGGCAGTCGCAGTACAATCCCAACATCGCGCATCACTGGGCGCACGATCTCGGCATCAACCGTCGCTTCGAGGACTGGTCGCCGGAATATGGCTGGTGGCTCGAGAAGCGCATCAAGACGCTGGAAGGCTTCGCGATGCCGACGGGCGCCGTGACACGTCGCTCGTAGCAGCCGTTGCGCGCGCGGTGGTCCAGCGTGTGCGCAAACCCGTTTTCAAACTCCGGCCGATTTTCCGTTGACCATCGGTTCGTGTCTGGGAATAAGTATGTACCAATCGGGCTCAGCAAGAGCTGTTTAATAGATGGGATGGATCCGGCCTGATGCCAAGCACCGTGACGGAATCGCTGATTTTCCGCGACATGTTCGGCACCGCCGCGATGCGCGGCGTGTTCTCGGACGAGGCCCTGGTGGGCCGCTATCTCGAAGTCGAAGTGGCCCTGGCGCGGGCGGAAGCGGCCACCCAGGTGATCCCCACGGAAGCCGCCGACGCCATCGCCGAGGCAGCGCGCACGATGCCGATCGACTTCGACCGGCTGCGGCACGAGACCGAAATCACTGGCTACCCGATCATCGCGATCGTGCATCAATTGGCGGAAGCCGCAGGCGACGCAGGCGGCTATGTCCACTGGGGCGCCACGACCCAGGACATCATGGACAGCGCCACCGTGCTGCAGGTGCGCGCGGCGCTAGATCTCGTCAGAGCCGATCTGATCGAACTGCGAGGTATCCTCGCCGCGCTCGCGCTGAAGCACCGCGACACGCCAATGGCGGGCCGCACCCATCTGCAGCAGGCGCTGCCGATCACCTTCGGCTACAAGGTCGCAGTCTGGCTCTCGATGATCGAGCGCCACATCGAACGATTGGAGCAACTTCGACCGCGGGTGCTGATCGGCCAGTTCGCGGGCGCCGCCGGCACGCTCGCCTCGCTTGGAGCGGACGGGTTGAAAGTCCAGGCCGCGCTCTGTGATCTGCTGGGACTCGGCCGTCCCACTGCCACCTGGCATGTGGCCCGCGACGGCTTCGCGGAAGTGGTCGCATTCCTGGGCCTCGTCACCGGCAGCCTCGGCAAGATCGCAACGGACGTCATGTTGCTGATGGCGACCGAGTTCGCCGAGGTGGCGGAGCCCTTCGTCAAGGGACGCGGCGCCTCCTCGACGATGCCGCAGAAGCGCAACCCGATCTCCTCCGAACTGATGCTTGCCGCGGCCAAGGCCGTTCGGCAGCATGTCGCGCTGATGCTGGACGGCATGGTGCAGGATCTGGAACGCGCCACGGGCCCATGGCATGCCGAGTGGATCGCGATCCCCGAAAGTTTCATCCTGACCGGCGGCGCGCTCGCGCAGGCCAGGTTTGTGCTTGGCGGACTGATCGTCGATGCCCAGCGCATGCGCGACAACCTCGCGATCAGCGGCGGCCTCATCGTCGCCGAGGCGGTGATGATGGCGGCAGCGCCCAGGCTCGGCCGCCAGCGCGCGCATGATGTGGTCTACGACGCCTGCCGCAGCGCCGTGACCGACAGACGGCCGCTGGCCGACGTTCTGACCGAGATGCCGGAGATCGTCGATGCGCTCGGCGGCACGGATGCCATCCGCCATCATTGCGATCCGGCGAATTATCTCGGCCTCGCGCCGCAGATGGTCGACCACATGCTGAGCCAGCTCGGTCGCAAACCTTCGGTCGCCAAGCCTTCTCTCGGCAAGCCAGATGCGCGCTGACGTCCGTGTGGCTACCACGGCGCCGCGGGAAATCTACCTTGCCCATGTGGCACGCGACAAACTCGCGTTCGATCGCCGTACCGATCCGGCCGCGTCTCAGAACAATAGAACATCAGTGAGGTGATGAACGTCGATCGGCGCTGCGCCTCGGCCGCGTCGTCGTGCCAAGATCGAAGGAGCCGCGCTGTCAACTATTGAAGGCGGCCTGCGCTTCCGGCAGATCCCAGATCCTGCCGATCGCTGCACTTCCCTCAGCCGTGATCGCGGCCTCGTCGCCGTGCAGGTATTGGCCGGCATCGATCAGCAGCCGCCCGTCGACGATGACCTGGTCGATATTGGCGCGGTTGGCGAGCGCGATCAGGGCGCGCCGAGGATCGAACAAAGGCTGCAGATGCGGATGTGTCATGTCGACCACGGTGAGATCGGCGGTTGCGCCCGGCACGATGACGCCGAGATCGGCGCGCTTGATCAGTCCGGCCGCGGTCACCGTGACCGCCTCGATCAAGTCCGGCGCGTTCGCCACGTCGGCGCGGCCGGACACGATCTTCGAGATCATCGAAGCAGCATTGAGCTCGCCGAGAAAATCCATGTTGTAGCCGTCGGTACCGACCACGGTCCTGACGCCATGGCCTGCGAACCGGCTGAACGCAGCGGTGACGCCCGAGCGCGCGAACACGCGCGGGCAATTCAGCACTGTCGCGCCGCGCGCCGCCATCAGCCTCAGATCGTCGTCGGAACTTGCCAGGCAATGCGCACCCAGCAGGCTAGGTGTGAGCAGGCCCAGCCAATCCAGATATTCGGCCGGCGAGCGGCCGTCATACCGCGCGCCGATCGTGGCGATCTCGGCTTGGCTCTGCGCGAGATGGATCGTGATGGGGATGTCGAGTTCGCGCGCCCGCGCAGCGCAGGCCCGCAGCAGATCGGGGCCGCAGGTGTCGGTCGCATGCGGGCTCATCGCCAGCCCGATGCGGCCGTCGCCGCGCCCGTTCCAGCGATCATGGAGCGCGTTGAAGATGTCCATGTCGGCTTGGCCGTCATCGCCGGCATACCGCACCACGCCACCCGGACCGGCCTTGGCATCGGACGTAGAGAACAGATAGGGCGCGCCATAGAAGCGGATGCCCATCTCCTCGGCGGCGTCGAACATCTCAGGAATCGTATTGCGAAACGGCTCCATCACGGTGGCGACGCCGCCCTTCAGGAGTTGCAGGATGCCGAGCCGCGCGATCGCCAACCGCTCGGACGGCGACAGCAGCTCGGCGCCGCGCCTGGTCAGCGGCAGCAGCACCGTGTAGACGATACTCTGATTGTTGCGGCGGCCGTTGCCGTCCTCGGTATGCGTCCGCGCCACCGCTTCGCTGAAGCAGTGATTGTGCATGTTGAGCAGGCCCGGCAGCACGAAGCGGCCGGGCTTGTCGAACATTTGATCGGCGGACGGCCGGTCGCGCGTGACGGCGGCGATCTTGTTGCCTTCGAGCAATACCCAGTGGTCGCGCAGCACGTCCTGCGCACCGTCCTTGCGGGACAACACATAGCTGCCGAAGATCGCGGTCGTGCTCATGATGGACGCACATTCCAAAAGACCGCCGTGCCGTCGAGGATGCCGGTAATGCCCGTGCGGTACGCGGTCGGCTGCTTATACTGACCGATCGGAAAGTAGGGAATTTCCTCGAATGACAACGCCTGGATATCCCGGCAGATGCGCTGTTGCTCGGCAAGGCTGGCGGCTGCGAGCCACTGGCTGCGCAGCGCGCCCATCTTCTCGCTTCTGTACCAGCCGGCGGCCTTGCTGTCGCCGCGCAGGTTGGTGTTGCCGGCCGGATTGAGCCAATCGATGCCCTGCCAATTGCCGACACCGGCGCTCCAGCCGCCCTGGGCGATCGGGTCCTTCTTCAGTTGCCGCTGCAGCACCGCGCCGAAATCCATGCCGGCATATTCGACATTCATGCCGGCCTGCTGCAGCATGTCGGCCGCGACATCGCCGAGCGGCTTCTGCGCGAGCGAGTTGGTCGGCACCAGCAGCACCACCTTCTCGCCATTGTAGCCGGCGGCCTTCAGATCGGCCTTGACCTTCGCCATGTCGCGCGGTCCGCGGAACACGTCGAGGCCGACATCGCTCGCCATCGGCGTGCCCGGCGCGAAGAAGCCGATCGGCGCCGTCTGATAGGCGGGATCGTCGCCCGCAACCGCCGTCATGAAGGCGGATTGGTCGATCGCGCCCAGCAGCGCGCGGCGGATCGCCGGATTATCGAATGGCGGCTGCAGGTGATTGACGCGCAGCATGCAGGTGTAACCGCGCGGATCGAGGATCCGCGTGGCGAGATTGCCCGCGCGCTTGAGCACCGGCAACAGATCATGCGGCGTGGTTTCCTGCCAATCCTGCTCGCCGGTCTGCAGCGCCGCAACTCCGGTCGCTGCATCCGGCATCGTGGTCCAGACCACGCGATCGTAATGCACGATCTTCGGCCCTGCCGTCCAATCCGCCGTGCCGCCCTCGCGCGGCCGATAGCGATCGAAGCGGGCATAGACGTTGCGGGCGCCCTGCACGCGCTCGTCGGCGACGAAACGGAACGGACCGCTGCCCACGACCTCGGTGAGCGGCTTGAACGCATCCTGGTTCGCCAGCCGCTCCGGCATCATGAACGGCGCCTGGATCGCCGACTTGCCGAGCGCTGCGGGCAACAACGGAAATGGCCGCTTCAGCCGAAAGCGGATAGTGCGGTCGTCCGGCGCTGACAATTCGTCGGTTGCCGCCATCAGTTCGGCGCCAAAGCCGTCGCGCGCCGCCCACCTCCTAATGCTCGCGACGCAATCGCGCGCCAGCACGCGCTCGCCGTCGTGCCATAGCAAACCGTCGCGCAAGGTCAGGTCCCATTGCCGATCATCGTTGGAGACTGTGTGTCCCGACACCATCTGCGGCGAGACTTCCAGGGCCGAGTTCATGCCGTACAGCGTGTCGTACACCATGAAGCCGTGGTTTCGCGACACCTGCGCCGTGGCGTAGATCGGATCGAGGAAGGTCAGGTCGATCACGGGAATGAAGCGCAGCGTGGTCTGCGACTCCGCCCGCAAAATTTTCGGCAGCGACAGGGCCGGAACCGCTGCGGCGGCCCGTAACAGCGAACGGCGGGATACAAGTGCTTTCGACATGATCGACGCGCCTATCGGGCGACACGATCGGCGCGGCCCTCGGCGGCGGCCGCTTCGTGACCCAGAAAATTAGTCGCGATCGCCTGGCCGGTCGTGATCCACAGATCGGGGCAGGATTTCGCGTAGGTCAGAAATTCGCGCAGCAGCCGAAGCCGCATCGGACGGCCGCTGCATTGCGGATGCAGCACGGTGGTGACCATCGCGCCCCAGTCGCGCACCTCGTCGAGTTCATCCTTCCAGAGCGAGAGCACATGCTCTTTCGGAAAGATCGGCCGCGGGCTGAAGCGCGCGGACAATCCATGCATCCAGTCGTCATAGCTCGGGGTGACCGGCAGTTCGATCGTGCCCAGTGTGCCATCGGCAAGGCGATGGCGGTAAGGCCGCACATCGTCGCGAAATGACGAGGTGTAGACGATGCCGTGACGCACCAGCGCCACGCGCAATTCCTCGGTGAACTCGCCGAACGGCGCGCGATAGCCGGTCGGCTTGACTCCGAGCCTTCGCTTCAACGTCTCAAAGCCCCGCCCCAGTTCCTCCTCGATCCAGGGGTCGCCGGGATCGGGCAGCAGATGGTGATAGCCGTGATGGCCGATCTCATGGCCGGCCTTGAGAATCGCCTCGGCCATCGCCGGATGCGCATCCACCGACCAGCCGGTGACGAAGAACGTCGCCTTCAGATCAAGCTGGTCGAGCAGTTCCAGGAGCTTCGGCGTCCCGACACGGGCCTCATAGCCGCCATAGCTCATCGTGACCAAACGCTTGGCGTGCGCCGCCTCCTTGCTGGTCCAGGCGCTTTCGGCGTCCACGTCGAACGACAGGAACATCGCCGACGTATAAGGCCCGGGCCACGGATAGTCCGGCGCCGGCGGCGCGGTATTCGACGGAAAAAGCGGAATACTCGCGAGTGCTTTACTGTCCTGCATTGATGGTCGCCTTTTCCACGCCGTAGTCGGTCAATTTCCATTTCGTCAGCAGAGCACGGTAGGAGCCGTCCGCGATCAGCGCATCGAGCGCGTCGACAACCGCCTGCTGCAACGCCGTTTCCTTGACGCCGAGCGCAAGCCCGGTGAACTGCACGGCGAAGACGTCGCCGATCGGGACATAAGCGCCCGGCTCGAGGTCCATCATATAGGGCAGCGTCTCGCCGCCCTGCACGGCGGCGTCGAGCCGGCCCTGCCTGAGTTGAGTCCTGGCATCGCCCGATCCTTCCGTGCCGACGAATTTGATCGGATCGCCGCCGCAATGCGCGTCGCTCCAGGCCGCGATCAATTTCGGAAACGACGTGCGCCGGCTGGCGCCGATCGTTTTTCCGCACAGCGCCATGGTGTCCTTGAACTCCGCCGCGCGCGATTGCTGGATAAAAAAGCGCGGCCCGTTGCGAAGGTAGTCGACGAAAGTCGCCGTGTCCTGCCGGCTTTTCAGGTCCGTCATTCCCGTCAGGATGGCATCCACCCTGCCGGTCGCGATCGCTGGCATCAATTGGTCGAAGCTGGTTTCCTGCCAGGCGATCCTGACGCCGAGCTTGCGGCCGAGCGCCTCGCCGAGTTCGACATCGAACCCGGTCAGCGTGTTGGTGGCCGGATCGCGGAATTCCATCGGCGGATAGTTCGGCACGACGGCGACCTTGAGGCTGCCCTGCTTGGCAATTTCCGGCGGCAACTCGCCGGCCTTGACGGAAGCGGTGGCGGCGCCGGCAAGCAGGGCTGCGAGAAGGAATTTCATCATGAGTATGGCCTCATCAGATCACCGCGGAAAGAAACGAACGCGTGCGCAACTCGCGCGGTGCCGCGAGAAGCTCCGCCGCCGATCCGGATTCGACGATCGCGCCTTGGTCCATGTAAACGACCGTATCCGCGACCTCGCGCGCAAAGCCGAGCTCGTGGGTCACCACCATCATCGTCATGCCGCTTCCGGCAAGCTCCTTCATCACCGCAAGCACCTCGCCGACCAGTTCCGGATCGAGCGCGCTGGTCGGCTCGTCGAACAGCATCAGCATCGGCTTCATTGCCAGCGCTCGGGCAATCGCCACCCGCTGCTGCTGGCCGCCCGAAAGCTCGGCCGGATACGCATCGGCCTTCGCCGACAATCCGACGCGGGCCAGTAGCTCCATCGCGTCCGCTCGCGCCTCGTCTCGACTGCGGCGCTGGACCTGCACCGGGCCTTCCGTGATGTTTTCCAGCGCGGTCATGTGGGGGAACAAATTGAAGCGTTGAAACACCATGCCGGTCTTCAGGCGCTGCCGCGCGATCTCGCGCGGGCTCAGTGCATGCAATCGGCCGTGCTGTTCGCGCACACCTAGGAGCTCGCCATCCAGCCAGATGCCGCCGCTGTCGAGCGGCGTGAGCTGGTTGATACAGCGCAACAGCGTCGTCTTGCCCGATCCGGACGCCCCGATCAGGCAGAGCACCTCGCCCGCGTGGACGTCGAGCGAGACATCCTTGAGCGCCTGAAAGGCTCCGAAGGATTTGCTGACGGACCGGATCGCGACGAGGGGTTGGGTCATCGGGCGATCTGCAGCGATCCGCGCGCGAAGCGCCGCTCCAGCAGCATCTGCAACGGCGTCAGGATCGAGACGACGAGCAGGTACCAGAAGCCGGCGACGATCAGCAGTTCGATCACGCGCGAATTCGCGTAATAGATATTCTCGGCGTTGTGCAGCACTTCCGGATACTGGATCACACTGGCGAGCGACGTCGCCTTCACCATGCCGATGAATTCGTTGCCGAGCGGCGGGATCACGACCCGCATCGCCTGCGGCAGGATGATCCGCCGCAGCGCGCGCAATCGTCCCATGCCGATGGCCTGCGCCGCCTCATATTGTCCAGCGTCGACCGACAGCATGCCGGCCCGCATCACCTCTGACGTATAGGCGCCCTGGTTGATACCGAGGCCGAGCAGCGCCGCCAGAAACGGCGTCATGATGTCGACCGCGCGCACCGACCACAGGCCGGGAATGCCGATGGCCGGAAACACCAGAGCGAGATTGAACCACAACAGGAGCTGCAGGATCAGCGGCGTGCCGCGAAACAGCCATGTGTAGCCGCTAGCGACCGACCGCAGCACCGGATTCGGCGACAGCCGCATGATCGCGACGACCACACCAAGCACGATGCCGAGCGCCATCGCCAGCACCGCCATCACCATGGTGTTGACGATGCCGTCGAGGATCACCTTCACGGTCAGGAAGCGGCCGACATAGCTCCATTCGATCTGGCCGCCGGCGAAGGCGCGCCCGATCATGGCCAGCACGACGACGATCGCGGCGGCAGCGAGCCATCGCCGCCAGTGAAACTCGCGCGCGACCCGCATCCTGGAAATGTCGGGGAAACCTTCCGCCAGCATCTGCGCTGCCCTCATGGCTCAGCTCCTTCGATCCGCTCCGCGATCGGCCATGCGACGTCAGGTCTCGTCGCGCGCGGCGGGCTCGATGACGCCCGCGCGCTCGGTGATCACCTTGTAGTGCTCCGGCCGCCGATGCGCGGCGAAATTGAACATCTTCTCCTTGCCCTGGCGGCAGAGGTCGAGGTCGATGTCGGCGACGATGACCTCGTCCGCAAGCGTCTGCGCTTCGGCGACGATGCGGCCGTTCGGATCGACGATGCAGGAACCGCCGATCAGTCCCGAGCCGTCCTCCTCGCCGGCCTTCGCGACCGCGATCGCCCAGGTTGCATTCATGTAGGCATTGGCCTGGACCACAAGCTTCGAATGGAAGGTGCGCAGTGCGCCGTCTTCCGTGCTGCCGCCGTTCGGATCATAGGCCGCGGAATTGTAGCCGAGACAGACCAGTTCGACGCCCTGCATGCCGAGCACGCGCCAGGCTTCCGGCCAGCGCCGATCGTTGCAGATCATCATGCCCATGATGGCATCGTGCCAGTCACGGCCAGTGCGAAACGCCGGGAATCCCAGATCGCCATATTGAAAGTAACGCTTCTCAAGCTGCTGGTAGCGCGCGCCGGCGCGCGGCTCGGTCGAGCCCGGCAGATGCACCTTGCGATAGCGGCCCAGGATTTCGCCATCACGATCGACCAGGATCGACGCGTTGTAGCGTCCGCCGGCCGAGGTCAATTCGGCATAGCCGACACAGAACCCGATGCGAAGCTTTCTCGCGCGGTCGAACAGAGCAGCGACTTCCAGATTAGGCATGCCGCGTTCGAAATAGCGATCGAGCGCCTCGCCATCGAGCAGCCAACGCGGAAAGAAGGTCGTGAACGCCAGTTCCGGAAATACCACGAGACTCGCGCCCTCGGCGGCGGCGTCCTCCAGGAGCTTCAGCATTCGCGTCAGCGTGTGCTCGCGCGAGTCCGCTTTTTGCGTCGGACCCATCTGAGCGGCCGCGGCGCGCAGAATACGCGTCAACATTGCCTCCAATCTGTGCGGATTGCCGTTTTGGTGAGCGGATCATCCGCGTCGTCGGCGCTCCAATAAGCCCGCAATTACACGAAAGGGCGCGGCCGATTGCAATCATTCTTGCTATGATATTTTCGGCCAGACAATCACCGGTACTTATATGAACCTGCGTCAGCTCGAGATTTTGCGCGCCGTCATTCGCCACCGCACCACGGTCGCGGCGGCGGACGAACTGGCGCTGTCGCAGCCCGCGATCTCCAACGCGCTGAAAGCGATGGAGACGCAGGCGGGCTTTGCGTTGTTCGAACGTGTCAACAATCGGCTGTTCCCGACCAGCGAAGCGATGGCGCTCTACAAGGAGAGCGAGGCGATTTTCGCGCTGCACGCCAAACTCGAAAACCGCGTGCGCGACCTGCGCGAGTGCCGTTCTGGACATCTGTCGATCGTGTCGACGCCGCCGCTGGCCTACAGCATCATTCCGCCGGCGCTCTCGGCCTTTCTGCACCACCGCCCGCAGACCCGCATGTTCTTCGATGTCCGCCGCTATGAGGGAATCATCGACGGCGTCACGAGCCGGGTCGCCGAGCTCGGCTTCGCGCTCGGCCTGTCGCATCATCCGGGCGTCGCGCATGAGGTGGTTCACTCCGGTGAAATGGTCTGCGTGTTGCCACCAAAGCATCCGCTGGCCGAACGACCCGTCATTACCGCCAATGACCTCGTCGGCCTCCCCTTCGTCGGTCTGGAGCGCGGCACGCGATTGGGCGAGGCGGTCCGCGAGAGCTTTGCGCAAGCCGGCGCACCGTTCCAGCCGACCATCGAGGTGCGATATTGCAACACGGCCTGCGTGCTCGCGGCCGCGGGCGTCGGCGCCGCCGTCGTCGATCCGTTCTCGCCGCGCCAGGGCGGCAGCCACGAGCTGATCGTGCGGCCCTTCACGCCGAGAACGCCGGCTGTCGCCTACATGCTGTGGTCCGAAGCCGAACCGCTCTCGCGGCTGGCCAAGGCATTTTTAAACGAAGTACGGCAGGCGAGCCGCGCGCTCAGCCACGATGGCGGTTAGCGCGCTGCTTCAAATCCCGCCAGCACCGCGGTCAGGTTCGCCCCGAGAATGTCCGACAAATATCCGCCCTCCTGCACGAAGGCGGTCGGCAATCCCATGCGCGCGATCGACTGGCCGATGCGCCGGAAGCCGTCCGTCGTCACAGCGAGACCTGCCAACGGATCATGCTCCGACGCATCGAGACCGAGTGCGACCACGAGCGCGCCCGGCGCGAACGCTTCGATCATTTTTTCGGCCATGCCGAGCGCCTGCAGATAACCGTCATCGCCGGTTCCGATCGGCAACGGGATGTTGAAATTGGTGCCGAGGCCTGCGCCTTCGCCCCGTTCATGGGCATAGCCCCAGACGAACGGATAGAACGCGGCCGGATCGGCATGGATCGAAACCGTCAGGACATCGCCGCGCTCGTAGAAAATGGCCTGCGTGCCGTTGCCGTGATGAACGTCGACGTCGAGGATCGCAACGCGCTCATGCCTGAGCCGCAGATGACTTGCTGCGACCGCGCCGTTGTTGAGGAAGCAGAAACCGCCGGCGAGGTCGCGATAGGCGTGATGGCCAGGCGGCCGACAGAGCGCATAGGCCGCGTCCTCGCCGTCCAGCACCAGTTGCGCCGCCGTCGTCGCCACATCCGTCGCGGCGCAGGCGGCGGCCCAGGTGCCGGGCCCGATCGGACAGGCCGTATCGACGGTATGCCAGCCGAGGCGGCCGACGATATGGGTCGGATAGGTTCCGGCGTTGCGAACCGGATGCATGTTGGCGATCATCTCCGAACCGGCATCGCCGAGCGCGGACCATGCGTCCCACGCCTCGGCGAGAAAGCTGAGATATTCGGGGCCGTGCACCCGTGCGCGCGGCCCCTGCCCGAACGCCGTCGGCTCGATCAATCGATGCTTGCCCGCCTTCAATCCCGCCAGCAGCCGGTCCGCGCGCTCAGGCTGCTCGGTGGTACGCGTGATGACGCCGCGAACCAGAAAGAATTGCGGATCATGGCTGCGATGCAGTTCGGTATAGACGGCTTTCACTCAGGCACCCCCAACAGCGTCGGAACACGATGTGGTTCCGAAGCCGAAAATAACCCAATCAACTCGTTCTCAAAGCAAAATCGAATCGCTGAGCCGCCGCCTCCGACAAATTGAAAAAAAGGGCCGGCTGATTGGCCGGCCCTCTTCAAGCTTTGTCTCGTTGGCCCACTAGCGGGGCGATAAGCGTCATCCCTTGGCGCTCACAAAAGGCACCGCGACGAATCGGCTCGCATCCGCAGTCTTCACCTGCATCAGCACGCTGTGCTTGCCGTCGGCCTTGGCGTCGCGCAGCGCGGCACGCACATCGCCGACATTCGACACCGCCTTGCCGCCGACATTAAGGATGACGTCGCCGGTCTTCACGCCATGTTCGGCCGCCGTACCATCGGGATCGACGGCCGTCACCACGACACCCCTCGCACCCGCGCCCTCGACATCGCCCGCGGGCGCAAGGTTGAGCCCGAGCTGCGGCGTGTCCGCGGTGTCCTTTGAGGACTGCGGCTCCGCGGCGCTGGCCTGATGGTCGTTCGGCATCGCACCAAGGGTCAGCGTCATCGTCTTGGATGTGCCCTTGTGCAGCACGTCGAGCTTCACGGATGTGCCGGGCGCCATCATGCTGATGGTGCGGGCGAGATCGCGCGAATCCTTCACCTCCGTGCCGTTGACGGCAGTGATGACGTCACCCGCATCGATTCCGGCCTTGGCGGCGGGGCTGCCATCCTGCGGATTGTCGACCATGGCGCCCCTCGCCTGCTTCAGGCCGAGGCTGTTGGCGATATCGGCCGTCACCGGCTGGACCTGCACGCCGAGCCAGCCGCGCGTGACCGCGCCGTTGTCCTTGAGCTGCGCTATGACGAGCTTCGCCGTTGCGGCAGGGATATCGAAGCCGATTCCGACCGATCCTCCGGACGGCGAATAGATCGCGGTGTTCACGCCGATGACATTGCCGTTCACGTCGAAGGCCGGGCCGCCGGAATTGCCTTTGTTGATGGGCGCGTCGATCTGCACGTAGTCGTCATAGGGCCCGGCGCCGAGGTCGCGGCCGCGTGCGGAAACGATTCCGGCCGTGACGGTGCCGCCGAGACCGAAGGGATTGCCGACGGCCACGACCCAATCGCCGATGCGCGGCGGCTGGTCAGCGAACTTCACGTATTGGAAGTCGTCCTTGCCGTCGACCTTGATCAGCGCCAGATCGGTCTTCTGGTCGGAGCCGACGACCTTCGCCGTGTAGATCGTGCCGTCGTCGGCCGTCACCTGCACCGACTTGGCATGATCGACGACGTGATAATTGGTCACGGCATAGCCGTCCGGCGAGATGAAGAAGCCCGAGCCCTCGCCGGTGATGACCTGATGCTGTCGCGGCATGCCCTCGCCATCCGGGAGGCGGAAGCCGAACTGACGTGAAAAACGCTCGAACGGCGAATCGCGATCGGCGCCCATCCGCTCGCTGCTGCCCTGGAAGGCTGCGTCATTGTCCCCGTCGTTTTCGATCCTGACCCTGACCGAGATGACCGCGGGCTTGACCTTGGCAACGAGGTCGGCGAACCCGGCCGTGTTCGGCGCGGATTCCGCATGCGCGGCCGACGTCAAGGCGGCAACGCCGGACGGCAGATAACCGCTGGGCCCGGCGGCGAGAACCGCGAGGCCAAGCGCGCCGGCGGACGCCAGCAGCGCGAGACGGCGCGGTCTGAGGATTCTTTGCCGGGCGGCGGGTGGTGTATTCGATTGATCGTTCATGATGACATCTCCGAAAAAAGGTCTGGATGAATCTTGAACGCTCAAAATAGGCAATCACACCTTACGAGGTCCTGTTCTTGCGATGAATGTTTTGAAAGGCTCGGCAAGATCGAGCAAGCAAGCCGCAATTACAGTTCATCGCGCCATGTGAAAAAAATTTTAGGAACGGCGTCGTCCATCCATTTGCCTGAGGCAGGACGCCTGGTGTGGAGCGACGACGACAACCTTCGTCGCACAATACAAGGCGATCATGGATGATGATCCAGCGCATCGCACCTGCAGGACCTCACGCCTGCAAGACTTGGCATCAAGACCTGGCATGGGGATGCGACTTCGGCGGGGAACAGGGCCGGACAGGCCGGCCTCTGCCCGGTTTGTCATGACACCCGTCCGGACCTTCTTTTGGCGCTCGAAACCAAAACCAGCTTCGCCTGGTAGTCAGCCCCGGATCGAGGGGCAGGAACGAATGGTCCTCGTACGGGCTTTCCAGTTATAACCATGACCACAACGGTTGAGGGTCGGCGACGGTACGGCTGCCCGAAATGACCGAACGCTTGTGTTGCACCGCAAGGAGGAGGACTCAAAATGGCTTCCGTCGGAACCGAGCCGCTCGCACGCCACGCGCTCGCTTATGTACTCGCAGGAGGACGCGGCAGTCGGCTGCTGGAATTGACCGACAGGCGAGCCAAACCCGCGGTCTATTTCGGCGGAAAGTCGCGCATCATCGATTTTGCGCTGTCCAACGCGATGAATTCCGGCATTCGCCGTATCGCCGTGGCGACGCAATACAAGGCTCACAGCCTCATCCGCCATCTGCAAATGGGCTGGAACTTCTTTCGTCCGGAGCGAAACGAGAGCTTCGATATCCTGCCGGCCAGTCAACGCATCTCCGAAACCAACTGGTATCTTGGAACCGCGGATGCCGTCTACCAGAACATCGATATCCTGGAGAGCTATGGGGCAAAGTTCATCGTGGTGCTCGCGGGAGATCATGTCTACAAGATGGATTACGAGCGCATGCTTCAACAGCACGTGGAGCAGCGCGCGGATGTGACGGTCGGCTGTCTTGAAATGCCCCGCGCAGAATCAAGCGCGTTCGGGATCATGCACGTCAACGACGACGATACGATCCAATCATTTCTCGAGAAACCGGCTGATCCGCCACCGATGCCCGGGAAGCCGGACAAATCGCTCGCCAGCATGGGGATCTACGTCTTCAACACCGAATTTCTGTTCGATGAACTCAGGCGCGACGCAAGCGACCCCGGTTCGAACCACGATTTCGGCAAGGACATCATCCCATACATCGTGAAGAACGGCCGGGCGGTCGCCCATCAATTCACCCGCTCCTGCGTCAGGTCCAACGGCGAGGCGCGCAGCTATTGGCGGGATGTCGGGACCGTCGACGCCTACTGGTCGTCGAATATCGACCTCACGGACGTGGTGCCCGAACTCGATCTTTATGACCGCGCATGGCCGATCTGGACGCATGCCGAAATTACGCCGCCGGCGAAATTCGTTCATGATGAAGAGGGGCGCCGCGGCGCGGCGATCACCTCGTTGATCTCCGGCGGTTGCATCGTTTCCGGCGCTGCTGTCCAGCGTTCGCTGCTCTTCACGGGCGTGCATTTGCACTCCTGGGCGAGGCTTGAGAACGCGGTCGCGCTCCCTTACGTCAATGTCGGGCGCAGCGCCCGACTGAGAAATGTCGTCATCGACCGTGGCGTGCAGATTCCGGAAGGAATGGTCGTCGGAGAAGACCCCGACCTTGATGCGAAGCGATTCCGGATGACCCCGCAGGGCATCTGCCTCATCACGCAGGCGATGATCGACGGATTGGATGCATGACACTCCTTCGTGTCCTGTCGGTCGCCTCCGAGATCTATCCGATCATCAAGACCGGCGGCTTGGCCGATGTCGCGGGAGCGCTCCCCGTTGCGCTGCAGGCTGAGGGGGTCGAAACCTGGACGCTGGTGCCGGGTTATCCAGCCGTTCTCGATGCGCTCGATAAGGCGACGGAAGTGTGCCGTTACCCGCATTTTTTTGGCGGCGACACCCGCCTGCTCCGCGGATCGCATGGCGAACTCCGTCTCTTCGTGCTCGATGCGCCGCATCTCTTCGCCCGAAGCGGCAATCCCTATCTCGGGCCCGATGGATCGGACTGGCCTGACAATGGGTTGCGGTTCGCAGCCTTCGCGCGCGTGGCCGCCGATATCGGACTGGGCGCTGTGCCGTCGTTTGTGCCCGAGATTGTGCATGCGCATGATTGGCAGGCCGCGCTCGCGCCCGCTTTTCTGACCTATAGTGGCCAGCCCCGCCCCGGCACGATCATAACGGTTCACAACCTCGCCTATCAGGGAATTTTTCCGGCTGACATGCTGAGCGCGATCGGCCTGCCGCCGGAATCGTTCACGCTGCACGGCGTCGAATACTATGGATCGATCGGATTCTTGAAAGCGGGCCTGCAATTCGCCGACCGCATCACCACCGTCTCGCCGACCTACGCGGTCGAGATCCAGCAGGATGAGCAGGGCATGGGATTGGGCGGGTTGCTGCGGGAGCGGTCTGCCGACTTGATGGGAATTCTCAACGGAATCGATACATCCGTCTGGAACCCGGCAACCGATCCGCGTATCGCTTCGCATTACAGCATCGACAATCTGCAGAGCCGGGCCGCCAACAAGGCGGTCCTGCAACGACGATTGGGTCTAAAGGTCGCGCCGGATGCATTCCTGATCGGCGTCGTCAGCCGGCTGTCGGGGCAGAAGGGGCTCGATCTGCTTCTCGCAAACCTCCCGACGATCTTGAATGGCGGGATGCAACTGGCCTTGCTGGGAGACGGCGAGACGGATCTGAAGACTGGCTTCCGCAACGCCGCGGAAGCCGATCCGGATAAGATCGGCGTTTTCATAGGCTTTGACGAGGACCTCGCTCATCTGATTCAGGCCGGGGCCGATGCGCTGGTGGTGCCGTCGCGTTTCGAACCTTGCGGTCTCACGCAACTTTGCGCGCTGAGATACGGCGCAGTTCCGATCGTATCCGGTGTCGGCGGTCTTGCCGATACCATCATCGACGAGCACGACGGCGCTGGCAGGAGCGGTGCGACGGGATTCAAGTTCGGCCCGCTTACATCCGAGAATCTCGACCGGACGCTTCGTCGCGCGCATGCCTTGTTCAGTGCCTCATTCTATGAGGGCTCGACCTGGCGAAGGATGCAACGCAATGGCATGTCGACGGACGTGTCGTGGCGCGATCGGGCAACCGCCTACGCCGATCTCTATCGTCACGTCGTCGACATGCGTCGACACGGTCGATCCGCCAGATAATCTCCTCTCAGCGGTGGTTACGCTGAGGCGATCATGGCTTCGAAGTGCACCCGATGATTTTCTGTGCATCGATTGCTCAATCCGCAGGCCATTCCTATCCAATATTTAGTGCGCCGTCAGACAAGTCATTCGGACGTCCCCGCCCCTAGGATTTCCCTCGATATCTGGAACATGGCAGGCGCCATGACAATGTCGGAGGAGCTGGCAACATGCAGAATTGGCTTTTTACCAGGGCGCGGCAGGCCTTGATGGCCGCGCTGGGCGCGATTGTCGCCACAAGTCTCTTGATGCCGATGGGCGCCCACGCCGCCACGCCCCCAGGCTGCGCGGCGCTGCAGGCAAAATATCCCGACCTCAAGGGCAAGACGCTGGTGAACGCGATCAACCCGCACACCCCGGGCTATGAGGCGATCGATCCGAAGGATCCCAGCAAATATGTCGGCTTCGACATCGATCTCGGCGAAGCGATCGGCGACTGCCTCGGCTTCAAGCTGACCTATAAGCCCGTGACCTTCGCGGCCCTTCTGACCACGCTGGCGAGCGGCCAGGCCGACATCGTGATCTCCGACATCTATGCCACCAAGGAGCGTGCCAAGGCGGCCGACTTCATCACCTATTCGAAAGTGTTCGACGGCGTGCTGGTCGCCAAGGGCAACCCGAAGGGCATTCACGGCATCGATCTGACCATGTGCGGCGCGGCCGCTGCGGAAAATACCGGTTTTGTGGAAGTGCCGCTGGTGCAGGACCTGGGTCCCAAGTGCAAGGCCGAAGGCAAGCCGGAGCCGACCCTGCAGCTCTATGACAACAACGCCAACTGCATCCAGGCGATCCTAGCCGGCCGTGCGGACACTTATGTCAACGACGTCAACACGGTGGACCAGGCGGTGAAGGCCAATCCCGACAAGCTGGAAAAGGCGATCGCGGTGACGATCCCCTATTCGGTCGGCATCGCCGTGCCGAAGACCAAGCCGGAATTCCGCGCCGCCGTGATGGCCGCGCTGATCGAGGTTCAGAAGGCCGGCACGCACATGGAGCTCCTGAAGAAGTGGGAGCTCGACGTCAACAACTTCAAGGAACCGGACATCCTCACGGCTGACTAGAGCGCGACGTCGATGAATCACCATCGCGCTCTAGCTTCTTGTTTGAGCATGACCTTTTCGGAAAACCGGTGCCCACTTTTCCGGGTCATGCTCTAATGTCGCTGTTCCTTCACTACTTCAGTCTGCCGTATCTGCTCGTAGGCATTGAGCTGACCCTGCAGGTCACTGCCCTCGGGTTGATCGGCGGACTGATCCTTGGATTGATCCTGGCCTGGATGCAGCTCAGCCGCTTTCCGCTGCTCGCTGCCATCGCGCGCGGATACACCGTAATCTTTCGCGGCACACCGCTGATCCTGCAGATGGTGTTTGCCTACGACGCCCTGCCCCATATCGGCATCAAGCTTCCCGCCATCATGGCGGCGGGCCTGGCGCTCGCCTGCAACGAGGCACCGTTCATCGCCGAGATGCTGCGCGCCGGCGTGCTCGGCGTCGACCGCGGGCAGATATTGGCCGGACAGGCGCTCGGCATGACGCCTTCCGTCCTGCTGCGGCGGATCATCGCGCCGCAGGCAATCCGCACCATGATTCCTGCGTTCGGCAACGAATCCGTCAGCGCGCTGAAGAACTCCTCGCTCGCCTCGGTCATCGCGGTCGAGGAATTGACCTTGCGCAGCACGCAGCTCGCGTCCTCGACCTTCGATTTCTTCTCGATCTTCTTCGCCTCGGGCTTGCTCTATCTGCTGCTGACCGGCGCGGTCAGCGCGATCCAGCTCGGCTTCGAATGGCTGCTCGATCTCGACCGCACCACGCGCGAGCGCAAGCTCGCCGACTATTTGCCGTGGCGTCGGGTCGATCTGGCGACCAAGCTCGAACTCGCCGCAAACACTGCGCCCGCGCTCGACGTCGCGCCGGCCGAACTGGCGGAAATCCCGCCGCTGGCGCTGCGGCGCAAGGACCGCGCCAAGCGGGCGGCGGTGATCGCGCGCAACAATGTCGCGGTCGAGGTCAAGGATCTGCGCAAGGATTACGGCGCGCAGCGCGTCCTCAACGGCCTCGACATGACGGTGCGGGTCGGCGAAGTGCTGGCGCTGCTCGGCCCCAGCGGCTCGGGCAAGAGCACGCTGCTTCGCTGCATCAACCACCTCGAAGACTGGGATTCCGGCACATTGCGCGTCGGCGGCCGCCGGCTCGGCTTTCACGACGACGGCAAGCGGCTGACGCCGCGCGCCGTCGCCAATGAGCGCGCCAGCGTAGGCGTCGGCATGGTGTTCCAGCAGTTCAATCTGTTCAGCCATCTCACCGCGAGGGAGAATGTCGCCGGCCCGCTGCGCTGGGTGCACGGCATGACCCGCATCGACGCCGATCGCCGTGCCAATGAACTGCTCGAGCGTGTCGGGCTGTCGCATCGCGCCAACGCGCTGCCGCGGCATCTGTCCGGCGGACAGCAACAGCGCGTCGCCATTGCCCGCGCGCTGGCGCCGAACCCGAGCGTGCTGCTGCTCGACGAGCCGACCTCGGCGCTCGATCCTGAATTGGTCAACGAGGTGCTGGAGGTGATCCGGCGGCTCGCGATCGACGACGGCCTGACCATGATCATCTCGACCCACCAGATCCGCTTCGCCGACGAAGTCGCCGACCGCGTCGCGTTCCTGAGCCAGGGCGCGATCATCGAAGAAGGCGCGGCGCATGAGGTGCTGACCAATCCACGCCACCCCTTAACCGCGCGGTTTCTAAGCCGGATGGAAGCCGACAAGACGCCGGCTGTGGAGACCGTCAGATGAAACGCGCCGCTCGCCATTGCATCAGTTCGCACACTATCCGACCGCTCTCGCAGGAGGCCACCGCATGAAACACTTCACGCTGCCGGTGTCACCGGCGACCGTCCATTGGGGCTATTTCAGCAAGAAGGTCGCGCCCGCGCTGACCTTGCGCTCCGGCGACCGCGCCACCATCGAGACACTGACCCATCACGCCAATGACGATTACGAGCGGATGATCGCGGGCGACTCGGGCGCGGAAAGCGTCTTTCACTGGACCCGCGAGCACAAGGCGGTGGCGCGGCGCGGCTCCGGCCCGACCGAAGGCCCGTTCATTCGCGGCTCGGGCGAAGGCATCGGCGTGCATCTCTTGACCGGGCCGGTCGCGATCGAGAACGCCGAACCCGGCGACGTCCTCGAAGTCCGCATCCTCGACATCCGCCCGCGGCCGAGCTGCAGCGCCTGCCATGCCGGCAAGTGCTTCGGCTCCAACGTCGCGGCGAATTGGGGTTTCCACTATCACGACCTGATCGAGGAGCCGAAACCGCGCGAGGTCGTCACCATCTTCGAGCTGGACACGTCGGGCGAGCCGTTCGCCAAGGCGGTCTATAATTATGTCTGGACGCCGCAGACCGATCCCGACGGCATCGTGCATTCCACCATCGATTATCCGGGCGTGCGGGTCGACCATGCGACGATCCGCAAACGGGAGAATATTCTCGCCAGCGTGAAAGTACCGGCGCGGCTGCATTTCGGCACCATGGGGCTCGCGCCATCGGAGGCCGATTTCGTCTCCTCGATCCCGCCAAGCTATACCGGCGGCAATATCGACGACTGGCGCATCGGCAAGGGCGCGCGGATGTATTATCCGGTCGCGGTGCCCGGCGCCTATTTCTCGGTCGGCGATCCCCACGCCGCCCAGGGCGACAGCGAACTCGGCGGCACCGCGATCGAAACCTCGCTGACCGGCGATTTCGAATTCATCCTGCACAAGAAGTCCGATCTCGCCGGCACCAGCCTGGAGGGTCTCACCCACCCCTTGCTCGAAACCGAGCAAGCCTGGTCGGTGTACGGTTTTACCTATCCGAACTATCTCGCCGAACTCGGCGTCAACGCGCAGACCGAGATCGCCAATCATTCGAGCCTCGATCGCGCGATGCGCGACGCGTTCCGCAAATTGCGCCGGTTCCTGATGACCGTGCATCATCTGAGCGAAGATGAGGCGATTTCGCTATTGTCGGTCGGCGCCGATTTCGGCGTCACGCAGGTCGTCGACGCCAATTGGGGCGTTCACGGCACGATCCGCAAGAACATCTTCAGGTGCGATTAATGAATTGAATAAGCCCAGCTTTTAGCTGTTCGTGCAGAACCTGAGCGTCGTTTTGACGCCGCCGTCGCGGCGCACGGTTTCGTTCGTCTGGCACGGGGGTTGCTTCGGTTGCCCCGTGTCAGGTCGACCCATGAGTTTCCACCCGTTCACGAGTGAGTCCTACGCACAGGACGACCGCCCCGAAGCGTGGCGGGACGTGCTGGGCGCGGTCGGCTTGCAGCCAGCGTCGGGCAGTTCGTTCTATGACGGCCATGCGACGGCGTCGCATCGCAATGCCGCCGGCGTCGCGCTGACCCGGCTTGCAGCGGGATCGCAGGGCATCGCGCCGCTGCCACAATCCAACGAAGACCTGCCGATCGCGCTATTGCCGATCGAGGATGGCGTGGTGCTGAAATGCGGCGCCAGCCACCGCATCGTTCCGGCCGGCCATCTGCTGCTGCTGCCGAGATCCGCCGACTGGAGCCTGGTGTTTCAGCGCGACCTGCGCGCCATCGTGCTGTCGGTCACGTCGGAAGCGCTGCATGGGCGCATCAGCGGCAAGCCGCGATTTGGCGAACCGCGCGTGATCGCGGCCAACGGTTTTGCCGACGTATTCTCGCGCATGCTGGACGCGACCGCGCGCACGCTCGATACCCTCTCCGACGGCGAATGGGCCACCGTCGCGCAGGGCCTGGTCGATCTCTTCCTGACATTGGCGCATGGGCTCTCCGCGCCCGCTTCTGACAGTAACACCAGCGCGACCCAGGCGGCCCTTCTGCACCGGATCTGCCAGACCATCGAGCGCCGGCTCGACGATCCCGAGCTCGCACCGGCGCGCGTCGCGCAGGCCGAAGGTATTTCCGAGCGCTACCTGCAGAAACTGTTCGAAGGCGTCGGCGACAATTTCACCCATTATGTGCGCGAGCGGCGGCTGCAACGGGCCTGGGCCGATCTGTCCAACCCGGCCGAGGCGCACCGCTCGATTTCGGAGATCGCCTATCGCTACGGTTTTGGCGATTCCGCGCATTTCAGCCGCACCTTCCGCCACCGCTTCGGCCTGCCGCCGCGCGAATTTCGCCAGCAGGAGGCCGAACGCGCGACATCGCCGTCGGCCGCAAAAGGACAACGCGGCTGGCCGCACGATGCCCTCGCTCAACTGCGTAATCATCAGGCGCCGGCGGAAACCAGAAACGTCCTCCCCGCTCCGAAACAGGATGAGCCGAACGTCGCAACCGGCCGGAGCCATCACCATCTCGCGGTCGAGGCGAACAAGGTGCATTGGGGCTATTTCAGCCGCTCGCTGGCGCCGCAAATGGAGATCGCCTCCGGCGACACCATCACCATCGAGACGCTCACGCAGCACGCCTCCGACGATGCCGAACGAATGATCGCGGGCGATGCCGCCGCCGAAAGCGTGTTCGGCTGGACCGCGCGAAGGAAGACCATCGACCGCCGCGGCGCCGGCCCGATGGATGCCAGCGTGTTCGGGCGCGGCGCGGGCGAAGGGTTCGGCGTGCACATCTGCACGGGCCCGGTCGCGATCAAGGACGCGCAGCCCGGCGACGTGCTCGAAGTACGCATCCTCGACATGGTGCCGCGGCCGAGCCTAAATCCGCAATTCGGCGGACGCGTGTTCGGCAGCAGCGTCGCCGCCTGGTGGGGCTATCACTACAGCGAGTTTCTCGCAGGCCCCAAGCCGCGCGAGGCCGTGACCATCTACGAGATCTTCGCTGACGGCGAGGCGCCGCATGCCCGCGCGCTCTATTCCTACCGCTGGGAGCCGCAGACCGATCCGTTCGGCGTCGTCCATGCCACCTACGACTATCCCGGCGTCCCCGTGGCGCCTGATAGCATCAAGCGCCGGCATGCGGTGCTCGACGGCATCCGGATTCCCTTGCGGCCGCATTTCGGCGTCATTGCGGTGGCGCCGCGCGAGGTCGATTTCGTCGACTCGGTGCCGCCCTCCTATTTCGGCGGCAATCTCGACAATTGGCGGCTCGGCAAGGGCGCGACCGTCTACCTGCCGGTATCGGTGCCGGGCGCGCTGCTCTCGGTCGGCGATCCCCATGCGGCGCAAGGCGATGGCGAATTGAGCGGCACCGCGATCGAATGTTCGATGACCGGAACGTTCCAGGTCATCCTGCACAAGAAGGGGAATCTTTCCGGCAAGCCCTTTGCCGATCTGAGCTATCCCCTGATCGAGACCGAGACCGACTGGGTGCTGACCGGCTTCAGCCACCCGAACTACCTCGCCGAGTTCGGCGCGCAGGGCCAAAGCGAGGTCTATGCGACCTCCTCGCTCGACCTTGCGATGAAGGACGCATTCCGCAAGATGCGGCGCTTCCTGATGCAGGTCAAAGGACTGAGCGAGGACGAGGCCATCGCGCTGATGTCAGCCGCGGTCGATTTCGGCGTCACGCAGGTCGTCGATGGCAATTGGGGCGTGCACGCGATCCTGAGCAAGCGCCTGTTTCAGGATGCTAGCGCATGATGAGTTCAAGTCGAAGCAAGGGAGACCCCTTTTCTCCTTCTCCCCGCGCGCGGGGAGAAGGTCGGGATGAGGGGGACTTTCCGCGAAGACGGTGAGAGCGAGACTCGCGGAGAGTCCCCCTCACCCGAACTTCGAGCGCTGCTCGAATTTCGACCTCTCCCCGCAAGCGGGGGCGAGGTGAACCAGTTCGCCGGGACGGCCCAGCCCAAATCTATCCCACTCCAAACGACCTGACGCCAATGATCCATCAAACCAGAGGATGAGATAAGTGAAGTTTCACATGATCAGCGGCGGGCCGAAGCCCGTCGCGCCGTTCAGCCATGCGGTCGAGACCGATGGATTCGTCTTCGTCACCGGCCAGATGCCGGACACCCCGGCGACACCGGGCGTGCTGCCCGACGGCATCGTCGAGCAGACCAAGGCCGTGATGAAGAATCTCAAGGTCGTGCTGAACGGCCTCAACCTCGGCTTCGAACATGTTGTGATGACGAGGATTTATCTGACGCGCTTCAAGCAAGACTACGCGGCGATGAACGAGACTTACCAGCAATATTTCCCGCCCGACCGCCGCCCCGCCCGCACCTGCGTCGGCGTCACCGGGCTCGCTTATGATGCGCTGATCGAGATTGATCTGATCTGCAAGCGGCCTTAGTCCGAGTGCGTCAGGTGTTCCTCATGGTGAGGAGGCGCGTGAGCGCCGTCTCCGGACGATGCTCTCGCATCGCCGGGAGAACCATGAGGCCCCCGGTGCGGCTTCCAGGCCTCGTCCTTCGAGACGCATCGCCTTGCGATGCTCCTCAGGATGAGGGGGAAAAGCTGGTTATGACGCACTAGGACTAACCTCGTCACGCCCGCCATTCCCTGGAGTCACATGAGCCAGAACCGGCGCGGCGTTGCCTCGCGGCCCGCGCCGATGCTCCAATGAGGAGCCCAGGCAATGGAAGAGGCCCGCATGTCCGATCAGTTCTCCAATCTGCAGCAGATCCGAAAACCCGCGGTCGTCTCGAAGGGCGGCATTGTTGCGGCGCAATCACGCAAAGCCGCCGAGATCGGCGCCGAGGTATTGGCTGCGGGCGGCGACTGTGTCGATGCGGTTGTCGCGACCGGCTTTGCGCTTGGCGTGCTGGAGCCCTGGATGAGCGGGCTCGGCGGCGGCGGCGCCATTGTGCTCTATCGCGCGCGCGAGGACCGCTACGAGGTGATCGACTACGGCATGCGCGCGCCGCTCAGCCTCGATCCTGCGGATTATCCACTCACGGCCGATGGCGGCGCGGCCTCCGACATCTTCCCCTGGGCGCGGGTCAAGGACGACCGCAATCTGCGCGGCCCGAGTTCGATCGCGGTGCCCGGTGTCGCCGCCGGCATGGACGAAGCCCATCGCCGCCACGCCAAATTGCCGTGGCGCGACCTGCTCTCGCCCGCGGTCAGGCTGGCCGGCGAAGGCCTGCTGGTGGACTGGTGGACCACCATCATGATCTCAAGCTCGGCCGCCGACCTGCGGCGCTATCCGGCGAGCAGCGCCGCCTATCTTCTCGACGGCCTGCCGCCGAATCCGCAATGGAGCATCAGGTCCCATCTGCGCATGCCGCAGCATCGTCTGAAGGCGACGCTTGAACATCTCGCCGCAACCGGCCCGCGCGATTTCTACGAGGGCGACCTGGCGCAAAGCATCGCCGCCGACGTGCAGGCCGGCGGCGGCACGCTGTCGGCCGAGGACCTCGCGGCGTTCCGTGCTCATGTGCGCGAGCCGCTCGAAATCCCCTATCGCGGCGGCACGGTCTACGCGACGCCGGAACTGACCTGCGGCCCGACCCTGGCGCACGCGCTGCGCCTGTTGCAGCAGGAACTGGCGCCTTCCCGGAGCGGCCCGGATGCATCGGCCTATGCCAGCTATGCGCAGGCCGTGCAATCGGCCTATCGCGAGCGGCTGAAAGGCATGGGCGATGCCGACGGCCGCCGCGCGCTCGGCGCCGAACATCTGGCGCCGGCCTGCACCACGCATTATTCGGTGGTCGACCGCGATGGCAACATGGCGGCGGTGACGCAGACCCTGCTGTCGAATTTCGGCTCCAGATTCGTCACGCCGCAGAGCGGCATCACCATGAACAACGGCATCATGTGGTTCGATCCGACGCCGGGCGGCCCCAACTCACTCGCAGCCGGCAAGCGCTGCCTGACCAATTACACGCCTGTGGTCGCGCACACCGCCGACGGACGAAGGCTTGCGATCGGCGCTTCCGGCGGCCGGCGCATCATGCCGGCCGTGATGCAGTTGCTGTCGTTTGCGATGGATTACGGCATGGACCTGGAAGCCGCGATCCATCACCCACGGATCGACGCCAGCGAAGGCAGTATCGTGATCGGCGATGTCAAACTGCCGGCGGAAACGCGCGAGGCGCTGCGAACGCGCTTCGACTATGAGGAAGCGCGCCGGCAGAACATCCCGCTGAAATTCTCCTGCCCGAGCATGACGATGCGCGAAGGCGAAACCAACAGCGGCGCCACCGACATCTTCCAGCCCTGGGGCGACGCGGTGGCGGAGGGGTAACGCGCGAAACGCTAGCCTTGCCACGGACCGCCGGGCGGTCCCCAATTCCATTCCGGCATGGGCGCATCGGCCGGCGGCTGCGTAACGCCGTCCTGCGAATTCATCACGGCAAGCCGCGTGCCCCATTCGAGATAACCGACAAAGGCCGCGCGAAATTCGGGATCGGCGGGAAGGCCGACCTCGTCGGCGGTGTCGAGCATCATCGAAAGCCAGCGCCTGCGGAACTCCTCGGTAAGGTGCCTGCCGAGATGCCGACCGATCATATGGGCATGCGAGCCACCGTTTCCCGAATAGGCTTTCGGCCCGCCGAACACTTCGGTGATGAAGGCTGCAACATGGTCGGCATGATGCGGGTCCATGCCCGCAAATACCGGCGCCAGCACGGGATCGTGCGGAACTTTCTCATAGAACCGCGTCGTCAACGCGCGGAGGGCTTCCGGGCCGCCGGCCCAGGATGCCAGCGTGGGGATATCGCTTGGTCTGTCTTTTGTCATGACAGAGAGTTTGGCAATGGCGCGATGAATATCAAGCGCCGCCCGCTGGATTTTCTAAGACTGCCGGCAGATCGCGCGGCAGTTTGTGACCTCAAACCGTCGAAGCCGCCGGCTGCGCGATCTCTCCGCGCGACCTGGACCGGACGGACAGCATGGCGATGCTCGAAATGACCAGCAGCAGCGTCGCGTACCACAGCCCCGACACGAAACTGCCGGTCAGATCCCGCAGCGCCCCGATCACGGTCGGACTGATCGCGGACGCGAGGATGCCCGCCGAACTGACCAAGGCTATACCCGCCGGACGTCCGCTTTCGGAGAGAACGGTGGCCGGCACGGTCCAGAAGATCGCCATCGCCGTGAAGGCGCCGGCCGTTGCGAACACCAGTCCCAGCATGCGGAATGTCAGCTCCGGGACGGCAATCACGACAATCCAGCCCAGCGCGGTGAGCGCCACGGGCAGGACATAATGCAGGAGTCTTTCGCCACGCCGGTCGGAGCGCATGCTCCACAGCGGCATCGCGACGGTGGCGACCAGCCCCGGCAGCGCGCTGAGCAGCCCCACCATGACAAAGCTTCCGCGCGCCGATACCGCCTCGCCGACCACCTGGGGCGTCCATGTCGCGATCGTATTCAGCGACGTCACGAGGCCGAAATAGGCCAGGCAAAGCAGAAGCAACGGCGCGCTTGCCATCTCGGCCCAGACACTTCTGCCAGCTTCGACCTTGGGAGTTTCTCGCGAAAGCTGCGCGTCGAGGTCCGCTTTCTCTTCGTTGCTCAGCCAACCTGCCTTGGCCGGCGAAGGACTGAGATAGAACCACGCGATCAGCCCGAGCAGCACGGACGGCAGCCCTTCCAGCAGGAACAGCCAGCGCCATCCGGACAGGCCGAGCCAACCATGCATATCGAGAATGAATCCCGACAGCGTCGAGCCGAAGGCGATCGTCACCGGCTGAGCCACCATGAAGATCGCGGTCGCACGCGCACGCCATCGCAGGGGAAACCAGAAGGTCAGATAGAGCAGCACGCCCGGCAGAAAGCCCGCCTCGGCGATGCCGACCAGGAGCCGCAGCCCATAGAGACTGTTCGGACCCGTGGCGAACATGGTCGCCGCCGACGCAAGCCCCCACGTGATCATGATGCGCGGAATCCAACGATGGGCGCCGTAGCGAACCAGAAGCAGATTGCTCGGCACCTCGCACAGCACGTAGCCCACATAGAAAATGGTGTTGGCGAGACCGAACATGGTTCGCGACAGTCCCAACTCCTGGTTCATCGAGAGCGCCGCGAAACCGATATTGATCCGATCGAGATAGGACAGCACGTAGAGCAAGAACAGAAACGGAATCAGGCGCCAGAACACCTTGCGGACCACGAGGTCCCCGGCATCCGCAGCTGCCTTCGTCGCCGCGACGGATAGAACGGATTCGCCCATCGGTACCTCCCGGTATTCTTGTTTTTTTGTTTTCTTTTTTACGTCTTCGAAATCGGTCAGGCGGCCTGCTGCACAGGCCGCCTCGGTCCTGCCCCTCGAATGAGATCGATCAGTTGGTCCGGATCGGGCGGCACGGCATTGCCGCGCCACGCAACGTGCTGATCCGGCCGCGAAAGGACCAGTTTCTCGCGATAGATGCTCGACCAATTTTCGTCGTTGGAAACCACGTCAAGCACGGCTAGCGGCACGTCGCGCGCATTGGCAGCCGACAGCAGCGCGCCGACATCGACGGTGCGATCGAAACGCAGCAGCGTATAGCCCGGCCCAAGCGCGTCGTATAACGAGCGTCCATCGGCGAGCCAGAGATGCGGCGTACGGCATCCCGGAACCGTCGACGCCGCGAAGTCGGACAGCGTATAGGCCGGCGCCTGTTCGCCGTCATAGGCGATGATCGGCGACTTGTCGTAGAAGTAGCCGAAATTCAGCCCGCCGCAGCAATATTGATGCACGTTCAACTCGTAGAGCATACGGCCGAATCGCGCGCGGACCGCGTCGCCCTCCGGCCCCGGCGCTTCGATGTTGTCCGGTACCGCCGCGCGCTGCTTTGCGAGCGCGATCGCATGGTTCATGGCGAATTGCGAGACCTGCTCGGTGATGGCCTGTCGTTCGGCCTCAAAGGCATCGAGAATGGCGGGATCGGCCCATCCCTTGAGCGTGGCGGCGAGCTGCCATGACAGGTTCATCGCATCCGCGATGCCGGCGTTCATGCCATAGCCGGCCATCGGCACCCAGAGATGCGCGGCGTCGCCGCAGATGAAGGCGCGGCGGTCGCGGAAGCGGTCGGCGACCAGCCGCCGCCCGATCCAGTCTTCCTTGCTGATCACATCGTATTCGAAGTCAGGCCCGAGCCCCAGAATGAGGCGAATGCATCGGTCGCGGTCGACCGCATCGAAATCGTCTTCGCCGGGCCTGAGATAGTTATGAATGAGCCAGGTCTCGCGGCCGTCGATCGCATACATGTTGCCGCTGCGCCGCGGATTGGTCGAAAAGGTCGCCCACGCCGATTTCTGCTTCATCAGGCCGAGCAGGCTCGGCGCGCGGATGAATGTGGATTGCACCTTCTGCACCACCGCATCGCCAAGCAGTTTGGCGCCGATCGCCTTGCGGATTTCCGATCTGCCGCCATCGCAGCCGACGAGATATCGCGAGGTGATCTGTCGCCTGCTTGAGGTCTCAAGGTCGCGCAGCGTCGCCGTCACGCCGTGTTCGCCCTGCACGAAACCATCGACCTCGGTGCGGTTCAGGATACGAAGTCCGGGCATCGCTTCTGCGTGCTCAGACAGCACCGGCTCCAGATAGATCTGGTTGATGCGGTGCGGCGGCTCGGCGGTCGGCCACCATCCGTCCGGCCCTGATTTGTCGGTGTAGCGATCGGCGCGGCAGGGAATGGCGATCCGCGCCACTTCGATACCGGTCGCCGTGGTGCGATAGGAAACGTCGTTGGGATAGTCCGCGGGCAGGCCGGCATTTCGCAGCGCCGCCGCGACACCCAATCGGCGGAATATCTCCATCGAACGCGCGGAGACATGATTGCACTTGACGTTCGGAGGCTCGCCACGATGGCGAAGCTCAGCCACCGTGACGCGGATGCCGCGCCAGGCCAGATCCATCGCCAGCGTGAGGCCGACCGGCCCCGCGCCCACGACCAGGACTTCGGTGTCGAATCCGTCGGTATAGAAACCCTCCAAATCCCATCTCCCTGCCTGTTGCGGATCTGAGGTCCGCTTTCCATTGAACATAGGGTCGATGCCACCTAAAATAAATTTCATAATTTTGATGGCTTCATAAATGAACTTCATCAATCCATCGCTGCGCCAGATCGAGGCCTTCGTCTGGACCTGCAGCCTCGGCAGCATCACGGCGGCCGCGGAACGCATGAGCCTGACCCAGTCGGCGGTCAGCGTGCTGATAAGGCAACTTGAACTCGGCATGGGCGCGAAGCTGCTCGACCGGACGACGCGCGCCCTGCATCCGACGGCGGCAGGCCGGGAGGTGCTGCCGCGCGCCCAGCGGCTGCTGCGCGATCGCGATTCGATGATGAACGCGGTCAAGGGATTGGCCGACGTCGCGCATGGCAAGGTCAGCTTCGCGGTGACGGCCGCGGTCGCCTCGGCGCTGACGCCCGCCGCGCTGGCGCGGTTCTCCCGCGAATATCCGGGCGTGGAGATCGCGATGCAGGACGTCGCGCCCGACCAGCTCGTCGCGAAGGTTCTGGCCGAGGAAGTCGAGTTCAGCATCGGCACGATCACCTCGCCGCCGCGCGAGATAGCGCAGGAAACGCTGATCAGCGACCAGCTCAGCGCGATCTGCCGGCGGGACGACGAATTGGGCCGCCGTGCCGAAGTGAGCTGGGACGAAGTGCTGCGCGCGCCCTGCATCTGTGTCGGGCCCGGCAACGGCATACGCGAGCTGATCGATGCGACGCTCGCACGCAAGGGCAGGAAGATCGTGCCGGCCTGGGAGGTGGCTTTCCTCACCACCGCGCTCTCGATGACGGCGCAGGGCCTCGGCGTCACGATCACGCCGAGCTATCTGGTCGCCTATCTGCAATATCCGATGCTGGTCGCGGTGCCGCTGCGTAACCCGATCGTCCGGCGCAACCTCACCGTCATTTCGCGAACGGGGCGATCGCTCTCGCCCGCGGCGCGCCGCTTCGTCGATCTGCTCAAGACCATCAATACGAGCAACGGGAATGAGGAACCGGCCACCGCGCGTGGCAAGCGCCCGTCACGCCGGGCGGCTGAACGCAAGCGATAAGGCATGCGGGAAACACAGCGACGCCCGATCAGCGACACATAATGACGCATAATTGCGCGCGCCAGCACGCTTGATTCCCGATAGGATGGCGCCTTCCATGTGTTGGGAACCCCGTGGAGACTTTCGCATGCGGATCGTGGCTCTGCTTGTCGCTGTCCTGGTCAGCTTCGCTCTCCCCGCCCGCGCCGACGACGTCGCCAATGCGCAAAGCGTGATCCGCGCGCAGGAACAGGCGTTCAGCCGCGGTGACGCGGCCACGGCCTATTCCTATGCCGCGCCCGGCATCCACGACGCGTTTCCGCAGGCCGATATCTTCATGTCGATGGTCCAGAACGCCTACACGCCGGTCTATCGCCACAAGAGTTTCGAGTTCGGCGAGGCGCAATCGGCCGGCGGCCAGGTCGCCCAGAGCGTCCATATCGTCGACGACAAGGGCGAAGCCTGGGATGCGCTCTACACGCTGGAGCAGCAGGGCGACGGCAGCCTGAGGATCATCGGCTGCGTGCTGCGCAAGGCCGGGCAGTCGGTGTAGCGCGTATCAGTTCACGCGCATGGTCACCGCGACGGCATCCGCTTTCGCGTAGTTGCCGCGTGCCCGCAGCAGCAGCCCGACCACGATGACGATGTTGAGCGCGTTCCAGGCAAGCCCGTTGGCGAAGGCCGCGGCGTAGGAACCCGTGGCGTCGAAGATCACGCCGGACACCCAGCCGCCGAACGACATGCCGAACACGGAAGCGAAGATCACGATGCCGACGCGGGTCGCCGCTTCGCCGGCCGGCATCGCCTCGCGCACGATGATGGCATAGCTCGGCACGATGCCGCCCTGGAACAGCCCGAACATCGCGGAAATCAGATAGAGCGACGTCAGCCCGTCGAAGAACAGATAGAACATCAGCGCAAAGGCCTGCGCCACCGAGCCGATCAGAAGCGTGCGGATGCCGCCGATCCTGTCGGCGAGAAACCCGGAGCCGATCCGGCTGACGACGCCAAACGCCATCATCAGCGACAGCATCTCGGCGCCGTGCGCCACGCCGTAGCCGAGATCGCCGCAATAGGCGACGATGTGGACCTGCGGCATTGCCATCGCTACGCAGCAGGAAATGCTGGCGATGCACAGCAGCACCGTCAGCGCATTGGTCGAGAGCTTGAGATCGACCCGCGGCGGGGCTGCCTTGGCGTGGTCCCGCACCGTCTCCTGGCCGATCTGGGCGCGCAGCACCAGCACCAGCAGCGACATCGACACCGCGCAGAAAATCCCGATCGCGATATGGGTGGTGCGCCAGCCCGCGGTCGAGATGCCCCAATTGATCAGCGGCGGCCACACCGTGCCGGCGACATAGTTGCCGCTCGCGACGATCGTCACCGCGAGCCCGCGATAGCGCTCGAACCAATGCGAGGCCTCCGCCATCAGGGGTGCGAAGGTCGCCGAGGTGCCGAGCCCCATCAGGAAGGAGACCGCGATGAACTGCCAGAGCGTCGTCGACAATCCGGCCCCGACATAGGACACCACGAGAAAGCAGATGCTCGCGGCCATCGCCACGACGATGCCGAAACGGTCGGTGATCCGTCCTGTGACGACGCCGCCGAGGCCGAAGCCCATCATGGTCATCGTGAAAGCCAGCGACACCGCGCCTCGGCTGGCCGCGAACTCCGCCTGCACCACGGGCAGCGAGACCACCACCGACCACATGCCGACGGCGCCGATCGAGGCGATCAGCAGCACAAGGCCAAGGCGCACCCAGGCCTGACCGGAGTCGGGGGTGAAGCGCGCGGGTTCATGAGAGCGGTCGGTGGGAGAATGCACGGCCGCAACATCGGCGCGGACTGCCTAAGGGTCAACCCACAATGGCGCGGTATTAGGCATGCGGGTGCACTGCAACAACCAACACCCTCCACCACACGGCGAAATCGCCAGAGTTGATCGCCCGCCGCCTCATCGCAGCCTTGGCCGGGCCCAACTTTGACATTACTGTCGAATCGTCGGCTTTGCGGCAAAGGGGTGGTTTCCGGATCAATGTCTCTGCGGTTCGCACGGCCAGTTCGGGTAATGGCGGGTTGGCTGATCGCCCTTGCCTATCTCGTTTGCATCGTCAGCCCGGGCGCCGCGCTGGCGTTTGGCAGCGGACCTGCACCATGCCTGACCGATGAGATGTCCGCGGTTGCCTTCTTAACCGCCCCGGACGAATCGGCTCCCATGCTGTCCATTCCTGCAGACGGATCGACGCATGATCACGGCGGGCCGCATGCCCATCACCATCACGCCGCCGCTCATGCCGGCAGCACGGATAAGCCCGCCGGGCACCATCATAAAGGCAACGCCCTGCCCGGCCCCTGCTGTGCGATGATGTGCGTCTCCGCGATCCCGGCGGATTTGCTGGCGCTATCGGCGCCGTCGCTGCCGTTCTCCATCTGCGCGATGGAGGCCAACCAGAGCGCGCCCGGCAAGGCGCCTCCGCTGCTGTATCGTCCCCCCATCGCCTGATCCGACATGACAACGCGGCGCGGCGCGCGACCAGCGCGCCTTCCGCCTGTGGTTCATCATCAGATCAGGATTAATCCATGCTGGCGCGGTTTGGGGCGCCGCTTGCCGCCGTTGGTTCGGCGCGCGGGCGGTATCCGAGATTCCATTTTCGAACATTGCCGATGATGACGGCCGTCGCGGCGTCGCTCGCCGGCTGCATGCCGCAGAGCGTGCCGCTCGCGGGCGCCGATCCCGCCGACCCAGGGGCGAAGGTCGCGGGCGTTCGCTACCGATCGGCGATCGCGCCTTACGCAAGCCTGCGTCCGTCGACGCCATCACTCGACACCTGGCGCGAGCGCAACGACAACGTCGCGCCGTCGTCCCGTCCGGACCGGTAGGAGCGCGCGATGCGAACGCATCTCTCAACGCACGTCTTCCGGCGCCTGCTGCCGATTTCCGCGCTGCTGCTATCGGGCTGCGCGTCGTTTTCACCCGATGGCGGCATGATGGTGGTGGCCGACGTCGCGAACCAGACACTCAAGAAGGAGGTCGCCCTCGTCCGTTCGACGGATGACGCCGAACGGGCCAACAGCACGGTCAAACGCCTGCTCGCGCACCCGCTCAATGTCGATGCCGCCGTGCAGGTCGCGCTCCTCAACAACAAGGGCCTGCAGGCGGCCTACAGCGAATTGGCACTGGCCGAGACCAGTCTCGTGGCGCAGAGCCTGCCGCCGAACCCGACCTTTTCGCTCTCGCGCATCTCCGGCGATGGCGCGAGCGAAGTCGAACGGCAGGTCGTCGGCGATATCCTGGCGCTGGCGACCTTGCCGTTCCGCTCCGAGATCGAGCGCGACCGCTTCCACCAGGCGCAGCTCAAGGCCGCGCTGGAGACACTGCGCCTCGCGGCCGACGTCCGCCGCGCGTATGTTCGCGCGGTCGCGGCCAATGAACTGGTTGGTCTCCTGACGGAGGCCAAATCGACTGCGGAAGCGGCGGCTTCGCTGGCCAAAAAGCTCGGCGAGACCGGATCGATCAACAAGCTCGATCAGGCCCGCGAGCAGGTGTTCTACGCCGAGATCACCGCCGATCTCGCCAGCGTCCGGCAGAACGCCGCCAGCGCCCGCGAGCGGTTGGTGCGCCTGATGGGCCTGTGGGGCGACGATCTCGGCTTCCGGATTCCCGACAAGCAGCCAGCCCTGCCGCGAACGCCGTCAGCGCTGCCCGCCGTGGAAGCCGACGCCGTCGGCCATCGCATCGATCTGCAGATCGCGCGCATCGAACTGGCGTTCCTGGCGAAGTCGCTCGGCCTGACGCAGGCGACCCGCTTCGTCACGCTGCTCGAAATCGCCGGCATCGACCGCCGCACCCGCGATCCCGACACGCCACCGTTCCGGGAGCGCGGCTTCGACATCCAGTTCCAGATCCCGGTATTCGATGGCGGCGAGGTCGCGGTCCGCCGCGCGAGCGAGACCTACAACCTCGCCTTCAACCGCCTCACCGAGAAGGCCGTCAACGTTCGCTCCGAAGCGCGCGACGCCTACCGCATCTACCGATCGAGCTACGATATCGCGAGCCACTACCAGCGCGAGATCCTGCCCTTGCGCAAGATCATCACCGAGGAGATGCAGCTTCGGCTGTCGAGCATGCAGGTCGACATCTTCGCGCTCGTGACCGAAGCGCGGCAGCGCGTCGCCTCGCTGCGCGCAGGTATCGAGGCGAAGCGCGATTTCTGGCTCGCACAATCCGACCTCAAGGCCGTCATCGACGGCGGCGGATCGGCCGCAAGCGACGGCGACCGTCCGAGCAATCCGATCACATCGGCGCAAGCAGCCGACGCCGACCATTAATGGAGACCCACGATGTTTTCACGCAGAGGATTTATCGGAACAGCGGCCCTGGTCGGCGCCAGCGCGGTGAGCGGACGCGTTCAAGCAGCCAGCATCCCGGAGGCGCCAACGACGAACAAGGCCGTGATGCAGCCACCGCTGCACCCCGCAAGCGGTCCACATTACCAGCCGGTAGTCACGCTCAACGGCTGGTCGCTGCCATGGCACACCAACGGTGACTGGAAGGAATTTCATCTGGTGGCCGAACCGGTGGTGCGCGAACTCGCCGAAGGCATGACGGCCAATCTCTGGGGCTATAACGGCCAGGCGCCGGGACCGACCATCGAAGCGGTCGAGGGCGACAAGGTGCGCATCTTCGTCACCAACCATTTGCCCGAGCACACCAGCGTGCACTGGCACGGCGTGATCGTGCCGAGCGGCATGGACGGCGTCGGCGGACTGAACCAGCCGCATATCCCGCCCGGCAAGACCTTCGTCTACGAGTTCGCGCTGAAGAACAGCGGCACGTTCATGTACCACCCGCATTCCGACGAGATGGTGCAGATGGCGATGGGCATGATGGGCCTGTTCATCGTGCACCCGCGCGATCCCACGTTCCGCGCCGTCGACCGCGACTTCGCCTTCATCATGAGCACCTATCGGATCGATCCCGGCGCCTCACTGCCCAGAGTCAACGAGATGACCGACTTCAACATGTGGACCTGGAACAGCCGTGTGTTTCCCGGCATCGATCCGCTGCCGGTGCGGCTCGGCGATCGCGTGCGCATCCGTGTCGGCAATCTCACCATGACCAACCATCCGATCCATCTGCACGGCCACAGCTTCAACGTCACCTGCACCGATGGCGGCTGGATTCCGCAAAGCGCGCAGCTTCCCGAAGTCACCACCGACGTGCCGGTCGGCGCCATGCGCGCCTTCGACTTCATCGCCGACAATCCCGGCGACTGGTCATTTCATTGCCACAAGGCGCATCACACCATGAACGCGATGGGGCACGACATGCGCAATTTCATCGGCGTGCCCAAGCAGGACCTCGCCAAGGCATTTCGCAAGCTCGCGCCCGATGTGATGGCGATGGGCTCAACCGGCATGGCGATGGGCAACATGGAGATGGCCGCGCCCGACAACACGCTGCCGATGATGTCGGGCAACGGCCCGTTCGGCCCGATCGAAATGGGCGGCATGTTCACGGTGGTGAAAATCCGCGAAGGCCTCGCGCGCGACGACTACCGCGATCCCGGCCCGTACCAGCATCCGCCGGGCACCGTCGCCTATGAGGTCGACGCGCCTGCGACCGAACCGGCGCGGCAGGAAGGGCCTGCGGCCGCGAAGCCTCCGGCGAACGACAAGCCTGGCAAGCCGGCACAGATGAAGGGGATGAAGATGTAACGCCGCGAAGCGACCGCAAAAAAAACGAAAGCAAACTGGAGAACCCGATGAAGACGATAACCACACTAGGCGCCGCGCTGATCGCGCTATCGAGCGCCGCAGCGCCGGCCCTGGCCCACGAACACCATGCTCACGAATCCTATTCCGCCGGCGAGCCCGGCGATTCCGCCAAGCCGTCGCGGACGATCGAGATCGATTTGAGCGAGATGGATTTCACGCCGGCGCGCATCGAGGTGAAACGCGGCGAGCAGGTCCGCTTCGTGCTGCGCAATGTCGGCACCGAGGATCACGAATTCCTGCTGGCCACCACCAAGGAGAACCTGAAGCACGCAGAGCTGATGAAGAAGCACCCGCATATGGAGCACGACGATCCCAATGGCGTACGCATCGCGCCGAAGAAGACGGCCGAAATCGTCTGGAAATTCACCAAGGCCGGAACGTTCGAATATTCCTGCTTGATTCCCGACCATCGGGACTACGGCATGACCGGCCACGTCACGGTGAAATGAGACCACGAAATCCCAACCGAAGAATTCCAACCGTAAAAAGGAGTACACGATGAACAAATTCAACCACGCGGCGGCGGCCATGTTCGCGGCGGTCTTGCTGGTGACGGCGGCCACAGCGCAGGACGCGAGCATCAAGGGCGAGGTCAAGAAGATCGACGAAGGCGCGGGCAAGATCACGCTGAAACACGGCCCGGCCAAGAGCCTCGGCATGGATGAGGGCATGACCATGGTCTACCGCGCCAAGGACCCCGCCATGCTCAAGCAGGTGAAGGTCGGCGACAAGGTGAAGTTCGAGGCGGAGGAAGCCGGCGGAGGATACACGGTGACGAAGCTGGAGAAGAGCAAGTAGGAAAATGGAGTCAAGGCCGGTAGGGTGGGTTAGCGAAGCGTAACCACCCACAAAGCTCGCTCACCCGGCTACACCTGGGGCGCCGTCATTCCGGGGCGGCTCGAAGAGCCGAACCCGGAATCTCGAGATTCCGGGTCTGGTCCTGACGGACCATCCCGGAATGACGCCGGCCAATCCGTCATATCGTCTGTCGCACCAAAGAAGGAACCGCGCGGCACTCACTCACTGCCGCCGCCCTCGTCGTCCTTCGCCGGCTTGATCCGGATGCCGCGGCGCGCCAGCGCCTCGCGCAGCAGCACCTCGATTTCGGCGTTGACGCTGCGCAGGTCGGCCACGGCGCAACGCTTCACCGCGTCGAGAATCGCCTTCTCCGCCCGGAGCGGAAAGGCAACGCGTTCCGGGCCTGGGGGCCGTCCTCGTTGGGCCATGACTGCTTACAATATGACAGCTTACAATATGACTGCTTACGAATAGAGCGTGCCGGTATTGATCACCGGGGTGACCTCGCGGTCGCCGACCAGAACGACAAGCAGGTTCGAGATCATGGTGGCCTTGCGTTCGGGATCCAGCGCGTCGGCGAGATGCTTCTTGTCGAGTTCGCGCAGCGCGTCTTCGACGATGCTGACGGCGCCCTTCACCACCATGCGCCTGGCCGCGACCACGGCACTTGCCGCCTGCTTGCGCAGCATGGCGCTCGCGATCTCGGACGAATAGGCCAGATGCGAGATGCGCGCCTCGACGACCGCGATGCCGATCGGCTCCATCCGCGTCCGCACTTCCTTCAGCAGCGTTTCAATGATCGCGTCGCCGCCGTCACGCAACGTCACCTCGGACATCGGCATCGGCCCACCGTCCGCCCGCTTTGTTCTTTCGCCCTGCTCGACCGCGTCATCGGCTTCGACCTGGTCGTAGGGGTGAACGCTTGCCATCCGCCGCAGCGCGGTCTCGCTCTGGGCTTTGACGTAGTTTGCGTAGGACCCGACTTCCAACAGCGCCCTCGCAGCATCCTCCACGCGCCAGACGATCACCGCACCGATATCGATCGGGTTGCCGGCCGCATCGTTGACCTTGAGCGGACCGGCCTCCAATGTTTCGAGCCGGCGCGAAATCTTGGTCTTCGCATTGAACGGGTTGACCCACCACAGCCCCGGCCGGTGCTCGGTGCCGACATAGCTTCCGAACAGAAGGCAGACCACGCTCTCGTTCGGTTGCAGGATGACGAGGCCCTTTGCAACGGCGACGGCGACAATGATCGCGGGCAACGCAAACCAGGCCGCGCCATGCGCGTAGCCGTCCTTGTCGTAGGAGAGATAGACGAGCCACGCGCACACCGCGATCACAGCCAGGCCGATCGCGATCATGAGATAGCCATTGGCGGCGCGGAGTTCCCTGTCGACGAACATGTTGCGCCGGGGCGGGCCTGACGCGGAGGTGGTGGACATGATGCGATCTCCCTGAACGATATTTTTGAATGATTTTTGATATCATAAATATATCGAAAATTCAAGCCGCCCGTTCATCTGCCCGCGATGCCGCCGTCCCGCTTGACCCACACATATCTCCGTGGTTATACGTCAATCCATAGCCAGAAGGTTATCGATCGCAAATGCCCAAGGCTCATATCAAGGCTCATATCAAGTCTCACGATGTGCTGTTCAGAACCCTCGCCGATCCGACAAGGCGCGCTCTGTTCGAACGACTATGCCGCGAAGGCGAGCAGACGGTCGGGGCGCTGACGTCCCAGGCCGGGATCTCGCAACCGGCCGTGTCAAAGCATCTCGGGGTCCTGAAGCTGGCCGGGCTGGTGCGCGACCGCCACGAGGGCCGCCAGACGCACTATAGCGCGCAGCTCGGCGCCTTGGCCCCGCTGATCGACTGGACCAGCCAGATGACCGGCTTCTGGCAAAGCCGATTCGACCACCTCGAAGATCTGCTCAGAAGGATGGATCAATGACCAAATCTACGACCGAAACCCGCGCCGTCATTGTCGAACGCGAGATTCCTCATCCGCCGGAAAAGATCTGGCGCGCGCTTACCCAGCCGCATCTGATCGAGGAATGGCTGATGAAGAACGACTTCAAGCCGGTCGTGGACCACAAGTTCAATCTTAGCGCCGACTGGGGCGCGGTCGACTGTCAGGTCACGGCCGTCGAGCCGAACAAGACGCTGGCTTACACATGGGCGGCCTATGGTCTCGAAAGCGTCGTCACCTGGACCCTCACGCCGACGCGCACGGGAACCCTTTTGCGCATGGAGCAGTTGGGCTTCCGGCAGGATCAAGAGCAGGCCTACCGGGGCGCCCAATTCGGCTGGCAGAAATTCTTTGCTAACCTGGAGCAGGCGCTGGCGCGGGGCGCATGAGACGGGACCGGAATGCGAGGCAAGACATTTACGTATGACATTAGGCATGACATCCCATGAATCCATCGGAACGTATCGACCATTTGATTGCCGAACTCAGGGATTGGCGTGGCGAAACGTTCGCCGGCATCCGCAAGACCGTCCTTGCGGCCGACCGGGAGATCATCGAGGAATGGAAGTGGATGGGGACCCCGGTGTGGTCGCGCGATGGAATCATCGCGCTCGCCGACGCCCATAAGAAATGGGTGAAGCTCACCTTTGCCCATGGGGCGAGCCTGCCGGACCCCGACAAGCTCTTCAACGCCGGCCTCGAAGGCAACATGAGACGCGCCATCGATTTTTTCGAAGGCGACAAGATCAATGAACGCGCGCTGAAAATTCTCGTCAGAGCCGCGATCGAGTTCAATCAGAACAAAGCGAAGAAGAAAGCGCCGGCGCGACCTCGGGCGAAGGCAAACAAAAGTAAGAAGACGTGAGGCGACGGCTTTATCTCACTCATTGTTCCTCATTGTTCTGCAAGCGCTGAGAAGATCAGGCTGGCGATGGCCAAGAATCAGCGCAAGCAGCGATGCTCGTAAACGTTAATTTTTGCAACGATTTCAACGCGATTCTACCTGTCCAGATTTCTGCGAAAAAACATTTCACTTCTCGTTCACCCCAAATCACAACTACAACTTCGGCCATCCCGTCCCGCCATGAAATGCCGGGTGATTTCCGGTGAACCTGCGGCTTCCACCCCTGTGCTTTTTTCTGCACACGGGGCTGTGGGTGCATCGGGCACCCGGCATTCCCCCCGCCCTCTGGGCGGACATCACGCAAAGCTTCGGGCGCATCGCGCCGCGGGAGCGTGAAGCCGTGTCCGGCGCATTCGGCGCCTTACCCCCGTCGTCATCACCCGCGGATGATATGGTGTTCCAGAGGCGCCAGCGGTGAAGCCAAAGAAGCAATGACGCACTGGATATCCCGCATGCACAGGGTATGACGGCGCTGGGGATGCGGGCCCCGTCGATGCCATCGCCGGGCGGCGGCGCGCTTGCGCGGCCCGCGGAAACCTGAATGACTTGAACCATCGTTGCAAACGGACGACGGGGATCGCGGTGAGGCTGGTGATGACCCTTATTGGAGATCTGATGGAGATGTCGACGCTCGCCCCGCATGGCGCGTGCCTGTCGTGGAGGCCGGACTTGATCTGGCTGAATGCCATTTCCGACGGCATGATCGCCTGCGCCCTCTTTGTCATCGCGCTCGCTCTGGCGTTGTTCGCGTGGCGGCGCGGCCGCGATATGATGTCGGTATTCCGCAACGGGTTCTGGGTACTCGCGATCTTCCTTGCCGGCTGCGGGGCGACCCGCCTGCTGTCGATCCTCACGCTGTGGGTTCCGGCCTATGGCGTCGAAAGCCTTACCAAAGGCTTGCTGGCATTGATCTCGGTCGGGCTCATCGCGGGGCTGCTGTTGATCCTGCCGCAGATCATGGTGATGCAGACCCGCGTTCAACTACAGCAAGCCTATGCGGCGCTCGCGGAGGAAGTCAGGCTGCGCCGCAAGGCCGAGGCCATGGTGCAACGCTTTCGGGAGATCGAGGCCACCGAGTCCCAGGTCCGGCAGGCGCAGAGGATGGAAGCCATCGGTCAGCTCACCGGCGGCGTCGCCCACGACTTCAACAACATCCTCACCGTGATCACCGGCACCATCGAAATCCTCGGCGAGGCGGTCAAGGACCGTCCGTATCTCGCCCAGATCACCAACATGATCAGCGCCGCGGCGGCGCGGGGCGCCGATCTCACCCAGCATCTGCTCGCCTTCGCCCGCCGTCAGCCGCTGCAGCCGCGCAACGTCGACGTCAACGCCATGGTCATCGAAGCGGCGCGGCTGCTGCGACCAACCCTCGGCGAACAGATCGAAGTCGAATCGATGCTGGCGCCCGATTCCCATCCGGCCCTGATCGACCCCAGTCAGCTCTCGACCGCGATCCTGAACCTCGCGCTGAATGCGCGGGATGCCATGCCGGAGGGCGGCAAGCTGACCCTGGAAACCAGGAACGTCGTGCTCGACCAGAACTACGCCGGCATGAACAGCGACGTCGTTCCCGGCAACTACGTGATGATCGCGGTGAGCGACTCCGGCAAGGGTATTCCGGCCGACCAGATCGAGAAGGTGTTCGAGCCTTTCTACACCACCAAGGACGTCGGAAAGGGATCGGGGCTCGGCCTCAGCATGGTCTACGGCTTCGTCAAGCAGTCGAACGGACATATCCGGATCTACAGCGAAGCGGGGCACGGCACCACCGTGAAGCTGTATCTGCCGCAAGCCCCGGGCGCCGCGGACGCTTTGCCCGCCGAGGCCGGCCCTTACGAATTGGAACACGGCGATGAATCCATCCTGATCGTCGAGGACGACGCATTGGTCCGCGAATATGTCGTGACCCAGATCGGCCGTCTCGGTTACGACACGCTGTCCGCCGGCAACGCCGCCGAGGCGCTGGCGATCATCGATGGTCCCGGCCGCATCGATCTGCTGTTCACCGACGTCATCATTCCCGGCGGCATGAACGGCCGCCAGCTCGCGATCGAGGCGCAGACGCGACGCCCGGGGCTCAGGGTGCTCTACACGTCGGGCTATACCGAAAACGCCATCGTGCATCACGGCCGGCTCGACGCCGGCGTGCTGCTGCTGGCCAAGCCCTACCTCAACTCCGACCTCGCGCGGATGATCCGAACCGCGCTGGTGGTCGCGACTTAACGCCCTCCGCGCTTTGCGTTCCGCGAGGCTGGCGATCGTCTCGGCCAGGCCGTCGGGCTTTTGGCGGAAATATCGAGCGCTGCTGCCGGCGTGTTCGTACCTGAGCTTCCTCCCTCCCTCCCTCCGCGGAGCGGTGGGGAGGGGTCGGGGGTGGGGGGTGGGGGGTCTCTCCGCGAATCTCCAGCCAATGAGTCTACCGAAGCCCAGCCCCGACCCCTCCCCGCCACGCGCTGCGCGCGCGGAGGGAGGGGAGAAGAAAGCTTCATTCCACAAGCTGCCGTAGCTCGTAGGGTGGTTAGCGACTTGTCCGCCGTAGCTCACCGAGCGAAGGCGGAAGCGTAACCCACCGCGGTGCTCAACAAAGACTCGACGAGCAATGGTGCAAGCAAGATGGTGGGTTGCGCTCCTTAATCCACCACCGAATTGCGAACCGTTGGCAACGTGGCTCGAGCGGATAACGGCTGCATATCCTGGCATCGCCAATGTGCAGATGGTCGTTGCGAGCTATTGCTCAGGGCAGATGTCGGCAAGATTCCGGAAAGTGCACAGGAGGAGACAATCCAATCGGATAATCCCTATTCTGCTCGATCAGGACTTCCCCTTGAGTTTAAAGGATCCGAAGAATGTATCCTTCTTTTCCGCCACCACGTCGCGATACGCATTAGGGTATTCAATCGTTAGTATGTAGAGCGTACCTTTCATCCTGATGTAGCGGAAATGCGCAGTCGTTGCCGAGTTGGCGACTGAGAAGAACAGGTTGTCGACGTCATCCTTGGTATTGCGGCTTACGTCAGACACATTGTTAGCCGGATTGGATGAGAAAGATTTGGGGATCGCCGCGAGGTCGACAGGCGTCCTTGCAGTTACCGGCAGTTCAACCGCCGTAAACTTGATTCCCTCAGAACTCTTGCCGCCGACGACATGGCTCACTTCGTCCGTGCTCGGGTCGCTGGTCGTGAAATCATTGAAGGGAATTGGCAGCAGGACCGAGAACGAGCCCTTGGTTGAAACAGCCGGATACCATCCCGAGCCATTGTCTACGTTAACGCCGACACGATGCATTTCAAGTTTCGGTTCTGCGGTCGCGGAGGTAGAAACGATGAGCGCCAGCGAAAGGACACCCGCGAGCAGCCGCAGAATTGAGATGGGCATGGATGGTCTCCTTCCGTTGCAGTCGGCAGGGGATGTCCGTTGTTTGTTGAAAGGTTGTTTGTTGAAAGAAAGGCAGGTGGCGCCGCCAGCGGCGTCGTGCTGCGCATCTGCGGTTCTGGCGCAACAGCTAGACCTCGCGAATTCAATCTTGCGTTGGCCCGCTGAGCGCGCATCGTCGCGTTGCAACAACAGAGTCCGGAATGCGTCAAGGGCGGCTGTGGCCGGCAGGCGGATGGCGCAGCCGGTCTACCCCCCAGCTCCGGAAATACCCGTGCATTCGAGCACTTACGCTTAGTGCCACTTTCGGACTTGCGACTTCCGGGATATTCGGGTGGCACAGAGACACGTCGACATCTCTAAGGTCGAGATTGGAAGTGGGTCATCGCTATGCAGAATTCCGCTCGAAGGGCAATCATCCTCGGAGCTACCGGCATCTTGGGGCGTGCCGCTGCCCGCCGCCTGCTCGATGCAGGATGGGCCGTCGACCTCGTGGGTCGCCATTCTTCACACGTTCCGAGCGACCTGACGATCAAAGGTGCCCGCTTTCTGGCGGTCGACCGACAGAATAGTGCCGCTCTCGCCCCTGTCATTGGCAGCGGCGCCGACCTGCTCGTCGATGCACTCTGCTACACGTCCGCCGATGCGCGGCAACTCCTACCGTTTCTGTGCGATGTAACTTCTGTCGTCATGCTGTCGAGCAAAGCAGTCTATGCCGACGCCGAGGGGCGGCACGTCAATTCCGAGAAACCGCCGCACTTTCCCTCGCCTATCCGTGAGGATCAGCCAACTGTAAAGCCCAGCAGCACCGCCGCCTACAATTCGCGAGAGGGCTACGGAGCATGTAAGGTTGCCGCCGAGATCACGCTGCTCGACAGCGGCGCTCCCGTGACAGTGATCAGGGCATCGAAGGTTCACGGCGATGGTGCGACCATTCCCTGCGAATGGATTTTCGTGAAGCGAATCATCGACCAACGCCCGGCAATATTTCTTGCCCATCGAGGGTTGGGCGGAAATCACACGACAGCAGCGGTCAATACGGCAGCTCTTATTGAAAGAGTCGCTGCCGTGCCTGGGGCGAGGATCCTCAATAGCGCCGATCCCGATGCGCCGAATGGATTGGAAATTGCCCGCGCTATTGCGGCTCTTCTCGAATATGAGTGGCAGCAACTTCTGCTCGATGACGACGACGCTTCGGGTCTCGGGCGGCATCCCTGGGATGCTCGACCGCCGATCATCCTCGATACGCGAGCCTCCTTGCAACTCGGCTATGTCCCTGTCGGCACCTACGCAGAGACCGTCGGCGAAGCGATCGAGTATTTAGTGAACGCACACCGGACTGGTGTCGTGCCGGCAAGCTTTGACACCCTGTTTTTGACATACTCGGACTACGCAGCAGAAGACGCTTACCTTGCCTCTCGCGCGGTACCGATTTCAGCGACCTCTGTATGACCGGTTTGGGTCAAGGACGGCTGTGGCCGGCAGGCTGATGGCACAGCCGGTGTACCCTCAGCTCCGGATATAGCTGTGCGTTCCGCACTTACGCTTCGTGCCAGAAGCGGTTATCTCTTCCCGTTCGGCCGCAACGTTCGACGGTTTAGGCTTTCACAACACATACTTCGATTTTCCGGTATTATCGCGTAAACGCCACCGGGCGGTCGTCATGACGCCCGGGCGGTTATCCACTACTTACAGTTTAGGATTTGCCGCTCCTAGGGTACAATACCTAGGAGGATTCCCATGGCTGAATTTATCAAGAGCCCGCCACGCGAGCCGTGGCGGCCCACGTTTGGCGACATTGTCACTGTTTTTGCTCTCGTGGCGGCCATAGTCATGTGGTTCGCCCCGCCCAATTGGAAAATTGGCATCCCCGTCATCATTGTCTCGATTGTCGTGGTAGCTTTTACGGCGCTGCACCACCCCTCACGCGCGTTGATTCGAGGTAGCATCGCGATTCTTATTATCGCAGTGTTACTCATAGTCGCGTGGCATCCGATTTGGGAAAGCTTCCACAAGGATTACCCCCACATTGCCTTTCGTTGGCCGATTAGCTTTAGCGATTCAGAACGCCCGCAATCGCCAGACTACACGCCAGCCCAATTAGACGATGTCAAAGCGAAAGCAGTAGAGGCGGCAACAAAGTCGATTCAGGACAAGCTAGATCAAACCAATAAAGATGACGAAGCCCTTCGGCAGAACGCAAAGCAACTCACTGAGGCGCTAGCCAAAGCAACAGCACAATCTCAGCCGCAATCCGATATTCCTGTAAGCGTCGCTAAGGTACCAACCTCACTGAAATTGTTGTTCAAAGCAGGCACCATTGAAGAAATCTCATCGCAAAATATTATTTGGACAAAACTAGTGGTTGCACACGAACAAAAAATCTCAACATTGCTTGGTGAGCGGTCCGATATGATGCCGACTTGGGCAATCGTTCTCATTTTCAAGAAACCCATAATATTCACGAAAATTGAAAGCGACGATCATGGCGCTAAACTCCATGTGCCTGAAATGGCAGGCAGCACCACGCGATATGCGGTGCTTGAGTTTGGTACTCATGTCGCCC
>Ga0137412_10000107_pt1 | contig 48238 bp, 49 predicted proteins | sample CZODoug2_1_16fun_FD_122160 | JGI IMG/M metagenome (GOLD analysis project Ga0137412, IMG submission 122160) | Vadose zone soil fungal communities from Angelo Coast Range Reserve, California, USA - CZODoug2_1_16fungal (Hybrid Assembly) | ecosystem: Environmental > Terrestrial > Soil > Vadose zone...
GGAGCGCGACCTGCCGCAGTCCATCGGCCGCTTGTCCGGGTTCATGGGCAACGCCGGCGTGAATTTGCGCGCCTACATCTACATGCGGCTGTTGGGCCGCGAAGGCATGGTGCGGGTCGCGGAGTTCGCCGCGCTGAATGCCAATTACTTGATGAAGCGCCTGCAGGCCTTGGGCTTCGAAGCGGCCTATCCTGAACGTCGCGCCAGCCACGAATTCATCATCACCCTGAAGCAGGAAAACAAGGCGTACCACGTCTCGGCCATGGATGTCGCGAAGCGGTTGCTGGACTATGGCTTTCACGCCCCCACCACCTATTTCCCCTTGCTGGTACCCGAATGCTTGTTGATCGAGCCCACGGAGACGGAGGCCAAAGAGGACTTGGACCGGTTTTGCGATGCAATGGCCTCCATCCGCGAGGAAATGCGCCATGATCCCGAGAAACTGGCTTCCGCCCCACATACAATGCCGGTGCGTCGGTTGGACGATGTGCGTGCGGCGAAGCAGCTCGATTTGAGGTGGAAAGCATCACCGGAGGAACCGTCTGGCTCCTGAACTTGTCCGATCTTCGGCAATAACCGTCATTTAACCTGGCCATTGAAGGCTCCTAGGATCGGCATGTCCCGCATTTCGCTGCTTTTGTCCTTGTTTGCCTTGTCCGTCACACCCGCATTCAGCGCTCCGTCCGCCACTGCCGTCCGCACCGCCACCCCCGGCTCCGTCCCCGGCATTCCCGCCTCCGGCATTCCGGGCACGCCTGCGAATTGGGCCCAGACTCTGGAGAGAATCGCGACCGGCGTGGTCACCATTCAAATCGACAGCACGCGTGCCTTCGACACCGAATGGAACACCACCGCGCAGGCCACCGGCTTTGTCATCGACGCCAAGCGCGGACTCATCTTGACCAATCGGCACGTCGTGACCTCGGGGCCAGTAACCGCGCAGGCCATTTTCTTGAACCGGGAAGAGGTGCAGCTGCATCCTGTTTACCGCGATCCGATCCACGACTTCGGCATCTATCACTACGATCCTGCAAAACTGCACTTCATCCAACCCGCTGAGCTGCCGCTGTATCCGCAGGGAGCGGTCATCGGCCGCGAAATACGCGTCGTCGGCAACGATGCAGGCGAACAACTGTCGATTCTCGCGGGCACGCTGGCGCGTCTGGACCGCGAGGCGCCGGAATACGGCTACGGCAAGTACAACGACTTCAATACCTTTTATTTCCAGGCGGCCTCGAGCACCTCGGGAGGTTCGTCCGGCTCGCCGGTGATCGACATCGAGGGCCGCGTGGTGGCGCTCAATGCAGGCGGCGCCACGGGCGCAGCCTCGAGTTTCTACCTGCCGCTGACCGCGGTGGTGCGCGCGCTGAAATATATCGACGGCGGCAAGTCTGTGCCGCGCGGCACGCTGGAGACCGTGTTCAAGTACACGCCCTATGATGAGCTGAAGCGCCTCGGCCTCAATTCCGAAACGGAAGCGAGTATGCGCAAGGCGTATCCGAAATTGACCGGCATGCTGGTGGTTGACGACGTGCAGCCCGGATCGGGTGCCGACGGGATTTTGGCGCCCGGCGATATTCTGGTGGCCGTCGACGGCAAGCCCATACCTGAGTTTTTCTCGCTCGAGGAGGAGCTCGACAATCATGTCGGACAGCGGGTGAAAGTCGAAGTCCAGCGCGGCAGCCAATCGCTGCGGCACGAGTTCGATGTGCAGTCCTTGAGCGCCATTACGCCCGATGAATTCATCGAATTCGGCGAGGCGGTGGTGCACACGCTGTCCTATCAGCAGGCGCGGCATTTCAATGTGCCCATCAAGGGCGTGTATATCGCCAATCCGGGATATGTCTTTGGCGCGGCCGGCATTCCGCGCGCCGCCTTGATCAGCTCGTTCAACGGCAAGCCGGTCACGACTCTCGCTGAATTTGCCGCGGCGCTGGCCGAGCTTGCGGATGGCGCGAGAGTGCCGGTTCGCTATGTCACCATCGAGGATCCGCGCGCGGTTCAGCTCAAGGTCATTCGCATGGACAGGCGCTGGTTTCCGGCGCGAGAGTGCAAGCGGGACGACATTTTGGGAACCTGGCCCTGCATCGGCATCAGTTCCGGACCCTCGCCGGCCGTCGTCAAGTCCGCCTCCACTCAATTTGCCAAGACCGGCGATGTGCGCATCGATCGAATGGCGCCGTCATTGGTGATGGTGAATTTCGACATGCCTTATTCAACCTCCGGTGTCACGGAAAAGAACTATCACGGCACCGGTGTCATCGTGGACGCGCAGCGCGGTTTGGTGGCCATCGACCGCAATACCGTGCCGGTGGCGATGGGCGATGTGCGCATCACTTTTGCGGGCACGGTCGAAGTGCCGGGCAAGGTCGTGTTCATTCATCCCCTGCACAATCTCGCCGTCGTCGCCTACGATCCGAAGTCGATCGGCAACACGCCGGTTCGCGCAGCGACGTTGGTCACGCGGCCCTTGAGTGCGGGCGACGATGTTTGGGTGGTCGGGCAGCGCGCCGACTCCAAGATCCTCTCGCAGAAAACCCAGATCTCCAGCGTCGATGTGGTCTCATTTCCCCTGTCGCGCACGCTGCGCTTCCGCGACAGCAACTTGGAAGCGGTCAGCCTGATCAATGCGCCGGGCGATTATGACGGCGTCCTGACCGATGAAAAAGGCGACGTGCTCGCGCTTTGGTCCAGTTTCGCGTTCGAATCGCAGCGCGAATTGGAACAAATCAATCGCGGCATACCCGCCGACGTGGTCAGCGAGATGATCGGTGTGGTTGCCGACGGACGGCCCTTGTATTCCTTCGAAGCGGAGTTCGACGTGCAGTCCTTGGCCGCCGCGCGCGAGTTGGGATTGCCGGACGAGTGGGTGCGGCGCTTCGCAGAGCACAACCCGCAGCGCCGTCAGGTGCTCGGCGTCAATCGCCTCGTCGCCGGTTCTCCCGCCGCGGCGTTGCTCGAGCCCGGCGACCTGCTGCTCGCGATCGACGGCAAAGTCGTGAATCGCTTCCGCGAGGTTGAACGCGCGGTGCAGAGTGCGACCGTGTCCGTGACCGTGTGGCGCAATGGCGCAGAAAAAACCCTGGATATGAAGACCGTGGCATTGAACGGCCGCGACATCGATAGGGTGCTCATCTGGGCGGGCGCCACGCTGCAGGCGCCGCATCGCGCCATGGCGGCGCAACGCGGGATTGCTCCTTACGGCGTGTTCGTGTCGTTCTTCTTTTACGGCTCACCCGCCACCCACTATGGTCTGTATGCCGGCCGGCGCATCACGGAAGTGAACGGTCAAGCCACGCCGGATCTCGATGCCTTCATCAGAGCCGTGAGCGGCAAACCGGATCGAGCCTCACTGCGCTTGAAGACCATCAGTTGGAACGGCCAGACGGATGTCATTACCTTGAAGCTCGACAAGCATTACTGGCCGGCCTACGAACTCAACCGGCAGGAGGATGGCACGTGGACGCGCACCGCACTCGATCCGCCGGAAGTTACGGCGTCGGCGAGGCCATAACCTGCGGCAGATCTGTCACCAGCGATTCAAGCGCCAGCAGCCAATGCCGGTAGTAGGTGTCGCCGAGATCCGCATCTCCGGCGGCTTGCGCCTGGGTTATCTGATGCGACAGCGCCGCGGCCCATTGCGGCCAGGTGAACAAACCGCGCTGGTGAAGTGCCAGCACCATGGCAAAGGCGCGGGCTTCCCAGGGTTCGTTGAAAACCGGGCTGTCTGCATCCAGCGGCATTCCCGGCAATTCAGGCAATTCAGGCAATACCTGCAGAGCCTCGTGCGTCATGCCGGCTCCAGGTACGGCTCGAAGACATCCACGGAAATCGTCGATCGCTGATTCAGGCCTTGCGCGCCCCACAGCTCCTGTTCATCGAAGGCCACGGTGTACAGCCACTGCGGGGATTCACCCAAGCCCTGGGCGTTGCTATCCGGAAATACGTGCGCGCCATGGACTCGTTCCACGATTCCTACTTTGCCCCGCGCATAGGCGGGCAAACGCGTGTGGTGTGCAGGTTCAACGGCGATCGTGCGCACGCGTTGTCCCAGCGCAAAGCGCGCAGGGCCTGTCGGCGTTCGCGAGCACGAGCTGCCCTTGCTGATTGCAGCGGCGACCAGCGCGGCGCGCAAAACCTGTTTCGGTGGAGGAGGGGCGTCGCTGAGCACGCCTTTTTGCAGCAACAATTTTTCAAGCGCCGCCAGCCAGATCTCGTAGTAGCTGAGGTCGCGGTAATTAGGCAGTGTTTCGCGCGCGGCGCGATTCATGTCGATATTCGACAGCCCCGTCGGACCCATGGCCACGACCAGCGCCATGACCCGCGCCTCCCAGGCAGCGTGAAACAATTCGCCTTCAGGTTCCATCACGATGGCACCGCGGACATCTTGTCCACCAAGGTCGGCATGAGAGTGGTAGCTCACTTAGGCGTGCCGGGCAAACCTGTACCGATCATGGAATCACGCGTGACGAGATTCGCCAGCTGCTGCTCGCTCAAGTCCTCGGAGCCCGCCGGCCGCTGCGGCAACACCAGATAACGGATTTCTGCGGTGGAGTCCCAGATGCGGATCTGCATGGTCTCAGGCAGTTCAACGCCGAATTCTTTCAGAACGCCGCGCGGATCTTTCACGGCGCGCGCGCGATAGGGCGCACTCTTGTACCAGGTCGGCGGAAGCCCCAACACCGCCCAGGGGTAGCAGCTGCACAGCGTGCACACCACCAAGTTGTGCACCTGCGGCGTGTTCTCGACCGCCACCATGTGCTCGCCCTGGCGGCCGCTCATCCCCAAGGATGCGATGGCGGCGGTGGCGTCGGTGAGCAGCCAGCGGCGAAATTCAGCGTCGCACCACGCGCGCGCCACCACCCGCGCACCATTGCGGGGCCCGATTTTTGTCTGATACGCATCGATCAGCACATCGAGAGCCGCAGGTTCGATGTAGCCCTTCTCCGTCAGCAGCGTCTCTAAGGCGCGAACCCGCAGCTCCATCGGACTCAGCGTGCGCTGCGCGTGCTCGTGAGAGTGCGGTTCGTGGGGGTGGTGTTCGTGTTCGCTCATCGATGGTCTAGTATAAGAGGCTCAAGGAGGGCCGGTCTCATGAAAATCGCCAGTACTCACTTAAGCGCTTGGTTGGCGATGGCCGTTTTGGCTCTGGGCTTGAGCGCGGCCGCCCCTTGCACCGCGCGCGCGCCGGCATTGCGGCTTTACGTGCTCGATTGCGGACACGCCAGCTTCAAGGACATGGGTGGATTCTCGGATACGGGCGAGTATGACGGCAGGCCGGGTGAGATCGCCGCGCCGTGTTTTCTGGTCCGTCACCCCAAGGGTGATTTGATGTGGGACGCGGGTCTCGGCGATCACTACAACTATCCCAGGGAGGGAAGCGACGCTGCACCGGGCGTGCATGTCACCGTGCCGGTGACGCTGATCGCCCAACTGCAATCCTTGAGTTTAACGCCCAAGAGCATCAATTTCATTGCTTTCTCGCACTTGCATTGGGATCACACCGGCAATGCCAACGAGTTCGCCGACTCGGTTTGGATCATGAACAAGTTGGAACTGGCCGCGGCGCTGACGCTTCCCCCGCCGGGCGGAGTACTCCCTGAAACGTGGAGCGCGTACAAGACCGCCAAGACTGAAACGATTGAGGGCGACTATGATGTTTTCGGCGACGGCAGGGTCATGATCTTGAGGGCCCCGGGACACACCCCCGGGCATCAGGTTCTGAAGCTGAAACTGCAAAAGAGCGGCACCGTCATCCTGTCAGGCGATCTGTACCATCTGAGAACCAATCGGCTATTCAAGCGCGTGCCGGTCTATAACGCGGATCGCGCGGACACGCTCGCCTCGATGAGCCGCATTGAAACCATCATCAAGAACACGCACGGACGGCTGATCGTGCAGCACGATCCGCGGGATTTCCAGACGCTGCCCAAACCGCCGGCCTACCTCGATTGATCGGCATGATCAACCATGCCGCACGTTGTGACCTTCCGGAAATTCTAGCGATCTACAACGAGGTCATCCGCAACTCCACGGCCGTCTATACGGAGGTTGAGTTCACTGCCGAGCGCGGCGAAGCGTGGTACGGCGCGAAGATCGCGAGCGGCTTTCCCCTGATGGTCGCGCGAGATGCATCCGGAATCACCGGTTTCGGCAGCTTCGGCGAGTTTCGCGCCTGGCCCTGCTACCGGCATAGCGTTGAGCATAGTGTTCACGTTCGCGCGGATTGCCGCGGCTTGGGGATAGGCCGGAATCTCGTCACCGAGCTCATGAATCGAGCTTCCGCCATGCAGAAGCACGTCATGATCGCGGGCATCGACGCCGACAACGCCGCGTCGATCAAGCTGCATCAGAGCCTCGGATTCATCAATGTGGGGCATTTTCATGAAGTGGGATTCAAGTTCGGCCGTTGGCTCGACTTGGTGTTCCTAGAATGTCGCCTTCCTGCTACAAATCAGTCAACAACTGTAAAACAGCCGCCTTAAACCCTAAGCAGCCCTTGCTCGTATCTCAGTCTTGATATCATGAGCGTGTGGTACGAGCTACACAGACAGACATCGAAACGGCGGTCGAAGCTTTGCGCGCCGGAGAATTGGTCGTGTTTCCGACCGAGACCGTCTACGGCGTCGGCGCGAATGCGTCCAACCCCCCGGCGGTGCGCAAGATTTTCGAGGTCAAGGGTCGCCCGCCGGATCATCCGGTCATCGTTCACTTGGACGATCCGCGCTACCTGCATCGCTGGGTTTCCATCATGCCGCCCGTGGCGCAAGCATTGGCGGATAAATTTTGGCCGGGACCCTTGACGCTGATTCTGCCCAAGGCGGAAAACGTCAATGAAATCGTCACGGGCGGCCAGGACAGCATCGGCATTCGCGTGCCCTCGCACCCGATCGCGCAGCAGCTGCTGAATGCCTTTGGGGGCGGTATTGCGGCACCGTCCGCCAATCGATATGGACGCTTGAGTCCCACCAAGCCCGAGCATGTGCGCGATGAACTCGGCGATGCGGTCAAGGTGATCCTGGACGGCGGCGATTCACCCATCGGGCTCGAGTCGACCATCGTCTCCTGCCTCGACAATCAGGCGCGGCTGCTGCGTCCGGGGTTCATCACGCGATCGCAGCTCGAGCAGGTGGTGGGTCCCATGGCGGTCGGCGGCACGGCTCCCCGGGTTCCGGGCGATCGGGCATTGCACTATGCGCCCTCGACACCGCTCGAAATCGTGCCCTCGGACGACCTCGAGGTTCGAGCCGGCGAGATCGTGGCGCGGGACGAGAAAGTGGCCGTGCTCGCCATGCGGCCGCCGCTGCAAACCCAACGCCATATGACCTGGATCAACGCCGGTAAAAAGCCGGACACCTACGCGCACAACCTGTACAACCACTTGCGCACCTTGGATCGCGTCGGTTGCGTCAAGATCTTCGTGCAGAGTCTGCCGCAGGATGAGCGGTGGGCGGCGATTCTCGACCGCCTGCAGCGCGCCAGCGGCATGGGCGATGATTCCTTGGAGCTGAGCGTCAGCTAGCGCATGGAGCTCGATCCCAAGCAAGATCCTTTCTCGCGAGAGGCGATTCAACATTTGGTGGCCCGTTACGGCTCCCCCCTGTTCGTGATCGATGCCGAGCGTATCCGTCGACAATACCGCCGCCTCGTCGCGGCGCTGCCGGGCGTCGATCTGCACTACGCCTTGAAGCCGCTGCCGCACTCATCGCTCATTACCACGCTGAATTCGGAAGGCGCTTTCTTCGATCTCGCGACCAATGGCGAAGTCGAATTGGTGCGGCGCTTGGGGGTTGCGCCCGAGCGCTGCATTCACACCCATCCGATCAAGCGCGACAGCGACATCCGCACGGCCTTGAGCTTTGGGGTGACCCGCTTCGTCATCGACAATCCCGATGAACTGCGCAAGTTCACCAAGTATCGCAGCCGCGCATCGCTGCTGATCCGCGCTTCCTTCCGCAGCCCCGACGCCCAGGTCGATCTGTCGCGCAAGTTTGGCTGCGATCCGGAAGCGGTTGCGGATCTGTTCCGTCTCGCCGCAGACCTGCAAATCAAAATCGACGGATTGTCGTTTCACACCGGCTCGCAAAATGCCGACTCAGGGATGATGGTCAGGGCCATCAACGTGTGCCGCGAACTGCTGCAAAGCGCGGTCGAGGCTGGACATTCCCCCTACATCCTCGACATCGGCGGCGGATTTCCCGTGGAATACCTAAAGCCCGCCATGCCCATCGAAGAATTTTGCGCGCCGATCAAAGCGGCGCTCAACAAATTGCCGCCCGCGGTGCGCGTGATTGCCGAACCCGGGCGCTATATCGCCGCCCCCGCGGCGATCGCCGTGGCCTCCGTGATGGGACGCGCGCTGCGCGACGGCCGCTGGTGGTACTACTTGGATGACGGCCTGTACGGCAGCTACAGTGGTCAGATGTACGACCACACGGTGTTTCCGGTCGAGGCCCTGTTGCCCGGGGCGGAGACCTTCCCGTCGGTGCTGGCCGGGCCCACCTGCGACAGCATCGATGTCATCCGCGAAAGATTGGAGCTGCCCAAGCTCGACATGGGCGACCTCGTCATAGGCCGCGTGATGGGTGCCTACACCTGGGCCTCGGCGTCGGAATTTAATTTCTTCCCGCGCGCCACCGTGCTGGCGCTGGATCATGGCCGGCTGCTGGACGGAGGCCAGGGATGATTTCTCGACGCCGCATGCTCCTGGCCACGGGAGCCTTGGGCTACACGGCGGCGCTCTGGGCGCGTTCCTCGATCGGCGTCCGCGCTCCCAACCTTAAGCCCCGGCGAATTGCGCTGGTCAATCTGCATACCGGCGAGCGGCTGGAAACCGAGTATTTCCGCGATGACGCATACGCGCCTGACGCGCTTGCGGCAATCGATGTCCTGTTGCGGGATTTTCGCAGCGGTGAGAAGCACGCCATCGATCCCAAGCTGCTGGACTACCTGGTCGATGTCGCCGCTGAGGTAAGTGCGCCGCCCGTATACAGCGTCATCTCAGGCTATCGGTCGCCGGAAACCAACGAGCGTCTGCACGAGCGCAGCGGCGGCGTCTCGCAGCACAGTTTGCACATGCAGGGACGCGCCATCGATGTGCGCATGACCGGCGTCGATTGCGCGAACCTGGCGGTGCGCGCGCAGGATTTGAAGCGGGGCGGCGTCGGGTATTACCGCGCGTCGAATTTCGTGCATTTGGACACGGGTGCGTTTCGCACCTGGCGCGGTTAAGCCGAGATGAAACCAGCAGCAGCCAGGCTGCGACACCTGTTGCCTGCGGCGTTGCTGATGACGGTGGGAGCCTGCTCCCAGCCATCGGCCCCCACCGCGGCGAGGAGCGACGCTGCTCCTGCAGGACCCGCCGATCGAGGTGCAGTCCTGTACATGCAAATCTGCGTGTCATGCCATCGCGAAAAAGGCGAGGGGGTGCCGAATGTGTATCCAAGTCTGGCCGGTTCGGCGGCGGTGATGGGTGACCCACAAGAGCTCGCGCAGTGGGTATTGAGCCAGAAGCGGCCTGCGACGATTCCGGCGGGCCGCTATCCCACCCAGATGTTGTTGTTCGGCTGGATGAAGGATGATGACGCGGCCGCATTGCTCACGTACATTCGTTCAAATTTCGGGAACTCGGCGCCGCCGGTGGATGCCGCAACGATCGCCAAGGCGCGCGAAAAATAATGGCCATGACCACCATCCATGATTTGGTCGAGCGTTGCCGCGCGGGCACCCTGCCGTCTGCCATTGCCAAGGTGCCTTCAGGTTTCGTGGTGATGGGCGAGCGGCAGGTGCTGCCGGGATATTGCCTGTTGCTGCCCGATCCGGTGGTGCCGCACTTGAATGCACTGGCTCCTGAGGCGCGCAGTCAATTTCTGTTCGACATGTCGCTCATCGGCGATGTGCTGCTGGCAATTACCGCCGCTTCCCGCATCAACTATGCGATTTACGGCAATGTGGATCCGGCGCTGCACGCGCACCTCTTTCCTCGCGACAGCGCGGAGCCTGAGAGCACGCGCACCGCGCAGCCGTGGGCGCTGGATTGGAATGCGGCGCCGTTCTACTCCGACGGGCTGCACGGCGATTTCAAGCGCCGTGTCGGTTCGGAGCTGCGCAAGCGCTACGCCTCGGCATCGTGATGATGAGCGGTTGGTGTAGCGCTCGCCAGGAAGGCTAAGCCCCTCCTGACGGATACTTCAACCGATCAACATCACGATGCCGAAGTGACCCGCAATTTGAGGGCGCGCAATACTTCCTGCAAATCCGTCAGCGGCGCCGAGCAGGTCATGCCGGCGCACAGGTAGGCCACCGTTGCAGCGTTCGCGCGCTTCGCCGCCAGAGCGGGCGGCAGCTCGGCATCCTTAGGAATGGCGAAGATCATGCGGGTGGGCGCGTACAGCCTGCTCAAGTCCATCGCCCACTGCCTGGCACTTGACTCCTCGCCGCGGATCACCAGGATTTGCATCGTGGACAAGAAATCCTCCAATGCATTCACCAAGCTCATGTGTGCCTGAGGGTAATCTTGAATTCCGCGCCACGCGGCCTTGAGGGTGCGCTCGGCGGCATCCAGGTAGGGCAGCTCGCCCAGCAGGAACCCTAAGCGGCACAGCACGGAAGCCGCCACGCCGTTGCCCGACGGCACGGATTCGTCGCCGAAGGTCTTGCTGCGGTGGATGAGTTTCTCGTGATCCTTCGCGGTGAAGAAAAATCCGCCGCCATCGGCATCTTCGAATTGCTCGAGCAGCACGTCGGCCAGCTGCCGCGCAAATATCAGGTCGCTGCTGCGCCAGCGGGTCTGCAGCAGCTCCAGCAAGGCATCCGCCAGGAAGGCATAGTCATCGAGATACGCGGGCAGGTGCGCGCGGCCATCCTTGTAAGTCGCGAGCAGGCGGCCGTCGCGCCACAGGTGGTGCTGCACGAAGTCAACGGCGGCGCCGGCGGCCACGGCCAGGTCAGGCCGTTTCAGCACGCGCGACGCAATCGCCAGTCCCTTGATCATGAGCGCATTCCAGGCCGTGAGGATTTTTTCATCGCGTGCCGGCCACACTCGCAAATTGCGCGCTTTCAATAGCTTCGAACGTGCCGACTCTATCCTGGCGCCGACCGTTTCCGCGGACTCGCTGAGCGAGGCGGCAATATCGGCAATCGACACAAAAGTGTGCAGATGCCATTCGCCCTCGAAGTTGGCGGCGCGATTCAAGCCGAACCGAGGTGCAAAGGCCGCGTACTCCGGCGCGGTCAGCAGCGCCTGAACTTCAGCCGCCGTCCAGACGTAGAATTTTCCTTCGTGGCCTTGAGAATCCGCATCCAGGCTGGAGTAGAAGCCGCCTTCGGGCGAATGCATGTCACGCAAGGCCCAATCGGCCGTTTCGTGGGAGATTCTCGCGAACAGCGCCTCGCCGGTCGCCAGATGCGCCCGCGAATATTCGCAAAGCAGCTGCGCATTGTCGTAGAGCATTTTTTCGAAATGCGGAATCATCCAGGCGCCATCGACGGAATAGCGCGCGAAACCGCCGCCGAGTTGGTCGTATAGACCGCCCTCCGCCATGCGCGTCAGCGTGAGGCTCCCCATGTACAGCGCCTGCAAATCGGGATTGGTGTCGCTCGATGTGCGGTACCAGTCGCGCATACAGCGCTCGATGCTGTTGGGATGCGGGAACTTCGGCGCGCGGGTGAAGCCGCCGAAATCGGCGTCGAAGGATTGCGCGAGCGCGGCACGTGCCTGGGGCAGGGGTGTCGCATCGAGAACGACGCCGAGGGCCGGCTCCGGAACGAGGCTGGCGAGCGCGGCTTGAAGTTGCGCGCTCTGCGCTTCGATCTGCGCACTCTGGCCGCGATAGTACTCCGCCACACGGCGCAGCAGGTCGCCGAACGCCGGCAGCCCAAAGCGAGCGTCCTTGGGAAAATACGTGCCGCCGAAGAAAGGCTCTTGTTGCTTGGGGGAGAGAAACATGGTCAGGGGCCAGCCGCCGGAGCCATGCGTCAGCATCTGTTGCGCGACCTGATAAATCCTATCCAGGTCGGGGCGCTCTTCGCGATCGACTTTGATGTTGATGAAAAGCTCGTTCATCAGGGTAGCGGTGGCGGGATCTTCGAAGGATTCGTGGGCCATGACATGACACCAATGGCAGGCCGAATAGCCGATCGACAAGAGAATGGGCTTGTTCTCCTGCTTTGCCCGCGTCAACGCCGCCTCGCCCCAGGGGTACCACTCCACCGGATTGTCGGCGTGCTGCAGCAAGTAGGGGCTGGTCTCCTCGGCGAGGTGATTGCGCAGCATGTTCACGGCCTGCGAGGCTCCTGGTCGGTTAGAATGGCCTTTACTATAGCCGAAGTACTTTCCATGTCTGACCCCGGTAATGTGGCGCAACTGCCTGTCCTGCGCCTCAAGCGCAACGAAGATCGCCGCCTGCACGCCGGACATCTTTGGATCTTCAGCAACGAAGTCGACACCGGCCAGTCGCCGCTGGCCAAATTCAAGGCCGGCGAGCTGGTGCGCGTGCTGGCGCACAACGACCGGGCTTTAGGATTGGCCTACGTCAATCCGCAATCGTTGATTGCCGCGCGAATGTTGGAAACCTGGCAGATTCCCGATGTCGCCTGGCTGGCGGCGCGCATCCGCGCGGCCTTAGCCTTGCGCGAGCGGCTCTACTCCACGCCCTACTATCGATTGGTCTACGGGGAATCCGACGGTTTACCCGGGTTGGTGATCGACCGCTACGGCCCGGCCTGTGTGGTGCAAATCGGCACCGCCGGCATGGAACAGCTCAAATCGAAGATTCAAGAAGCCTTGAGCCAGGTCCTGCGATGTGAGGCAGTGCTGTTCAAGAACGACAGTTCGGCGCGGGAGATGGAAGGCCTGCCCAGCTATGTCGAAACGGCCAAGGGCAATTTCGACAAGCCCGCGGTCGTGATCGAGGATGAGCTCGAATTCCAAGCGCCTCTGGCCGAAGGCCAAAAAACCGGCTGGTTCTTCGATCAAGCCGCCAATCGGCGCGCCCTGTCGAAATACGTGCGCAAGGGCGCCCGCGTTCTGGACGTGTTCAGCTATGTGGGGGCGTGGGGCGTGCGCGCGGCGCACCATGGCGCGCGCGAGGTGACCTGCGTCGACAGTTCCCAAGCCGCGCTGGAATTGGCCGCGGCGAATGCCGAGCGCAACGGCCTCAAAGTGGTCACTCTCAAGGGCGATGCGTTCGATGCTCTCGAAGATTTCGCCAAACAGGGCGCGCGATTCGATATCGTCGTCATCGATCCGCCGGCATTCGCCAAGCGCAAGAAAGATCTGCCCAAGGCACTCGCGGCATACAAGCGCCTCAACCAGCTCGCGCTGCGAGCAATCGCGGACGACGGCATTCTGGTTTCCTGCTCCTGCTCCTTTCACGTGAGCGCCGAAGAATTGCAGGATGCCATTGCCAAAGCGGCGCGGGGCGCTGAGAAGCACCTGCAAATTCTTGAAATGGGCGGCCAGGCGCCGGATCATCCCGTGCACCCCGCCATACCTGAGACCCGTTACCTCAAGGCCTATTTCTGTCGGGTCAATGAAAGCTTAAAGTAGGAACCATGCTGACCTATCCACACATCAATCCAATCGCCGTGTCCCTAGGTCCCTTGCGTGTGCACTGGTACGGCATCATGTACCTGATCGGCTTTGTCGGAGGCTGGTGGCTGGCGCGGCACCGCGCCCGGCGCCCCGGTTCGACGTGGATCCCGCTCGAGATCGACGACCTCATTTTCTACTGCGCCATCGGCGTCATCCTCGGCGGGCGCGTGGGCTGGTGCATTTTCTACGGGCACGATGTGATCGCGGAGAGCTGGCTGAATATCTTTCACATCTGGGACGGCGGCATGTCGTTTCACGGCGGCATGATGGGGGTCTTGGCCGCCTGCGTTGTGTTTGCCCGGGTGAAGCACAAGAGCGTCGCGGATGTGCTGGATTTCGTGGCACCGCTGCCCGGCATCGGTCTATTTTTCGGCCGCCTCGGAAACTTCATCAATGGCGAACTCTGGGGCAAGCCGACGGATTTGCCCTGGGCATTCGGTGTGCCGGATGCCCAGGGCGTGTTGGTCTCCCGGCATCCCTCGCAGCTCTATGAGGCCACTCTCGAGGGCCTGGTGTTGTTTCTCATCCTGTTGTGGTTCACCCGCAAGCCGCGTCCGCGATTGGCGCCGACGGGATTGTTTCTGCTGCTGTACGGCTGCGGACGCTTCGTGGTGGAATGGGTTCGTCTGCCGGATGCGAATATCGGTTACCTGGTCGGCAACTGGCTGACCATGGGCATGCTGCTGACGACGCCCATGATTTTGATCGGCGCGGGGATCATGCTGTACGCGTATCGGCGCAACGCACCCACCGGCAACTTGAGCGCCGTGAAGGCGTAATGCGCCAGTACCTCGATTTCCTGCGCCACATCCGTGAGCACGGTGCTCCGAAGGGCGATCGGACCGGCACCGGCACGGTGAGCGTATTTGGCTACCAAATGCGCTTCGATCTGAACGCCGGCTTTCCGCTGGTGACCACCAAGAAGCTGCACCTGCGCTCCATCATTTACGAACTCCTGTGGTTTTTGCGCGGCGATACCAACGTCAAATATCTGCACGAGCACGGGGTCAGTATTTGGGATGAGTGGGCCGATGAGAAGGGAGAATTGGGACCTGTTTACGGCAAGCAATGGCGTAGCTGGCCCACGCAGGACGGGCGGCAAATCGACCAGCTGTCGCAGGTTCTCGAGCAGCTCAAAACCAATCCCAATTCGCGCCGCATCCTGGTCAGTGCGTGGAACGTGGGCGAATTGGATCGGATGGCGCTGCTGCCGTGTCACGCCCTGTTCCAGTTCTATGTGGCTGACGGGCGCCTATCCTGCCAGCTGTACCAGCGCAGTGCCGATGCCCTGTTGGGTGTCCCCTTCAATATCGCCTCCTACGCGCTGCTCACGCACATGATTGCCCAGCAATGCGAGTTGAAAGTCGGCGACTTCGTATGGACGGGCGGAGATTGCCACTTGTACTTGAATCATCTGCAGCAGGCCGATCTGCAGCTATCGCGCGCGCCGTTTCCCCTGCCGCAGCTGAAAATTCTGCGCAAGCCGCCAAGCTTGTTCGACTACGCGTACGAAGACTTTGAGATCGTCGACTATCGCTACCATGCTGCGATCAAAGCACCGATCGCCGTATGAGTCCGCGCGCGCCGCACCGCAAGCCTCAGTTTGAGGTTCGTCACTCTCGCATTCACGGCTACGGCGTATTCGCGTTGCGGCGGATCCGCAAGGGAACCATGGTGATCGAGTATCTCGGCGACCGAGTGACCCACGCCCTCGCCAACGAGCGCTATAAGGATAAGGATCCGAAAGATGGTCATACCTTTCTGTTCACCGTCGATGCGAAGACGGTGATCGACGCGGGCGTCAACGGCAACGAAGCGCGTTTTGTAAACCATGGCTGCCACCCGAATTGCCAAACCGTCAATACCGGCAGGCGAATTTTCATCGAGGCGCTGCGCACCATCCAGCCTGGCGAGGAACTCGCCTACGACTATCAAATTCAGCGTGACGATGATGACCCGGCCGATGTGGATGTGATATTCGCGTGCCGTTGCGGCGCGAAGAACTGCCGCGGCAGCATGCTGGAAGCGCCCAAGAAGAAGCGAAAGTCCAAGAAAAGACCGAGAGTGGAGCAGCGGCGCGGCCGGGCACGAAAGCCCAAAGTCGCTCGCAAAGATGCTCGCAAAGTCGGGCGCCAAGTGGGGCGCAAAGTCGCGCGCAAACGACCGCGGTGAGCGCGAGTGCTGACTTGAATTCACGCGGAATCTCGGTTCGAGATCAGTTCGTCGCATCCGCCCAGACGCGAGCCCTGTTGCAATGCGCGCAGGCTCGTCAGGCGCGGGGAGATTTTGCTCCCGCGCGCGTCGGAAGCCGCGCAGATGCGCAACGCCGTGAAGACATTCGCGGCGACTACACCTGCTGGCTGCGCGAGCCGCTTTATCCGGCGGAGCGCAGTTTACTGAACCAGCTGGAAGAGTTGCGCTTGGAATTGAACCGCGAGGCAACCTTGGGCCTGTTCGAGTTGGAACTGCACTATGCGCGGTATCCGCCGGGCGCAGGCTATGCGCCTCACGTCGATCAGCCGCTGGGGACCACGCAACGGCAAGTGTCGCTGGTGCTGTACTTGAACACCGACTGGCTGGCTGCCGATGGCGGCCTGCTACGCCTGCACGAGACGGATGATCGAACCTTCGACATCGAGCCGCTCGGCGGCCGGCTGGTTTGTTTTCTGACGCCGGGGCGCGTGCACGAAGTGCTGACGGCGCGGCGCGAGCGTCTGAGCATCAGCGGCTGGTTCCGCGGGCGCGATTAAGCGCGCGGTCTTTGCCCACCCGCGCGGACGCTTCGTTAGGATTCGGCCGGCCTCTTGCCCGTCCACAAAGCAAATGATGCTGTCGAGCACCAATGCCTTTTGAGATTCATCTAACTCATTGATTTCACGGCACGCCCACACCCGTGCGTGCCATTGAGAGGCGCGTGCGTATAGTACCGTCATCGAACGTTGGTTCAATGTCCGACTTAAGCCGACCTTTTGAAAACCAGGGACGAGCGAATGCAACATCCACTGCGGTGCCGGTGCGGAACCATAAGCGGTTGGGTCAGGGAGCCACGCAGCGCAAACCGAGTGGTCTGCTACTGCAAGGACTGCCAGGCATTCGCGTATTTTCTCGGCCAGGAAAAGCAGATTCTCGATGAGCGGGGAGGCTCGGACGTGATTCAAATACTCCCGATGAACCTTTCCTTCACTCAAGGCATCGAAGCCTTGAAGTGCATGCGGCTGACGGAGAAAGGATTGCTGCGTTGGTACGCGAGTTGCTGCAACACGCCCATCGGCAACACCCTGGCGAACTATAAAATTTCATTCATTGGACTCGTGCACACCTGTTTGGAAAATGCCGACACGCCGCTGCAAGATTCCTTCGGGCCTGTTCGGGTGTGGGTGAACACCCAGGGCGCCAGGGGCGAGCCAAAGCCAAAGAGCAGTGGACTCGGCACGGTCATCCTATGGTTTGTATCTACGGTTCTGAAAGCACGCGTCAACGGCAACTACCGGCAAACTCCGTTTTTTCTCAATGAAATCCCCATTGTGACTCCGCGAGTGCTCAGCAGCGCGGAACGAGCGGACCTCATGGCGCGCTAGCATCGTGCGGCCCGTTTCACGGGCGCCCGCGAACAAGGCACGCCATGACTCAATATCCGCTCATGCTCGGCAATTCCAGGCATTTGAGCGGCTGGCATGAATGTTGCTGCGCAAGGATGAGGTATCATAGGTCTTCTCTATGCGCTTGCCGTCGCTTAAATTCCTAAAGACCTTCCAGGTCGCGGCCAGGCTGCAAAGCTTCAAGGCCGCGGCCGAGGAGTTGTTCGTCACCCCCTCGGCGATCAGCCATCAAATCAAGGCGCTGGAGGCGCAACTGGGCGTCAGTCTATTCCAGCGGGGAGTGCGCACGCTGACGCTGACCGACGCCGGCGCCAACTACCTGGAACACATCAATGATATTTTCTCCAAGCTGGAATCCGTCACCGAGCAGCTCCAGGTTCGCTACGGCCGTACCATCATCCGCTTGAATGTGCCTTCGTTTTTTGCAAACGAACTGCTGCTGCCGCGGCTTGCGTCCTTCTCGCAGGCTCGCGAAGAAACCGATATCCGGATTGAAACGACATTCTCAGCTCCTAAAACCCATCCGCCGGAAGCAGACCTGTCCATCGTCGTGGGCGCAGGACCCTGGGATGGATTGGTCGTCCATGAGCTGTTCGCACAGAACTTCATCGCGGCCTGCTCCCCGGCGTTTCTGCTCGACAATCCCATCGATTCCTATGGCGATCTGAATGGCAAGACGTTGCTGCTGCATGAAGAGCGGCGCGAGGCGTGGGAGCGCTGGGCGGCGGGATTGGGAATCGATCCCATCAAGCCCAATCGATTGGTCCGCCTCGACACCATGTCGGCGGTGGTCCGGGCCGCCGAGCAAGGCATCGGCATCGCCTTGGTTCCGTCGCGCTTGAGCGCCGATCGCTTCAGTGCCGGCGGATTGGTGAAACTCTTCGATGCGGAATTGACCACCAATGAGAGTTACTTCCTGCTGCACCGGCCCGAGGATCGCGCGCGCGAGGATTTACAGGAGCTGACGCGCTGGATCTTGAGCGAGTGCCGCGTCGCCTGACACATGAGGAAAATCACACCTAACGAAAATATTTCTCGTTTGTAGCGCCGTTCAGCGCGGCCTACCGTGCCATCAGGGAGTTGGTATTTTCGATACGAGGAATACCATCATGACCATTCGCAAGCTCCTGCTGACGGCCGCCTCCATCGCCGCAATCTGTCCCGCCATCTCCCACGCATCTCCGGAAAATGCAGCCTTGAATGCCTGCGCGCAGGCATTCGCAACGAGTCTCGCGACGGGTTCGGGCACGCCGACGTTCAAGTTGAAATATCACAGCGAATCCTCCGACGCGCTGGCCGACTATTACGGCAGCCATGCATTCACGTTCTATCTGCAGGCTCGTGACCCGAAGACCGGTTCGACACTGGCCAGCGCGACGTGTTCCGCGGATACGCGCGGTGCCGTCATTGCCTTGACGGCCACACCGCCGGAGACATCGCCTTCGCTGGCGGCGCGACTCTAGCCGCGTGAGGCGAGAAGCCGCTGGCGAGTTAGGCGTGGCGAGTTAGGCGTGGCGAGTTCGGTGCTGGCGAGTTAGGCGCTGGCGAGTTGTACGCGGCGAGCGTATAAATCCGTTTTAGTTTTTTTGGAAACATCGGATGGCAGACGCTGCTGTGGAGTTGGTGGTCGCAGTTGCGGAAAACGATGTCATCGGCCGCGCCAAACAGCTGCCCTGGCACTTGCCGGCGGACTTGCGGCATTTTAAGGCGCTGACCCTGGGGCATCACATCCTCATGGGCCGCAAGACCTACGAGTCCATCGGCAAAGCACTGCCGGGCCGCACCAACTGGGTGTTGAGCCGCTCTGCTGGTTTAGGGCCGTCCGGCTTCGCACCTGCGGATGCCAAGGTGGTTCGAACCATCAAGGAGGCGCAAACGGCTGTCGGTGGTGAATTGCCCTTGATGGTGATCGGTGGCGCGGAGATCTATCGACTGTGTCTGCCGGCCGCGCGGCGCATTCACCTAACGCTGGTGCACACCGAAATCAAAGACGGCGACACGTTCTTTGCCGATTGGCGCCTACCTAAATGGGTCGAGTCGAGCCGCGAGCATCACGAGGCAGACGCCAAGAATGCCTACGCCTACAGTTTTGTGACGCTGGACCGGGCCTAAAGAACTGACGCCCGGTTCGCTGTCGGTCTCAGCCGACATGCGGACTCCCTTGCCGCTTGGCTGGATCGTTGGGCCCTTACGGCCTAACGCACGTAATGATCCGAATCTTGAAGCCATCCCTTCAACACAGATCTGGCTATCCAAAGATCACAAATCGGAATGTCGGTGCGGCCGACTAAACCGGCGGCAGCCTTGCGTTGATCTCGAGTTCCGCGCGCCCGAAGTCGATGTCCGAGAGTGCCGCCGCGCCTTGCGTGAGGCCGGACAAGATATCGGCCTGCGTCGCGCCGCGCTGCTGTGCGGTCAGATAGGGGATTTCGTGGTGAAACATCACCATGGAATAGCGCGGAATGAAGCGCTGCGGAAAGCGCCGTTCGAGTTCCAATGAAAGCGCCTGCTGCAGCTGAAAGTCAGGATCAGCGACGCTTTCGCGCATTTCCAGATAATTTTCCAGCGCCATGGCGGCGATGGCATCGGTATTGGGCTTGCGGGAAGCGCCAAACTGGGCGAACGCCTTTTCCCATGGCAGGCGCTGCTCGACGCAGGCGTCGAATTCAACGCAGTCCTCGAAGCAGCAATTCATGCCCTGACCGTGAAACGGCACCATGGCGTGCGCCGCGTCGCCGATCAACATGGCTTGCGCGCCGGCGTGCCAGGGGATCGCGGAAACCGTGCCTAAGAACCCGACGGGATGAGCGCTGAATTCCGCGATTGCATGCGGCATCAATTCGCGCGCATCCGGAAAATGGTACGACAGAAATTGATCGATGGTCTTTGCATCGTTCAATGACTCGAAGCTGATCGGCCCGCGCTTCGGCAGAAACAGCGTCGCGGTGAAGCTGCCGTCATCATTGGGCAGTGCGATCAGCATGAAATTGCCGCGCGGCCAAATATGCAGGGCGTCGTTCGCCATGCGAAAGCGGCCGGCGGGTCCCGGGGGAATCGATAATTCCTTGTAGCCGTGTTCGAGATCCGTTTCGCCGGCCTGAATCAATCGATGCGCGCTCAACTCGCGGCGCATCAAGGAACCTGCGCCGTCGGTTGCCAGCAAGGGCTGCATCGGCACCGTGATGATGCGGTCGTGTTGCAGGTCGCGAATCTGCGCGGTCTCACTCAAGAAGTCCGCCGACTCGAATCGATGCCGGAAATGCAGCTCGACCCCGGGAAGTTTCGCAGCCACCTCGATCAGCGCCTGATTGAGCCGATGCCGGGACACCGAATAGATCACCTCATTGGGCCGCTGCCCGTAGGGCTGAAATGCAGTGTCTCGATTCTGATAGTGAATGAGCCGGCCGCGCATGGGCAGCAGCGCCGGCGCCATAACGTCAAAGACACCCGCCACTTTCAGTGCGTGAATTCCTCGATCGGCCAGAGCCAGATTGATGGATCGGCCCGACTCTGCGCGTGCGTCCCGCGGATCGGCGCGCGTTTCGTACAGTGTTATCTCGAATCCGCGGCGCTGCAGGAGGATGGCGAGCAGCGAGCCCGTTGGACCCGCGCCGACAATGCGTATCATGAGAAATTCATGCGCGCAAAGCCGACGCCAAAATATCCACCGCCGCAAACACATCCGCAAACGAGTTGTACAGCGGGATCGGCGCAAGCCGCAGCACGTCGGGTTCCCGCCAATCGCCGATGACGCCTGCCGCGGTAAGCTGTTCCTGGCAGCGCTTCGCCGCGGCCGCGGGGCGTGCAATGCGCAAACTCAGCTGGCAGCCGCGCTGTTCCGGGGCACCGGGAGTAATGATCTCCACCAGTCCCGGCAGGCGCTGCTCGATCAGCTGCTGCAGGTAACCCGTCAGTGCGATGGATTTCTTGCGCAACGCGGGCATGCCGGCGCGCCGAAAAATCTCCAACGAGGCAAGCAGCGGCGCGGTGGACAGGATGGGGGGATTGCTGATTTGCCAGCCCTGAGCGCCCTCGATGGGATCGAAGTTCGGATCGTAAAGGAATCGGTCGGCCTTGTTGTGTCCCCACCAGCCGGCAAACCGCGGAAGCTTGAAATTCCGTCCATGCCGCTCATGCACGAAGCAGCCGCCGACGGCGCCGGGTCCGGCATTGAGATACTTGTAGCTGCACCACACGGCGAAGTCGGGATTCCAATCATGCAAACGCAGCATGGTATTGCCGATGGCGTGCGCGAGATCGAGCCCCACGGCCGCACCCGCGCGGCGCGCCGCGGCGATCAACGGCTCCAAGTCCAACGACTGCCCGGTGAGATATTGAACGCCGGGCAGCAGCACCAGCGCCAGATGCGATCGTTCTCGCTCGATGCGTTCGATCAAATCCTCGGTCCTTAAGGTTCGTTCGCCGGCCCGCGGCTGCATCTCGATCAAATTCTGCGCGGCATCGAGGCCGTGATACTCGAGCTGCGACACGACCGCGTACCGATCCGAGGGAAACGCAGAACTCTCGATCAATATTTTATTGCGCGGCGCCTCGGGGCGAAAAAAACTGACCATCATCAAGTGCAGATTGACGGTCAAGGAATTCATGGCGACGACTTCACTTTCCAGGGCGCCGGCGAGCTCGGCAAGTGCCGGTGCCGCACGCTCGTGATAGGGAATCCAGGGCCGCATCGCGTCGTGGTGTCCCATCACACCCAAACGCCGCCAGTCCGCCAGTTCCTGCTCGAGCATTGTCGCGGCGGACTTGGGCTGCAGCCCCAGGGAGTGGCCGCCAAAATACAGAACCTTTCGGCCCGCAGCATCGCAGGGGTGATGGAACTCCCCGGCGAAGCCGGCGAGGGGATCCGCCGCGTCATGAGCCGATGCGCTCAGGCGGGCGCCTGCATGACAGTCCCGCAAACGCTGCAGGTGCGATGCTGGAGGCTGGAATAGAAGCGGGAGAAGATCTCCGGCAATTGAGTTTCGATATCGCGCACCGCCACCCGTTCGAGAAAAAGACGGTGCCCGCAGTTTTCGCAATACCAGGAAAATCCATCCAGTTCGTCCGGCGCGCGGCGCCGTTCGATCACGATGCCGACGCTGCCCGCGGGTCGCCGCGGCGAGTGCGGCACCTCCGCCGGCAAAAGATACATCTCACCCTCGCGGATCGGCACGTCCGTCACGCGGCCGTCCTGCACGGTCTTCAGCACCATGTCCCCCTCGATCATCAAGAAAAATTCCTCACTGGGATCGTGGTGAAAATCTTTGCGTGAATTGGGTCCGCCGACCGCCATAATGATGAAAGCGCTGTCCTCGAACAGCAACTTGTTTCCCACGGGCGGCTTGAGCAAGTCGCGGTTCTGATCGATCCATCGGCGCAGATTGAATGGCGGGGCGGCTGACATAATCCCCATTATACCGGCGATGAAACTTCGTTGGGTTTGGCACGTCAAACCAAGCCGGAGGGTTTATGCGCGCTTTCTGGATGCTTGCCGGTGTCGGATTGATGTTCTCCCTGCCGCTGTGGGCGGCCGGTGAGGCAGGGGGCGACCCCGTGCCCGCCGTGTGGAAGGAGCAGCGCCTGGATTTTTCTTACATGGGCCGCACCGCGCGTTATTCCTGTGAAGGTCTGCGCGAGAAAATGCGCTCACTGCTCTTGGACTTGGGGGCGCGCCGCGATCTGAAGGTGTCGCTGTTGGGCTGCAACGAATCCGCGCCCTTGGGCCACGGTTACCTGGGTCCCCGGCTGAGCATCGTCTTCTCATCACCCGCGTTGCCGGACGCGGCCGCCCAGCGGCTGCACGCCGGCGACTTGTCGGCCGTGGAGGCGCGCTATGAATCCTTCACGCTCACCAGCGACGCTTTCCGAAATTATGGCGTGGGTGACTGCGAGTTGGTCGAGGAGTTTGCGCGCCAGATCCTGCCCAAATTCTCCACGAAAGACGTGAAGCAGGACATTACCTGCGTGCCGTATCAGGCGAGCGGCAGCCGCTTTTTTGTGCGCGGTGAGATCTTGAGGGCGGCTGCGATGCCGAAGACCGCTACGAGTCCTTGAGGCTGGCGCACGGCACCTGGATGGGTTTGGCATCCGGCACGTCCAGCCGCAGTGCGGTCAGGCAATCTCCCCAGACGCATCCCGTGTCCAAGCCTGTGACGTCGGCGTTGCTGAAGAATCCCAGCGTCGACCAGTGGCCGAAGACGATGCGCGATCCGCGCCAGCGGGCCTCGCGCGCCTCGAACCACGGAATGAGCGACTTGCTCTGCGCTTTCTTCGGCGATCCCTTGGCGCGCAGCGCCAAGCGGCCTTCCTCATCCAGATAGCGCAGCCGCGTCAGACAGTTCGCGATGAAGCGCAGCCGCTCTTCACCTTCCAGCGCATCGTCCCAACGATCCGGCTGATCACCGTACATGCGATCGAACAGCTTGGTGGGGTCGCGCCTCAAAGCCCTTTCCAGTTCGTGCGCGCATTCTCTCGCCAATGCAATGTCCCATTGCGGCGCCAATCCGGCATGCACCATGCACACGTTCAAGTGCGGATCCTCGTGCATCAGGGGGCGGCTGCTGAGCCAGTCGAGAAGTACGGCGCGATCGGGGGCTGCCAACACGGCGCCCAAGGTATCGTCGTCGCGCAAGCGCGCGCCGCCGTACGCCACGGCCAAGAGATGCAGATCGTGATTCCCAAGAATCACCGTGGCGGCATCGCCTAAAGCGCGAATTCTGCGCAGTACTTTGAGCGAATCGGGTCCGCGGTTGACCAAGTCGCCGACGAACCAGAGAGAATCGCGATCGGCCGAGAATTTCAAGGCGCCGAGCAGTGCGCCGAGTTCCGCGTCACAGCCCTGCACGTCGCCGATCGCATATAGCGCCATCAGGCACCCATGAATTCAGGAGCCTGCCGGCTCCTAATGCAGCACCCCGGGCATCGCCAGCCTGAACGGCGCGATGGGCGCGTCGAACTGCTGGCCATCATCGGCCACCATTTGATAGCTGCCCTGCATCGTGCCGACGGGAGTTTCAATGACTGCGCCGGTGGAGTAGCGAAATCCCTGGCCCGGCTTCAGGTACGGCTGCTCACCGACCACGCCATCGCCGCGCGTCTCTTTCACGTTGCCGTTGGCATCGGTGATGATCCAATGGCGGGTGAGCAGGCGCGCCGGCACCTGACCCTCATTGCGAATCGTAATGGTGCAGGAGAATACGAAGCGCTTGTCGCGCGGATCGGATTGTTCCTCGATATACGAGGTCTCGACTTCAACCCGTATTCTGGGATTGACAGGATCGGGTGTCATGTCTTGCATGTCTTAAGTCAACCTTACCGCAAGCACATCGCAGTGCGCTGCGTGAAGCACGGTGTCCTCGGTAAAGTTTACCAAGATGCCGAGACCGTGACGCACGCGGCTGCCGAGGATGATCAAATCGACAGCCTCGTCTTTGGCAACACGAAGAATCTCGGTTTTCTTGTTGCCCGCTTCCACTCTGGTCGCGGCGTGCGGGAGGCCTAAGCGCGCGCACAACTCGGTGAGCTTGGCGCGCGCGCGTTGCACCAAATCTTGTTCAATTTGAATCGCCGGCATCAGTGTCTCACCCATGGGCTCGGTCGGCACGAATTCGACGACATGCAGGATAACCATCGCAGCATTCGAGTGCGCGGCCATATCCCGTCCAGCGACGGCGATTTGTTCGCTGGCGTCCGATAAATCCAACAATACCAAGATTTTCTTATAACCGGCCATTCACCTTTGAGTATAGCTGAGAGCGGAGCGCTGCGAGCAGGCCGAATTGCTGCGGCGTGAGCGCCTCCGGCCGCAGCTGCGAGTCGATGCCGCAGGATTCAATCTCCTCCGGCGTGAGCAGTCCCTTGAGGCCATTGCTCAAGATTTTGCGCCGGTGTGAAAATGCGGCCGTCACCAGGGTTCGCAGCACGCCGTCATCGCCCATCTCGAATCGCGGCTCGAGCGTTGGGCGCAACCGCACGATGGCCGACCAGACTTTGGGCCGCGGCTGAAACGCGCCCGGCCCGACGTCGAACAGCCGCTCGACTTCAGCCACCGCCGCCAGCATGACGGTCAACCGGCCATATGTCTTATTCGAGGGTTGCGCGGTCATGCGATCGACCACTTCCTTTTGGAGCATGAAGTGCATGTCCGCGATGGCGGAGCGTTGGGACAACAGCCGAAACAGCAGCGGCGTCGAGATGTTGTAGGGCAGATTGCCGACGATGCGCAGCGGCGCACCCTGTGCACGCAAGCGCACGAAGTCGGTATCGAGCGCATTCTCAACATGCACGTTGAGCGCGCTGGTGGCGCGCGGATCTTCCTGAAGCGACCGAGCCAGGTCGCGATCGATCTCGATGACGTCCAGTGCCTGCGCGCGACGCAAGAGATCCCAGGTCAGGGCGCCGCGTCCCGGGCCGATTTCTACGATGCGCTCGCCGACGGCCGGCGACACGCCGTCGATGATGCGGCGGATGACCTTCGGATCATGCAAGAAGTGCTGACCAAAGCGTTTACGAACCGGCATGATCGCTGCGCGCACTGGCCAGTTCTATGGCAAGGGCCAGCGCGGCGCTCAAGCTGCCGGTGTCGGCCTTTCCGCTGCGCGCAAGACTCAAGGCGGTGCCGTGATCGACACTGGTGCGCAGAATCGGCAGGCCCAAGGTCATGTTCACGGCATTGCCGAATCCCACATGTTTGATAACGGGAAGTCCTTGATCGTGATACATCGCCACAATCACATCGACGGTCTTGAGGAAGCGTTTTGTGAACGCGGTGTCGGCCGGAATGGGCCCGTGCAAGTTGAGCCCCTCATCTTGGAGTTCCCGAATCACAGGCTCGATTATGTCCAATTCTTCCCGGCCCAAATGTCCGGCCTCGCCGGCGTGCGGGTTCAAGCCCAGGACGGCAATTCTCGGCGCCAAGGAAAAATGCCGCTCCATGTCCATGTTCACGATGCGCAAGGTGGAACGCAGCCGCTCCTTGGTGATGGCGCGCGGCACATCGGCGAGCGGCAAGTGGGTGGTCACCAAGGCCACTCGCAACTGATCGTTGAGCAACAGCATCACGGGCAGCGCCGCGCGTGTTCTTGCCGCAAGATATTCGGTATGCCCGCTGAAGGCGTAGCCGGCATCCATGAGCGTGCTCTTTTGCACCGGTGCGGTCACCATGGCGGCAAATTCCCCATTCGTACAGCCGTCGCACGCACGATCCAGCATGTCAATCACATAAGCGGCGTTGCGCACGTCCGGTTTGCCGGCCAGAACCTCGCAGCGCGTCGGGATGTGCAGGACCTGAAGAGTTCCGGGGCGATGCGGTTTCGAAGCCCGGCTGGGCTCGTAGTGTTCAACGCTCAAAGGCAGTTCCAGCGCGGCCGCTGTCGCGGCCAGTAGGTCCGCGTCGGCGGCCACCACCAGGTCGGCCTCCCAAGCCGTCTGCGCCAGCGTGACGCAGGCATCCGGTCCCACTCCGGCGGGTTCCCCCGACGTGATGACGATGCGAGGTATGTACACTACATCTTGGTTTCGACGAAAGCGTCGTCGCGCAATCGACGCAGCCACAGCTCGGTTTCTTCGTCCGCTTTACTTTCGCGGATGGCTGCAAAGGCCTTCTGGCGCCGCACATCGTCGGTGCTGTCGTAGGTGCGCGTGCCCAGCAGCTGCACGATGTGCCAACCGTAGCGGGTTTTGAAAGGCTCGCTGATCTCGTTGACCTTCAAATCGGCAATCGCCTTGTCGAATTCGGGCACGAAGGTGCCGGGCCCGCTCCATCCCAGATCGCCGCCATCCGGCGCCGAGCCGGGATCCTCCGACGCGGTCGAGGCGATGCCGGCGAAGCTCTCTCCTTTCTCGATCCGATCTCGAAGCTTGGCAAGCTTCTGGCGCACGGTCTCGTCATCGTCCAGTTCGTTCGGCTTCATCAGGACGTGCCGTACGTGGATCTGATTGATGATCACCGGTGCTTCGCCGCTGCGGCGTTCATTCAGCTTTACGATGTGGTAGCCGCTTGGCGTGCGAACCGGTTCGCTGACTTCGCCGGGTTTCATTTTGACGACCAGATCCAAGATGAACTGCGGCAGCTGCGTGCCCTTGCGCCAGCCCAGCTGACCGCCGTCCAAGGCTGTTTGGCTGTTCGAATTGGCGATGGCCAGCTGGCCGAAGTCCTCGCCCTTGCCGGCGCGCACGGCGACATCCTGCGCCTTGTGCGAGATTTCCTCGAGCTGTTGCGGGGTGGCGGCGGCCGGCAGCGACAGCAAGATGTGCGAGACGTTGAATTCATCGTTTGCCGCGGCATTTTGCTGGCGCGCGAGATACTGTTCGAGCTCATGCGGGGAGACATTGATGTGGGCAATGACGTCGCGTTGCCGCAAGGTGCTCAAGGTCAGCTCTTTGCGCATCGATTCGCGGTATAGTTTGTAGTCGACGCCTTGCGCGGCGAGTGCTGTCGGCAACTGATCGAACGGGATTTTGTTTCGCGCTGCAATCTCCTGCAGCGCACTGTTCAGTTGTTCATCGGTAACCGTGAGGCCGACGTGCTTCGCGCGCTGCAATTGAATTTCCTGCACCACCAAACGATCGAGCACCTGCTGCTGCAGCACGCTTTGCGAGGGCAGATCGACCCGCTGCTCCTGCAGGCGCTTCTGCACCGAAGAGATCTGAACGTCGAGCTCGCTCTTCAAGACCAGCCCGTCATTGACGATGGCGGCAATGCGGTCGAGCATTTCGCCGTGAACACCGATGTCGCGGGTTTGCGCATGGGATGGGGACAGCAGCAGCTGCGCGATGAGGATCGCACAGAGTTGGGCAACTTTACGCATGGGTCAAAATCCTAAGTCCCTACCAGTTTATTGGGTGTTCGGGTCGCGGGTGGAGTAACCGCGGATAGACTGTTCGAGGAAGGAATCCTCACGTTTTCCGACCGAACTTAAGCCCGTCAGTTCCAATTGTAATGCAATCGAGGTGTCCAGTGTGCCCCCGGCGGTCGTGGTGCCTGGGCGGATGCTCAAGTAGCGGCGCTGCACCAACTGGACCTTGTAACAGCAGCTTTTGTACTCAAAACCGGCCACTTGCTCGATCGTTTGCCGATCTTGCAGGGAATATACCCAGCGGCCCACCGTGTTCCAATGCGCGGCAATCGGCCATGCGAAGGAGCCGTCCCACTGCTTGAGAATGCCTTCCTGAAAGCGATAGCCAATGTTGACCACCCGGGTGGGATCGGGGCGGTATTGCACCGAAATCTCCGATTTCTCGGTCTGCGAGGTGTATGGATTCCATTGATAGTCGAGATTGACTCCCAAGTGCTTGTAACCCGTCAACGCGACCTCCGCGACGATGTCCGAGGCGGGGAATGCCGGATTCTGGCCCAGGGCCAGAGCGCGGGTCTGTGCACTCAAAGGGTATCCGCCGGGTAGATATTGACCGGGCAGATATTGGCCGGGAAAGGGCACGAGCGATTGTCCGCCGGGGGCCGTCAGGGCTCCCGGTACGGCCAAGGGATTCACCAAGGGTATGGTTCCCAAGGGCTGCCCGTAGTACTGGTCGCGAATCGCTGCCGGGAGCGACAGGACATCCTGGGGCAGTCCAACCCGCGGAATTGAAAAATAGCGAATTTGACCGATGGTCGCCGACAAATACTGGGTTCCGGACACGGTATCGAAGAGACGCGTGGTGACCGCCAGCGCCACTTGGTTGGCATCGCCGATGCGATCCGATCCCACGTAGCGGTTGGTGCGAAACAGCTCGGTCAAATTCAGATCGGGCAGGCCGCTGTCGAATATCGGCAACTCATCCTGATTGCGATACGGGACGTAGCTGTATACCACGCGCGGCTCGAGGGTTTGAGTACGCTGACCCTGGGCGCCCACTTCGCGCTCGAATATCAGGCCGGTGTCCAAGCGTACATACGGCAGGGCACGCGAGGGCGTGCTGGGCCGGCCGGACCCCGCGTCCTGCAAATCATACTGCGTGAAGTCGTAACCGACGGCGGGCTCGAAGAAGTAGCCCGGCGCACGGCTCGACCAGCGTATTTCGGGTGAGAGATTCAATCGCACGCCGGTGGGGCCGGCCCCACGCAGGAAATTCACGGCCTCGCTGTCGAACACGAATTCGAAATTGCTGTTCTCGATGGGATACAGCGCGCTCGCCTGTATTCGCGGTACCCGTGAGTAGGGGCGGTCTGCCGCAATCACGGTCGTGTCGATGGTTTGGAAGTTTTGCAGCTGTGCGCGGATCCGCCAAGCATCATCGTAATACAGCACATCCATGCGGCGTTCGAGAAAGGTCACGCTGGTCTGCTCGGTTCCCACGGCGAAACTTTGAAAGTAATTGGTGTCGCTGACGGCGGCGATATCGGCATCGAACCTGAGCCCGTGTTGGATGTCCGTGACATCCGTGTATCGAAAATAGCTGCGATTATCGTGTTGCTGTTTGTCGTTGGGCAGGAACGAGGCGTCCAATTGACCGTGAGAACTCGACGTCAAATAGCGAAAATTCTCGGTCAATTGCACACCGCGGGCCGTCAATATTCCCGGTGTGACGGTCAGGTCATAGTTCGGCGCGAGGTTGAAATAATACGGCACCTCCGCGTCGAAGCCGTTGCTGCCGGAATGGCCCAGGCTGGGAAACAGCACGCCGCTCTTGCGCTCATCGCCCAAGGGAAAGGAGATGTAGGGCGTGTAAAAAATCGGCACGTCCTTGAAGCGCATGGTCACGTGGCGTGCAACACCTTCCTGCAGCTGGGTATCGATATCGATCTTCGATGCGCTCAAGCTCCAATCTTCGTTGCCGACCGGGCAGGTGGTGTAGCGGACATGGTCCAAATCCACTTTGCCGTCCGGATGAAGGTCGATGTCCCGGGCAAATCCGCGGCCGTTGCGGTCCATGAGCTGGAAGAAGGCCTGGTTGAAATTTGCGTCGCCGTCCGTCTCGTAGCTGCCGCTGTCGCTGCGCACGCGCAATTTCGGATCGAGGAAATCCACCTTGCCTTTGACCGTCAATTTGTCGGCGTCGTAATCGTAAGTGACCGAATCGGCGGCGACGCTGCGCTCGTCCTGGCGAACCGTCACCCGGCCGTTGAGCACCGCGCTGCCGTCGGCGTCCAGCAGGGCATCGTCGCTATCGACGTGGATGCGATGATCGTCGAGCGGGATGTCGGCGGGGCGAACAAAGGTATATTTGGGCGGGGCGGGGCAAACATCCGCGGCACGCGCCAGGGAGCTTGCCAGGCAGAAGAAAATAAATGCGGCCCGAACGTGAGAAGCCATGGGCAAAATGCGTCGCCTTAGTCGGTATACTTAAATCGCCGCATTTGCGGTTTGCGAATGGTCAAGCATGGATGTATCGGATGCAAGCGATTCCCGCCTCGCGCAATTGACGCAGTGGGTGCAAGAGGACTTAGGCATAGCCGGCAGCTTCATCGCGCCGGCTTCCGTTGATGCGAGCTTTCGCCGATATTTTCGCGTGACCCGAGGCGCGGATAGCTACATTGTGATGGATGCACCGCCCGATAAGGAAGATTCGGCGCCCTTCCTCAAGGTGGCCAGAATGTTGGGCGGCATGAACCTCAACGCACCCATGGTCCTGGCGCGGGACATGGAGCGCGGGTTTCTATTGTTGACGGACTTGGGTTCGCGGCAATACCTCGATGAACTGCCCGCCGCGGGCGCCGCGGACCGGCTTTACGCGGACGCGCTGGCGGCCCTGCGCACCATGCAAACAGCCGACGCAGCCATTTCCAGCGATTTGCCGCGATACGATCGCGCCCTGCTCATGCGCGAAATGGAACTGATGCCGGAATGGTTCCTGCGCCATCACTTGGGGCTGAGCATCGACGCGCGGGAGCGGGCCATGCTGGATGCGTTGTTCGAAAGTTTGGTTCGGGCCGCAGCCTCGCAGCCCGCCGTCTTCGTGCATCGCGATTATCATTCGCGCAATCTCTTGGTCACGGCGCAGGACAATCCCGGCATTTTGGATTTCCAAGACGCCGTGTGGGGTCCCGTGACCTATGATCTGGCCTCGCTGCTCAAGGATTGCTACATCGCATGGCCGCCGTCGCGCGTGCGCGCCTGGGTTCTCGAGTACCGGGAGAAACTGCTCGAAGCCGGATTTGCGCTGCCTGCGGATGCCGCCGAATTCATGCGCTGGTTCGATCTGGTCGGCCTGCAACGGCATATCAAGGTGCTGGGAATATTTGCGCGCCTGTTCTACCGGGACGGCAAGCCGCAATATCTCAACGACCTGCCGCGCGTGCTCGACTATGCGCGGGATACTGCATCGAGCTATGCGGAAACCGCGCCGTTCGCCGCCTTCATCGCCGAGCGCATCGACCCGCTGTTCAAAAACGCGCAGCAGCGCGCGCCGGCATGAGCATGGCGAGTGAGCGCCCGCGGGCGGCGATGATTCTCGCGGCGGGACGCGGGGAGCGCATGCGGCCGTTGACTGACACGACGCCGAAGCCGCTGCTGCGTGTGCACGGACAACCCTTGATCGAGCGCCACCTGGTTCGCCTGGTGGGCGCCGGCATCGATCGTATCGTGATCAACCTGGCGTGGCTGGGCTCGCAAATCCGCGACTATTTGGGCGACGGCACACGCTACGGCGCGAGCATTACCTACAGCGAAGAAGCACCGCGTGCGCTGGATACCGGCGGCGGCATCTTTCGCGCGCTGCCGCACCTGTCTCCCGGGCCGTTCGCGGTGGTCAATGCCGATATCTACACGGACTTTTCATTCGAGAAGTTGGCGATCGGCGCTAAATACGATTCGCATCTCGTGCTGGTCCCAAACCCCAGCTACTTGAACGGCGACTTCGGCCTGGAGCGCGGCGAAGCACTGGCCACCGCCGCCGAATTATTCACTTTTGGGAGCATTGCCGTTTATCGCAGCGCCTTCTTCAAGGATTGCCAGGAGGGCGTGTTTTCCGTGAAGCCGCTGTGGCGGCGTTCCATGGCGGCAGGATTATGTTCCGCTCAGCTTTATAGCGGACCGTGGGAAGACGTCGGCACGCCCGAGCGGCTTGCCGCGCTGAATAGCCGGTCGTCCTCGCCTTGAGCGCCTAGAGTACAATTGGGGCCATGTCCGAGTTCAAAGGCATCCCCATCACGCCGGAGCCGCGGCCGGCGCGCAGTGGCGAAAAATACACGACGGCGCAAGGCTTTACGGCCATCAAGGACGGCGTCAAACAGGCGCAGGTTCCCGCACAAGGTTCAGCGCAAGTTCCCGCTGCGGCCCAGCGCAAGCCTGCGTGGCTGCGCGCGCCATTGGCCACGGGCGCGGCCTTTGGTGCCGTCAAGCAAATAGTCCGCGAGCATCGCTTGAGCACGGTGTGCGAGGAGGCGAAGTGTCCGAACATCGGTGAATGCTGGAACGCGGGGACTGCCACCATTATGCTCATGGGCGCCGTGTGCACCCGCGCGTGCCGCTTCTGCGCGGTGGATACCGGCAACCCGCGCGGCTGGCTTGATGCGGAAGAACCCGACAACGTGGCCAAGTCGGTCGAGCTGATGCGGCTCAAGTATGTGGTGCTCACCTCGGTGAACCGCGATGATTTGAGCGATGGCGGCGCCGCGCACTACGCAGCCGCCATCCGCGCGATCAAGCGCCGCAATCCCGGTACTGCGGTCGAAGCGCTGACGCCGGATTTTCAAGGCGTCATGAGTGATGTGCGTACTGTGCTCGATTCCGGATTGGATGTGTTTGCGCAGAACGTCGAGACGGTGAGGCGCTTGACGCATCCGGTACGCGACCCGCGCGCGGGGTACGAACAGACCATCGGCGTGCTGAAGGCGGCCAAGGCCTATAAACCGCAAGTGCTCACCAAGACCAGCTTGATGCTCGGATTGGGTGAGACGGACGCGGAAATTCGCGAGACCCTGATGGACCTGCGCGCGGCAGAGGTCGATGTGTTGACCCTGGGGCAGTACCTGCGTCCCACGCCGAATCACCTGAATGTGGAGAGATTCGTCACGCCGCAGGAATTCGACCGGTATCGGGTGTGGGCGCTGGAATTGGGCTTTCTGGAATGCGTGTCGGGTCCGTTGGTGCGATCGAGCTATCGCGCAGAACAAGCACTGGCGCGCAACAATGCGGGACTGGACAACGCGAAGCTTGCCGCCGGTGCGGCAGGGGGCTAAAGGCCTCGTGAGCACAGCGCCATGAGCACAGTCGAGAATCAATGTCTCGCTATGGGGTGCCCATCCGCCATGAGCACTGCGCCATGAGCACAGGGCTTAGCCGTGAACCCCTGATTCGTCACCTCGGGTTGGCGCCTTACGAGCCGACCTGGCGCGCGATGCAAAAATTTACCGACGAGCGGCAGGATGAGACTGCCGACGAGATTTGGTTCGTCGAACACCCGCCCGTGTTTACGTTAGGTTTGAATGCCGGCCGCGAACACCTGCTGGCGCCCGGCGACATTCCCGTGGTGCAGATCGATCGCGGCGGTCAGGTGACGTATCACGGCCCCGGTCAATTGATGATCTATCCGCTTCTCAACTTACGGCGCCTCAAGTTGGGCGTTCGCGATTTGGTGGTCGCGCTCGAGAATGCCGTCATTTCCTACGCGGCTGAGCAGGGATTGACCGCATCAGGATCGCGCCAGGCGCCCGGGGTCTATATCGACGGCGCAAAACTCGCCAGCATCGGCCTGCGCATTCGCCGCGGTGCGTGTTATCACGGCATGGCCCTCAATGTGTCGCTGGACCCGCAGCCCTTCGAACGCATCAATGTGTGCGGCTATCGGGATTTGCGCGTCACGCGCCTCGCCGATCATGGCGTCGACGCCGGCCTTCAGACGGTGGCGCAGGACCTCACGCCGCACTTGCTGCGGCAGCTGGGGATTCCGCCGACTGCCGTCGCGCGCGGCTACAATGCCATCAATACCGATTTGCAGGCCGTCAACTCACGATAAATATCATCGAGTTGCTTGCGGCTGGTCGCGTGCACCATGTAGGTGAGCGCCAGAAAGTTTCCATCCGCGCTGGTGCGGGTTTTCACGCTCGCATCGGCGAGGGGTCCGGCGTGACGTTCGATGATGGCTTGGGTGAGAACTCGCAGATCGCTGCCCTGGCGGCCCATCACTTTGATGGGAAATTCGCTGGGAAATTCCTGCGCTGTGCTGCCTGTGCTGCCGCTCATAACGCAGGCTTGTCCCGCAGTTCGCGGATGTAATTGGCAAATGCGAGGCTCATGCGCTTGAACAGCGGACCTGGCTTGCCGCTCGCCACTGCTGCGCCATCGAGCTTCGTCACCGGCAACACGCCGCGGGTCGAGAACGCCAGCCATATTTCATCCGCACTGCGCAGCGCCGATTCCGCAATCGGCGCGCTGGTGTTGCGGATGGACAGGAGATCGGCCAGTTCCGTCACCACATCACGCGTGGTGCCGGGAAGAATGTGATGACTGTTCGGCGGCGTGTGAATGACGCCATTCTTGACGACATGAACCGTGGTCGTGGAGCCTTCGGTAAGTTCGCCGTTTTCCAGCATGATGGTCTCGAACGCGCCGGCGTCTGCCGCCAGTTTCTTCAGTAAAATATTTCCCAACAACGAGGTGGCCTTGATGTCGCGCCGCGCCCAGCGGATCTCCTTCGTGGTCACGGCGGCCACGCCATTCTCGAGGAGCGCATCGGCCAGCGGTTCAAGCTCGGTGCAGTACGCGAACAGGGTCGGCTTGAGTCCCTCCGGCCAGGCATGATTGCGGCCGAATTCAGCGCCGCGAGTCACTTGGATATAAAGATACCCATCATCGGCGCTATTTTGGGAAATCAATTCCTGGCAGACATGCGCCCAGTCGCCATGTGTCATCGGCGGCGGCATGCGGATTCCGGCAAGGCTGCGGTTCAGCCGGTCCAAGTGCTGGCGCAGCCGAAATAGGCGCGATGCGTACATCGGCACCACCTCGTAAACCGCATCGCCAAATAGAAAGGCGCGATCGAAAGGCGAAACGACGGCTTCTTTGAGCGGCAGGTAATTGCCGTTCAAGTAGCAGATGGGCAGCGGGCCGCTCACGCAAACCACAGGCGAATGGTGTCGATGAGGCGCCGCCACCAGCCGCCGGCCGCCACAGGCTTCAAGGGATGCAGAGGCAGAGTGGCCAGGGTCGTAGCGCCGCTGAACACGCGCAGCGTGCCCACAGTCGCATCGAGGCCCAACGGCGCAATGAGCTTGGGCTGCAAGTCGACCGCGGTTCTCACGTCGCTCTGGCCGCGCGCCAGCGTCACGTACAGATCATCCTTGATGCCGACCTCGTCCGGCGATTGCGCCGCCTTCCAGACGCGCGTCGTGGCGAGCGCAATGCCGCCCTTGACCGCCAGTTTGGTGTCGTAAAAGGTGAAGCCGTAGCTCAACAAAGCGGCGCTGGCGTTCTCGCGGGCCTTCATGCTGGTGGACCCGAGTACCACCGACACCAGGCGCATGCCCTCGCGATGCGCCGAGGTGACGAGACAGAAGCCGGCGGACTCGGTGTGGCCGGTTTTCAAGCCATCGACGCTGGGATCTTTCTCGAGCAGGCCATTGCGATTTTGCTGCTTGATGCCGTTATGCTCGAATTCGTGTATCGAATAGTATTTATAGTACTGCGGATAATCGCGAATCAACGCACTCGCGAGCAGCGACATGTCGCGCGCAGTGGTGTAGTCCTGCGGCGAGGGCAGGCCCGAGCTGTTATCGAAATGCGTGCCGACCATATTCAATCGCTTGGCAGTGGAATTCATGAGCTGCGCAAACGTGTCTTCGGTCCCGGCGATGCGCTCGGCCAGCGCAATGGTGGCATCGTTGCCGGACTGCACGATCATCCCGAGGATGAGATCTTGAACCGATACGGGTTTGCCCAGCTCGATGAATGTGCGCGAGCCTTCCGATCGCCACGCATGTTCACTGACGGTGACCATGTCCTCGAGCTTCAGTTTGCCGCCTGCCAGCTCCTGGAAAACGAGGTAGGCCGTCATCAGTTTCGTGAGGCTGGCCGGCTCCATCCGGGCGGTAGCATCTTTGGCGGCCAGTATTTTGTCGGTTTGATAGTCGACCAAAATGTACGAGCGCGCGTCGACTTGGGGCGCACTCGGAATGGGCATGGCCGGCGGCGCTGCAGGAGCGGCAGCCGGTGCTGCCGAAGGCGCTGCTGCCCAGCAGGCCGCGGCGATGAGGGTCGCGAAGGAGAGACTCGCAATCAGGTGACGATACATGGTTAACGCATACCCTAATAAAAGCCGGTTAGTGTACTTGGGTTCGCCGCGCGGCAATAGGCGATCAATCGAGCGCCAGATGAGCATCATGGACGCCGGCGCGCGCCAACGCTGCGACGATGCGATCGTATTCAGCGACGTTGGGTACGGGACCGATGCGCACTCGATACATTCTGCGGCCCGCGATTTCATCGTCGCGCACGAATATCTTGCCGTAGCCGCCCCCGCGCAATCTCTCCACCAGCCGTTCGGCGTTCTTGGGATCGCTGAATGCGCCGGCCTGAATGAAAAGCGCCGCTGGTACGGCGACCTGCGTGACCGTGGAGCCCGTGACTGGCGAGCCCGTGACCGGGGAGCCCGCGAGCGGGGCAGCAGACGATGTCGCTTCGAGCGGTGAAGCCGTGAGCGGCGCGGCGGCAGGCGCCGAATCTGCTGCCGTGATGGGGGCTTCGGGCGCCGGCACCGGCCCTGGTGCAGGTGCAGGTGCAGGTGCGGGTGCGGCGTCGAGGCTGCGCACCTCCACCATGGCGGTGCCGTTGCGCAGCATGTCCAGTTTGGACGCGGCCGTGTAGGAGAGGTCGATGATGCGATTGCCGACGAAGGGGCCGCGATCGTTGACGCGCACCACGATACTGCGCCCATTCTGAAGATTGGTGACCCGCACATACGCGGGCAGGGGCAGAGTCTTGTGGGCAGCCGACATGCCATACATATTGTAAGTCTCACCGATGGACGTTGGGACCTTGTGGAAGCCCGGTCCATACCACGACGCGACACCACGCTCCACGTACCCGACGCTCGATGACAATACGAAGTAGCGTTTGCCCAGGACATCGTAAAACGGAGGATTGCCCGTGCGCGAGCGCCGCTCGATGCGCGGCACCACATCCGGCACGGTTTGCGCCGGCGGCGTCGTCACAGGTTCAGGCGTTGCGGCGGGGCTCGGGCTCTCGGGCCGCCGCGGCGCGCTGGAACACGCGGCCATCCCGACAGCGACAGCGGCGCACAACGGCAGGGCCAGCGCGCGCACCGGCTTCACGGCGAAGTCGTGGATGTCGATGTCGAAGTGGGCGCAGCGGCCGGGGCGGGCGCAGCGGCCGGGGTGGGCGCAGCAGCTGGGGCGGGCGCGGCGGCCGGGGTGGGCGCGGCGGCCGGGGTGGACGCGGCGGCCGGGGTGGACGCCGCGAACTGCGCGGCATCGTTCTCGAGCATGCGTTGTTTGACCGCGGTGGCGAGTTCGTAGACGGCCATGGCGTACAGCGCGCTATGGTTGTATCGGGTGATCACAACGAAATTATTGTAGCCCACGCGCCAATGGACGCCGTCCGACTCGTCGGCGGCAATCAAGAGCGCGGGCGCATCCGCAGGCAGTGCGCTGTCAAAGCTGACGCCTTTCGCATTGAGCGAGGCGACGGTCTCCGACAGCACCAATTTGCGTCCATCCAAATCTGCGGCCTTCTCAGGCGGCACGGTGGCTTCGCCCAACACCGGTTCGCCGAAATTCCAGCCGTGTTCCTTCAGGTAATTGCCGACACTGGCGCAGACATCCGGCCAATCGCTCCACAGGTCGATGCGGCCGTTCGCGTCCGCATCCACCGCATAGCGCCGGTAGTTCGAGGGCATGAACTGCGGCGCACCCATCGCTCCCGCATAGGATCCTTTGATGGTCTTCGGATCGAGGCGTCCGTCGCGCGTGAGCAGCAGAAACTGCTCCAGCTCGTCGCGAAAAAATTTCTCGCGGGCCGGATAATCGAATGACAGCGTGACCAGCGCATCGAGCACCCGGTACGAGCCGGTCCGCCGCCCATAAAACGTTTCCACGCCGAGAATGGCTGCGAGGTATTCCGGGGCGACGCCGCTGTGCACGCTGGCCTGATCGAGTGCCTGGCGGTGAGCGGTCCAAAACTCGATGCCCTCTTGAATACGCCGTTCGGTAACAAAGATGGGGCGATATTCGTACCAGAGTTTGGCCTTCTCGGCGGGTTTGCCCATGGCCTCAACAATGGCCGGTTGAAACTCGGCGCCCTTCAGCAGCTTGCGCAGCGCGCGCTTCTTGAAGGAATAGGCGCCGGCCATGTGGGCGATGAACTCTTTCACGTCGCTGCGCTTGACGTCGATGGCGGCAGCGGGCTCGACGCAAAGTGCCAGCAACGCGGCAACGCCGAGCATGATCTTAAGATCGGATAGGCGCAGATCGGATAGGCAGCGCAGGCTACGGGAAATATTCAGGGAGGCTCCTAAGATCCAATCAGTTTGCGATGCGAATGCAGCGACATGAGGATGCCGAAGCCGGCCAACAAAGTGACCATGGAGGTGCCGCCATAACTGATCATGGGCAGCGGCACGCCGACCACGGGCAGGATGCCGCTGACCATGCCCGAGTTGACGAATACATAAACAAAAAAACTGAGCGCGATGGCGCCGCCGGTCAGGCGCGCGAAGGTGCCCTGCGCCTGCATCGCCAAGTACAGCCCCCGGCCGATCACGACCCCATACAGCGACAGGATCAACAGCTGTCCCAGCAGCCCGAACTCCTCACCGATGACGGCAAAAATAAAGTCGGTGGAACGCTCAGGCAGGAATTCCAGCTGCGCCTGACTGCCGTTCATGTAGCCCTTGCCGAAAACCCCACCGGAGCCGATGGCGATTTGCGATTGGATAATGTGGTAGCCGGCGCCCAGCCGATCGGTTTCCGGATTCAAAAAGGTGAGGATGCGCTGGCGCTGATAGTCATGGATGAAGTGCCATGCTCCCCACGCGGCGCCGCCGAGCAGCGGGATCGAGATCAAGATCAGGCGAATCTGCAATCCCGCGAGCAGCATGACGATCAGGCCGGACGCGGCAATCAGCAATGCCGTCCCTAAGTCGGGCTGTGTGACGATCATGGCGGTCGGAATCGCGATCAACACGCCCATGACGATCAAATCCAAGAACGTCGGCGGCAGGGGCCGTTCGTGCATGTACCAGGCGCAGGCCATGGGCACGGCCAGCTTCATGATCTCGGAGGGTTGGAAGCGCATGAAACCGATATCGAGCCAGCGCTGCGCACCCTTGCCGATATGGCCGGTGACATCCACGACGATGAGCAGCAGCACGCCGAGCACGTATGCGATCGGCGCAAACATGCGCAGGTATTGCGGCGTGGCGAACTTGGCGAGGGCCAGCATGGCCGCCACCGCGATGCCGATATTCACCAAATGGTGCTGCACCATTCGCCAGTTCTGCCCGGAGGCGCTGTACACCACCAAAATGCCGATGAAAACGATGATGGCGAGCACGCCGGTGAGCGGGCCGTCCAGCCCCAGCGCGCGCAGCGTCCGGCCGCCCGCGGTGAAGGTTCGGCGCGTTCGCGAGGGCGAGAATTCATCGAAGATCATGGGTCAACGCTCATTGATTTTGTCCATCAAGCTCGTCAGCACCGGCCACAGCAGCGCGCCGACGAAGGGCGCGAGCCAGCGGCCAAAGGTGGTCACCGGGTTGCCGGTGGCGCCATCGACCCAGAACAGAACGAATTGATAGCCCGTCAGCAGCGCGAAGACCGTCAGGCATTGCGAGAGTACGGAGAACACGCGAATGCGCAGCCGAAGATGCGTGGCCCAGGCCCCCGTCAGCGTGAGGGCGAGCGCGTGCTGTCCGAGCACGACGCCGTGGATCACATCGAGCGCCAACCCCGAGAAGAACGCCAGCGACAGGCCGCCGGCGCGCGGCGATTCGATGCACCAATAGAAAACCACCAACACCAAAAAGTCCGGACGAAAGGCATCCAATACCGCGGGCAGCGGCACGACGGCGAGGGCGAGGGCACCGGCCGCCGATAGCGCCATCGGCACGCGGCGAATTCGCGTTTCGCGCATCATTTCTTCGGCACCGCGGCGGGTTTCGGCGGCGGCAACAATTCCGCGGCCTGGGGCTTGAGCCACACGAACAGCAGTTCCTTCGAGCGATCGAGCGCGGCGGCGGGTTTGACGTCGACATCCGCGAGGGACTGCGACGGATCGCGCTTGACCTCCGCGATGGTGCCGACGGGATAGCCCGCCGGAAAGCCGCCGCCAAGTCCCGATGTAACGAGCAAGTCGCCGGCGATCACATCGGCGCTGGTCGGCAGGTACGGCAACTTCAGGCGATTGCTCTCGCCCGTGCCCACGGCAATGGTGCGTAAACCGTTGCGGTTGATCTGCACCGGGATGGCGTGAGCTGCGTCGCTGACCAAGATGACCTCGCTCGTCAGTTGTCCGACGCGGGCGACTTGTCCGAACACACCGCCCGAATCGAGCACCGCCTGGCCGACGTAAATGCCGTCGCCCGCACCCTTGTCCACCAGCACGCGCTCGCGGAAGGCATCCAGATCCACATTCATCACATCGCCGATCACGAACCGGTCGGTCACGCTCTCGGTGTTCTCGCGCAATGCGCGCAGCCTTTGGGTTTCGGCCTCCAATGCTTCGTAGCGCTGCAGCCGGAATTGCGCGAGGCGCAGCTCCGCCTCGAGCTTGGCTTTATCGGCCCGCAGCACGTCCCGAGTGGTGACGCTGTCGCGAAACCAGTTCCAGCCCTGGAAGGGACTGGCGACGGCTACTTGCACGGGATACGCGGCCACCGAGAGCAGCCGCCGGATTCTGCCCAAGTGATCGTAGCGCTTGTCGACGATGATCAGGGCTAAGGCCAGCAGCGAGTACAGGACGCAGCGGAACAGAAGTCCCGTGATTCGACCGGAGGCGTCGGTACTACGAAAGGCGACCATCGGCTGTCGTTTGCATCACTCCAGTCCGAAAATGCCGGGTCCGTGTTCCTCGGTGAGTTCGAGGATTCGTCCGCCGCCGCGCGCCACGCAGGTCAGGGGATCATCCGCGATCACCACCGGCAAACCGGTTTCTTCCATGAGCAACTTGTCGACGTCGCGCAGCAGCGCGCCGCCGCCGGTGAGGACAATGCCGCGCTCGGCGACATCGGCGCCCAGTTCCGGCGGTGTTTGTTCCAGCGCCTGCTTGACCGCGCCGACGATGCCTTGCAGCGGTTCTTGCAGTGCTTCCAATATTTCGTTGGAGTTCAAGGTGAAGCTGCGCGGCACGCCTTCGGACAAATTGCGGCCCTTGACGGAAATCTCACGCACCGTCTGCCCAGGATAAGCCGAGCCGATCTCCAGCTTGATGCGTTCGGCCGTGGCTTCGCCGATCAAGATGCCGTAGTTGCGGCGTACGTAGTTGGTGATGGCCTCGTCGAACTTATCGCCGCCGATGCGCACGCTGGCCGCATACACGATGCCGTTCAAGGAGATGACCGCGACCTCCGAGGTGCCGCCGCCGATATCGAGCACCATGGAGCCGCGCGCTTCCTGCACCGGCAGGCCGGCGCCGACCGCCGCGGCCATGGGCTCCGGAACGATGTCGACGCTGCGCGCGCCGGCACCCTCGGCGGATTCCTTGATGGCGCGCCGCTCGACTTGGGTGGAACCGAAGGGCACGCAGACCAGCACTCGGGGGCTGGGGCTCAAAAATCGGTTGCCGTGTACCTTTTTGATGAAGTACTGCAGCATTTTTTCCGTGTAGGTGAAATCCGCAATCACCCCGTCCTTCATCGGCCGTACGGCGGTGATATGGCCGGGGGTGCGGCCCAACATGTTCTTGGCTTCGACCCCGACGGCGACGATGATCTTGCCCCCGCGCGTGGGTTCATCCTGCACGGCGACCACGGAGGGCTCGTTCAAAACGATGCCGCGTTCACGCACGTAAATTAGGGTGTTGGCGGTACCAAGATCGATTGAGAGGTCATTTGAGAAATAGCCTCTAAGGCGTTTGAACATGGGGTATTTTTCGCGACTAAATGGGGTTAAAAAAAGATCGGCTAATGTAACAACCGACACGACATATCACAAGGCAACGTGTATCATCCCTAAAGCTTATTTTGCGTGAGTTGCTGCGCAGTTTGAGCACCAACCCTATGAGCCTAACCCGTCAAGACGTCGAAAAAATCGCACACCTTGCGCGGCTGTCCATCACCGAGCAAGAGATGCCGGTGTACGTGACCAGCTTATCGAGCATCGTCAACTTCGTCGATGAATTGTCGCGCGCCGACACCGGCGGCGTGCAACCCATGGCGCATCCGCTCGATGGCCAGCACCAGCGCCTACGAGCCGATGAGGTGTCGGAGAGCGACCACCATGAAAAGTACCAGCGGAATGCGCCGGCAGTGGCCGCAGGCTTGTATGTCGTACCGCGGGTGATCGAGTAGACCGGTGCTATTCTTGAGTGATGCTGCATAACCTCTTCATCGGCGAACTCGCCGAGCGTTTGGCCAAGCGACAGGTTTCAAGTGTGGAACTCACCCGGCATTTCTTGAGCCGGATCGAGCGCTTGAACCCTGCGCTCAACGCTTTCATCACCCTCACCGCGGAGCGCGCGCTTCAAGATGCGGCTGCGGCCGACGCCCGTTTAGGCAAGGGCGAGAAGGGTCCTTTGCTCGGCATCCCCCTCATTCATAAAGACATTTTCTGCACCGATGGGGTCAAAACCAGCTGCGGCTCGCGCATGTTGGATAATTTTGTCTCGCCCTACGATGCGACCGTGGTCGCGCGCCTCAAAAGCGCAGGCACGGTGATGCTGGGCAAGTCCAACATGGATGAGTTCGCCATGGGTTCCTCCAACGAAACCAGCTACTACGGACCGGTCAAGAATCCCTGGGATATCAGCAAGGTACCGGGTGGTTCGTCCGGCGGTTCAGCCGCCGCCACGGCAGCGCGCCTGGCTCCGGTTGCCACGGGCACCGACACCGGCGGTTCGATTCGCCAGCCGGCCGCGTTGACCGGCGTGACCGGCTTGAAGCCAACCTACGGGCGCGTGTCGCGCTTTGGGATGATTGCCTTTGCCTCCAGCCTGGATCAGGCCGGGGTGTTCGCACGCAGCGCGGGCGATGCGGCCGCCGTGCTGCAGGCGATGGCGGGATTCGATCCGCGCGATTCGACCAGCGTCGATGTCCCGGTGCCCGACTATTCGAAGGATTTGGGGAAGCCGCTCAAGGGATTGAAGATCGGTCTTTTGAGGGAATTTTTCGACGGGTTGGAACCTCGCAACGCCGCTCTCATCGAAGATGCCCTGAGCATTTACACCGGTTTAGGCGCGGAAACACGCGAGGTCAGCCTGCCGCACCTGCCCCTGTCGGTGCCCACCTACTACGTGGTTGCGCCGGCCGAGTGCTCCTCCAATCTGTCACGCTTCGACGGCGTGCGCTTCGGCCATCGCTGCGAGGACCCGAAGGATCTGTTGGATCTTTACAAGCGCTCGCGTGGCGAGGGCTTCGGCGCCGAGGTGAAGCGGCGCATCATGACCGGCACCTATGTGCTGTCCGCCGGATATTTCGACGCCTACTATTTAAAGGCGCAAAAGGCGCGGCGCATGATCACGGATGATTTCCGCGCGGCCTTTGAAAAGGTGGATCTGGTCATCGGCCCGACGACGCCGACGCCGGCCTTCGACATCGGCGCGAAGATGAATGATCCGGTTCTCATGTATCTGAACGACATCTACACCATCGGCGCCAATCTGGCGGGGCTTCCCGGGGTCTCGGTACCGTGTGGGTTCGTCGAGGGTTTGCCGATGGGTCTGCAGCTCATCGGACCGCATTTTGCGGAAGTGAAGCTGTTGAATGCGGCGCATCAATACCAGCAGGCCACGGATTGGCACAGGCACGCGCCGCGCGGGTACGAGTGATGAGCAACTGGGAAGTTGTCATCGGGCTGGAAATCCACGCGCAGCTCGCCACGAAATCGAAGATCTTTTCCGGATCGGCGACGGCGTATGGCGCGCCGCCCAACACGCAGGCTGATTTGGTCGATCTGGCGTACCCCGGGGTGCTGCCGGTCTTGAACGCCCGCGCCGTGCAGATGGCGGTTAAATTCGGGCTGGCGGTCGATGCCACGGTGGCGAGCCGCTCGGTGTTTGCGCGCAAGAATTACTTTTACCCGGATCTGCCGAAGGGCTATCAAATCAGCCAGTACGAACTGCCGGTGGTCGCGCGCGGCTCGCTCAAAGTCATGCTGGACGACGGCACCGTCAAAACCGTCGGCATTACGCGCGCGCATCTGGAAGAGGACGCCGGCAAATCGCTGCATGAAGGTCTGGCCCATGCCACCGGCATCGATTTGAACCGCGCGGGCACGCCGCTGCTGGAGATCGTTTCCGAGCCCGACATGCGTTCTGCCAAGGAAGCGGTCGCGTACATGAAAAAGGTCCACACCCTGGTGCGGTATCTGGAAATTTGCGACGGCAATATGCAGGAAGGCTCGTTCCGCTGCGATGCCAACGTGTCGGTGCGGCCCAAGGGCCAGGAGAAACTCGGCACGCGCGCCGAAATCAAGAACTTGAATTCCTTTCGATTTGTCGAGAAGGCCATTCAGTACGAAGTGGCGCGGCAGGTCGAGCTCATCGAGAGCGGCGGTAAGGTGGTGCAGGAGACGCGGCTGTACGATTCCGACAAGGACGAGACCCGCTCGATGCGCTCCAAGGAAGAAGCCAACGACTACCGGTATTTTCCGGATCCGGACCTGTTGCCGGTTGTCATCGATGAGATGTTCATTGCGGCGGTTCGAGCGACTTTACCGGAGCTGCCGGACCAAAAAGCGGCGCGATTCGCCAAAGACTTCGCGCTGTCGGCCTACGATGCCGGGGTGCTCTCCGCCAGCCGCGAACTCGGCGCTTATTTCGAAGCGGTGATAGCCGGAATCGGCGCGAGCCACGCCAAGCTCGCGGCAAATTGGGTCATGGGCGAACTGTCGAGCGCGCTGAATCGCGACAATGTCGACATCGAGAATTCGAAAGTCAATCCGCGGCAGCTGACCGGATTGCTCTCGCGGATCGTGGATGAGACGATTTCCGGCAAGATCGCCAAGGAAGTGTTCGAAGCCATGTGGTCGGAGGGCAAGGCAGCGAACGCCATCATCGAGGCGAAGGGCCTGCATCAAATCACCGACTCGAGCGCGATCGAGGGCGTGATCGATGCGGTCATCGCCGCGAATCCGAAACAACTGGCAGACTACCGCTCCGGCAAGGACAAGCTGTTCGGATTTTTCGTCGGTCAGGTGATGAAGGCCACCGGCGGCAAGGCGAATCCCGCACAGCTCAACGAGCTGTTGAAGAGCAAGCTGGGTGGCGGCGGAAATGCATGACCGCGACACCTTGCATCGCTTCCTGTTCGAGCGCTACCCGATTCGCGGGCATTTGGTTCACTTGGATGCCGCCTGGCGCGCACTGATCGAGCATCGCGAATACCCGGATGCGATTCGCGAAACACTGGGAGAAGCGGTGGTCGCCTCGCTGCTGTTGGCGGCGACCATCAAATTTGAAGGCCAGTTGTCGTTGCAGTTGCAGGGTGACGGTCCGGTGCATCTGTTGCTGGCACAATGCACCAGCGGTTTGGGGGTCAGAGGTCTGGCCCGCCATCGAGACTTGAATCAAGGCGGCTCGTTGAAAATCCGCGATCTCGTGGGCAACGGCAATCTCACCGTCACCCTGGAAACCGATGAGGGCGCGCAGCGCTACCAGGGCATCGTGCCCATCGAGGGCGAGCGCTTGGCCGACTCGCTGCAAGCGTACTTTCAGAACTCCGAGCAATTGCCGACGAGGCTGTGGCTGCATGCGGATGCACAGGGCGTCTCAGGGATGCTGCTGCAGAAACTTCCAGGCTCGGGTTTAGTGCCTGCCGCGGATGCGGCTGCCGATGCGGCCGCCATCGAAGATGCCTGGCGTCGCGTGCAACTCATCGCCGACACCCTGACGCCCGTGGAACTGCGCACGCTGGCGGATGCGGAGATTTTGCATCGGCTGTTCAACGAGGACGATCTGCGGTTGTTCGAACCCTCGCCCGTGTATTTTCGTTGCCGCTGTTCCCGCGAGCGGGTCGCCGGCATGCTGCAAGGGCTTGGCGAAGCGGAAACGCGCTCGGTGATCGCCGAACGCGGTAAGGTCGAAGTGCACTGCGATTTCTGCAATCGCGCCTATGTGTTCGACGCGGTGGATGTCGCTCAGCTGTTCAAGGCCGCGGTGGCCGCCGACAGCGGCAGTACGGTTCACTAGCCTTACCGCGCCGCGCTGACGTTACGGCTACGCGCTCCCAATTTGTACTGTTGAGCGCTGTCTTGGCCGGCGGCGCGCGGCTGGGCGCCTCGCTGCTGGGCGCCGTGCTGCTGGGCGCTGCGTCGTTTGGCACGGCTTGGGCGCAGGACAGCGGCCGGGCTGCCGGCGCACCGTTCTACGCCAATACCTTCGAGAAAATGCCCTCCGCGGCGGCGCTCACCGCCATCGGCCGTGAATTGTTCGCAGATCCTGCATTGTCCGCCTCCGGCAAGATCGCCTGCGCCGGCTGTCACGATCCGAAGCATGCCTTCGGACCGGCGAACGACCTGCCGGTGCAGCGCGGCGGCGGCGATGGCCGCAGCGCCGGCGTGCGTGCCGTCCCCTCGCTCAGGTACACGCAAAATGTTCCGCCATTCACGCAACACTTCATCGACGATGAGGGAGATGACAGCGTCGATCAAGGACCCGCCGGCGGACGCACTTGGGACGGACGCTCGCAATCGTTTCATGATCAGGCGCGCCTGCCCTTGTTCTCGTCCTTCGAAATGGCGAATACCGATGCGGATGCCGTGGTCCGGAAAGTGCAGGCGCGCTACGCCGCGCAATTCCGCGCCGTGTTCGGCGAGAAGATTTTTGGCGACGCGGCCTTGGCATTCAAGGCCCTGCTCGTGGCGTTGGAGGCCTACCAGCAAAGTCCCGCCGAGTTCTATCCCTACAGCAGTAAGTACGATGCCTGGCTGCGTCATGAGACATCTTTGAATCCACAGGAACTGCGAGGGCTCGCCGCCTTCAACGATCCGGCCAGGGGAAACTGCGCGCGCTGCCATCCGGGTGCCATGAGAAAAGGGGCGCTGCCGCAGTTCACCGATTTCGGTTTCGCCGCCATCGGCGCGCCTCGCAATGCCGGCGTTCCGGCCAATGCGGATGCGCAGTATTACGATTTGGGATTGTGCGGGCCGTTGCGCGCGGATTTGCGCGGCCGCAAGGAATACTGCGGCCTGTTTCGCACGCCAAGCTTGCGCAACGTGGCGCTGCGGCCGGTGTTTTTTCATAACGGCGTGCTGCATTCCTTGCGGGATGTCGTGCGCTTCTATGCCGAGCGGGATACTCAGCCGCAGAAGTGGTACCCGCGCGCGCCGGACGGCAGCACGAAGATATTCGATGATTTGCCCGCCGCGTATCGCGCCAATATCGACACTCAGCCGCCGTTCGACCGCCATGCGGGCGACCCCCCGCCCTTGAGCGATGCCGACATCGAGGACATGGTCGTATTTTTGGACACCTTGTCGGACGGCTACAAGCTGCGCTGACGCGAATCAGCCCCGCCGCGAACCCAGTCCCGCCGCGGCGAGGTTGCCGCAATTCACAGTTTCTGCGCTGCTTGCCAAGGCCCGGTCGCACAGTGGCGACATTAGGTGCAGTGGCCATTTACCGTTAGAACTGCGCTTCACGAATCGACGCGGGCAGGACGTATGGAATTTTTGCGAAGCTTTAGGCCATGCACCCCGGTGATCCTCCTCGCCTTGAGCGCGTGCGGCGGTGGCGCCGGCACCGTAGTTTCGCCTAATCAGCCTCCCAGCTCGACGCCCACAGCGGCCACACCGACGCCGGCACCGACATAGGGCGTGAGCAGGGAGGCCGGCAGGAAGTCATACAGTACATTCGCCATCGCAGTGAGCTGGCCGACCTTGCCTACAATTGCCGTGCCTGGAATGTTGGCGGTGGTCGGAATCTGACCGTAACCAACTTCGAGTTCGGCACGCGGCCCGGGACGCGACTTGCGTTGGAGGGAAGTGCCCACGGCAAGGCGT
>Ga0137412_10000108_pt1 | contig 48230 bp, 49 predicted proteins | sample CZODoug2_1_16fun_FD_122160 | JGI IMG/M metagenome (GOLD analysis project Ga0137412, IMG submission 122160) | Vadose zone soil fungal communities from Angelo Coast Range Reserve, California, USA - CZODoug2_1_16fungal (Hybrid Assembly) | ecosystem: Environmental > Terrestrial > Soil > Vadose zone...
GCAACCGCGCGTTCATGGTGGGGTCGGGCTGGCCCATTTTGGCGGCGACGGTGATTTCGCGCGCCAGTTTGCCGAACAGTTTCGACTTCTGGGCATCCTGCCGGCCCTTGCGGTGCATGATGTTCTTGAACTGGGAATGGCCGGCCATGCGGGGTCTCTTGGATTCGTCCAGGGATTGCGGGTGAAAGCGCGGCCTTATAGGCCGGCGACCGGCCAAAATCAAAGATTTGCGGCCGTTTCGGGTATATCAGTACGGCCGCCTGCCGGGATATGAGGCAGTTGTTAACCATGACTTCATGCCCGGATGAGAGGATGTCCCCCACCTGCTCAACCATTAAGAGACATCATGGCCTTCGGTTTGTTTCGAAAGCGCGTGCCGGAAGCGACCGCGGCTGCCGTCGAACCCGTGGCAGAGCCCGCGGCAGTGGCTGAAACTGCGGCTGTGGCTGAGCCCGCGGCAGTGGCTGAGCCTGCGGAAGTGGCCGAACCTGCGGCAGTGGCCGAACCTATGGCAGAGCCTGCGGAAGTGGCCGAACCTGCGATCGAGGCCGAACCTGCGGTCGATACCGTCGTCGAGCCAACGTCCCAACCCCCGGAGCCCACCCCGGAGCCCACGCCGGCGGCCGCGGAAGCCACCGAGGCTCCTGCCGAACCGATCTCGCCGCTGCTTGTGGCGGAACAAGCCCGGGCCAGTTTCGAGCTACTGAGCACCGAACTGACCGCGCTGGGCGCCAAGGTGGCCGCCAACGAGGTCCCGTTCAAGCAGGCCAATGCCGAACTGGAGCGCATCCGCGGGGTGATCGCGGCCGGGCCCGCGGTCGGCGTGCCCGAGGAATTGAGCACCCAACTGGCGGCCGTCGAGGAGGCGCTCAAAGAGGCCGCCGAGGCGCACCGGGCGGCCCGCGCGGCGGCCGCCGCCGAGGCCCGCACCACCAAGGACCGCATCGTCGCCGAGGCCGAAACGATCGCCGGGGGCGGCCAGTGGCGGGTCGGCGGCGAGCGGTTGACCGCGCTGCTGGAGGAGTGGAAGTCCTGCGCCCGGTTGGATCGCAAGTCCGACGACGAGCTGTGGAAGCGGTTCTCCGCCGCCCGCTCGGCCTTCGCCAAGCGACGCAAGGCGCACTACCACGAGCTCGCACACGACCGGGACGCCGCGCGCGGTGTCAAGGACCAGTTGGCCGAGCAGGCCGAGGTGTTGGCCTCCTCCACCGACTGGGCGGCCACCGCGTCGACGTTCCGCGACCTGATGGCGCAATGGAAAAGCGCAGGCCGGGCCGGACGTGAGGTCGACGACGCTTTGTGGGCGCGCTTCCGGGCCGCGCAGGACGCATTCTTCGCCGCGCGCAACGCCGCCCTGGGTGCCCGCGACTCCGAACAGACCACGAACCTCGCCGCCAAGCAGGCGCTCTGTGCCGAGGCCGAGGCGCTTCTGCCGGTGTCCGACATCCGCTCCGCGCGGGCTGCACTGCGCTCCATTCAGGAGCGTTGGGAGGCCATCGGGCACGTGCCGCGCGAGGCCCGGGGCGGGGTGGAGTCCAGGCTGGCCGCGGTCGAGTCGGCGATCCGGGGCGCGGACGACGCGGCCCGCACCCGAACCAACCCGGCCGGGCGCAGCCGGGCCGAGGAGACGGTCAATGCCTTGCGCGAAGCCATCGCGACGCTGGAGGCGAAGGCCGCCAAGGCAGTGGCAGCCGGCGATGAGCGCAAGGCCAAGGAAGCCGCCGAGGGGGCTGCGGCGCGCCGGGAGTGGCTGGTCGAGGCCGAGCGGACGCTGGCCGAACTGTCCTGACCGTATGACTGACGCAACGTCAGCTTCCTTACCCGGTCAGGGATTCATCGTCCCGGTGGTGCGGTAGACGTCGAACACACCCTCGACCGCGCGCACGTGCTTGAGCACGTGGCCGAGGTGCTTGGGGTCGCCCATTTCGAAGGTGAACCTGCTGATCGCGACGCGATCCCTGGTGGTCGCCACGCTCGCGGACAGGATGTTCACGTGCTGGTCGGAGAGCACCCGGGTGATATCCGCCAGCAGCCGGGACCGGTCCAGTGCCTCCACCTGGATGGCCACCAGGAACACCGAGGACGCGGTCGGCGTCCACTCCACCTCGACCATGCGTTCGCGCTGGCCGGCCAGGGCAGCGGAATTCGTGCAGTCCCCGCGGTGCACCGAAACGCCGTTGCCGCGGGTGACGAACCCCACGATGGGGTCGCCGGGCACCGGAGTGCAGCAGCGGGCCAACTTCACCCAGACATCCGGGGCGCCGGTCACCGAGACGCCGGGATCACCGTGCGGCTGGAACCGGCCACGGGCCTTGCTCGGGGTGACCGTTTCGGCGAGGTCCTCGGTGGTGGACTCGGTGCCGCCCAGGGACGCCACCAGCCTGCTGACCACCGACTGCGCGGAGACGTGGTGCTCGCCGACCGCCGCGTAGAGCGCCGTGATGTCGGCCAGGCGCATCTCGTGCGCGATCGTGGTCAGCGATTCCGAGGTGAGCAACCGCTGCATGGGCAGGCCCTGCTTGCGCATCGCCTTGGCCAATTCGTCCTTGCCGCGCTCGACCGCCTCCTCGCGGCGCTCCTTGGAGAACCAACCCTTGATCTTGTTGCGGGCCCGCGGGCTGGCCGCGAAGTCCAACCAATCCCGGCTGGGACCGGCTCCCGGCCCGGTGCCCTTCGCGGTGAGGATCTCCACCACGTCGCCGTTGGCCAACTGCGACTCCAGTGGCACCAACCGCCCGTTGACCCGGGCGCCGACACAGCGATGCCCGACCTCGGTGTGCACCGCGTAGGCCAGGTCCACCGGGGTGGACCGGGTGGGCAGCGCGATGGCGTCGCCGGCCGGGGTGAACACGTAGACCTCGACCCCGGACAGGTCGAAGCGCAGCGCCTCGAGGAATTCACTCGGGTCGGCGGTCTCCTTCTGCCAGTCCAGCAGTTGGCGCAGCCACGCCATGTCCTCGCCGGCCGCCTTCTCCCCCGAACTGGCGGCCGGGCCGACCGCGGTCGCCTCCCCGTTCGCCTCGGCCTTGTACTTCCAGTGCGCGGCCACGCCGTACTCCGCACGCCGGTGCATGGACTGGGTGCGGATCTGCAGTTCGACCGGCTTGCCCTCCGGCCCGATCACCGTGGTGTGCAGCGACTGGTAGAGGTTGAACTTGGGCATCGCGATGTAGTCCTTGAACCGGCCCGGTACCGGGTTCCACCGCGCGTGCACCACGCCGAGCGTGGCATAGCAGTCCCGCACCGAGTCGACCAGAATGCGCACCCCGACCAGGTCGAAGATGTCGCCGAACTCGCGACCGCGCACGATCATCTTCTGGTAGATCGAGTAGTAGTGCTTGGGTCGCCCGGTCACCCGGCACTTGATCCGCGCGGGGCGCAGATCCGCCTCGACGGCGTCGATCACCTTGGACAGGTACTCGTCGCGGCTGGGCGCCCGGTCGGCGACCAGCCGGACGATCTCGTCGTACATCTTCGGATAGAGGGTGGCGAAGGAGAGGTCCTCCAGCTCCCACTTCACGGTGTTCATACCGAGCCGGTGGGCCAGCGGCGCGTAGATCTCCAACGTCTCCCGCGCGGTGTGGTCCTGCTTGGCCGGTGGCATGTAGCGCAACGTGCGCATGTTGTGCAGCCGGTCCGCGAGCTTGATCACCAGCACCCGGATGTCCCGGGCCATGGCGATGACCATCTTGCGCACGGTCTCGGCCTGGGCGGCATCGCCGTAGCGGACCTTGTCCAGCTTGGTGACGCCGTCCACCAGTGCGGCGATCTCCGGGCCGAAGTCCGCCGTCACCGTCTCCAGCGTGTAGTCGGTGTCCTCCACGGTGTCGTGCAGCAGGGCCGCGCACAGCGTGGGCGGCTCCATGCCCAGCTCGGCCAGAATCGTGGCCACGGCCAGCGGGTGGGTGATGTACGGCTCGCCGCTGCGGCGCAACTGCCCGCGGTGGCATTCCTCGGCGGTCTCGTAGGCCCGCTCGAGGATCTTCAGGTCGGCCTTGGGGTGGGTCTGCCGCACGCTGCGGAACAGCGGCTCGAGTACTGGGTTGACCACCGAGGTGCGCTGGCCGGCCAATCGGGCCAGCCGGGCCCGGACGCGGCGGGTGGCGCCGATCCCGGACGGCGCGGTCACCGTCGGGACCGGCTCCGGCGCGGTTGCGGGAACGGCCTGGTCGGTCACGTCTCCATGGTAGTTGGCCGCTGCGCCCCAGCTCAGACGCTGAGCAGGACGTGCACCGGCAGCGGCGCCAGCACCGCCCGAGCGCCCAACGCGGCGATCTCCAAGAGCACGGCCGCAGCCACCGGTTCCGCCCCGGCCTCGCGAATCAACGCCACGGTGGCCGCCACGGTGCCGCCGGTGGCCAGCACGTCGTCGACGATCAGCACCCGGTCGCCGGGCTGCAACGCGTCCAGATGCATGTGCAGCACGGCCTCGCCGTACTCCAACGCGTAGGCCACCGAGCGGGTCAGGTGCGGCAGCTTGCCGGGCTTGCGCACCGGCACGAAGCCCGCGCCCAGCGCGAGGGCCACCGGGGCGCCGAGGATGAACCCGCGGGCCTCCACGGCCACCACCATGTCCACCCGTTCACCGCGGCAGACCTCGACGAACTCGGCGGTCATCGCGGCCAGCGCCGCGGAGTCGGCGAGTACCGGGGCAATGTCCTTGAACAGGATGCCGGGGCTGGGGAAGTCCGGGACGTCGCGAACCAGCTTGCGCCAGTCCGCCCGGTCCTCGCTCATCACCCGGCCCGTCGTCGGCTACTTCTGCGGCGGTGGCCGGCGGGCACGCGGCGCACGTTTGGGCTGTACCCGCTCGCCCGGCGCGGCCGCGGGTCGGGCCGGCACACCGGCCGGGGCCGGCACCGCGTCGGTGGCCTCACCGTCGATGGCCTCGGGGGACGGCCGGACGTCCTTGCCCGCGGCCTGGCGCTGCGCGACCCGTTTGGCCAAGGCCTGCATCTCCGGTTCGCGCTCCTTCATCAGGGCCACCAGGGGCGTCGCGATGAAGATCGAGGAATACGCACCGACGGCCATACCCACGAACAGCACCAGCGCCAGGTCCTTGAGCACGCCCGCGCCGAGCAGACCGGCACCCACGAACAACAGTCCGGCCACCGGCAGCAGCGCGATCAGCGAGGTGTTGATCGAGCGAATCAGGGTCTGGTTAATAGCCATGTTCGCCGCGCTGCTGTACGTGTAGCGGTTGGCGTTGGTGAGGTTGGCGGTGTTCTCCTTGAGCTTGTCGTAGACCACCACGGTGTCGTAGAGCGAGTAACCGAGGATGGTCAGCAGACCGATCACGGTGGCCGGGCTGACCGTGAAGCCGACCACCGCGTAGATGCCGACGGTGATCGCCACGTCGTGGATCAGCGCGATCAGCGCGCCCACCGCGAGCTTCCACTCGAAGACGATGCCCAGGTAAATCGCCAGCAAGAACAGGAAGATGATCAGGCTCTTCACGGCCTTGTGACTGATGTCCGAACCCCAGGACGGACCGACGATTTGCTGGTCGATCTCCTCCGCCGGAATGCCGAGCCGCTTGCTCATCGCGTCGCGGATCTTGGCGGCCTGGCCCTCCTGCAGGGCACCGGTCTCCACCCGCACCCGGTCCGAGCCGAGCTTCTGCACCTTGGGTTCCTTGGCGCCCGCGTCCTCGACCGCACCACGCACGTCGGCCACCGAGATGCCCTGCGCCTTGGCGTCGAATACGGCGCCCCCCTTGAACTCCACGCCCCGGTCCAGGCCACGGAAGGCGAGCCCGAGCACCGCGACCAGCAGCAGCACCCCGCTGGCGATGAAGAACTTCTTCTTGTTGCCGATGATGTTGAAGGACTTCTCGCCGCTTTGCAGTTGGCCACCGAGATCGGTCAAACGCGCCATCTCAGGCCTCCTTCACCGTGGTGGTGCCGACCCCGGCCAACGGCGAACGCCGCTTCAGGCCAAGGCTCTCCGGGCTGACCCCGGACCACTTCTTGCCCCGCGCGAAGTACGGGCGGCGCATCAGCAGGGTGACCACCGGCTTGGTGAACAGGAAGATCACCACGACGTCGATCATCGTGGCCATGCCGAGGGTGAACGCAAAGCCCTTCACGTCCGCGACCGAGAAGTAGTACAGGACGCCGGCGGCCAGCAGCGAGACGAAGTTCGCGGTGCGGATGGTGCGCCAGGCGCGCTTCCAGCCGTACTCGACGGCGGCCCGGGGTGTTCGCCCGTCCCGAATCTCGTCGCGCAATCGTTCGAAGAACACCACGAAGGAGTCCGCGGTAATGCCGATGGCCACGATGGTGCCCGCGATGCCTGCGATGGACAACCGATAGCCAATGCCCTTACCGAGCAGCGAGATCGCCATGTAGGACATGCCCGCGGCCAGGGTCAACCCGAGCAGTGCCGGAACGCCCAGCCCGCGGTAGAAGAACAGGCAGTAGAGGACCACCAGGAGCAGGCCGATGCCGCCCGCGATCAGGCCGCCGTGCAACTGGTCGGAACCCAGGGTGGCCGAGACGGTGTCCACCTTGGACTGGGTGAACGCCAGTGGCAGGGCGCCGTACTTCAGCACGTTGGCCAGGTCGGAGGCCTCCTGCTGGGTGAAGCTGCCGGTGATCTGCGCCTGACCGGTGCCGATCTCCTCATTGACGGTCGGCGCGGACTGCACCACGCCGTCCAGGGTGATGGCCAACTTGTTCTGCGGCGTCTGCAGGCCGGCAAGGCGCTTGGTGACCTTCTGGAAGGCGCTGGAGCCGCTGCCGTTGAAGTTCATGTCGATCTGCCAGGCGCCCACGCTGGCCCCGCTCGGCAGCGCCGCGCTCGCGCTGCTCACCTGGGTGCCCTGCACCTCGCTGGGGCCCAGCAGGTACTTCTGGTAGCCGGCGTCCGGCCTGTCACAGGCCACTACGTAGTCGGTGGGCGCGGCGGTGTCGCCGACGGCGTTCGGGTCGCCCCGACTGCAGTCCTTCTGTGCATATTCGCTGCGCACACTGGCCGGGATCGCGTCGACGTTCTGGCCTTCCGGAGAGGTCGAGTCGTCCGGGGCGGCGGCCGCCGACGGCTTGGCCGAGGCCTTGGCCGACGACGAGGGCTTGGCCGAGGCGGATGGCTTGCTCGACGGGGAGGCCGAGGCGCTCGCCGACGGGTCCGGGCTGGGCGAGGCGGCGGGCATCAGTGCGTGGGAGACCACCCGGCCCTGACCGGGGACACCAGCGCCGGGGAAGCCGCCACCGGGCACCGCACCCGCACTGGCCGGCGTGCCCGGACCTTCCACGATCACCGGACGGAAGCGCAGCAGCGCGGTCCGGCCGACCTGCTCGGCCACGTTCTTGGTGTTGCCGGGCACCGCGACCACGATGTTGTCGCCGCCCAGCGTGGTCACCTGGGCCTCGGAGACGCCGAACCCGTTGACCCGTTGGCGGATGATCTTCACGGCCTGCTTCATGGCCGTCGGCGTGACCTTGCCGTTGTTGCTGGGGTTGTCGCCCTCGCCGGGCACCGCCTTGGCGGTCAGCGTGACGCTGGTCCCGCCGTCGAGGTCGATGGCCAGGCGCGGCTTCTTCGAGTCCGTGCCGATCATCGTCGCGATGCCGGCCACGATCAGCACCAGCAAGAAGATCAACGACTGCCCCGGCGTGCCGCCCGCGGACGGCCGCCGCTTCGGGCCGCCCTTGCCTGCTGCCACGTTCCTGCCTCTCACTCACTCGACGTTCATTCAACTCATCGCGCACGCACGGAGTGCCCGGGCCACAGCCTGCCGGCTCGGATGCTCAGATGTTCTTCGGCGCCGGCGGCTCGCCGTCCTGTGCGTCGCCGGGGCCCTGATCAGCGTTCTCGGACTCGACCTTGCCCTCGGAGTCCTCCGCCTTCGGCACCAGGATCTTGCGCAGTGCCCCGATGACGTAGCGCACCTCCACCCCCGGCGCCACCTCCAGGGTCATCTCGTCCTCGTCTACCCGGGTCACCCGGCCGAACATCCCCGAGGTGGTGATCACCTCGACCCCCGGCTTCAAGTTCTCCTTGATGTCGGCGGCGCGCTGCTTGCGATTGCGCGCCGGGGCGAGGACGAGCAGATAGAAGGCCCCAATGATCAGGACGAGCAGAATGACATTCGGGTCCACAACTGGCGGAGTCTACGCCCGGGTCACGGCACGGACCCCGCACCGTCGACCGTGTCGAACAGCACTGGCTGGGGCTGCCCCGGCAATCCGGGCGGCACCGCAAGCCCCAGGTGGGCCCAGGCGGCCGCGGTGGCCACCCGACCGCGCGGGGTGCGGGCCAGCAGGCCGGCCCGGACCAGGAACGGCTCGGCGACCTCCTCGACGGTCTCGGTTTCCTCGCCGACCGCGACGGCCAGCGTGGACAGCCCAACCGGACCGCCGCCGAAGCGGCGCACCAGCGCGTCCAGCACGGCCCGGTCCAGCCGGTCCAGGCCAATCGCGTCCACGTCGTAGAGGGCCAGCCCGGCGGCGGCCACGCTGACCGTGATCCGCCCGTCGGCACGCACCTGGGCGTAGTCGCGCACTCGACGCAGCAACCGGTTGGCGACCCGCGGGGTGCCCCGGGATCGGCCGGCGATCTCCGCGGCGCCGTCCTCGGCCAGGTCGACATCGAGCAACTCGGCGGAACGGCGGAGCACCTGGCGCAGTTCGTCGGCGGCGTAGAAGTCCATGTGGGCGGTGAAACCGAACCGGTCGCGCAGTGGGCCGGGCAGCAGGCCGGCCCGGGTGGTGGCCCCGACCAGGGTGAACGGCGGAATCTCCAGCGGGATCGCGGTGGCCCCGGCACCCTTGCCGACCACCACGTCCACCCGGAAGTCCTCCATGGCCATGTACAGCATTTCCTCGGCGGGTCGGGCCATCCGGTGGATCTCGTCGAGGAACAGCACCTCACCCTCGGCCAGCGAGGACAGCAGCGCGGCCAGGTCCCCGGCGTGCTGGATGGCCGGGCCACTGGTCACCCGCAGCGGGGCACCCAGCTCGGCGGCCACGATCATGGCCAGCGTGGTCTTGCCCAGGCCGGGCGGGCCGGAGAACAACACGTGGTCCGGCGGGCGGCCACGCAACCGGGCCGCCTCGAGCACCAGGGAGAGCTGCTCGCGTACCCGTGGCTGACCGACGAACTCGGCCAGCCGCTTGGGCCGCAGCGCGGCCTCGATCGCGGTGTCGTCAGGCTGCACGGCAGGGTCGACGAGCGTGGGTTCGCCCTGGTTCGGGATCACGGGGTGCGGCCCAGGGTGCGCAACGCCAACCGCAGCAGCTCCGGGACGGCGGCCTGCTCGACGCCGGCGCCCTCGGCCGCGAGGTCGGCGGCCACCACGTCCAGCGCGGCCTCGGCCTCACGCGGCTGCCAGCCGAGGTTGAGCAGTGCCCCGTGCACCTGCGCACGGCGGTCGTCCTCGACGGAGCGGGCGGGCGCCGGCACCGTGGCGCCGCCGCGGGGCGGGCCGAGGCGGTCCTTGAGTTCCAGGACGATCCGCTGGGCGCCCTTGCGTCCGATGCCGGGCACCTTCATCAACGCATTGAGGTCCTCGATGGCCACGGCGCGACGCAACGCGTCGGGTTCGTGCACCGCGAGCATCGCCTGCGCGATCCGCGGGCCGATGCCGCTGGTGGTGAGCAGCAGGTCGAACACAGCGCGCTCGTCGTCGTCGACGAAGCCGTAGAGGGTGAGCGAGTCCTCGCGCACGATCAGCGTGCTGGCGAGGTGCGCGCGCTCGCCGAGGCGCAAGCCGGCCAGCGTGTTCGGGGTGCACTCCACGCTCAGCCCGATGCCGCCGACCTCGATCACCGCGGCGTCCGGCCCCAGGGCGGCCACCCGCCCGGACACGAAGGAAATCACTGTTGCCTTCCTCTCGATGCCGCCACCGCAGCGGCCAACCGATTGACGGCTGGACCCCGCCACAGGTGGCAGATGGCCAACGCCAGCGCGTCCGCGGCATCCGCGGGGCGCGGCATCTCCTCCAGCCGGAGCAGGCGGGTGACCATCACCCCCACCTGCGCCTTGTCCGCCCGGCCGTTGCCGGTGACCGCGGCCTTGACCTCACTCGGGGTGTGCAGGGCGACCGGGATGCCGCGCCGTGCCGCGCACACCACGGCAATCGCGCCGGCCTGGGCGGTACCCATCACCGTGCGCACGTTGTGCTGACTGAACACCCGCTCCACCGCCACCGCGTCCGGGTGATGCAGGTCGAGCATCCGCTCCACCTCGCGTTCCACGGCCAGCAACCGGGCCCCGAGTTCCTCGGTCGGGGCGGTGCGCACCACGAAGACGTCGATCAGCGCGGCCACCCGGCCCGGCGAACCGTCCACCACGCCGATGCCGCACCGGGTCAACCCGGGGTCGACGCCCAGCACCCGCACCCGCGCCCTCCCATCGACCGAACGTGTGTTCGGATGAACGTTAGAGGGGGGCGCCGACAAACCTTTGTCGGCGCGCCGTCAGAGGGCGCGGCAGATGCGGTTGTGGTTGAACGCGGCCTGGAAGCCCGGCTCGTCATCGAGCTTGGTGAGCTTCTGCAGGGCGGTGCCGACATCGCGGTCGCTGCGGTCGAGGAGCGGCCCGGACGCGGCGTCGAAGGCGGACCGGTCGCTGCTGGGCAATGCGGCGACCTTGGCCCGCAGGTCCTGGTTGGCCTGCTGCGCGTTCTGCAGTGCGCCGAGTAGGTCGGTGGAGATCCGCGCCCCGTCGGCCAGGTCCGGCACGCCCGCTTGCTGGATGTCGCCGATCGCCCGGGTCAGCGCGGCGTCCAGAGCGTCGATGTAGCCGAGCATGGCCGCCCGCGCGCGTACGGCCGAACCCTTCGACGCGGCCGCCCGGGCCGTCTTGGCCTCGGAGTAGCTCAGTCCGAAGTTGGCCAGCCCGGAACACAGCGCGGTCGCGTAGGTGTCCACCTCGACCCGGGGGGCGTCATTGGCGGTCAGGTTGAGGGCCGGGTGCGCGGCGGTCGTGTCGCCCGCCATCCGCATCGTGGGCCCACAACCGGTGGCCAACGCCATGATCATCGGGCCGACGACGACGGCCACCAACGTCCGCTTGCGCACGTTCCCTCCCCCGACCGCGGCGCGCCACCGCAGGTCGGTTTCGACGCTACCCCGTGACGCGTGTGGTTCTTGGGACGTCGACGCGGGTGTCGCCAACCGGGCTTCAGCGCGGTATACCGAAATCGGCGATGGCGGTATACTTCGCGAATGCCAACGACCATCAAGGTGACCGAGCCGACCCGGGACCGCATAAAGGCAATCGGCGAGAGCACCCAGCAGACGGCCGATCAGGTCGTATCTCACGCTCTGGACGAATACGAGCGCGCCCTGTTCTGGAACGCCTACCGGACCGCAGCCGAGGCCGAGCAGTCAAGCGACACAACTGAACTCGATGCGGAGCAGGCGGCGTGGGATGCGACCCTGCGCGACGGCCTCGACGATGCGTGACCCTCTGCGCGGAGAGGTCTGGATGGTCGATCTCGGTCAGCCGATCGGACATGAGGCCGGAGCAACCCGGCCTGCCCTGGTCGTTTCCGACGACCCCGCCAACGCCCACGGCCTGGCAGTGATGTGCCCGATAACTCGCACCCGACGCGGGTATCCCACCCACGTGGAGATCGAACAAGGCAGTTCCGGCCTCGACGCCACGAGCTACGTCCAGACGGAGCAGATTCGCACCGTCAGCACCACGCGGCTGACCCGCCGCCTGGGAATAATCGACAGCTCGGAGCTGACCTCGGTCGAGCGGTCGCTGCGTTTTCTCCTGCGCCTCTAGGCGTCGATCAGCGCCATGATTTCGTCGGAGACGTCGAAGTTGGCGTAGACGTTCTGCACGTCGTCGAGGTCCTCGAGGGCGTCGATCAGCTTGAACACCTTGCGCGCGGTGTCCTCGTCCACGTCCACGTTCACCGTGGCCACGAACGAGGCGTCGGCGGACTCGTAGTCGATGCCCGCGTCCTGCAACGCGGTACGCACGGCGACCATGTCGCCCGGTTCGCTGATCACCTCGAAGGTGTCACCCAGGTTGTTGACCTCCTCGGCACCGGCGTCGAGCACCGCGGTGAGCACGTCATCCTCGCCCAGCCCGGCGGACGGCACGATCACCACGCCCTTGCGGTTGAACATGTACGACACCGAGCCCGGGTCGGCCATCGAGCCGTGGTTGCGGGTGACCGCGACGCGCACATCGGAGGCGGCGCGGTTGCGGTTGTCGGTGAGGCACTCGATGAGCAGCGCCACGCCGTTGGGCCCGTAGCCCTCATACATGATCGTCTGCCAGTCCGCGCCGCCCGCCTCCGCGCCGGAGCCGCGCTTGACCGCCCGGTCGATGTTCTCGTTCGGCACCGAGGACTTCTTCGCCTTCTGGACGGCGTCGTACAGCGTCGGGTTGCCCGCCAGGTCACCGCCGCCGACCCGGGCCGCGACCTCGATGTTCTTGATCAGCTTCGCGAACAGCTTGCCGCGCCGGGAGTCGATCACGGCCTTCTTGTGCTTGGTGGTTGCCCACTTTGAATGGCCGGACATCGCTGCGCTCCTGCGGTCTTTAGGCGGTTCGCACCAGATCCACGAAGTACCGGTGCACGCGGTCGTCCCCGGTCAGTTCGGGGTGGAAGGAGGTCGCCAGCAACGAGCCCTGGCGCACGGCGACGATCCTACCGAGCGCCTCGGCCGCGGTGGCGTCCCGCACCCGGGCGAGCACGGTCACGTCCGGCCCGGTGGACTCGACCCAGGGCGCCCGGATGAACACCGCGCGGAACGGCCGCTCCGGTTCGGCGAAATCGTGGGCCAGGTCGGTCTCGAAGGAGTCCACCTGACGGCCGAAGGCGTTGCGGCGGACCACCACGTCCAGGCCACCGATGGTCTGCTGGCCCTCGCTGCCGGAGGCCGCACCCTGATGTGAGAGCCGATCGGCCAGCAGGATCATTCCGGCGCACGACCCGTACACCGGCAGTCCGCCCTTGATCGCGGCCCGCATCGGTTCGAGAAGGTCGAACGCGGCGGCCAGCTTGGCGATCGTGGTGGACTCCCCGCCGGGCAGCACGAGACCGTCAACCTGCGCGAGTTCCTCGGGTCTGCGCACGCGGACGGCCTCGGCGCCGAGGTCGGTCAGGATCCGCAGATGCTCCCGGACGTCGCCCTGCAGGGCGAGCACGCCGATCCGCGGGCTGGGCGCGGTCACCAGCCTCGCTCGGCGAGACGGTGGGCGACCGGAATGTCCGCCACGCTGATGCCGACCATTGCCTCGCCCAGGCCGCGGGAGACCTTGGCGATGACATCGGGGTCGTCGTAGAAGGTGGTGGCCTTGACGATGGCTTCGGCACGCTGCGCGGGGTTGCCGGACTTGAAGATGCCCGAACCGACGAACACCCCGTCCGCGCCCAGCTGCATCATCATCGCCGCGTCCGCGGGGGTGGCGATGCCACCGGCGGTGAACAGCACGACCGGCAGCCGACCGTCCCGGGCCACCTCGACGACCAGGTCGTAGGGAGCCTGCAATTCCTTGGCAGCCACATACAGCTCGTCCGGGCGCATGGAGGTCAGCCGGCGGATCTCGTCACCGATGGTGCGCATGTGGGTGACCGCGTTGGACACGTCACCGGTGCCCGCCTCGCCCTTGGACCGGACCATCGCCGCGCCCTCGGCGATGCGGCGCAGGGCCTCACCGAGGTTGGTGGCGCCGCACACGAACGGCACGGTGAACTGCCACTTGTCCACGTGGTGGGTGTAGTCGGCCGGGGTGAGCACCTCGGACTCGTCGATGTAGTCCACGCCCAGGCTCTGCAGCACCTGCGCCTCAACGAAGTGCCCGATCCGGGCCTTGGCCATGACCGGGATGGACACGGTCTCGATGATCGAATCGATCATGTCCGGGTCGGACATGCGGGAGACCCCGCCCTGCGCGCGGATGTCGGCCGGCACGCGCTCCAGCGCCATCACGGCGACCGCGCCGGCGTCCTCGGCGATCCGGGCCTGCTCGGCGGTGACCACGTCCATGATCACGCCGCCCTTGAGCATCTCGGCCATCCCACGCTTGACGCGGGCGGTGCCGTGGACAGGGGTCTCGACGTTCTCGACGCTGTGCAACGCAAGCCTTTCAGGAGCCGGACGGCGGGTCGCTTGCCTCCATTCTAGATCCGCCGAGGATGCCGCCCAGGCCCTCCAGCGCCTTGCCCAGCTCGCTGGGCACGATCCACACCTTGTTCGCGTCCCCGCGGGCGATCTCGGGGAGCATCTGCAGGTACTGGTAGGCGAGCAGTTTCGGGTCCGCGTTGCCCTCGTGGATGGCCTGGAACACCGTGGTGATCGCCTTGGCCTCGCCCTCGGCGCGCAGGATCTGCGCCTGGGCGTCACCCTCGGCCTGCAGAATCGCCGAGGCGCGTTCGCCCTCGGCGGTCAGGATCGCGGACTGCTTGAAGCCCTCCGCGGTCAGGATCGTGGCCCGCTTCTCCCGGTCCGCGCGCATCTGCTTCTCCATCGAGTCCTTGATCGAGGGCGGCGGGTCCACCGCCTTCAACTCGACCCGGTTCACCCGCAGGCCCCAACGTCCGGTCGCCTCATCGAGCACCCCGCGCAGGGCTGCGTTGATCTGGTCGCGCGAGGTCAAGGTCTGCTCGAGAGTGAGGCCGCCGACCACGTTGCGCAGGGTGGTCACGGTCAGCTGTTCGACGCCCTGGATGTAGTCGGCGATCTCATAGGTGGCGGACTTCGGATCGGTCACCTGGAAGTAGATGACGGTGTCGATGGAGACCACCAGGTTGTCCTCGGTGATCACCGGCTGCGGCGGGAAGGAGACCACCTGCTCGCGCAGGTCGATCAGCGGGCGCAGCCGGTCCACGAAGGGGATCAGCAGGGTGAGCCCGGCGCTGAGGGTGCGCGAGTAGCGACCGAGCCGCTCCACGATGCCCGCCCGGGCCTGCGGCACGATGCGCACCGAGCGCGACAGCACCACGAGCACGAACAGGACCACCACACCGATGGCGATCAACGCTGCCAGGTTGTCCATCTCATCATCCCGTCGACCGGGTCCGCCCAATAAACTGACGGAACGTCAGATGCCTTGGTCAGCCGACCAGAGCGGTAGCGCCGTCGATCCACAGCACACTGACCGCGGTGCCCTGCTCGAACACGCCGTCCGGGTGGTAGCTACGCGCGGACCAGATCTCGCCGGCCAGCTTGACCCGACCACCGAGTCGGTCCACCCGGTCGGTCACCAAGGCGTCGGCACCGATCAGCGCGGCGGTCCCGGTGCGCAGCTCCGGGGTGTCGCGCAGGTGCCGCAGTGCCACCGGACGCAGCAGCACCAGACCGAGCACCGCGACGGCCAACCCGCCCACGAGCTGCGCGCCGAAGCCCAGCGGGGCGCCGGCCGCGTCCAGCCCGGCGATCCCGGCCGCCGCCACGGTGCCGGCGGAGAGCATCACGAACACCAGATCCAGCGTCAGAATCTCGACGACCGCCAGCGCCACCCCGGCGACCAGCCACCAGATCCACGCGTCCACCTGGCCATCGTAGGTCGGAGCAGGCTCAGAGCGCCCGGGCCAGACAGTCCGGGGGTTCGTCGTCGCACTCGAAGCTGGCCGGTTCGGCGGCGTGCCCGGCCAGGCGCAGATAGCGGACATGGCGCTTGCGGCGCACCGCGCGCGTGGCCCGCACCGCGTCGTTGTGGAAGCGGCGAGCCATCACCACCCGGTGGGCGGCGGCGTCCAGTTCGTCGAGCAACTCCTCCCCGCCGCGGCCGGTTCGCAGCTCCGCGGACTGGCCGGGCTGGTCCAACGCGGCGCGCAGCGCCTTCGACAGGTCGGATTCGGCCTGCTCCCGGTCGACGTCGGCGCAGGATCGGGCCCCGTGCGCGGCTCCCACGATCAACACCGCGGCCGCAGGGTCGAGCAGGCCGCAGGTGCCCAGCTCCATGGCCACCGCGGAGCGGCGTACCAGTTGTGCGTCCAGCGCGGCCCGGGCCACCTCGATGCGGTGGTGCAGTTGGTCGATGCGACCGGCCGTCCAGCTCAGGTAGAACCCGGCCAGCAGCAGGATCAGCACGAAGGTGACGACCTCCAGCACGGCGTCGCCCGTCAGCCGCCGGCCAGGCCGACCAGGCGGGCGAGGCGGCCCGCCCGGGTGTCCTCGACCACGCGGGTCGCCCCCGCCGTCACCGTCTCGTAGACGGCCACCACATCGCCGGCCACCCGCGACCAGTCGTAGCGCTGGACGAACGCCGAGGCCGCCGCGGCCTGCGCGGCCCGCCGGTCCGGATCGTCCAGCAGCTCCGCAATACCCGCAGCCAGCGCCTCGGGGTTACCGACCTCGACCAGCGTGCCGACCGCCCCGTCGTCGAGCACCCGGCGGAAGGCGTCCAGGTCGGAAGCGATCACCGCGGTGCCGGCGGCCATCGCCTCGGTGAGGATGATCCCGAAGCTCTCCCCGCCGATGTTCGGCGCCACATAAAGATCCACCGAGTGCAGCATCCGGGCCTTGTCGGTCTCGCTGACCAGGCCGAGCATGGTCACCCGCTCGCGTACCGCGGCGGGCATGGCGGCCAATGCGGGCTCCTGCTCCCCCGGCCCGGCCACCAGCAGACGCAGCCCCGGTCGGTCGGCGATCAGCCGTTCCAGGGCCGCGATCAAGACGTCGAAACCCTTGCGGGGTTCGTCGAACCGACCGAGGAAGCCCAGCGTGCCACCCTCCTGCGGCCAGCCGGGCAATGGCTCGGCGGCTGCGAAGCGGTGCACCGCGACCCCGTTCGGGATGAGGATCGCGTCCCCGCCCAAGTGTTCGACGAGCGTGCGCCTCGCCGGTTCGGAGACCGCGATGCGGGCGATGATCTTCTCCAGGAACGGCTGCAGCATGCCGTGCGCAGCGGTCATGGCGCGGGAGCGTTCGTGGGACATGTGGAATGTGCCGACGATGGGCCCGGTGGCGCCCCAACAGGCCAACAACGACAGGCTCGGCACGGTGGGTTCGTGCACGTGCAGCAGGTCGAACTCCCCGTCGCGCACCCACCGGCGCACCCGGGCCTTGGTCACCGGCCCGAAGGCCAACCGGGCCACCGCCCCGTTGAACGGCACCGGCACCGCGCGCCCGGCGGGGACCACCCAGTCCGGTAGCGCGGGCACCGCATCCTCGTCGGCGGGGGCGAGCACCTCGACCTGGTGGCCCAACTCGAGCAACGCCAGGGCCAGGTCCCGGATGTGCGCCTGTACCCCGCCCGGGACCTCCCAGGAGTAGGGGCAGACCAAACCGACGCGCACGCCGGTCCTACCGGGACGCGCTGGGGTGACGCAGCCTCAGATCCTCGGCCCAGATCCGTTGCAGCATGTGCCAGTCGGCCGGGTGGGCGGCGATCGATTCTTGGAAGACGCCGGCCAGTTGCTGGGTCATCGCGGCGATCCGCTCAGTGCGCGAGCCCGTGGTGGGCTGGGCGATGCGCGGGTGGATGCGCAGCCGCATGGTGCGGTCCTCGAACCAGAGGGTGGTCGGTAGCAGCGCCGCTCCGGTGCCCACGGACAGCGCGGCAGGTCCGGCGGGCATCCGTGCCGGGGCGCCGAAGAAGTCCACCTCGATGCCGCTCTCGGTGAGGTCGCGGTCGGCGACCAGGCAGACCACCTTGCCCTCGCGCAGCCGGCCGGACAGGGTGCCGAACACGGAGATGCCGTTGCCCTGCTCCAGCGCCAGTACCTCCATGCCCAGCCGGGTCCGGTAGGACACGAACGCGTCGTAGAGCGCGGCCGGGCGCAGGCGTTCCGCGGCGGTGGTGAACGGCATGCCCCGGGCGGCCAGCCAGGCGCCGGCCAGGTCCCAGTTCGCGCAGTGCGGCAGGGCCAGCACCACCCCCACGCCGACGGCGTGCTCGGCGTCGAGGTGTTCCTCGCCCTCCGGGCGCACCCGGGCCAGCACCTGCTCGACATCCCAGGCGGGCAGTCGGAAGCTCTCCGCCCAGTAACGCAGGTAGGAACGCATGCTCTCCCGGCTGCGGGCGCGTACCACCGGGTCCTCGACCGGGCGGTCCAGCACCCGGGCGAGGTTGCGCTCCAACTGCACAACGCCGCGGCCGTGCCGGGCCCACAGGGTGTCGGCGATGCGCCGGAACGCGTGGTCGACCAGCGGCTCGGGCAGGCGGCGCACAGTGCGCCAGCCGGCCAGGTACGCCGGGGTCACGGCGCGTTCCAGCAGCGTCGCGGTCTCCGCCGACGGGACAGGCGACGGGCGCACGTCCACCGTCATCCGGGGGTCACCCCGGTGTTCGTCCCACCGGAGGCGGCCGCCCCGCCGGTGATGGTCGTGCCCTTGCGGCGGTAGATCTTCTTGTCCGCCTGCACCCGAGCCGCGGCGTCCTCCGCGGACATCCCCATCGCCTGGGCACGCACCGCCAGGATGCGCTGCACCACCGTGATCGTGCTGGCCACCGCGACGACGATGAGCGCCAGGCGCAGGACCAGGTGCACCCCGAGCCCGTCGAGCCCGGTAGCCACCAGCACCAACACCAGCCGGTCGGCGCGTTCGGCCATGCCCACGGTGGCCTGCATGTCCAGGCTCTCCGCCCGGGCCCGGGCGTAGGAGACGAACGAGCCGGTGGCCAGGTTGTACACCGCGAGGGCGCACATCACGTTGTTGTCGCCGCCGCCGGCCCACCACATGGCCAGGCCGGCGAAGATCGCGGCGTCCCCGAACCGGTCCATGGTCGAGTCCAGGTAGGCGCCCCACACCGAGTTGCGCTGGGTGAGCCGGGCCATGTTCCCGTCGATCATGTCCCCGAACACGAAGCAGGTGATGAAGACCGTCCCCCAGAAGAACTCACCGCGCGGGTAGAAGCCCAGCGCCCCACCGATGACGCCGAGCGTGCCGATGACGGTGATGACGTCAGGGCTGACCCCCGCCCGCACCAGGGCGCGGGCGATCGGGGCGAACACGCGGGTGAAGAACGCGCGCGCGTACTTGTTGAGCACGGCCTCTCCTGGGTTCCGCGGCGCCTCCATCGTACGCAGCGGCACATCCTCCCGGTTGTGCCCGCCACACCGGGTTTGTCACGGGTGTGAATGCGTGGCGACCGGCCCCTTGCGGGCGGGCCGCGTACGGGTGTCGACTGCCACCCAAGCCGTAGCCGGGCTCGCCCCGGCCCTGACCACAAGGAGGTGGCGCATATGGCCGACAAGTCCCACTCCGCAGTCGCCGGCAAAGCACCGGAGGCCGACCAGCCCGCCAAGATCCGCAACGTCGTGCTGGTCGGCCACACGGGTGCCGGCAAGACGACCGTGACCGAGGCCCTGCTGCTGGCCACCGGCGGCATCAGCCGGCCGGGCCGCATCGAGGAAGGCACCACGGTCAGCGATTTCGACGACGCAGAGATCCGCCAGCAGCGCTCGGTGAACCTGGCCCTGGCCCCCATTCAGGTGGGCGACGTGAAGGTGAACCTGCTCGACGCCCCCGGCTACGCAGACTTCGTCGGTGACCTGCGCGCGGGTCTGCGTGCCGCCGACGCCGCCCTGTTCGTGATCTCCGCGGCCGACGGGGTGGACGGCACCACCCGCATCCTCTGGGAGGAGTGCGCCTCGGTCGGCATGCCGCGCGCGGTTCTGGTCACCAAACTGGACCACCAGCGCGCCGAGTACGCCGAGGTCATCTCGATCTGTCAGGACGCGTTCGGCGGCGGCGTGCTGCCCGCGTACCTGCCGCGGATCGGCGCCGACGGAGCGCTGACCGGCCTGGTCGGGTTGCTCTCCAAGCAGGTCTACGACTACTCCGGCGGCACCCGGAAGGCCACCCTGGCCGATGAGGGCCTCCAGCTGGAGATCGACGACGCACGCAACGCGTTCATCGAGGGAGTCATCGCGGAGAGCGAGGACGAGACCCTGATGGACCGTTACCTCTCCGGTGAGGACATCGACCTGAAGGTGCTCATCGACGACCTGGAGACCGCGGTCGCGCGCGGTTCGTTCTATCCGGTGCTGCCGGTGAACCCGACCACCGGCGTGGGCATGACCGAACTGCTCGAGCTGATCACCGACGGCTTCCCGTCCCCGATGGAGCACCGCATCCCCGAGGTCACCGGCCTGCACGACGAACCCCGCCCGGCGCTGACCTGCGACCCGAACGGGCCGCTGGTGGCCGAGGTGGTCAAGACCACCTCCGACCCCTACGTGGGCAAGATCTCGCTGGTGCGCATCTTCTCCGGCACGCTGCGCGCGGACGCCACGCTGCACGTGTCCGGGCACTTCCTGGCCGACCGCGGCCACGAGGACCACGACGCCGACGAGAAGGTCGGCGCGCTGACCTGTCCGCTGGGCAAGACGCACCGGCCGATCGACAAGGCGGTGGCCGGCGACGTGGTCGCGGTGGCCAAGCTGACCAAGGCGGAGACCGGGGACACCCTGTCCGACAAGGACGCCCCGATGCTCATGCGGCCCTGGAACATGCCCGAGCCGCTGTTGCCGGTGGCCGTGGTGGCGCACTCCAAGGCCGATGAGGACAAGCTCTCCCAGGGACTGAACCGGTTGCTCGCCGAGGACCCGACGCTGAGCCTGGAGAACAACCCGGAGACCCACCAACTGGTGCTGTGGTGCATGGGCGAGGCGCACCTGGACGTGCTGCTCGATCGCCTCACCAACCGCTACGGCGTGGCGGTCGACTCGGTGCCGGTGAAGGTGTCGCTGCGCGAAACGTTCGCCGGGAAGTCCCATGGGCACGGTCGCCACGTCAAGCAGTCCGGTGGGCACGGGCAGTACGCGGTGTGCGACATCGAGGTCGAGCCGCTGCCCTCGGGTTCCGGCTTCGAGTTCCTCGACAAGGTGGTCGGCGGGTCGGTACCGCGTCAGTTCATTCCGTCGGTGGAAAAGGGCGTGCGTGCCCAGATGGAGCGCGGCGTCGTGGCCGGCTACGCGGTGCAGGACATCCGGGTAACGCTGTCCGATGGCAAGGCGCACAGCGTCGACTCCTCGGACATGGCCTTCCAGATGGCGGGGGCGCTCGCGCTCAAGGACGCCGCAGAGAAGGGCGTGGTGAGCCTGCTGGAGCCGGTCGACGAGATCGCCGTGCTGGTCGCCGACGACTACGTGGGCGCGATCATGGGCGACCTGTCCACCCGGCGTGGTCGGGTGCTCGGCTCCGAGCAGGTCGGCGGCGGCGGCCGGACGTTGATCAAGGCCGAGGTGCCGGCGCTGGAGATCGTTCGATACGCCATCGACCTGCGCTCGCTCTCGCACGGCACCGGCACGTTCAGCCGCCATTACGTCCGCCACGAACCCATGCCGTCGCACGTCGCGGCCAAGGTGCAGGCCGAGTCCGACCCACACTGACGCACCACCCCCCGTAGCGTCCGACGAAACGTGGGCTATAGGCCACGTTTCGTCGGACATCCGGGGGGGTTCAGGGCTGGGGCGAGAGGGCGAGCAGGCGTTCCAGTTCGGCGGGCACGGCGGCGGCCAGCGCGGCGGGATCGGGGACGGCGACCGGGTCGGCCGAGATGCCGATGTAGCCGTGCCCCCGGTAGGTGGACAGCGCGATGCCCAGCGGCTGGCCCTGGGCCAACGGCGCCACCGGGTAGAGCTCGGTGCAGGGGATGCCGTCCAGCGCCAAGGGTCGCGGCAGCGGCACCGTGGTCACCAGCACGTCGAACAACCGCGCGGCCCGAGCAGCCATCACCGGGCCGCCGAGACGGACCACGGCCGGCGGCAGCAGATTGGTCAGCAACTGCACCGCACCCGCCCCGCCCTCCGGGCCGATCGCCCGGTTGTGCGTCATCGCCTCGCACACCGCGCGCACCCGGACCACGGGGTCGGGCTCATTGACCGGCAGGTCGACCAGGAACGCGGAGAAGTTGTTGGCCGCGCCGCCGGTCACCGGCGGTCGGCTCGACCCCACCGGGACCATCGCCCGGATGGTGCGGTCAGTGTCCAACCTCAGGTCGGACAGCCAGGTGCGCAGCGCGCCGGCCATCAGGGCGACCAGCACATCGTTGGCACTCGCGCCGGGGCCGCCATGCAGCTTGCGCACCAGTCGCAGGTCGGCCATTGGCACCGAGGCGGAGACGAACTCCCGGGCCGGACTCACGGTCCGGTCGAAGGGCAACCCGTGGCCGGGCCGAGTCATGGTGGACACCACGCCGGCGGCGGTGCCCGCCGCGTGCATCGCGGTGCGGGCCAGGGTGCGCGGCTGGGTCACGTCCGCCAACGGCCCCACCAACCGACGGGCCACCGAACGAGCGGCTGCCTTCCGGCCGTCCGTGGCCGGCGGTCCGGGCAGTCGGTCCGGCGAACCGCCATCGGCCAGTGCGTAGGCCAGCGCTACCGCGCCCAGCCCGTCCAGGAACGCATGATGCATTTTCATCATCAGCGCCACCGACCCGTCGGCCAGCTCGGTGAGCAGGTGCAGCTCCCACAGCGGCCGACGGCGATCCAGCGGGTCGGCCAGCGTGCGGGCGATCCAGGCGTTCAGTTCCGCCCGTCCACCCTGGCCCCGGGCACGGGTGCGCTGCACATGGCGGTGGATGTCGAAGTCCGGGTCCGCCACCCAGCTGGCGCCGCCGAACGGTAACCAGTCCGAGCCCAGCTTGCGGCGCAGCCGGGGCACCTCCATGGTGCGCTCGCGCAGCAGGGCGAGCATCCGCTCCGGGTCCGGCGCGGCCTCGTCCTCGCCGCCGATCACCATCACCGCGCCCATGTTCATCGGGGTCGCCGCGGTTTCGATGGTCAGGAACGAGATGTCCAACGGGCTCAGCGCCCAGTCCTGCATGTCGAGCCGACCTCCCTCCGAGGAACCTGATGCCACGTCAGTCGGTCGGCCAGGTGGCCCGCAGCGCTTCGAGGGTCTGCCCCAACAGCTGCGCCAGCACCTTGGTGTGCCCGACCACCGGCATGAAGTTGGTGTCCCCGCCCCAGCGCGGCACCACGTGCTGGTGCAGATGGCCGGCGATGCCCGCACCGGCCACCTGGCCGAGGTTCATCCCGACATTGAACCCCTGCGCGCCGGACGCCTCGCGCAGCGCCCGGATGGCCTGTTGGGTCAGCGCGGCGACCTCGGCCACCTCCTCGGTGCTCAGCTCCGGGTAGTCCGCGACGTGCCGGTACGGGACGACCATCAGGTGCCCGCCGTTGTACGGGTACAGGTTGAGCACCGCATATGCCAGTGCACCACGGCGCACGATCAGCCCTTCGTCATCGGGCAGCGTCGGGATCCGGCAGAACGGGCAGCCGGCACCGGCGTCGGTCCCATTGGGCTTGTTCTCACCCTTGATGTAGGCCAGCCGATGCGGGGTCCACAACCGACCGAACCCGTCCGGCTCGCCGACACCCTCCTGCCACTCAACGTCCACGTCGAGCGCTCAGACCTGCACGCGGTCGCGCACCGCGGCGACGATCTCCTCGACCGCCTGCGCGACCGGCACACCGTTGCGCTGCTCCCCGCTGCGGTAGCGGAACGACACCGCGCCGGCCGCGACGTCCTCGTCGCCGGCCAGCAGCATGAACGGCACCTTCTGCTTCTGTGCGTTGCGAATCTTCTTCTGCATACGGTCATCCGCGGTGTCCACCTCGACCCGGATGCCGTGCGCCTTCAGCTGCGCCGCGACATCCTGCAGGTACTCGACGTGCGCGTCGGCGATCGGGATGCCGACCACCTGCACCGGGGACAGCCAGGGCGGGAATGCGCCCGCGTAGTGCTCGACCAGCACCGCGAAGAACCGCTCCACCGAACCGAACAACGCCCGGTGGATCATGATCGGCTGCTGCCGGGATCCGTCCGCGGCCTGAAACTCCAACTCGAAGAGCTTGGGCAGGTTGAAGTCCAACTGGATGGTGGACATCTGCCAGGTGCGCCCGATCGCATCGCGTGCCTGCACCGAGATCTTCGGCCCGTAGAACGCCGCGCCGCCGGGGTCCATCACCAGGTCCAGGCCCTCGGCGGTGGCCACCTCGCGCAACGTCTCGGTGGCCTCGGCCCAGTCCTCGTCGGTGCCGACGCACTTCTCCGGGTCCTTGGTGGACAGCTCCAGGTAGAAATCGTTGAGTCCGTAATCGCGCAGCAGGTCCAGCACAAAGCGCAGCAGCGAGGCGAGCTCGTCACGCATCTGCTCGCGGGTGCAATAGATGTGCGCGTCGTCCTGGGTCATCCCGCGCACCCGGGTCAGGCCGTGGATCACCCCGGACTTCTCGAACCGGTAGACCGTGCCGAATTCGAACAACCGCAACGGCAGCTCGCGGTAGGACCGCCCGCGGGCCCGGAAGATCAGGTTGTGGAACGGGCAGTTCATCGGCTTGAGGTAGTAGTCCGCGCCCTCCATCTGCATGGGCGGGTACATGCCCTCGGCGTACCACTGCAGATGCCCGGAGGTCTCGAACAGGTTCGACTTGGTGATGTGTGGGGTGTTCACGAACTCGTAGCCGGCCTCCTCGTGCCGCTTCCGCGAGTAGTCCTCCATCACCCGGCGCACGGTGCCGCCCTTGGGGTGGAACACCGCCAGACCCGAACCGATCTCATCCGGGAACGAGAACAGGTCCAGTTCCACCCCGAGCTTGCGGTGGTCACGGCGGGAGGCCTCCTCCAGACGGGTCTGGTAGTCCTTCAGCGCGTCGCGGGAGTGCCAGGCGGTGCCGTAAAGGCGTTGCAGCTGTGGGTTTTTCTCACTCCCCCGCCAGTACGCGGCCGCACTGCGCGTCAACTTGAACGCCGGGATGTCCCCGGTGTGTGGCACATGGGGACCGCGGCAGAGGTCCTTCCAGGCCAGCGATCCGTCGCGGCGGTGGTTGTCGTAGATGGTCAACTGCCCCGCGCCGACCTCGACGTTCGCCTCATCGTCCGACCCGGCCCCGCCCTTCAGGCCGATCAACTCCAGCTTGTAGGGCTCCTTGGCCAACTCGACGCGCGCCTCGTCGTCGGAGACCTCACGCCGGCTGAAGGTCTGACGTTCTTTCACGATCTGCTGCATGCGTTTCTCAACGCGCGCCAGGTCGTCCGGGGTGAACGGGGTGGCCACGTCGAAGTCGTAGTAGAAGCCGTTCTCGATCGGCGGGCCGATGCCCAGCCGCGCGTCGGCGAACAGCTCCTGCACGGCCTGCGCCATGACGTGTGCACACGAGTGACGGACGATGGCCAACCCGTCCGGGGAGTCGTTGCGCACGCCCTCCACCACCGCGCCCTCAGTGAGCACGTGGGCCAGATCACGTAGTTCGCCGTCCACCCGGGCGGCGATCACCGCACGGTCCTCGGCGAACAGTTCGGCAGCGGCGGCACCAGCCGTCACCGACCGCGGCGCACCGTCAACGGTGATCTTCAGGTCGGTCACTGGGTCCCCCTTGGCGCGGAATTCTTGGCGCCGACGGGCGGTTGCTGGGTGGGCGATACTGGGATCGAACCAGTGACCTCCCCGGTGTGAGCGGGGCGCTCTCCCGCTGAGCTAATCGCCCGGGACGCGGTGCGAAACCCTACCCGATTGGGCTTCGCCCTTCGGGCCGGCCGTCGGAGCACATGACCATCCCAACGGCTACCACTCGCCAAGGCCGATTCAAATTTGGCTGAGTCAAGATCCACTGCAATGGGTCACGGTGTCCGATTGAGTGCCTCCCGCGTGGTTCGCGCGAACGGAGGGCGAACAGGGGGTGAGGAGCTCCAACCGGCCCTGGCATCCCGATTTGGGCTGGACAACACGGACATTCCGGTCGCCGGCGACCGCGAAACGCACCCGTCGGGGATCACCACGGACGCCTTGACCGAGCGTGATGACCCAGTCATTGCGAAGAGCCGGGACCCTTGCCTCACGAAGAATCCTGGCGATACACAGTGACCTGAAGTTCGAACGGGCGTTGTACAGCCTGAACGAACCAAGCGCGGCAAGGTTTGACTCCCGGAGCCACCTGCGGCAACGCAAGGGTCCCCGGAGAGGCCGGGCAAACCGCCGAGCACCATCGAGAGAGGCACGCGCGCAGATGAAGGCAGAGTCTTCGGTCACCTGCGAGCTTCGCCTGCGACTTCTGGTCGCCGGCGATGCAGCCTTGCCCGTCCCCGCCGCGCTGCGGTACGACGTTTCGGATCCGTATGCGATCCATGCCACCTTCCACGCCGCCGGTGACACGGTCGAGTGGGTGTTCGCCCGCGACCTGCTCGCGGCGGGCCTGAAGGACGATGCCGGCCTGGGTGACGTGCGTGTCTGGCCGTCGAGCGAGGCCGGCGAGCAGGTCGTGTACGTATCGCTGAGCTCCCCCGAGGGCGAAGCGTTGTTGGAGGCCCCGGCTCCCGAGCTGGCGACCTTCCTGGAGCGCACCTACGCCACCGTCCCGGCGGGTGACGAATCCATGCACCTGGACATCGACACCGCCCTTACCCAACTGATCGCCGAGATCTGAGCGGATAGGAGAGGACGGCTCGCGGAAGCGCGAACCGCACCTGCTCAGATCCTGTGACACAGCGGCGCTCCGGCGCCACGCAACGGGCGGCGACTCGCATCGCGAGCGCCGCCCCTTCGCGTTCTCAGGGGTCGGGATCCTCCGCGGCCCGCGCGGTGAAGGCGGCCGCGATGGCCGCGGTCACCGGGCCGGGCACCGGGGCGTCCGGGCCGCCCGGGCGACGGCCGTCCACCGTCGCCACCGCATGCACCTCGCGGGTGGCCGAGGTGAGGAACACCTCCTCGGCCCGAGCGAGGTCAGCCAAGCTCAGCGGGCGCTCCACGACCCCGGCACACCAGGCCAGCACCAGGGCCCGGGTCACCCCGCCCAGGCAGCCGGAGCTGAGTGGGGGCGTCGCCGCCACGCCGTCCAGCACGCAGAACACGTTGGTGCCGGTGCCCTCACACAGCTCGCCGGCGGTGTTGGCCAGCAACGCCTCGCCGACCCCGGCGGCGCGGGCCGCGGCCAGGGCGACCACGTTCTCCGCGTAGGACGTCGTCTTGACCCCCGTGAGAGCCCCGTGCTCGTTGCGCCGCCACGGGACCACGATGGCCGTCTCCGGGGCCGTGCGCGGGCTGGTGGGCGTCGCCGAGGCCCACACGGTGGGGGGACCCTCCCCACGCGCGGAGCCGGCCGGTCCGGGCCCGGCCGTGACGGTCAGCCGCAGCCGGGCCAGGTCCACATCGGCGACCGTGGCGCACACCGCGCTGATGGCCTCGCGCAGGTAGCCCTCCGCCGGCAGCGGCAGTCCGAGGGCCGCAGCCGAGGCGTGCAGCCGGGCCAGGTGCCTGCTCAGCGCGAACGGCACCCCGCGGATGACCTTCGCCGTCTCGAACACCCCGTCGCCCACGGTCAGCCCGTGGTCGGTGACCCCGACCGTGGCCTGCTCGACGGGCATCAGTTGACCGTTGAGCCAGACGACCGCAGTCACCGGCGACCGACCAACGCGGGCCCCGCGGCCAGGTGCAGCAGATGCGCGGCCTTCAGCTCGGTCTCCGCCCACTCCGCAGCCGGGTCGGAACCCCAGGTGATGCCCGCCCCGGTGCCGAAGTGCAGCGCGTCGTCGGCGATCCAGAACGTGCGGATGCCCACCGCCAGCGCGGCGGTGTCGGTGGTGTTGTCCACCCAGCCCAGACCACCGCAGTAGGGACCGCGCGGGGTGGGTTCCAACGCGCGGATGATGTCCAGCGCGGCGTCCTTGGGCGCCCCGCTGACCGAGCCGGGCGGGAAGGTCGCGTCGACGAGTTCGGGCCAGCCGACGTCGGGGCGCAGGCGACCGCGCACCCGGGAGACCAGGTGCACCAGGCCCGGGTGCGCTTCCTCCGCGCACAACGCGGGCACCGTGACGCTGCCCGGTACGCAGACCCGGCCGAGGTCGTTGCGCACCAGGTCGACGATCATCACGTTCTCCGCGCGATCCTTCTCACCCAGCGCAATGCCGGGACGGGCGGTGCCCTTGATCGGCGCGGACTCGACCTGCGCGCCGGCCCGGCGCAGATACAACTCCGGGGAGGCGCTCGCCACCGCGAGGCCGTGGTCGGGCAGGTGCAACGCGGCGGCCTGGGGGGCGGGGTTGCCGGCGGCCAGCAGGGCGGCCAGGGCCATCGGGTCGGCCCGGGTCGGGTCGGGCAACTCGGCACGCAGCACCCGGCAGAGGTTGGCCTGGTAGACGTCGCCGGCCGCGATGTGCTCGCGAATGGTGCCCACCGCCCGGTGGTAGGCGGGCTCGTCCAGCGACGTGGTCCAGGCGGTCGGCGGCGGGCCGATCCACGGCCGAGCGGGCGGCGGCGGGCCGGGCCGGACGTCGGAAAATCGGGCGCAGGTGACCGCACCCTCGAAGGTGATCAGCACCGCCCAGAAGCCCGGCCGATGCAACGCCGCGAGGTCGTCGGTGACCTCGCGCAGACCACGCGCCACCCGCCCCGCGGCGGCGAACACCGGCTCGTCGACGCGCACGGGGGCCAGCGTAGGGGCGCACCGCGCGACCGTGTGCAACCCGGTGTAGGGCGTGCCGGCGATCCGCTATTGTTCCACCTGCACCGCGGGGCGGGAACGTCCCGAGGATCGCGCGGACGTGGCTCAGTTGGTAGAGCATCACCTTGCCAAGGTGAGGGTCGCGGGTTCGAATCCCGTCGTCCGCTCGAAGGTGGCCTACCGGCCGCCCCAGGGCATCGAGCACGCTTACTGTTCGGGCTCCCTGGCCGGATGGCCGAGTGGCTTAGGCAAGGGCCTGCAAAGCCCTGTACGCGGGTTCGATTCCCGCTCCGGCCTCGAGATAGGTTCCACCATCCCGGGCGTTTAGCTCAGCGGGAGAGCGCTTCCCTGACACGGAAGAGGTCGCTGGTTCAATCCCAGTAACGCCCACCACCAAACCGCCAGGTCAGAGGTTCATTCCTCGGCCTGGCGATTTCTTGTGAACGCGGGTCGTCAGGCAGGCACTGCCGCTGATTTCGCCTGCTCCCAGACGCCTACCGTCGTCGAGATTGTGAGTGGGGCCAGCAGGCTCAGGTCATCGTTCAGGAACTCGAAGATCAGGTCCTGGTCGGCGCGGATGTAGTAGTGGACGATGCACGGCTCGTCGCCCGCACCTTCCCGATGCGGAGGGGCGCCCAGCGGGGTCAAGGTGTACGACCCGACCGGCCGCACGTCTTGAAGGGTCCCGTCCGGCTCGAACACACGATGCTCCCCCGCCATGACGAAGGTGCTGGTTTCGGCCATGTGGCGGTGTAGGTGGATGGGGGTGTTCGGCTCGAACTTGATGAGGAAGTCGGCCAGGCCCTGTACGGGGTCCAATCGGTTGATGGCGACCTCGAACCCCGCGAAGCCCGGGAACGGGAACCAGAACGTGTTGCGGTCGTCGAACATGGCGAGGACCTCCTATCGGCTGGTGGCGCCAGACGATACTCACCACGTCTACGCGGTTCGCCCCTGATGGGTCCGGTCGCCCTGCTGCGGGATGAACTCGGCGCCGCCGGTGTTCGGCTCGGCCTCGTGGGGCTGGGCCGGGTGCGTGCAGGACGGACAGAGGTAGCCCCACATCCGGTGGTCCCGGAACAGCAGCGTCCAGCCGTCCTCGGATGCCTTCGTCAGCCCTTCGACGATGTCGCAGTGGTAGCAAATGGCGAACGGCCGACGCAGGTTCGGCACGCGGTTCGAGTTGGACATGTCGTGACAGTCGCGGCTGGGTGTGGTTCGCGGTATCCGAAAAACGGCCAGGTGCGGATCAACCGAACGGCTTCAGTCCTGTTCGCAGGCGATGCCGTCCCCGTCGGTGTCGCTGGTGGCGTTGGCCGCATAGACCGCGTCGTTCTGGGTGAAATCGGTGACCGGCGCGGTGCCGTCGCTGGTTTGATCCTGTGCCCCGACGCGGCCCACGCCGTGCGGGTAGTCCCGGTGCAGGGCATCGCAGTTCTGGTACGTGATGGCTGGGGACACCGGTTGAACGGCCACCATCGGCGCGGCCGGACCCCAGCCGGGCGGATTCGCCCAGACCGTGGCGGTCGGGTCCTGGGCGGTCGGTGCCCAACCGCCGGACCAGGACGCGCTCACCGGCAACGGTTCGGGCTCCGCCGGCGGCGCGCTCGACTGGTCATCGAGCAGCGCCGCCGCGGTGTCGGGCCCCACCCCGGCCTGGGCGACGCTCTGGGTCCGCAGCGTCGGGTCATCACCGTGCCCGCCCATCACAGCGGCGGCGACCACGATCACGACAAAGCCAATCGCACCGTGGACCATCCACGCCGGGATCCCGCGCAGCGCCCGCGGTCGGGGAAACATGAGAGTGATCTTGCCTACGGCCCACCGCCGGAGCAAGCAGACCCGGCCCGGTGACGACGCTTTGCATCCGCAAGGGCGTGAATTACCGCCGGGGCGTCTGGGAGCGGCTTGCCCTAGAAACGGTCTCCGAGGAAGCCGCCTGTGGCTCCCGTTGGCACCGGAAGGCCGAGCATTTTCGCGAGAAGAATGCTCGAGGGGTTGGCGAAGGGCATCGGGTGTCCTTGCGGAAGTGCGCCGCCGGCGATGAGCAGCGTCGCCACGCGCATCATGATCACGGCGCTGCGTAGCGCCGCGAACCGCTCGTGGAACTCCATGTTCGTCACCGTGCGACCGGTTAGGTCTTCGTATATCGCGATCGTCTCGTCGTGTGTAGGGATCCCGTGTGGCAGCGGCAGCCCGAGTCCCTCGGTGTGGTGGCGCTGGAGCCACAACCACCAGGCCAGGTCCGTCTCGGGACCGGTCAGTGTCGCCATCTCCCAGTCCAGCGCGGCGCGCACCGAAAGGTCCTCGCCGAAGATGAGATTTCCCGGGCGGGCGTCGCCCCAGGTGAAAACGATCTCGCCGTCCGCAGGTCGGTTGTCGCGGATCCACTCGAAGCCAGCCTCGATGGTCGGATTGCAACCTATGGTCGCCGACCACTCGTAGCTGGCATACCACTCACCGATCTGCTGCTCGACGCCTTTCGGTCCGAACTCCGGCCGATCCAGAAACTCGAAACCGAGTGCGCGCCAGTCAAGTCGATGCACAGCGGCCATCGTTTCGAGGCCATTGGTCATGAGCGTCCGCCGGCTGTCGGCCGGCAGGTCGATGACCCACCCCTTCCCGGTCCAGGGCGGATCGTCGCCCAGGCTCTCGCCATAAACGCGGTCGGCCACGATGAAAGGCGCACCCAGTAGCGAGGCATCGCGCTCCAGCCAGCGCGGCGTGGGAACCGGGATCGGCGTCGCGTCGAGCGCCTCGACGACCTTGAACTCCCGTTCCAGGTCAAGCTCGCGGAAGACTCGCGACTCCGGCGCCGGCGCCACCCGCGTGACGAGGTCCATCTCCCGCGCGCCGGCGTCTGTGGTGAATGCCGCTTGGAACAGGACGGTGGTCATTGACATGCCGCTGGAAGAGGCGACCGTCAGGTCTCGGATATCGACGTCCCGCGCATCGGAAAGCTTCGATCCGAGCCAGCGGGTGAGGACCGACTGCATCTCGACGGTGTTGATCGTGTTGAGTAGCGCCATCTCAAAGCCCCCGACCTAGACGGTCGCCGGTTCCCCGACACCGGAGGACCTGCGGCGATTGCTCGTGTGCTGCCGCCACGCCGCGATCAGTTTCGCGTTCTGCCCGGGAGTGCTTGCGTAGGTAGCGATCTCATCGACCCCGGCGTCCTTGTATACCTGCAGCTTCTTCACACACTCGTCGACCGTGCCGATCGCGCAGCTGTCCTCCATCCACTTGTCCGGGATGAGTCGCGCCACATCCTTGAGCTCGATGCGGTGGAACTTGAGGTCGGCGAGCTCTTTGCCGCCGCCGACGGCTGTGAACTTGGGGTGCGCTCGAAGCTTCTCCAGCGTAGGCACATCCCAATGGTTGAGCTGCTCAAAGCAGGTGCTCCAGCCCTCGGGCTGAAGGTAGGTCACCGCGCGGGCGTGCGCGAGGTTGCGCATCTCCTCCTCCTCCATGTCCGGACAGGTGACGACCTCCAGCGCGAGCCGCAGCGTGGCTGGGTCGCGATCGAATCGCTCGCACGCCTCCCGGAGGTTCGTGACCACCTCGTGCACTGCCTCGGGGATCAACATGATCGGGATGAGGACACCGTCGATCGCTGGGGTGCGGGCGACCATCTCGGCGCCTTTGGGGAGACCGAAAACGCCGGCCCAGATCTCCGGCTGCGTCCCGGGGTAAGTGTCGGCGAGCCCAAGCCGACCGAAATCTCCGGCGGGTCCGCTGTACTCGAAATGCTCGCCGGCCCAGAGGCGTTTGAGGATTGAGCAGTAGTCCGAGTATCCCGCCAGGCTCATCGTCTTGCCGTGGCTGTAGGCAGCGGCGCCGCGGCCGAGGCCGAGGGCGAAACGCGGGCCGTGGACGGCATGCATCGTCGCGCCGTAGGCGGCCAAATGCATGGGATGGCGCGCGCCAATCGCCACGATGCCCGTTGACAGGCCCAGGCGAGAGGTTCGCGCCCCGGCAGCGGACAGGACAACGGCGCTCTCCTTGAGATCGAAACGTTCTGCGATCCATACGCGTCGGAAACCGAGCCGCTCGGCCTCGGCGGCGTCGTCGACCCCCATCGCCGGCGTACGAACATCGGACTCGTGCTGCGGCATCTCCTCCAGCACACCGCGAACGCGGCCGGAGATGATGAAGGCGCCCAAGTCATCACAAACAGGCTGCAGGTCGGTCATCGGGATACTTCCCTCCGAGTCGGCAGGTTCGGTTTCGTCGGTTTGTCCGCGAGGGACATGAAGCGCAGAATTACCCGATCGATGAGCGCCGGGGGCACCAACGTGAGGGCCAGGACGAGGACGCGGTTGAGCAGCGACGTGTGCTGCACGACTCGACCGGCCTTAACGGCGCTGAGCGCCTGATCAACGACATCAGCGGGATCAGCGATGATTCCGCGCGGAACTTGGGCCACGATCTGCCGGGTGATCGGGCCGTCGAGGAACGCGGTCTGGGTCAGGAACGGGCAGACCACTGAGAACCGCACCCCGGAATCGCGATACTCGAGCGCCAGCGTTCGGGTGAGTTTGAGCAGGTAACTCTTCGACGGGCCGTAGAGCGTCATTCCGGGAAAGCTCGGCCAGTAGGCGCCCACCGAACCCACGTTGAGGACCCGGCCCTCGCCACGCTCGATCATGTCGGGCAGCAGCAAATGAATCAGCTCGGCGGGTGTGAGAGCCATGAGCTGCGTGCACGCGCGCTGCTCATCCCATGAATGCTCGAGAAAGTCGCCCTCGACCGTGACACCAGCGTTATTGACGAGGTAGGAAACGTGCAGCCCCCGGGCGTGGATTTCTTTGACGAGCATGCTCGCGCCATCGACAGCGCCCAGATCGCAGGCGATCGGATACGCCCGCACGTGGAAACGCTTCGTGATCTGCGCCGCGAGTTCCTCCAGCCGGTCGACGCGACGGGCCGAAAGCACAACGTCGTAGCCGGCAGCCGCGAGCCTTTCGGCGAAAAGCCACCCCAGCCCCGACGATGCACCCGTCACCAGGGCGACAGGCAGCGCAGTACTCGTCGGCGAGGAGTGGCCGGTACACATAACGTAAAACGTACCATGTTAACCCGCCGTGATAGGAGGTACATCCGACGTAATATGTACGCTGTAGATACACGTCTTGATGACTCGGAGGAGGCGCATGGCCCCGCCGAAGAAGCCAACGACCGCGGCGGGGCGCCACAGCGCGACCCTCACCCCGGCGTTCGCGCCGAGCCGGGAGGTCGCGGCCGACCCGGCCGCCGCGATCGTTGACGCCGCGGCCCGCTGCTTTGCGCGCTGGGGAATCCCGCGCACCCGGGTCGAGGACATCGCCGCCGAGGTCGGCATTGCGCGCCCGCACATCTACCGACATTTTGCGAGCAAGGACGCGATCGTTCACGCGGTCGTGTTGCGGGAGATCCGCCACCACCACCGCCGGCTCGCAAAGAAGTTTCCCCACCGTGGGTGCGCAGCGGACCTCATCGTTGGATCTCTGCTTAGCGGCATCTACGACGCCGCGCGCGATCCGGACATGCAGTTCCTCGTTGGCGACGACGCCGCTCATCTCACCGCCCGAGCCCTCACTTCATCCCCGGAAATCGTCGAGGAACTGCGAGCCCATTGGATCCCCTTGCTCGAGTACGCGAAGGAGCGCGGGGAGCTGCGCGCCGAGGTCGACATCGCCCGTGCCGCTCAGTGGTTGGTCTTCGTCCAGTTCAGCTACCTGGCGCTGCCCGAGCTGGTCCCGGTTGCTTTGCATCTCAAAGTTCAGCTACGCGAGTTCGTTCTTCCCGCCCTCGTGAAGTAGCCCGTACCGGGTGGGTCAGCGACGAAGGTGCTGGTTTCGGCCACGTGGCGGTGCAGGTGGATGCGGGAGTTCGGCTCGATCCTGATGATTACGCGTACAGCGCTTCGATCTCGACCGCGTACTTGGTCGCCACGACCCGCCGCTTGAGCTTCATCGTGGGCGTCAGCTCGTCGCCGTCCGGGAGCCAGTCGACGCCCAGCACCGTGAAGCGCTTGATCTGCTCGACGCGGCTCATCCGGGCGTTGGCCGCCTCCACGGCGACGCCGATCAGCTCGAGGGTGCCGGGGTCGGTGGCCAGCGCTGCCGCCGTGAGGTCGAGGCCGTGGGCCTTCGCGTGCGCGGCCGCACCGTCGGGGTCGAGCACGAGCAGCGCGACGTTGTAGGCCCGTCCGTCCCCGATGACACAGGCCTGCCCGATCAGCGGGCTGGCGGACTTGAGCTTCTGCTCGATGTTGGCCGGCGACATGTTCTTGCCCCCGGCATTGATGATCAGTTCTTTCTTGCGGTCCACGATCTTCACGTAGCCGTCGGCATCGATCTCGGCGATGTCGCCGGTCAGCAACCAACCGTCCGGATCGATCGCCTCGGCGGTGCGTTCGGGATCGTTGCGGTAGCCCACCATGATGTTCGCACCGCGCACCAACAACTCGCCGTCCTCGGCGAGCTTGACCTCGACACCGCCCATCGGCTTGCCGACGGTGCCGACGCGCATCGCATCGACCGGGTTGATGGTGCCGGCGCACGCGGTCTCCGACATCGCCCAGCCCTCGACGACCGGCAGGCCGAGCGCCAGGAGGTACTCGAGCGTCTCCGGGGCGATCGGGGCGGCCCCGGAGAGCACCCAGTCCGCCTGATCGAGCCCGAGTCCGACACGCGTGGCCGCCCTCGCGTCCTCCGGCAGGGCCGCAGGATCCGTCAGGCCCTTGGCTTCCAACGCGGCCTTGAGCTTCTCCCAGATCCGCGGGACGGCGAGCCAACTGGTGGGCCGGGCATCGGCCAGGCCGGCGAACACCGCTTTCGGATCGTCGATGTCGGTGATCGACGAGCCCGACGCGATCCCGAGGTAGTGGGCGACGGTGCGATCCGCGACGTGGGCACAGGGCAGGTAGGACACCAGCCGGCCCGCCGGGCGCACCGGTACGACGTGCTGAATCCCGCTCAGGGTGGCCATGAGGTTGCGGTGCGAGAGCTGCACGCCCTTGGGCGGGCCGGTGGTGCCCGAGGTGTAGATCAGGGTGGCGATGTCGTCGGGCTGCACGGCTCGCCACGTCGCCTCGAAGTCGGGATGGTCCCCGTCGGGCAATCCGTCGTCCTCGATCACCACGACCTCGACGCCGGCCCCGACGGCGCGGATCGTGTCGGCGAACCGACGCTCGGTCACCACAAGGCGGTTCTCGGCGTTGGCGAACAGGTACTCGATCTGCTCGGGCGAGGAGGTGTTGTAGATCGAGAACGGCGTCGCACCCAGGTGCAGCAGCGCGACGTCGAGGAGGTGGAACTCCGGACGGTTGACGAGCATCAACCCGACGTTGTCGCCACGCCGGACCCCCCGAGCCGCCAGCCCGCCCGCGATCCGTTCGACCCGCGCGGCGTACTGCGCCCAGCTGATCGGGTCGGTGTCACCGACCGTGCGCAGCGCCGGCGAGTCCGGGTACGTCCGCGCCGTCACCTGGAACGCCTCGCACAGCGTTGCCGCGTCGAAACCGGGTGCCCGCTCAACCTGGATCCGGGACTGAGTAGCCGTCATTGCGTTGCACCTCGCGCCAGAGTCGGCCCCCGCGCGGAACCTTAGTACGGCGCGACCGCGAACGGGACCTCAGTCGCTGATCCCCAACAGAGCGGCCACCTCGGCCCGGCTGACCAGCCGCCCCCAGGCGTCGAAGCCGACGTGTACCTCCCGCGGGCTGGTCAGCCGTTGCGCGGAGTGGACGTGACCGTGCGCCAGAAATTCGCCGCGGTCGGGCAGCCGCCATTGCATGTTGCGCGGCTGTGGGGTGCGGGGGTCGGAGTAGGGGAAGTGCGAGAGCAGCAGGTCCACATCATTGATCCGGTGCCGGGCGAATGGCTGCACCGAATCGAAGACCTTCAAGTAGCGGCGCATGTGTTTGTATCCGTTGCGGCGGCCGGGGTGCACGCGGTCATGGTTGCCCGCCACCAGATGCTTCGCGCCCGGCAGGCCCGCCAACCACTCCAGGCCGGACTCGGCCTCCGGCGAGAGGTCGCCGAGGATCCAGACCTGGTCGCCGTCGCCGACCTGGCCCAGCCAGATATCCCGCAACGCCCGATCGTGGTCCTCCGCACTCGCGTGCCCCCGCTTCGCAGCGACCATCGGGTGCCCGATGTGCAGGTCGGAGGTGTACAGCACGGCGCTCACCCGATCACGCTAGCCCTGTCCAGAGCCGTTCCCGGCGAACTGTCCCCCATCGTGGACTGGGTACGCCTCGGCACGGCTCCTACCGTCCGATTCAGCGCAGAGGCAGCGGGCCCCTGCTCGGGTCGAGACGGGAGTCCCGATGAGCGGGTTGTCGCAGGTCGGCGTCGGGCTCAACCTGTTCGCGGCGGGAGAGGTGCGCGGGGTCGCGCGCTGGTTCCACGAGACCGCCGACGTGCTCTCGATCGACGACGATGACCTCGCCGACACCATCGCCTTCGTCAACAAGGGCGGGATGACGTTCCTGTCCCCCATCCTGCCGGACCTGCGCGCCATCGTCTGCACCGCAGGCAGCCGTGAGTCGCACCTGGCGATCCTGTCCCGGGAGTCCGACGTGCCGTGCGTGCTCGCCGCGGAGTTGACCGGCGAGATCGCCGATGGCGACGAGGTGGTGCTGGACCTCTCCGATGCGCAGACGGCACGGCTGGCCGTGGCGGTGCCGGCATGAACGCCACCCCGGAGAACCTCGAGGCACTGCGCACCGACCCCGGCTACGAACCCACCCTGGCCGAGTGGAACTGGCTGGTGCACACCGGCGGGGCCGCGTACAAGTCCGAGCTGATGGCCCGCACCGTGTTCGAGTCCGAGCTGTTCGGGATGAACACCTACATCCTGATGTCGATGATGGAGGACTATCTCCAGGTCCCGGACCGGATCGCGACCATCCAGAAACACGCGACCGCCACCGAACTGGTGGCGCGGGCGTTGCCGATCGGCAACAAGCGCAGCTTCATCAACCTCGCTGCGATGCCCCTGCATTATCTGACGGGCCGTGAGCTTTTCGTTGACCTCGGGGAGAACACCCTCGCCGACGGGTTGGAGGAGCAACTCGCGGTGCTGCGGTTCTGGCGCGAGGCGACCATCGCGATGCGCACCGACGGCGTGCTGTTCAACATGGAGGCCGACCCACCGAACAGTTCCCACGTGGTCGGGCCGGAGCTGATGGCGCAGATCCGCTCCGCGCTGCTGCCGGCCGACGCCGAACTGAAGACCGCGATCCGCAAGTTCGGCGCCCGGCTGACCGCCTATGCGTTCCTGGAGAACTGCGACGCCCGCACCGCGGTGTGCGACACCGGCCCGTACCTCCTCGACGACGGCTCGTTCCTCGGCCTGCGCGAGACCTGCGCGGACGGCGACGGCGATTTCCCCTGGCTGGACGACATCCGGGAGACCCTGCCCTTCCACCACTTCGTGATCGCCCATCGACTGCCGGCGAGCGTCCGGATGGACAACAACGTCTGGGGCACCGCCTGGTTCACCCCGAGTGACTACCAGGCCGACATCCTCGAGACCCGGGTGTTCTGCACCGACGGCGGCACGCTGCGTCCGCTGGACGTCGCGGACCTCGACGTCGCCACTGCGGCGATCCGCAAGGCCCACCGCGCGCTCTATCAGCGGCTGGCCGAGACCGACCCGGAGCAACGCAACCTCTACGCCACCTCGATGTATGCCTGGAAGCTGAAGGCCTGGGCACGGTTGGCCGGCTGTTACGACGAGATCGACTGGGCCGTCACCCCGCGTATCGCAGGGTCCTACGCGAAGTTCCAGGACCCCGACCTGGCGTTGCGACTGATCGGCGGGGTATTCGTCCCGCAGGACCGGGACAGTTGCTTCCGACCGCTCGGCTGATCTGACGTAGCGTCACCAAGGAGAGCACATGGCCGTCATCGGTACCGGGACCCCGTCCTACGCCTTCGCGCCGGTCACCGGCACCATCCACTACTTCCGCTCGCCGGCCGACGTGATCGCCTCCATCGATTCCGACCTGGAGACCACGATCGCGTTGGTCGACTCCGGCGGCACCACGTTCCTCGGCCCGATCCTCGGCCGGCTCGGCGGCATCGTCAGCCGGGACGGCACGCTGCGCTCGCACCTGGCGATCGTGTCCCGGGAGTTCGAGGTGCCCTGCCTGGTCGGCACCACGTTGACCGCCGACCCGGCCGACGGCACCCGGGTCGTGCTGGACAGCGACGGCACAGTTCGGCTTGATGAGGGAACCGACGTCTCCGCGGCCTGGTGGGCCTACATCCGCCGGGTCGGCGACGAGATTGCGGTCAAGGACTTCGACGTCACCGTCGGCGCCGCCGCCTTGGACGCGCTGATCGCGGAGGACCTCACCGACGACAAGCTCGACGCCTTGATCGGACACATGGGCCGAACGTTCAAGCCGGAAATGACCCGGCGTTCGGGGTTCACCTCGGAACTGTTCCCGATGATGCCGTACATCTCGCTGGCCATGGTCGAGGATTTCTACAGCTACCCGGCGCGGGTGGCCACTATCGACGCGGCCATGCCCGCCGAACAGATCGGACGCACGCTGCGCACCGCGCCCGGCCTGGGCAGCCCGTTGTGGATCTGGATGGTCGGCTACCACTACCTGTGCGGGCGTCAGGCGCTGATCCAGATGGGCAAACTGCGCCCGGACGAGCGACTGGACGACGTGCGCACGGTCGTCGACTTCTGGCGCCGCCTCGCACTGGCCCACCGCGGCGACGGCACGCTGGACTACAAGGACGCCGGGTTCACCAACCGCTACCTGCCCGCCGACGTCGTGGACGCGCTGGCCGGCTCCGCGCAGCCGCTGGACCCGACCTCGGCCAAAGCCCTCAAGCGGCTCAACGCCACCGTCTCGGGCTACGCCTTCCTGTACTTCTGCGATTCCCGGGTCGGCATCTGCGACTCCGGCCCCTACCCACGGCCCGACGGCCGGCACACCATCGTGCGCGACTACCTCTCGCTGGGCCCCAGCGCCTGGGGCTACCCCTGGGCCGAAAAGCTCGACCCGCCCTATGCCGGGCTGACCATGACGCTGACCTTCGACCCGACCGCGTTCACCAGCTTCGAGATCAACGACTGGGGCACCACATTCACCGAGCCCGACCAGTTGCTGACCGCCGTCACCGAGGCCGCCGTGGTGGGGCACCGCCGCGACGGCGGGACCGAGCCACTGCCACCGCAGACGTGGGGCGAGATCACCACCGCGATCAGTCGTAGCCATCTGGAGCTCTACCAGCAGTTCGCGGACATGGGCAGGCAGGACCGCATCTTCTCCGCGGCGCGGATGTACTCCTGGGGCCTGCGGCCGTTCGCCGAGGTGGCCGGGGTGCTGGAGAAGATCGACTGGTCGTTCTCCCCGGACAGCCTCGCGCTGTACCCAGACCCGCTCGACGACGACACCTACGCCGGCACCATGTTCGGCACCGCGGTGGTGGCCAACGACATGCCCGGCTCGTTCTCCCCGATTCGATAGCCAGGAAGGGAACCTCCGTGCGGCACTCGCAGCAGAAGCTCATCCCGGCCGACGAACTGCTCTGTCATCAGAGCGCCGAGACCTTCGCCACGGTCGGGCAGGCCGACGTCAGCTGGACCGAGCGACTGTGGGCATCACTGTTCGCCCGGGACGGTTCGCTGCAGGTCGACTGCGGGCTGGGCAAGTACCACAACCGCAACGTGGTCGAATGCTTCGCCGGGACCTCCCGCGGCACCGAGCAGATCACGGTGCGGGCCAGCCGCGCACTCGACGACGACCCGGAACGCATCGGCGTCGGGCCGTTGGACTACGAGGTGATCGAACCGCTCAAGGCGGTGCGGTGGACCCTGGCCGAGAACGAGGTGCAACCGATCAGCTTCGATCTGACGGTCACCGGCGTGCTGCCGCCGTTCCTGGAGGTGAAGGACGCCCAACGCGAACAGGTCAGCATGCGGGTGCAGTCCGACCTGCTGCGCTACCACCAACCTGCAACGGTGCGCGGCTGGGTCCGCGTGGACGGCGAGCGGGTCGAGGTGCGCGACGAGGAATGGTTCGGCTTCCGGGATCACTCCTGGGGTGTGCGGATGGACGTCGGTGACAACCCGCCGGATGTGTACCGCCCGCAGCGCATGGACGTTTCCGATTTCATCCTGACCTGGAGCCCGATGTGGCTGCAGCGTCCGGACGGCACCACCTACGAGTTGCACCACTACCTGCAGTGGGTGGATGGGGAGGTCGTCTACTTCTCCGGGTTCGACAACCAACCCGACGGCACGCAGCTCCCGCTGCACGGGATGCGCGACGAGCTGCGCTACGACCCGGTCAACCGTCGCCTGCTCGGCGGCTCGCTCACCTTCGACTGTGGCTGGGGCGAGACCCGCACGGTGGAGATCGAACCTGTCTCCGACACCGGCTTCCATCTCGGCCCCGCGCTGTACTTCGGCTACAAGGGCCAACGCCACGGCCAGTGGCGCGGCCGCAAACACCTCGACGGCGAGCGCTACGCCGACATCTCCACCCTGGAGGCAGTGCAGGAGGCGCACCAGTTGCGCGATTGCGTGATCCGGGTCCGGGAGGGTGACGCGGTCGGCTACGGGATTTTCGAGTCGATCATCATCGGCGAGCACCCACGCTACGGCCTGACCCGGGAGTCTTCGTTCCTCTAGGGCAGGTCGCGGCCAGGGGCGGACGGTTGCATGTAAAGACTCCGGCCGGCGATGAGGGCGGAGATGAACTGCTCCACCTGCGCCGTACTCATGGCAGCCCAGTCGGGCGTGTGCTCCACGAGCCCGCGGCCGAGCAGCCGGCCGGTCTCCACCAGTTCGGTCGCCTCACCGCAGCGTTCAGCGTCGAAGGCGGCGACGAGGGCGGGCCACGAGTCGTGGACGGAGCCCGCCGTCTCGAGGGCGAGCGCCTCCTGCATCGCCTTGGTCGCCCCGCTGGCCGTGTGCGGACGGCTCAGCGCAGCGGCATCCCCGACCAGCAGGGTGCGGCCGCTGACGAAGCTCGGGACGGCGTGGTCGTAGATGGGTTGGACGGAGATCTCCTCGGGTCCGCCCGCCCTCACCAGGTCGGCCCAGGCGGGCGGCAGATGTGCGTCGACGATCTGCTTCAGCCGTTCTATGAGCGCACCGGGGACCTTGCCGGGCGGAAAGGACGTGGGATCCTGTAGGTCCAACTCGAGGGGCGGTGGCGTGCCGTAGAGCGCCCAGTTGACGCGCCGTTCACCCCTGCCGGTTCGACCGTCGCGCCCGGGGATCAGGTAGATGACGGCGTGGCCGCCCGGGAAATGGACCGTGACGAAGGCCTTGTCCAGAACGTCCAGCACAGCGGGATCGGCGATGAACCGCTCTTCGTAATTGCCTCGCCACAACACGTACCCGACGTACGCCGGGCGAATGTCCGGACGTACGGTCTCCCGCACCGTCGAGCAGTAACCGTCGGCGCCGATGAGCAGGTCGAACGCCTCGAGGCTGTCATCGCCGAGGACCACGGTCACCTGATCGGTGCCGGGCCGGCAGGCTCGGATCGCCTCTCCCCGGCGGTAAGCCGGCTCGGGAACGAGCTCGCGCATCGTCCGCCAGAGCACGCCCCAGTTGTGCATCGCCGCGGGAAACGCGTGACGCCACATCACTCGCCCCAGCGGCGCCGCCGCAGCGGCTGTGAACCAGAGCCGCTCCGTCGGGTGGACGTACGGGGTGTCCGCGGAGAGGTACCCCCGGTCCGTCAGCTGTCGCCGTAGCGCGAGAGGGATGACGATTCCGGCGCCTCGGTCCTCAAGGTCGGCGGAACTGGCCTCGAACACCGCGACGTCGCATCCCAGGCGCGCGGCTGCCGCGGCCATCGCGCACCCGGCGATGCTGCCGCCGACGATCCCGACCCTGCTGCCCGCAACGCCCACGCCGTCTCCCGCCGCGCCGCCGGGCTTCCCGCCTGTCTGGCGGACATCATCGCCACTACGTGAGAGCCCGCGCAATGCGTCCGAACAAGGATCACCAGCCGCGCGAGTAGCAGCGACGTTTGTGGCTGGCCAGATTTGAACAATATATGGTCGACATCGTTTGCATTCGAACATATATTCTAGTCATGTTCTCCCCGCGACCGCTTCCGGTTGGCCTGGCGACGATGGCGCCCGGGCCGGAGCTTGCTGTCGCGCTGGCCTCCATAGACGTGGCATCGGTGTCCGGGTACGACAGCGTGGACGTAGCGCGGGCGGCGCGGCGACAGCAAAACGCCGCTGACGCCGCCACCTTGGCCGCGGCGCTGGAGGTCGCGCTGCGCAGGCCCGGCAGCGAGGACACGGTCGAGCGGTTGCAGGTTCCGCACCAGCATGCGGCCGATGAGATCCGCGCCGCGTTCGGTCTGTCCGCGACGGCGGCGGAAAAGCTGCTGAGCCTGGCGTGGGGCACCGTGAAGCGATTGCCGGAATTGCATGAGGCGATGGCCGCCGGTGGTCTGGACGAGACCCGGGCCTGGGCGTTCTCGGAATGGACGACAGAACTCTCCGACGAGCATGCCCACGCGGTGTGCGCAGAGCTCCTGCCCTGCGCAGTGCTCGACGCAGAAGAACAGTTGCCGACCGGGCTGCTGATCAAGGAGATCCAGAAGACGGCGATCGCCCTGGACCCCACCTGGGCCGAACGCCGGTTCAAGGCGGCGCTGGGCAAGCGTCGCGTGGTCGGCCGGGCCAACCCGGACGGCACCGCGGGCCTGTACGGCCACCAACTGGAACTGCACCGCGTCGCGGCCGCGTGTGGGCGGCTCAACACGCTGGCCCGCGCGGCCAAGAAGGACGGGGACCCGCGCCCCATCGATCATCTGCGTTCCGACCTGTTCCTCGGCATGCTCGACGGCACCTACGAGGGGCTCACCGACGCCGAGGTCTTCGCCGCCCTGGCCGCCACCCGGCCGGACGCGCACGAGCCCGCGGACGCACCCGGTCCGAACGAGTCCGCCTCCGCCACAAAGGCCGGGCACGCTACCGAAGCCACCAAGACCGCCGCGGCCAACGAGCCCGCGCCGACCGGGTCGGCACCTGCTCGCCCGGCCGAATCGCCCCAGAACGGCGTGCAATTGCGGATCCGGATGACGACCCTGCTCGGCCTGGACCGAGCCCCCGCCGAGATCGCCGGGTGGGGACCGATCAGCGTCGACTACGCCCAGACGCTCACCGCCCTGCTCGCCGCCGGCCAGTGGCGCTACGCCCTCACCGACGACGAAGGCCGCCTCATCGGCTCCGGCCTCATCAGGCTGCGACCCAAGGGCTGGCGCCGCCGCAAGGCCCGCAGCCAAGGGATCGTCGACCTGTTGGTGCCGGCGTCATTGCTCCGCGATCTGGTCATCGGCCCACTGGACGGCCTCGACCTGGTGGACGAACAGCGATATCGAACCTGGCTCCCGGTGCTCCACGAACTCGCCGACCGGATGCGCAGGCCCGAGACGATCCCCGACGACCGCGACCGCCGCTTCCCCGGCCGGGCCCTTCGGCGTGCCGTCGAACTGGACAAGCCCCGGTGCATCGGTGTCGGCTGCGGACGAGCCGCCCGCCGCTGCGAGCTGGACCACAACCTCGACTGGGCCAAGGGCGGCCGCACCGTGGGCGTCAACCTCGCCCCGGGATGCGGACGCGACCATGCCCTGAAGACCAAGGGCGGTTGGACACTGCACTCCTGGCAGCCCAAGGGCTACCGCTGGTGCACCCCGCTCGGACGCCACTACGTCGTATCGGTCCCACGAGTGATCACGAACCTCCCGCCCGCAGGACCCGACCTCTGGGTCGAGGACCACACCGACCGACCCGAACCGGACGCGCACTTCGACGAAGAGGGCGTCCCGTGGCAGGCCTCGACGATGTGGTTCCCGAACCAACCGGGACCACCCGCCCGGGCCCCGAGCCTTGCCGGTGTCATCCAAGGATGGACATCGGACTGCGCCGACGCTCCCGACGAGCCTGCGTTCTGACCGTCGTCTAAGCGCAGGAACGGGCCAGCAGGGCGAGTTCCATCCGGGACTGGCATCCGGTCGCGGCGAGGATTCGGCTGACGTACTTCTTCACGCTGTCATCAGCCAGGCACAGTGTCTCGGCGATCTGCGCATTCGACAGCCCGTCGGCGACCAACGCCACCACCTGCTGCTGGCGGTGAGACAGCCCGCGGAGCATCGCCTTCGAACGGGTCACCGGCAGACCCCGGCAGATCGCGGACAGTTGGCGGGAGAGCAGCCGCAGCGTCGCGAGTTCGGCGGGGCCGAGCTTCTCCGGTTCGGGGTCGAACATGCCGATCAGCGCGGTGTGCGCGCCGGGCAGCTCCAGGCGCAGCGCCGCGGCGGACTCCATCCCCCAGGTGGTGCGCAGGAAATGCCGCACGTAGGCCTCGGCCGACGTGGGCAGCGCACCCATCGCCCGCAGTTCGCTCAGCGAGCACACGCCGCTGGACACCAGCTGCCGCATGGCGATCGGGGTGGAGAACACGTCGTAGCGGTGCCAGCGCTCCTGGTACTCCGGCAGCATCCGCGCGGTGTGACCCTCGGTCAGCGGGGCGACGTCGCCGAAGACGTGGTGGAAGGTCGCGCCACAGAAGAACGAGACGTGGCGCAGGTCAAACTCCCGGGCCAGGGCATCGAGCAGCAACTCCTGGAAGTCCGGCAGCGACGCGGCGGAATCGCAGCTCTCCAGCACGGCGAACGCCCGTTCGTAGTCGACCTGGCGCAGCGACGGGCGCGGCCGGGCCGCGGGCGCTGCGGCCGGACCGGACGGTGCCGTGACGCGGGTCACCCGCCCACCGTACCTACGTGCGGGCGATCAGGGCAGTGCTAGCGGGCGCCGGCCGGGAACACGATCGGCACCTCGACCATGCCCGTCACCTGACCGGTGGCCCACACCGATTGTTGGGTGCGGTCCAACTCGTACTCCGGGATCCGCCGGAGGAACTCGGTGAGCACCACGCGGCCCTCGACGCGCAGCAGGTGCGTGCCGATGCACCGGTGGATGCCGGTGCCGAGCGACAGGTGGCGGTTGGGCGTGCGGTCCGGGATCAGCACGTCTGGATAAGGGAACTGTCGTGGGTCGCGGTTGGCGCAGGGCAGCATCAGGAACGCGATGTCGTCCTTGCGCATCTTGACGCCGGCCACCTCGGTGTCCTCGAGCACGACCCGGCCCACGCCCGCCGGGGTGTAGTAACGGAGGAACTCGTCGACGGCGCTGTTCAACATCTCCGGCTTGTCGATCATCCGGCGGCGCAACTCGACGTCCCAGGCGAGACGCCACAGTGCTGTGGAGAGCATCTTCACGCTGTTCTCGATGCCGCCGAGCAGCAGCACGATGCAAAAGCCCATCAGCTCTTCATGGGTGAGCCGCTCGCCGTCGAGTTCGGAGGCGATGACCATCGAGATGATGTCGTTGCCCGGGTTGCGGCGCTTCTCGTCGATGGCGTCGCTGAAGTACTCGTGCATCTCGCCGACGATGGCGGCGGCGCCCTCGGGGTCGGTGGTGAACAGGTGCGCCATGGCGTCGGTCCACTGGCGGTAACGGTCCCCGTCGCCCTGGGGCAGGCCCAGACTCAACGCCGTGATCCGACCAGGGATCTCGTAGCAGATCGACTTGGCGATGTCGGTGGCTCCGTTGGCGATGAAACCGTCGATGAGTTCGTTGGTGGACCGCGCCAGCTCTTCCTCGGTGTCGGTGGCCTGCCGCGGGGAGAACGGTTGGATCACCAACGAGCGGTACTTCTTGTGCACGGGCTCATCCATGCCCGCGAGCATGAGGGTGTTCTTCTCGCCCGTCTGGTACGCGGGGAACGTGACCGCGGCGCTGGAGAACGTGTCGTGGTTCTGCATGATCTCGTGGCACTCCGGATACCCGGCGACGACCCAGAAGCCGTTGTGGTGCTCGCTCCACCCGATGGGGTTCCCTGCGACGGCTACGTCGCGCAGCGCCTCGTAGTACTGGAACGGGGTGCCGTCCGGCCCAATCGGTGGCGTGCGGTGATCGAACGAGGTGAACATGCTGTCGGCCACGTCAGGCTCCTTCGGCTTCGTGGTGGTGGGACTTCCGCCAACTGATGGCGTCCTCGGGGCAACTGCGGATGGCGTTGTTGACGCGGGTGCGCAGGGCGGCGTCGTCGTCATCGACGATCGCGTGCGTCCGTGAGTGCCCGTAGTCGTCGGCCACCTCGAAGACCTCGGGGACGAACAGGTAACACTTGCCGTGGCCCTGGCACAGGGCCTGGTCCACGACGACGTTCTTGGTCGCGGTCATGCCGTCGCCCGGGCGGCGAGGGTCTCCATCCCCGCGCGGTAGATGCCGGCGATGGCTTCGGCCAGACCGGCCTCTTCCTCGGGGGATCCGGCACCGAACTCGGCGGTCCAGTACACGATGGCGCCGTCGGGATGCGCACCGACCTCGAACCGCGAGCGGTAGAACTTCAGCGGCAGAGGCCCCGTCAGATACTCGTAGACGTAGTACTTTCCCGTGTCGTTGTGTTCCACGATCCGCTCGGTGGCCTCGCCGCCGCCTCCGGCGAAGGTGGCGTGTCGAATGTCGCCGTCCAGGTGGGACTTCTCGATCGCCGGCAGCCATTCGGCCACGGTTCCCGGGTCGCCCCCGATCCGCCAGACGGCCTCCGGGGACGCGGAGATCACCATCGACTCGTTGATGTTCATCAGACTCCTCTCGACAGGATCGTCACGACGCAGGCGTTGCCGTCCATGCCGGCCGCGCCCCCACCCATGGTTTCCACCAGGCCGACCCGATGTCGGGCCACCTGGCGCTCGCCCGCGCGGCCGCGCAATTGCAGGGCGATCTCGTGCAGTTGGGCGAGCCCGGTCGCGCCGAGCGGGTGCCCGCGGGAGAGCAGCCCGCCGCTGGGGTTGACCGGCTGGTCGCCGTCGCGTTGCGTGTGCCCGGACGGCGCCAGCTCGGCGCCCTTGCCCCGCGGGGCGAGGCCGAGCGCCTCCAGGGTCAGGATCTCCCCGATGGTGAACGCGTCGTGCACCTCGAGCACGTCGATCTCCGCCGGGGCGCGGCCGGCCTGACCGAAGGCCTGTTCGGCCGCGCGGGCCACGCTGGCGTAGCCCCAGACCTCCTCGCTGCGGTGATCCCACAGCGCGCCGGAGACCATGGCCGAGGCCTCGATGCGCAGGTCGTCGGCGTGACCACGCTCGGCACCGACGATCGCGGCGGCCGCGCCATCGCTGGTCGGGCAGCACTGGAGCAACGTCAACGGTTCGGCGATCATCCGGGAGGCCAGCACGTCGGCGATCGTGGGCGGCTCGGCACGCAGTTGCGCGCGGGGGTTGTCCGCCCCGTTGCGCTTGTTCTTCACCGCGACCGCGGCGAGCTGCTCGGGCGTGACCCCGAACTCCCCCGCGTAGCGCTGGGCGGCCAGCGCGTACAACCCCGGCAACGGCAACGACGAGGCGCCCTCCGGATCGGTCGCCTCCGGCACGATGGCCCCGGAGAACAGCGTGGACATCTGCTCGACGCCGAGCACCAGCACGCAGCCGAATCGGCCGAGCCGCACGGCCTCCACCGCCTCGTGGTAGGCGCTGGTGCCGCTCGCGCAGGCGTTCTCCACCGTCCACATCGGCACGCCCGGGATGCCCAGGCCACGCTGCACGCGGGTGGCCACACCCGGCGGGCCGAACACCGACCCGACCACGATCGCGTCGACGGCCGACGGCGAGATGTCCGCGTCCCGCACCGCCTCGGCCACCGCCTCCCAGGCCAGCGACTCCACCCGGCGTTCCGGGAACAGCCCGTACGAGGAGCTGCCCACCCCCCACAGGGTCGGTTGCACGCTCATCGTCTGCACACTCATCGTCGGACTCCTTCCACGACCGCGAGCAGATCGCCACGGTCGGTGACGGTGATCCGGGCCCGGCTGCCGATTGCCGGGGCCAGCGGCGCGGCCAGATGCACGAGCAACCGGGGGCCGTCGTCGAGGT
>Ga0137412_10000109_pt1 | contig 48036 bp, 43 predicted proteins | sample CZODoug2_1_16fun_FD_122160 | JGI IMG/M metagenome (GOLD analysis project Ga0137412, IMG submission 122160) | Vadose zone soil fungal communities from Angelo Coast Range Reserve, California, USA - CZODoug2_1_16fungal (Hybrid Assembly) | ecosystem: Environmental > Terrestrial > Soil > Vadose zone...
GCTGTGCCTGATAGTCTCCCCGCGTCATCATCTGGCGCAACGCGACAGTTGCACCGTGAAGGATCTCGCAGGCCTGCGCGTCGTGGTGCCCGATCCGTCCTTCGGCATCCGGCAGGAGATCGATCGCGCCTGCGCGCAGGCCAAAATAAGGCTTGAAGTCTGCAACGAGACCAACTCGCTCGCCTTTGCGCAGACGCTCGCCGCCCGGACTGATCTTGCGACCTTTCTGCCGCGCGACACCGCGATGCCCGCGCTGGACGCAGGCTTGCTGGTCGCCGTTCCCCTGCGCGACAAGCGGCTGGAGGCGACGCAGGTGACGCTGGTCCAGCTTGCCACGCGAAACATGTCGCCGACCTGCCGGCTGGTGGCCGATCTTCTCGTCGTGCGCATGCGGAATGTGAAGGCCTGAAACGGGCGTCGAAACGGCGCCTCATTCCGCTTCGAATATCCCCCAGCCATGGGGCGGCAGCGTGATCTCCGTCGCGGCTCCTTTTCGGCAGACTGCGCCACCTCCGGCCAGTTTGGCAACCGGTGCGGGACTCGCGCGCGTGATCGGCGCATCGGCCAGATTCAGTGCCACCCATAGCCGATCATTCTCATGGTACGCTTCCAACACCAGATCAGTGTTGTGAAGTTCGGTCACGCGGCTGCGCGCCCTGTAGAGCCATGGATGCCGCCGCCGCAGCCCGATCAGTTCCTGATGAAGCCGATAGGTCGGCCAGCCGAACGGCGCCAGATCGGCCGGCGTCGCGGGAAACGCCGGGCGGATCGCGTCGTCGCCTCCGGTGCGGTGCTCCTTGATGCCCCGAAAAGCCTGCTCATCACCGGCATAGATCGACGGCACGCCACCACACGTCAGAAGGATGACGAGCGCGTGTGCGAGGTGCCGCTCGTCGACGAGCTGGCTCGCAATCCGCGTTACATCGTGATTGCCGAGGAAGGTCTGCGGCATGAAGCTCTCGAGCATCGCATTGTGCCGCTCCAGCGCCCAGGCCAGTTCGAACAAGTTGCGATCGTTCAGCGCGCTCCAGATCGCCTTCCACAATTCGTATTGCGTGACCCCATCGACGCCGGTCTCGCGGACGAAGCCGGCATAGTCGCCGTGGATCACTTCACCAAAAATATAGGCGTCCGGATGCCGGGCGCGAATCGCGGGCAAGACGCGCGCCCAGAACGACCTTGGCACGGCATAGGCAGCATCCAGCCGCCAGCCATCGGCGCCACGCGCCAGCCAATGGTTCATCACCCGCGCGACATGATCGGCGACGGCGGGCTCATCGTGGTTGAGCGCGACAAGCTGACGATGGCCCTCGAAGGTCGCATAATCAGGCTCTTGGTCTGGCTTTTGGCTTGCCTCCGCGGGCCAGGTCAGCCGAAACCAGGAGGCTTCCGGCGAACCCGGCCCGCCGGCGATCGCGCGTTGGAAAGCCGGATATTCGCGGCCGACATGATTGAACACACCATCGAGAACGACCCGCAGGCCGCGGCGATGCGCGGCAGCGATGAATTCGTCGAAATCAGCGTCATCGCCGAGCCGCGGGTCGATTCGAAAATAATCGATCGTGTCGTAACCATGCGTCGACGACGCAAAGATCGGCCCGAGCAGAATGCCGGAGGCGCCGAGATTGACGGCATATTCCAGCCACCCATTGAGGTGGCCGAGGCGATGCGCAACGGATGCGCCCGCGCAAGCTTCATGCTCGGCGCCGACGAAGCCGAGCGGATAGATTTGCCACCAGATTGCCCGCTCGACCCAGCTCCGCTCGTCCCCAGAACGCACGCCTTCTCTCCTCGAAGCATCTTCGGTCGCGTAGCGGACCGCGATGGGGGCTGTTCGCTTCGCGCGACCGAAACCGTCACTTCGCGAGCTCTTTTGCGTCCCGACACGCACTCTATCACGAAGGCATCAAAATCACGACCGCCCGGCCGACGATACCCGCCAGATGGTGTTGCCGACGTCATCGGCAATCAGGAGATTTCCGGCCTTGTCGAGCGCCAGTCCGACCGGCCGGCCGCGCGCTTTCTCATCGGCATTGAGGAATCCGGTAACGACGTCCTGCGCGGGCCCGTTGGGACGGCCATTGGCAAAGGGAACGAAGACCACCCTGTAGCCATTCAGTTGCGGCCGATCCAGCTGCCGTGCTCTCCGACAAAGGCCCCACCCTGATAAGAAGCCGGCAGGCTCGTTCCCGTATCGAACGCCAGTCCCAACGGCGCGACGTGCGAACTCAAAGCATAATCCGGCGCAATCGCCTTTGCCACCAGATCAGGGCGCTGCGGCTGCACCCGCGGATCGACGTTCTGGCCGTAATAGCTGTAAGGCCAGCCGTAGAATGCGCCGTCCTTCACGGAGGTGAGGTAATCCGGAACGAGATTGGGCCCGATTTCGTCGCGCTCGTTCACGACCGTCCAGAGCGCATGGCTCTGCGGCTCGAACGTCAAGCCGTTCGGATTGCGTAAGCCGCTGGCGAAAATGCGCCATCGGCCGGTGGCGCGATCAACCTCCCAGATCGCCGCGCGATCCTTCTCGGCTTCGATGCCGTTCTCGGTGATGTTGCTGTTCGAGCCGACGCCGACATACAGCAGCGAACCGTCGGGGCTTGCGACAAGACTTTTCGTCCAATGATGGTCGATCGGACCACCCGGAAGCGGCGTCAGCGTCGTGCCCGGCGCGGTGATCCTGGTATCCCCGGGATGATAGGGATATCTCACAATGGCATCGGTGTTTGCGACGTAAAGTTCATTTCCAACGAGTGCCACGCCGAACGGGAATTGAGGTGGTCGAGAAACACGCTTTTGACTTCCGGCACGCCGTCACCGTCGGCGTCGCGCAACAGCGTGATGCGGTTGCTCTCCCCGGTGTCCCCGCCCGATGTCGCCCAGGACTCCACCCATTTCATGATGAAGTCCTTCGGGCGCTTGATCGGCTCCGTACCGGGCGCCTTGGATTCGATGACAAGGATATCCCCATTGGGCAGGACGTAGAGCGAGCGCGGATGCTGCAACCCGACGGCCACGGCCTTGATCTGCAATCCGTCGGCGACCGTCGGGGCTTCGCCCTGCTTCCAGCCCACCACCGCGGCGACATGCATCGGCGGCACGAGATATCGTTGCTGCGCCGGCAGGTCCGGATTCGCGCCGATCTGGGTCTTGGGATCGGGAGCGCTTTCGTCGCATCCTGCGAGACAGAGCGCTCCGACAAAGCAAACGGCAAGAGAAACAGCAAGGCCGCGCTTACGGTCGCGGCAAATCAGGTCAGACAACGAACCCATCAATTCATGACTCCGACATGATGACGAAAAACCATGCTTCCCCCCATCCATCCCGTGAAAAGCAACACGATGACCGTCAGTGCCGACAGGATCAGTCCGGAGGGAACGACGGAGGTCCAGGCATCGCGGCTGTGAACGAAAGAGTTGAACAGCGCCAGCACCAGCACGACGACATTGCCGATCATGTGAAACCAGGCAGGCGGCAGCGCCCGAATGCTGCGGTTGCTCAGGAAATCGACGAGGCCGGCGATGGCCGCCAGGCCTCCCATGACAAGGCCGAAAAACAGCAGCCATGCCGAGAAGTCGGCCCACATCATTTCGGCCGTCTTCCAGTAGGCCAGATCCGTCAACAACGTTCCGACGAAACAGGCGATAGGAAAAGACACCAGCATCGGATGAATGGGGTGTGTCGCGACACGCGCGGTCGACGCCGGATTTGTCTCGGTACTGGTCTCGGTCGTCGCGGCTGGAATGACGTCCTGCATCGGTGGTCTCCAATTGTGCCCTCAACTGGCAGACCAACGTAAAGTTCCTAACTTCTGGTGCCTCACTACCAGTTGACCTCACCACCAGTTGAACTGATACCGACGCGACAATGCGCGCCGCATCCGGCCAGACGGCGGATGTTTCGCGCTTGCGAAAACCGTGGAATGCGGAGGGCGTGCGGCCCGATGCCGTAATGGCCATAGCATAGCGCGGGAATACCGCAGTCGACGTTGTAATGGAGCATGTCGTTCACGGCGGTGCGGACCTGGGTTTCCAGCCCGCTTCACTTGCACTTTTAGCGCCATCTTGCCCAGTTACGCGATCAGGCCCCTTCGTGCGACCCGGAAACCAAGGCGCAGTAATCCCGCCAGAATTGCCGGTAGCCCTCCTCGACCCGGCTTGTGTAGATCGCCACATTGCCCGCGGCGGAGTTTGCGATCCTGGCCGGCAGTTCGGCGCGCAGCGCGCTCAGCTCGGGCGCCGTTGATGCGAATTTCCGCGCGATCGCCACGTAGCCATCATCATCGTCAGCGATCCAGTCGTCGAGCCCGATCGCTTTCAGAATCGAACCGCCGATACGTGACGAGGCGCTGCGGCCGAGCATGGCGACCACCGGGACACCCATCTGAAGCGATTCCCAGGTGCTGACGCCGCCATTCTGCGGAAACGGATCGAGCGAGATGTCGATATTGGCAAATTCAGCCAAGTGCACCTGCCGCAAGCTCGCCCCCAGGCACCTGATGCGATCCTGCGAAATCCCATGGGCAACGAAGCGCCCGATCAGGACGTCGCGCAGGAACGGATCATCGAGCGCACCGTTCTTGATGACGATCGTGGAGCCCGCGACTTCCTCCAAAAGCTTCGACCACACCGCCAACGCGGAATCGGATATTTTGTCGATCCTGTTGAAGACGCCGAACGCGACAGATCCGTTGCGGGTCATCGGAAGTTCCGACGGAAGAAGATCCACCACCGGCCCGATCGTGATCAGGGACGGCAGATCGAAGATCCGCTCGGCGAACAGATGACGCGCGGACTCAGGCACCGCCACCGGGTCCGCCAGGAAATAATCGATGGTCGGAAGACCCGTGCCGGTGCCGCTTCCCCAGGCCGTGACCTGTATCGGCGCGGGCTTGCGCGCGAACACGGTGAGCCGATTGCCCGCCGAGTGGCCGGAGAGATCGACGAGAATGTCGACCTTGTCGGCTTGAATCCGATCCGCCAATTCATCGTCCGACAACTGCCACGCATCGACCCAGCCATCGACCAGCGAGCGAAACTCCTCGGTGACGTTGTCGCGGAGCGGCGAGCAGGAATAGGCGATGATCTCGAAATCCCGATGATTGTGATTGCGCAGCACCGGCATGAAAGCCAGCGCGGCCGAATGACTCCTGAAATCGGACGATACGTAGCCGACCACGATGCGCTTGCCGGGATCGGGATTGGAACGCGGCAACGATCGTCGCGGAATTCTGGCGCCGATCCGGTCCCACCACTCCCGCCGCGCCGCCTGATGGATGGCAAAGTCGGCATCATCAGCGAAATCCAGCGCGAAGATTTTCTTAAGCACCGCCTCTTCGCAATCGGGCTTGATGGCGAGCGCCCGGTCGAACAGCGCGATCGCTGTCGCGATGTCGCCCTGTTGCGCGTGGCAGGCGCCCAACTGGGTGATCGCGATTTCCGAATTTGGATTCAGCGCGAGCGCCTTGTTGGCGGATACGATCGCCTGCGCGATCTTGCCCGTGAGAATGCCGATCTGGGCTTTGCCCCGCCAAGCGATCTCCAGTTGCGGATCGATGGCAAGTGCGGCATCGAAGTCTGCTTCCGCCGGCACGAAACGTCCCAATTGCAGATGCAGTCGGCCGCGATGCGCCAGAATTTCGGCCATATCGGGCTTGATCGCGAGCGCGGTATCGAATGCGGCTTGCGCGGCGTCGAAATGGCGCAGGCTCAGATACACCATGCCCTTGCCGACGGCCGCCTGCAGATGACGCGGCTGCAACGAAAGCGCCCGATCGAAACTTTGCGCGGCCTCTTCCTTGCGGTCAAGCATGAGCTGCGCCATGCCGCGATTGCAATAGGCGTCGCTGTAGTCGGGCTTGAGGCGAATGGCGCGATCATGGGCCTCGACGGCTTCATCGCCAAGCCCCAGCCGCATCAGCGTATTGCCGAGATTGGTCAACGCGGTCGAAAAATTCGGATTGAGCGCGACCGCCGTCTCCTGACATTTGCGCGCTTCTCCGTAGCGCTGCAGCTTGAACAGCGCCAGTCCGAGGTTGGAGTGCGCTTCCGCGGAACGGGCATCGAGGCTTGCCGCACGCGCAAGCCATTTCTGCGCCTCATCGGTCCGGCCGGTGTCGAGCGCGGAAACGCCGAGCAGATGCAGCGCATCGAAATGGTCCGGCAAATCGTTGAGAATCTGCCCGCACAGCGCCTGGACATCCGAGTGCCGGCCCTGGCGATAGGCGGCGACCGCGGCCGGCAACAAGACCTCCGCCTGCTTCCTGAATTTCTTCTGCAGCCGCGCGTTTTGAAACGCCCGCGAACCGACATTGCCCGACAACTGCAATCTCCCCGGCGGAAATTTTCATCGCTTCCAGGCTAGCACGGCGCGCCTGATTCGAGACCGCCGGGCATGAGCTCAAAGGCTCCCAATCACCTCGAAGGCCCCGGGTACCATCAGACCGTATTTCGAAATGAGATAGGTGCTGTCGAGCGTCGTATGACGCGGCATCGTCCCTGCCGGCATGCCGGCTTCGCGCGCGCTGACCGGCTCGACCAATCGCGGATCGGCGCCGATCTGTCGTGCCAGGAAGCGTGCGGCTTCGGCATAGGTGATGTCACGCGGCCCGCTGAGTTGAGCCGTGATGGCAACGCGATCTTCCATCATGCCGGCGATGGCGAGCGCCACGACATCGATCGGTATCGGCGCCATGCTCATATCGCTGAAAGGATGGATCGCGCCTCCTGCCGACAATTGCTGTTTCCAGTTCGACAGCAAGGCCATGCCGGGCGAGACCACCTTGCCGAGACGCAGGATGCCAATCGGAGCCCCCGCCACCATGCGGGCTCGCAACAGCCGTTCCGTCTCGGCTTTCTGCCGGCCATATTCGCTACGCGGCGAAACCGGCGCATCGGCCGGCATGTTCGCGCTCTCGCCGTCGAACACCTGATTGGTCGACAGGAACAGTGTATAGACACCCCTCGCGGCGAGCCAATCGACCAGGGCCAGCGTTTGCGTGACGTTGACGAAGGCTGATGCCTTCGGATCAGCCGCGCAGACCGCAAGACGCGCAATTGCAACAAAGATGCAAGCGGACTCGACGCCATCCGGAACCTGGAAGCCTTCGATCGGCTTATCGAAATCGAGCTTGACCTCACGCGGATTACTCGGCGGTCGTCTCGTCGTGGACCAGACGTTTCCGCCTCGCGCCTCGATCAGGCGCGCGGTGGCGGAACCGATTTCAGAGTTGGCGCCCACAATGAGAAACACAATCGCGCCTCGAACGTTTGCTTTGGCGAAACAGGACATCGTGCCAGTCAGGCATTCAGCTCTTCGATCTTGTTGGTGACCGTCCGCACGATCTGGTCGGGGCTCAATCCGTAAATCTCGAAGAGGTCGCTCTGCACGCCATAATTCCTGCAAAAGCTGTCGGGCAGCGCAATCCGTTTCATATGCGGCATCTTGGGACCGAGCCCGTCGACCAGCACATCAGTCACGCCACTGCCGAAGCCGCCGATGGCGATGCCCTCCTCGATGGTCACGACAAGCCGCGCGGCGCGGGCATGGTCAAGGATGGCCGCGGCGTCCAGCGGCTTGATGGTGTGGAAGTGCACGACGGAGACATCGATGCCGGCCGCCGCAAGAATATCCGCAGCCATCAACGCATTCGTGGTCATGACGCCGGTCGTCATCAGCACGACGGGATTCCGCTCGGCCGATTTTCGCATCGCGATGGCCTTGCCGATCTGAAATCCATGTTCGGGACGGCTCACGATGGGATCGCCGCCCTTCGCCAGCCGGATATAGATCGGCGACTTCCAGTCCAGCGAGGCCGCCATGAAGCGCTTCATTTCCTCGGCATCGCAGCAGGCGACCACGGTCATGTTGGGCAGCGCCCGCATGATCGCGATATCCTCGATCGCGAGATGGGTGGGCCCGAGCGGCGCGTAGACCAGCCCGCCGCCGTTCGACACCAGGCGGACCGGAACGTTATGCAGGCAGCAATCCACCGCGACCTGCTCGAAGCTGCGGCGCGTGAAAAACGTCGCGATCGTGCTGGCATAGGGAATGAGGCCTTCTAGCGCCATGCCAGCGGCCATGCCCACCACGTTCTGTTCGGCGACGCCTTCCATGAACCAGCGATCGGGCATCTCCTCCCGCATCTCGCTCAGCAGGCCCGGACTGAGATCCGATCCGATAAAGACGACGCGGGAGTCCTGCTTGGCAAGCTTGTAGATGGCATCGAGACAGGCCTTGCGCATGCGCTACTCCAGCGCCCGGTACATGTCGGCGATCGTCTCCCGTGGCAGCTTCGCCTTGTGATGCCAGGCCGGATCGTTTTCGGCGAATGGAATGCCTTTGCCCTTCACGGTGTGGCAGATGATCGCCGTCGGACGACCGCGATCAAGCGGCAGGCCTCCAAAAGCTTTCCGGAGTTCGGCGACGTCATGGCCATCGACCTCCACCGTCGCGAAGCCGAAGGCCTGCCATTTATCGACCAGGGGCTCGAGATCGAGTATCTCACTGGTCGGCCCGGCCGACTGGATCTTGTTACAGTCGATGATCGCGGTCAGTTCGGAAAGCCGGTGCTTGCCGGCGCACATCGCCGCTTCCCACACCGAGCCCTCGTTGATCTCGCCGTCGCCCATGAGCACGAAGAGCCGGCTGTCGCGCCTCTGGATGCGGCCAGCCAGCGCCATGCCGATGCCGATCGACAGACCGTGACCGAGAGCGCCGGTCGAAGCTTCGACGCCAGGAACCTTGCCGAACTCAGGATGCCCACCCAGGATGGAATCACGATGGCAGAACGTGTCCAGGGTCTCCAGTGGAAAGAACCCCTTCTCGGCCAGCATCACGTAGAGCGCGATGCAGCCATGGCCCTTGCTGAGGATCAGGCGATCGCGCCGCGGCCATGCCGGCTCCGACGGCCGGACCCGCAGGACATCGTCATAGAGCACCCGCAGGATTTCGATCAGCGACATGGTCGAGCCAATGTGACCGCGCTCGCCCTTGTCCAGGGCGCGAACGGCCAATCGCCGCAGATGCTTCGATCGTTCGTCGAGCGACACCGCATTCGGTCGCGATAGGTCCGCCAAAGCCGCCATCCGAATTTCCTTCAATCCCCGCCATTCATCAGCATCGCGCGCGCGGCATGAAGCTGCCACGCCTTGGCTTTCGGCCAATCGTCCGCCGCGCCGGCAGCGACGCGCCGTTGCCACCCCCGGGGATGAAATTCGTTCAGCAGGATCAGCGCCCACCGCAATCCGAACAGCGGATAAAATGCATCGAGCCGAGCAGCGAACTCAGGATCGCCGCCATAGAGCTTTTCCGCTGCCATTCGGAAACGCGGCTGCAATTCTTGCGGGATCGGCGTTCCCGGATGCAGCAGGGTATCGCAGGTCAGCTTGACCGGATCGTCCCAGCCGAAATATTCGAAATCGAGGAAGGTCAGCCGGCCGGTCGCGTCCCGCAGCGCGTTGTGAAACCCGAAATCCGAAGGCACCAGGCTGCGCTGCTCCGCAGCCAGCTCCGCGTCAAAGGAATTGCCCGCCAACGAAAACGCTTCCCGCGCCCGCGAAAGGCGCGCTTCGAGCGCGTGCGTGAAATCGTCCCGTAAGAATGACCGTAGCGCCGGTTCATCATCCAACGCCGAAAGATCGGCCAGCCGCGCTTTGATCTGACGTTCGATTTCGGCACCGGACAGGCACGCTTCCGACGCCAGTTGCGCATCCGGCAAGGAGCTCGTGCGACGGAGCTTTTCAAGGGCGCCGAGAAATTCGATGGCCTGATCGATATCCGCGGCGCCGACCACGCTGACCGGTGATCCCTCCACCCAGTTCAGCAGCACGCAATTCGCCGCGGCATCGACGGCCATCGCGCGCGGAACCACATCCAGTCCGTGGCGCGCCATCCATGTGAGCGCGCGTGTTTCGACGCCCAGGCGATCTCGCTGATCGTCTTCCCGTGCCGGGTATCGCTTCAGGGCAAAGACGCCATTTGGTGTCTCGACGCGATAGACGCGACTGTTGCGGCCACCTCCGACCGCGGAGAGTTTTAGCCGCGATCCGCCGATCAGTCTTCTGGCCACATCCATCTCGTTACAGGCCGTGGTGTCAGCGCCGATCACGGAAAACCACCTCCGAAACAGAGGGCCAGTCACGACAGACGCAGTACGGCGCGCCATCCGTGTTCGCCGCGATCTCGGAAAACAATATCCGTCGAACCGATGGCGGGAAGTCCGGATCGGTCAACACCTCATGGAGATCATCGACAAAGACGTCGCAGCCGAGTTCACCGATGCGCTTCAGCTTCTCTTGTCGGGTCGACGTAAACCGGACGTGCTCGCGCGCAAGCCCGCCCCCACGTTCCGAAAACAGCCCCTGCGTCTCCATCCAGGAGAGTGCAGCAGCGCGCAAGTCTGTCTTGTCCGGATCGAAATGACCGTGCTCGGTCTTGTGACTGACGATCAGAACCGTATCGCCATCAGCTTGTGCCCGCCGCAAGAATTCCGGCAATCCGCCAAACAATGTTGCTCCGCCCATCCCGCTTCCGTAGACATATCCCTGCAACGCCTGCCATTTCGCTTCCCCGTCCGGCAGGCCTCGAATGGCGTCCCTGATTTGTTGCTTCGTACCAACAAAGTCCGCGCCCAACAGCCCACGTTCCCTTGCGGCCTGCAAAAACACCTCATCATAGCGGATGATCGTGTTGTCGAAATCGAGACCGATGCGCATCAGGTCACCTGCCGCCATGTCATTTTTTCTGGCAACAGACCACGAACAGATAATGCGCCATCGGCGCAAAGCCCGTGTGCACCACCTCGTCGTTCATCGAGAACAGAAATACGTTGTGAAAATACCCCTTGAGAAGCGAGCTCAAATCCTCGCCGCTCTTGCAATTGACATGGCCTTCCTTGCTAGGCGGTGATGCATAGGCCTGCGACTCCAGGGATGGCGAGCCGATGATCAGGACGCCATCGTCGGTGAGCGAGTCACGCAAATGGTCGAGATAAAGATGCTCCAGATGGCGCGGGATGTGTTCGATCACATCGAGACTGAAGATGCCGTCGTGCAAGTTCGGCAATGGCCCTTCCAGAATGTCGTGATACCGGCCTTCGATGGGCCAGCGCTTCGACTGCCGCTGCCGGATGTCCTCGACAAAGACGCGATCGAAATCGTACGCCACGACCTTGCCGGTCGTCTGCATGACGATACGCGTGCCGAACGCGTCACCGCAGCCGAGCTCTCCAACGCTAGCCTTGCCGCTCAACATTTTCGAGACGAATTTGTAGCGCGCCAGTACGAAGGCGAGCCGGCGCGGATCATCCTCCCAGACCTGGTTGGTCATCAATCCCAGCGATGTCAGGCCCTGCTCTTCCCTGGTCCGGAGGCAGCTATTGTATTGCGGCTCTCGGGTGCCTTCGGAGAGTTTCACAGCTTTGTCCATCTCGGGTCCGTTCACGCCTTGATCGTCCTGCGCAGTTGCGTGTCAACGCAGGCGGACCGATTGCATGCGCCTGATGTTGTAATATTTGTCGTCGGTCATCGAATTCGGCACGCGTCCCGCCTCGAAGGCGGATTTCAGGTCCATGATCGCGTCGCTCACCGAGCGCTTGGCCGAAAAGCCGAATTCGCGCAACAGCCGTTCCGACGACACGTGATAGGAGCGATGGTCATCTGTCGGCGTCACCACGATCTCCACCTGGTCGCCGACCCGTTCACGCACCATGTCGGCGATCTCGCAAACTTTGAGGTTATGATAGCCGGCGTTCCAGACCTTGCCGTCCACGCTCGCCGTATCGGCCTCCAGGAGGCGCTGATAAAGGTCGGTCATATCCTCGACATGAAGATTGGGCCGCAATTGCTGTCCGCCGAATACGGTGATCTTTCCGTTGGTCATGGCGAGATTGGTGAGGATGTTGACGGTGAGATCCAATCTCAGCCTTGGCGCGTAACCGCAGACGGTCGCCGGGCGGATGATCACGGTGGCGAAACCGCGCGCGCGTTCCTCGTTCAGCACGTCCTCGCACATCGCCTTGTATTTCGAGTAGTCCGTCAACGGCTGCAGCGGCAGATCCTCCGTCACGTCAGGGTCGTTCTTGATGCCGTAGACCGAGGACGAAGACGCGTAGATGAACCGCCTGACGCCGGCGTCCTTGCTGGCTTTGACCAGCGGACGGAAGCAATCGAAGTTGATCGATTTGCCGAGGTCGGGATCAAGGTCGAACGAGGGATCATTGGAGATGCAGGCCAGATGAATGACGGCATCGCAGCCCTCAAGCGCCCTCGCCACGCTCTCGGGATCGCGCAGATCGCCCTTCACCTCGCGAAGGCGCGGGTGATCCCGGTACGCCTCGAACAGATCATCGCCATAGAGATAGAGATCGAGCACGGACACCGCATGCCCAGCATCGAGCAGCTTGGGCACGAGGCTGGAGCCGACATAGCCGGCGCCGCCCGTCACCATCACCCGCTTGAGTCCGCTATCCATGCTCCGCCCTCTTCAGGACCCGCGGACGCTGCACCTCGCTGTTCGGTTTCCAGCCCCTGTCCACGTCGAGCATCGCGTGCAGCAGCGATTGATGCGCGAGCTCGACGAAACCGTATTCCTGAGCACGGACGTAAAAGTTGATGTCTCCGGTTTGACGCAGCGGATTGTCCTCGCGAAATCCAGAGAACGTCACCACCCTGGAGCCCTTCGATCGCGCAGCCAGCACGCCGTTCAGAATGTTCGGCGAGGCGCCCGACGAGCTGATCGCGATCAGCAGATCGCCCGCGCCGCCGTGCCACTCGATCTGGCGCGAAAACACGTCGGCGTAGCCGAAATCGTTGCCGAGGCAGGTCAGCACGGCGCCGTCACCGAACGCCATCGCACGGATGCCGCCGTTCTTCGAAAAGTCGACTGCCATATGCGTGGCGATGCCCATGCTGCCGCCGTTTCCGATGAACATGACCTTGCCGCCGCTGTCATGGGCAGAGTGGCAGAGATGGCTGACCAGCAGTGAACCCGCACTGAGCGTCATGCGTTCGCCGCCGGCGCTCGTGCACTCCGCGTCGCGCGTCGCCCTGGAAAGGGTTTCCAGATATGAGCCAACCATGTCCCGCATCGCACGATCCCTATTTAAGCAGGCCGTTCAAATCCTTGATCAACGCAACCTTGTCCACAGCGCGACGGTGGCCGACGATCTCCACCTTGAGCGCGCCGACTACATTGCCGACGAACCCGACGAGATCCATCGGCATGCCGGCCGCCACCAGCGGCGACGTGACCGCGAGAAATGCATCGCCCGCGCCGACCGTATCGACGATCTTGCGGGCCACCGCCGGAATCGTATGAACGGCGAGCTGATCCCGCTCGAACGTCATGCAGCCGTGACGGCCCTGCGTCACGATCAGTTTCGAGCAGTGCGGCAATCGCGCCGCGAGGTGATAGACGATATCGCCGGCCGCCGAGACGCGATCGCTCAGGGCGAGACGAGCCTCCGGCCCGTCGATGCAGATATAGTCGGCCCGCGGATAGCGCGTGATGAGATTATAGCCCATGTTCGCGCTGTTACTCTGGGTGTTGACGGCCAGAAATCGCGACGTCGATATGAGGTCGTCGACGATCTGCGGGCCGATCAGTCCGTGGCCGAAATCGGTCGAGATCACGACGTCGGCGGCCGGGCAGATCTCCTTGATCAGCGATCGCAATTGCCTTTCGAGGTCGATGGTCAGCGGCTCGTCGTTCATATGATAGACTTCGAAAAGCTTCCGGATCGAAGCGGGATCGACAAATCGCCGCTTCAGCGTGGTCGGTGAATTTGGACGAAACAACGCATGCAGGGTCACGTTCGGCTTCAGCGAACGCCGGATCAGATCATCGTAGCCGTGATCGTCACCGAGACAGGTGATGACGTGAACTTCCCTGCAGAAGGAAGCGACATGATTCGCGGCCGCAAAGACACCCCCCGCGAATACCTCTTTGTCCTGATACCGCGTCGCGATGATGTGTTCCTTGGGCGGTTTGCCCATCGGAATCACGTACTGGTATTCGTCGATGATGGCGTCGCCGACAAGCACGACACGATAGTCGCTGATCGTCTCGACGGAATTGAGGATCGCGCCGAGGCCGCCATCGTCGCGCAATTCGCTCAGATGATCGCGGACATGCGGCTCGAAGACGTTGAAGTGCCGGTTGATCAGATGGGTGGAACTGAACGTAATCTCATCGGTAAATCGGATCGTTCCACCGCAGGCTTCGACCGCCTTGCGCTCCAGGGTGATCTTGCCGGTGATGTCGCCGTCAGGATTTTGATAGTCGCTCCCCTTGGCGTAGACATCAGGCCGGATCGCATCGATCGCGCTGATGGCATCCGAGGCTTCGGAAATCGCCACATAGGTCACGAAATGCAGCGCGGCCAGCATTTCGGCGCGCAGCGATTCCGTGAACGCCGGCCGGCCCGGCCCCTTGTTCACGAAGTGATCGGCCGTGACGGTCACGACCAGCACGTCGCCAAGGGCGCGGGCCGCTTCCAGATGCCGGACATGTCCGAGATGCAGCAGATCGAACGTGCCATGGGCCTGGACCACGATGAGTCCGCCGGCGCGAAACGCGCGTGCCTTGGCTGCGAGTTCGGAAAGGGTCAGTATCTTTGATTGTGTTTTGATCAAGCTCATGAAGGCAAGTCGAACTTCCTCTTTTTGGCCGTGCATGATCCTTATCCACGACCTTGTACCGGCTCGGGCCCCAGATAGTTGAACCAGTCAGCGGTCGCTTCCGCGATGCGCGATGCCGTCCAGACCGGTGCATCGCGCCAATAGTCGATATTCTCCAGCATCACGCGCACCCCGTCGGCGATGGCGACTTTCGGCTCCCAGCCGAGTTCGCCGCGGATTTTGGTGATGTCGGCCCAGGTGCAATCGGGTTCACCCGGGCGCTTCGGGATGTGGACCGTCGCGGGCGAGCCGAGCAGCCGCACCAGTTCGTTGACGCTGACGGGTCGGCCGCTGCCGACATTGTAGATTTCGCCGACCTTGTCGCTGTTGGCGACGGTCACCAGCGCGTCGACCGCATCGCTCACATACGTAAAATCCCGGGTCTGCTCGCCATCACCGACGATCGTGAGCGGCTGACCGGACAAAAGCTGAGCCAGAAAGACGCCGAACACCGCGCCATAGGTGCCGCTGGTCCGCGCACGCGGACCGTAGACGTTGAAGAAGCGCACCGACGCGCAGGGCAGCCGGTAGGTTCGTGCCCAATGCATCACAAGCTGCTCGCCGAGATATTTCGTGAGCGCGTAGGGATAGCGCGGGTCGCCGGCGCTGGTCTCCGCGGTCGGATAGACCTCGGGAATGCCGTAGCACGAGGAGGAAGCGACATAGACGACGCGTTTGACGGCATGAGCCCTCGCCCCTTCGAGCACCGCGAAGGTGCCGTCGACATTGGCACGGAAATAAGCTTCCGGCTCTTGGATCGAAGGCACCACATCCGCGCGCGCCGCCAGGTGGAAGACGCGTTGAACGCCGGGACAGGCAGTCATCACCGCCGCCTTGTCCGCGATATCGCATTCGATGATTTCAAGCGCAGGATTCCCCGCATGCCGGTCGAGGTTCGACCGTCTGCCAACGACGAAATTGTCGAGTACGCGGACGCTATGACCTTCAGCCAGGAGCCGGTCTACCAAATGGCTGCCAATAAAGCCGGCTCCTCCCGTCACCAAGTCTAGCATTGGGATGCCTGATTCTTTGAATATCGAATTCTCGATAGAGCAATCTTCGACATGGATAAAGTCCAGCCGTTACGCGTCCCCTTCGAATTTCGATTCAAATCAAAGATTTACGATCGGCTCATCGTCCTGGTTCCCGGTTCGAACCGCGCGAGAGAAGCAGTGCATTGGCGCGTGGCCGCCATCGCGTTTACAGTTCGCACGCAACGACTTCTACGAATCGGCCACACCAGAACACCTTTGGCAGTACACCTCCAACACGACGCGGGACGATGAATGGGACGGATGCTGAACATCGTGACGCCGCTGCACACCGCAACCTCGCGGGACTACATGGCGCGCATGAACGACGACAAGGTCGCCTGCTCCCTCAAGGCGCGCGAATACGAGGCCGATTATTGGGACGGCGATCGGCGGTTCGGATATGGCGGCTATCGGTTCATCGAAGGCCGCTGGGCGCGGGTCGCCAATGCCCTGATCGATACATATGGATTGAAGGACGGATCGCGCGTCCTCGATGTCGGCTGCGGCAAGGGTTTTCTGCTCTATGAAATGCAGAAGATCCTGCCCGGATTGAACGTCGCGGGCTTCGACGTATCGCAACATGGTCTTGCGCATTCGCACGAGCAGGTAAAATCTCATCTCTTCACCCATCGTGCCCAGGATATCTACCCCTACGGCGACGGCGCGTTCGATCTCGTGATCTCGCTCGGCACGCTGCATAATCTGCGCTTGTATGAGCTGGAAACCGCGGTGAAGGAGATCGAGCGCGTCGGCAGGAACAAATACATCATGGTCGAGGGCTACCGTAACGTTGCCGAATTGCACAATCTCGAATGCTGGGCGCTCACGGCGGAGTCCATCCTGCATACGTCGGAGTGGATCTGGCTCTATGATAAATTCGGCTACACCGGCGACTATGAGTTCATCTATTTCGAATGATCGGGCGCAGCGATGGACGTGAAGACCGCAAAGGCGGCGATCCTGGTCGAGTCCGGCAAGCCGCTCATCGTCGATGAAATCACCCTGCCGGCCGCGCTCGATTACGGGCAGGTGCTGGTCAAGGTCAAAACCTCGGGCATTTGCGGCGCCCAGATCAACGAGATCGACGCCGTCAAAGGCGTCGACCGCTTCCTGCCGCACCTGCTCGGACATGAGGCCTTGGCCGAGGTGATCGAGACCGGCCCTCGTGTCACCGCCTGCAAGCCTGGCGACACGGTGATCATGCATTGGCGGCCGGGCGCAGGCATCCAGGCCAACACGCCGGCTTATACCTGGCGAGGCAAAAAGCTGAACGCCGGCTGGGTGACGACCTTCAACGAATATGCCGTGGTGTCCGAGAATCGCGTCACGCCGGTTCCGGAAACGATCGACCGCAAGAGCGCGCCCCTGCTCGGCTGCGCCGTCACGACGGCGCTTGGCGTGGTGAACAACGACGCCCGGGTCGCGATCGGCGAGTCCGTCGTCGTGCTTGGCGTCGGCGGCGTCGGATTAAATATCGTGCAGTTCGCGGCGATGGTCGGCGCCCATCCGCTGATCGCGGTCGATCGTTTGGACAACAAGCTCGCGATGGCCAAGCGCTTCGGCGCCACACACATCATCAAATCCGACGGCACTGGGGATGTGGAAGCGCAGATCGGAACCCTGTTAGGTCCTGAGGGCGCCGACAAGGTGATCGAGACGACAGGCGTCAAAGCAATGATCGAGCTGGCCTATCAGATCACGGCCAAGAAGGGCCGCTGCATCCTGGTTGGCGTGCCCCATGAGAAGGTCGAGCTCTACACGCTGCCGCTTCACTTCGACAAAGTCCTGAAGGGCTCGGAGGGCGGGCAGTGCCAGCCCGCGCGCGACATCCCGCGGCTGGTGCGCCTCGCCGAGGCCGGCCGGATCAGCTATGACGGCATCGTGACCCACGAATTTCCGCTGGACGAGATCAACGACGCGTTGGATCTCATGCGCAGCGGCCGGTGCGGACGGATATTGTTGAACATCGGCTGATCCGCAGGCTCGCCTAGGCGCCAGCCCGATCGGAGCATGCGGCTATTTCTTCTTTCGCGACAGGAAGTTCCTGAACGCCGTTGCCACCGAGGACGAGGTCATCCGTTCGCGGAACAGGTGCTCTTCGTGCCCCATTCTGCGCAGCAGATCCTCGGTCGGCAGCTTCAGGAGCCTCCGCGAAATCGCGACCGCTTCGGCGGGCAAGGCGGAAATCTCGCGCGCGACTTTCTGCGCTTCGATGAGGGCATGGCCCGGTGCGACAATGATGTTGACCATTCCAGCGTCGCGGGCGTCCGCGGCGCTCATCGGCCGTCCCATCACCAGCATCGCGAACGCGCGCTGATGACCGGCCATCAACGGCAGCAGCAGGCTGGAGGCGCCCTCCGGGACCAGGCCGTACTGGACAAAGGGCGACAGGAACGACGACGTGGTACCGGCGATCACATAGTCGCAATGCAGCGCCATGGTCGTGCCGATGCCGACCGCGATGCCATCGACCGCGGCGATGATCGGTTTCTTGTTGTTGACGAGCGCCCGCAGGAAACCGATGGCGTCTCTCGGCTTGGCCTCATCGCGCTTGGCCGCCGACCCATCGGCGAAGTCGCTGATGTCCTCGCCGGCGGTGAAGACGCCCGAACGGCCGGTCAGGATGAGACAGCGTATGTCTGGAACTGACTGCGCCGAATTGATCGCCTCGCTCATGGCGCGAAACATCTCATCGTTCAACGCATTCTTCTTTTCCGGCCGCCGCATCACGATGGTGCGGGTCGACTCCTCGTCCGAGACAATGATGTGACCAGTCATGGTGTCCTCGCCAAGCCGCCCATGAATTGCCCGCGCCCGCGACCGGCGGTGCCTGGGCTGACGCGTCGACCCTGAGCTGTCATCGAAAAGAGAGTCGGTCACCTGCTTTGTTAGAGCACCCGGCCCACGCCGGGAAGGCCGCTCGCGACATAACAGTCACAACCGGCGCGACAACCTTAATAATACACGAATTGTTTTATTGACCTGAAGGTGTACGCAGGCCGTGCCAGGCGTCCCGTACCTGGTGGTAGTGAACGTCCGGCAGATAGTCGGGCGTATTAAGATTGAGCGTGTGCACGTCGAGCCGTCCGACCGCGCTCAATAGCGTGTAGGACGCGATGACCCGGTCGCGCTGCGCCATGATCTGCCGGGAGCGGGCATTGGTCAGATCCTGCTGGGCGTTCAGCACATCGATCGTGGTGCGCTGTCCGCCCTGCGCCTCGCGCCGCACGCCCTGCAGCGCGACTTCGGCCGCGCGCACTTCCGACTCCGCCGCGCTGAGCGCGATCTTGGTGCCTTCGTTGGATATCCAGGCGCTGACCACCGCGGTGCGCGACTGGTTCCTGACCTGTTCGAGCACCAGGCGGCTCTGTGAGGTCAGTTCCTTGGCCTGCCGGGTCTGCGAGGCCGCGGTGCCGCCGTCATAGATCGGTACGCTGACCTGACCTAATACCGAGGCTTGGTCGCTCGCGGATGTGGTGAGGCTGGAATCGGTCTGGACCGAGCGGCTGGCGCTGGCCTGAACCGAGACCTGCGGCAACAGGCTGCCTTCCGCCAGCTTGATCGAGGTCTGGGCGACGTCGACGTCGTAGCCGGCGCCTAGGATCGCCGGATGCTCATGATTGGCGGTGTCGATGGACGCGACCTGCGTGACCGGCGCCAGGCGGTCGACCGGGCTCGCCGCCGTCAGCACCGACGGCGCCTCGCCGATCACCTGGGTGTAGAGTTCCTTGCTGATGCCAAGCGCGACTTCGGCTGCGTTGAGGTCGGCCAATCCGCGGTTCAGGCGCGCTTCGGCCTGCGCGGTGTCCGTCGGCGTAACGTCGCCGGCATCGAGACGTTTCTTGGTCGTCGCCTGGATTTCCCGCAGCACCTGGACATTGGTGCGCTGCGCCTCGTAGAGGGCTTTGTTGGCGAGCACGTTCATGTAGGCGGTCACCGCGTCCAGCAGCACGCCCTGCCCGACATTGCGCAAGGCCTCGCGCCCCGACATCACCTGGAATTCCGCGATGCGAACACTGTTGGCGGTCTTGAAGCCATTGAACAGGCTCTGCGTGACGGTCACCCCGATGGTCCACGGGCGCAATGTCGCGGTCTGGATGGTGTTGTCCGGCAAGAGATTGCGCACGGCTTGCAATCCAGAGCCCAGACTCGCGACGATCTGCGGCCGATAGCCCGCCAGCGCCTGCGGCACGTTCTCATCCGTTCCGCGTTGCCTGGCACGCTCGGCATTAAGTTGCGGATTGGTCTGGTAGGCCTTCGCCAGCGCGTCCGGCAGGCCCTCGGCGAAGCTCGACGCGACCGTCATCAAGCTGACCAATGCGGCCAGCGAAAAGGTCAGCACAAACGTCAGCGAAGACGAGCGCATCCCTGCCCGGCGATCCTTCGCCAGGCTTCGGAAAACGGCTCTGCTCGCACCCCCGACCATCATTCGCATCATTCCGCCGAGGCGAGATGACCTTCCGCGGCCAGCCCCCTCCGGCTTCGCCGTGAAAACATCGAAATCAGTGCCGGCAAAGTCAGGAGAATAACGACCGGCGCCAGCATCATGCCCGCCACGACCACCACCGCCAGCGGTTTTTGCACCTGCGAGCCTATTCCGGTGGACAAGGCCGCCGGCAGCAACCCGACACCGGCGACCACGCAGGTCATCAGGACCGGACGCAACTGCAGCCTGCCGGTGCGCAGGATGGCTGCGCTGCGCTCGACGCCCTCGTCGATCAGCGCGTTGTATTGCGAGAGGATGATGATGCCGTCCATCACCGAGATGCCGAACAGCGCGATGAACCCGATCGCGGCCGACACGCTGAAGGGGATGCCGGTCACCAGCAGCCCGAGGATGCCGCCGAATACCGCCATCGGGATCACGCTCATGGTCAGGATGGTGTCGACGACGGAGCCGAAATTGAACCAGATCAGCGTCGCGATCAGCGCCAGGCTGATCGGCACGACCAGCGACAGCCGCTTGATCGCATCCTGCAGATTGCCGAATTCGCCGACCCATTCGATCCGTGAGCCGGGCGGCAACTGCACCTGGGCTTCGATCTTGTCCTGCGCCTCCTGGATCGCGCTGCCGAGATCGCGCTCACGCACCGAGAACTTGATCGGCAGATAGCGCTCCTGCTGCTCGCGGTAAATATAGGCCGCGCCCGACACGAGCTTGATCGAGGCCACCTCGCTCAACGGGACCTGGGTGATCCCGTTCGGCCCCTGCGCGCCGATCCGCAAATTCTGGATCGCTTCCGCGCTTTTGCGATATTGCGGCGCCAGCCGCACGATGATCGGAAAATGCCGGTCGCTGCCGGGCTCGTAGAGATCGCCGGCGCTGTCACCGCCGATCGCGGTGCGGATCGTGGTATTGATGTCGCCCGGCGAAAGCCCGTAGCGTGCCGCCCGCGCGCGGTCGATTTCGATCTGGATGGTGGGCTGGCCGAGCGAGGTGAAAACTGCGAGGTCGGTAATGCCCTGCACGGTCGCCAGCACGGATTTGATCTTGTTGGCCGTGGTGGTCAGCGCCTGCAGATCGTTGCCGTACAGCTTGATCGAGTTCTCGCCCTTCACGCCGGACACCGCCTCCGAGACGTTGTCCTGAAGGTATTGCGAGAAATTGAATTCGACCCCGGGAAACTTGTCCTGCAGCTGGGCCAGCAGCTTGGCGGTCAAGGCATCCTTGTCCTCGCCCTTCGGCCATTCCTTGGCAGGCTTCAGCGGCGCAAAGAACTCCGCATTGAAGAAGCCGGCCGCATCGGTGCCGTCATCGGGCCGGCCATGCTGCGACACCACCGCCTCCACTTCAGGCCGTTCGGCGATCAGCTTGCGCATCTCGTTGACATAGGAATTGCCTTCCTGAAGCGAGATCGTCGACGGCAAGGTGGCCCTGATCCACAGATTGCCCTCCTCCAGCTTGGGCAGAAACTCCAGGCCCAGGAAGTGCATGGCGAGCGCCGTCATCACCAGCAGCGCCAATGCGGCGAACAGCACCACCCGGCTGCTGCGCAGCGAGCGCTCGAGCAAGGGCACGTAAATGCGTTGCAGAAGGCGCATGATGAAGGTTTCGGTTTCCTCGACATGCGCCGGCAGGATGATCGCGCTGAGCGCCGGGGTCACCGTGAAGGTCGCCAGCAGGCCGCCCGCCAAGGCATAGGCGTAGGTCCGTGCCATCGGGCTGAAGATGTTGCCTTCGACGCCGCTCAAGGTGAACAGCGGCAGGAAGGCCGCGATGATGATGGCGGCGGCGAAGAAGATCGAGCGCGACACGTCGGCCGCCGCGGTCAGGATGGCATGATGTTTCATCGCCATGATCGTTCGCGGCGAGATCGCCGCGCGCTCATTGTCCGAGAGCTGCTCGGTGTGCGACAGGCGGCGGAAAATCGCTTCCACCATGATGACGGTGGCGTCGACGATCAGCCCGAAATCGATCGCGCCGACCGACAGGAGGTTGGCCGATTCGCCGCGCAGCACCAGAATGCTGACGGCAAAAAACAGCGCGAACGGTATCGTCGCACCCACGATCAGGGCGCTGCGCAGATCGCCGAGAAATATCCACTGCAACAGGACGATCAGCGTAATACCGACCACCATGTTTTCGAGCACGGTTCTGGTCGTGGTCTCGATCAGGTCCTTTCGATCGTAGATGCGCTCGATCCGCACGCCAGGGGGCAGGATGGTCGAGTTGTTGATGGTCTCGACCAGTTTCTCGACCCTCGCGATGGTCGGCGAACTCTGCTCGCCGCGCCGCATCAGGACGATGCCCTGGACGATGTCGTCGTCCTGGTCTTGGCCTGCGATCCCGAGCCGCGGCTGCTCGCCCACGCTGACGGCTGCGACGTCCTTGACCAGCACCGGCGTGCCGCCGGGCGATGCCACCATGGTGTTGGCGAGGCTGTCGATGGAACGTATCAGCCCGACGCCCCGCACCACGGCGGATTGCGCGCCGATATTGACCGTGTTGCCGCCGACATTGATGTTGGAATTGCTGACGGCCTGCAGCAGTTGCGGCAGGGTCAGCCCGTTCGCCACCAGCTTGTTGAAATCGACCTGCAGCTCGTAGGTCTTGGTCCTGCCGCCCCAGCCCGTGACGTCGATGACCCCGGGCACGGTGCGGAAACGGCGCTGCAGTACCCAGTCCTGCAACGTCTTGAGGTCGAGCACGGAATAATTGGGCGGCCCGACCAATCGGTACCGGTAGATCTCGCCGATCGGACTGAGCGGCGAGATCTGCGGCTGGGCGTTGTTCAACAACGGCGCGAGCTGCGACAGCCGGTTCAAGACCTGCTGCAGCGCCTGATCATAGGTGAAATCGAAAGAGAATTGCAGTTTGACGTCGGACAGGCCGTACAGCGAAATGGTCCGGATGACGTTGAGGTTCTTGATTCCGGCGACCTGGGCCTCCAGCGGAATCGTGATGTAGCGTTCGATTTCCTCAGCCGACAGTCCGGGGCTCTGGGTGACGATATCGACCATCGGAGGCGTCGGGTCCGGATAGGCCTCGATGTTCAATTGCTGGAAGGCAATGAGCCCGCCGATGACGACGGCGAGGAACAGCCCGACCATCAGGAACCGGCGATCGACTGCTAGGGAAACGAGGCGGTCCATTCGGTCTTGATCTCGGTCTATCTCTCGAGAGACATCTTGCTGCGGTTAAGTACCGGAGGCTGCCCGGTCGATGAACAGGCTGCCCTTGGTGATGACTTTCTCGCCGGCCTTCAGATTGGTGCGAACCTCGACGAGGTTGCCGTTGGTCAGGCCGGTCTCGATCTCGCGGAGTTCGATCGACTTATCTTCGCGGGCCACCCATAGCCGCACGCGATCGCCTTCGTAGATCAGCGCCTGTTTGGGCACGCCGACCGAGCTATGGTCGGCGCCGGCATAGATGGTCACATTGGCAAACATCTCCGGCTTGAACAGACCTTCCTTGTTGTCGATATTGGCCCGGACCAGGAGCCGTCGGGTCGACGGATCGATTGCCGCGGACACGTAGTCGATGTTCGACTTGAACATGCGCCCCGGCAGCGCGAGCACGGTGAAGTCGATCTCCTGCCCGACCTTGACATCCGCCGCTTCGCTCTCCCGCACAAAGGCCGTCAACCACACCGTCGAGAGGTCGCCGATGACGAAGACGGGATCGCTGGCGCCGCTCGTGATGAACTGGCCCGGCCCGACCTTGCGCTGAACCACGGTGCCGCTGATCGGCGAAGAGATCGGCGTGTCGGCACTGATCTGCCGCGTCTGCTGAAACGCCGCAATCTGATCTTCCGAGCGCCCGAGTATCCGCAACCGGTTATGCGTCGCCTCGACCGCCGTTTCCGCCGAGCGTAAGTCATTCTGAGTGGTCGTCAGATCCGACTGCGCTTGCTGCCAATCCTTCAGCGGAACGGCCTTGCCCATATAGAGATCGTCCTGACGTTTCTCGACGATCTGGGCGAGATTGAGTTTCGAGCGCGCGGTGTTGAGTGCGCCCAACGCGGCAACGAAATCGTTCAGCGCCTGCACGGTGTCGGCGGCTTCGATCACGAACAGCGGCTGCCCGCGTTCGACCACATCGCTCGGCTTCACCAGCAGTTTCGTGACGCGGCCGGCATAGGGAGAGAAGATCGGCGTCGAGCTGTCTTCGTTGACGGCGATCTTGCCTTCGGTGATGTGCTCGGCGCGGAAGATCCGTTCCGACACAGGCTCGACCGCCATGCTTGCCCACACCGCATCGCTCGGCGTGAAGCGCTGCGAACCAGCCTTGGACGTGCCTGAGGTTTCGGAAGACTTGGCACGCTGCACGAACAGCTTGTTCGTGCCGACGACCGCACCGCCAGCCACAGCGACAGCCGTCAGCGCGATGGCCAACCGTCGCCAGTTTCTGTTCGCGCCGATCGTCATATGACGTGTTCATGCATTAATCTACGCACCCACCGTCCGCGCCGCCGATACATGCGTATTTCTTGCAATCCTGGTTTCTACCGATCCTCGTCTTATTGGTGATTTCGAGCCGCTGCAATAGCGCATCGGCCCCGGGGTTTACCTGCTCAAGAAATCGATTTTATCTGATTCGGAGCCGGCCTCTGTGCCCCGTTTAGGCCGAAGAATCTTGCCTTTTTGCACCCGGAGTGATGCGATCCCGGCACACCGCGCGGCAGCCGACATGCCGAAGCTTACACCAGCCTTACACCGCCAACGGCGCGTGAGCATTTGTGCATCATCTCGAGCGGCGCAGCAGAATGGACCGCCTTGACCGGGCGGTGCCCCCGGGGATGGCACTGAATGCGATTGTTGATCGTTGAAGACAATGAGGAGCTCGCCGGGCTGCTGGCAAAGGGCCTGCAGACGGCGGGCTATCAAGCCGACATCCTCTCGACGGTCGAGGAAGCCAGGGGCGTCCTCAGCACGACCTTCTATGCGGCGCTGATCCTCGACCTCGGATTGCCGGATGGGGACGGGCTGGAGCTGTTGCGCGAAATCCGGCAGCACAGCAACCCGATCCCGGTCCTGGTACTGACCGCGCGGGGCGGCCTGCACGACCGGGTTCATGGCCTGCGCAGCGGGGCCGACGATTACCTGGTGAAGCCGTTCGCGCTGGAGGAATTGATCGCACGGCTCGAAGCGCAATTGCGGCGGCCCGGCCATCTGCTGGAGAGCAATCTTCGCATCGCCAATCTCGAATTCGATACGCGAAACCGGCAGGCCTCGATCGACGATCAGCCCCAACTGTTCTCGGCTCGCGAGACCGCCGTGCTCGAACTGTTGATGCGCAGCAAGGGGCGCGTCGTTTCGAAGAAGCAGGTCGAGGATCATATCTTCGGACATTCCGGCGAGGTCGCCTCGAATGCGATCGAAGTCTACGTCCATCGCCTGCGCAAGCAGCTTTCCGAGCACGGCGCCAGGGTCCAGGTCCATACCATTCGCGGCGTCGGCTACCTCATCGCGGAGGAAAAGTAGCGTGCTGCGATTCAAGTCGATCATCTCGCGCATCGTGATCCTTCACATCGTCGCCGTCGTCATCACCTCTATTCTGATGTCGGTGGCGCTGTCCTGGCTGTTGAGCTACGCAACCGACAACATTCACGACAAGGCGATGCAGGAACAGGCCGTCTCGGTCGGCGAGCATTTGAGCGCGGGCGCCGACGGGCATCTCGAACTGAAGCTTTCCTCGGACCTGCTCGGGCTCTATTCGCAGGAATACGGACGTTATTCCTATGCCGTGACCGACGATCAGGGCCGCGTGCTGTTCTCCTCGCTGGAAAGCCATGCCGCGCTGTTTCCCGCCGACGCCCGTGCCGGCGCGATCCAGTTTCTGCAGCAGCGGCGAGACAATGCCACCGTCTCGGGCGCCAGCATCCGCACAAGCATCGGCGGCCAGACCGTCTGGATCCAGACCGGCGAGGATCTCGCCAACCGCGACGTGCTGATCGACGACATCGTCGCCGATTTCTACAAGAACGTCGGCTGGATCACGCTGCCGATTCTATTGGTGCTCCTGATCACCGATATCGCGATCTTCCGCCGCGCCTTGCAGCCGCTTCGGCAGGCATCCGAGATCGCCGCCGGCATCGGCCCGGCGCGTCCCGGCGTCCGGCTGCCGACCGAAGAACTTCCGCGGGAAATTCGTCCGCTGGTGTCGGCGGTCAATCAGGGGCTGGATCGGCTCGAGGAAGGTTTTCGGATTCAGCGCGACTTCACCGCCGACGCCGCACATGAACTGCGCACGCCGCTGAGCATCCTGGGAACGCGCATCGACATGCTGGAAGATCAGGAGATCCGCCGGGCCTTGCGCCGGAACGTCGAGGGCATGGCGCATATCGTCGGCCAGTTGCTCGACATCGCCGAACTCGATGCGTTCGTCGTCAATCCGGAGGAAACGGCCGATCTCAGGTCGGTGGCCGCGGAGGTCGCCGAGTTCGTGGCGCCGCTCGCGCTTTCGCAAGGCAAGGATGTCGCGCTGCTCGGCGCGGGCGAACCGGTCTGGGTGAAGGGAAATACCGAGATGCTCGGCCGCGCCATCCGCAACCTGGCAGAAAATGCCATCAATCACACGGCCGTGGGATCGACAGTGGAATTCGTCGTCGAAGAGGATGGCACAGTGAACGTTCTCGATCACGGGCCCGGCATTTCCGACGAGGAGCGCAATCTGATCTTCCGGCGCTTCTGGCGGCGCGATCGCAGGAAGAAAGGCAGCACCGGGCTCGGGCTCTCGATCGTGCAGCGTATCGCCGAACTACATTCCGCGACCGTCACCGTCGAAAATCGACACCCCGATGGGGCATGCTTTTCGCTAAAGTTCATGCCCGCCAATTCATGCCCGCCATGAGCTGATCGGTCAGCGGCAGCCGCCTTCTCCGGATCACCGATTCCGACCGGCTTGACCACCTCGATCAAGAACTCGCGATTGAGGTTTGGCTTGGAACAGGCCTTAAGCTTTCGCTCATGCTGGACTGGTAAAAGCGCCCGATCAGATTTTGTTTGGGGCGTGGAATGACCTGGTTCAACAACCTTTCGGTAGGGCGCAAGCTCCTGCTTACTTTTTCAGCAGTAGCGCTGCTGGTCGTCGTGCTCGGTGGGTTCGCGTTGAAATCCCTGGCCGACCTCGATGGAGCCGCGCGCCAGTTGTCCGGCAATTGGCTCCCCAGCGTCGACCGGGCGCGCGGGTTGCAGTACCAGATCGCTCGCATCCGCACCAACCAGCTCTCGGTGCTGCTGGCGAAGGAGAATGACCGCGAGGAAATCCGCAAGACGCTGCGTGTCCTCGAGAAAGGCATGACCGACGGCCTCAAGGCTTTCGAGCCGCTGCTGTCGTCGCCGGAAGAGCGGGCGGCGTTGCAGCGCTTGAGCGACCACTACGAAGCGTTTCTCAGCTCGGATAAGGCGCTCGACATGCTCGCCAGCAGCCCCGAAGCCGCCCGCGAAGCATTCTTCGCCGGCCGCGGCCAATTCCGCGAGTTGCTCGAGGATGCCGAGAAGCTGGTCAAGTTGAACACCGACGGCGCCGGAAGCTCGGTCGCCGTCGCCGAATGGACCTATGAAAACGCACGTACCATCATCATGGCTGTCGTCCTGGTAGCGCTCGTGCTCGCCGTGGCCGCGGGCTTCGTGCTTCGCTCGGCAATCGGCAATCCGCTGCTGGCGCTGGACAAGGCCATGGGCCGCTTGGCGCAGCATGACATCGCAACCGTCGTGCCGGCCACGGAGCGCCGCGACGAGGTCGGCGCGATGGCGCGTGCGGTGCTGGTCTTCAAGGAGGGCATGATCGCCGCCGACGCGTTGAAGGTCCGTCAGGAGCAGGAACGCCTGGCCAAAGAGCGGCATGCCGCGCACGTCATGGGTCTTGCGCAGGAGTTCGATGTCGCGGCGAGTTCCGCCATCTCCGGGGTTGCAGATGCGGCCAGCCGCATGCAAGCAACCGCCGGCAGCCTGTCATCCACCGTCGAGCAGACCAGTGAGCAGGCGATGACGGTGGCCGCGGCGGCCCAGCAGGCCTCGGCCAACGTCCAGACCGTGGCATCCGCGGCCGAGGAATTGAGTACTTCAGTTCGCGAGATCGCCCGTCAGGTCACCCTCGCCTCGCAGGTCAGCCAGAACGCGGTCGAGCAGGCCAATCGCACCGGCGAGATCGTCGGCGGATTGCAGCAGGCGGCGCGACGTATCGGCGAGGTGATCAACCTGATCAACAGCATTGCGAGCCAGACAAATCTGCTTGCGCTCAATGCCACCATCGAGGCCGCCCGCGCCGGCGACGCCGGCAAGGGCTTTGCCGTTGTCGCCAACGAGGTGAAGAGCCTCGCCAATCAGACCTCCAAGGCGACCGACGAGATCAGCCAGCAGATCGCCTCCGTGCAGAAGGCGACCGAGCAGGCTGTGGAAGCGATCACCGCGATCAGTGCGACCATCCAGAACATCAGCCAGATTTCCGCGACCGTGGCGTCCGCTGTTGAAGAACAGGGCGCGGCGACGCAGGCAATCGCACGCAATGCCGAACAGGCTTCGGCCGGCACCGGAACGGTCACGAAAAACATCGAGGGCGTCACGCAATCGGCGCGCGGCGGCGGTGGCGCGGCCAAGGACGTATTGTCCGCGGCCACCTCGCTGTCAAACGAAGCACAGCAGATGCGCGGGATGGTTCAGGATTTCCTGGGCAAGGTGCGCGCTGCCTGACGCATCCTGCTGTCCGTCACGGTCGAAAGGTTTTTCCCAACGACCGTGACGCGCGACTCGGACAAGTAACTGGTCCTGCTGCGTCAGTAATTCCTCATGGTGAGGAGGCGCGCCAGCGCCATCTCTGGACGATGCTTCGCATCGCCAGGAGAACCATGAGGCCTCGGCACCTGTTCCGGGCCACATCCCTCGAGACGCTTGCTCGCGCAAGCTCCTCAGGATGAGGGGATAGAGCTGGTTATGACGCAGTAGACTAGCGAAGAGCCTTCAGGTCAGACCGTAAACAACGGCACCAGCGACCGCACGCTGGCGACCTTCTCCAGGTTGTTGATCTGATCGATCAGCTTGTTGGCCTTGTCGGCGCCGAGGACCGGCGCCATCAGGTCGCGCACCTTCGCGCTCACGGCTTCGGTGCTGAGCGGGTTCTCTTTCGTGCCGGGCGGATATTTGGTGAAATGATCGACCTTCTTGCCGTCGGTCATCGTGACCTCGACCACAGCGCCGCGTGGCGCCGCCGGGTCCATCAACGCCTTGTCCGCCGTAACCGTGACTTTCGCGCGCTGCTCCATGATCTTGGGATCATGCATCAGCTTCACGTCGTGACTGTCGACGAAGGAGACGGCGCCCTTGACGAGCGCGACGGCTACGAGGTGCTGGCAGTTGACGTCCGGCATCGCGCTCTCGCCGACGATGCCGATCGCATCCGTCGGGATCTTGACCAGGATGCTGCCGACATTGTCGGGGGTGAGCTTATATTCCTTGCGCAAGCTCAACAACGCGTCGAGCGGCGACTGGATCGGATAGCCGACCGAGAATGTCTTGATCGCCGTCTCGGTGACATAGAAGCGGCTTCCAAGTCCCGCCAGCATCTCTTCCGGCTTCGGATCGGTCGATAACGCGATAAAGAGATTATGCGTGCCGTCGAGGACGTCGGAGACACCCGTCAACCCCGCCTGCACCATGGTGGCCGCCATGACGCCGTTGCGCGCACCCATGCCGGCGAAGTCGAATGCCTTCTCGACATGGTCCTTGTCCTTGACCCAGCTCCACAGGCCGGAGACCTGCTGGGCGGAATAGGAGATCGCGTACCGCATGCCCTGTTCGTCGAGTCGCGCCAGCGAAGCCGCTGCGCCGAGCGAGCAGAACGTGGAGGCTGTTCCTTCCGCGCTCCGGTGCGTGCCGCGCACGAGATCGGGACCCAGCGCCATCAGGAGACGGCAACCGAGATCATAGCCGAGTGCGACCGCCCGGATCATATCCTGTCCGCTGCGGCCTTCCTTCTCGGCCATGGCGAGCGCTGCGGGCACCACCGAACTGCCGGGATGCGCCTTCGTGACCGGCTCGAAATCATCGGTCTCGTCGGAGTGCGCGCACATCGCATTCGCAAGCGCCGCGTTGACCGCCGTCGTGCGAAACTTGCTGCCGATGACCGAGGCCTGCGCTTCGCCGCCGAGCCCTCGCGCATATTTTAGCCCCATCATGCCCGGCGTCATGCGCGAGCCCGACACCATCGCGCCGAACGTATCGAGAATACGGTGCTTGCATTCCAGCAGCACCGCCGGCGGCAACTCCTGGTCGCGCGCGGACACCATGTAACGCGCCAGGCGTGCGGTGACGTCGGAGCTCTCCGCCGCGGAGACGCGGATAGGACACGCCGCGAGAGCGGCAACGGCCGCGCCGGATTGAAGCAAGCGACGGCGCGACGGCAATTTACGTTCAGACATGTGGGACTTTCATATGCGCTGGTGAGTCTTTCAAGACGAGACGGACATCTAGGCGATCCCCACGGCGCTCGGCAAGCTACCGGCGTTCCAGCACGCATCAATCCCGCGCCGGATCGCACGCGTTGGAATAATTCCATCCATCAAATCGGCGAACATGGTTTCGAGCCGCTTATCGGTCATCGGCTTTTCGATGCAGTCGACGGCGTGTTCGATGCGGCGATCGCGTGCGCCGATCATCGCTTGCAACTCGACGCCGCTGAACTATTTGCATAGCAGCTGACGGAGACCGCGCGCAGCGATGATGTCGACCATCGTGCCGATCACGCCGGCGTCAACGAAGATAGGCCGCCTGTGCAGCTTTGGATGGTGATGGAAAATGGCGCTGACGATAGAACTGCTATTTGTCGTCAGCCTGGCGTTCTAGGATGGGAGATCAGCCACGCTGACCTTGATCCGATCGGCATGCAGCGACCAATCGCAAAGCGCCTGCGTCTCGCAGAATTTCTGCTTGGCCAGTTCTGTGGCCAAGCCTTCGGTTGGAGCGTCGATTTCAAGCGAGCCCTGGCAGACTTCACACTCCCGGCCGTTGTAGCCGAGCACATCTTTCATGAAGTGAACGACATACCGTGACATGGAACCTCCCGCAGCACCCCTCAGCCCCGAACGCCATCTAACCACACCGCCCGGCCGTCGTCTTGAGCGATATCAAGACAGCCTCACGGACCAAATACGGGCGAAGCAATGCGCTAGGCGCCGACCTCCGGCAGGCTGGCGGCAGCGATGGCGACCAGTTGTGCAAGGCGACGCCCGATTTGCGCCGGCGTGGCGCGCAGCAATGAAGCAACCCGTCGCATCTGACCAATTCCTTCCGCGCCGTTGCAGGACCTACCTGCAACACTCTGACATCAAAGGGAAAATGGCCTCGGCTGAGGGGCCTGTCGAGGTCTGCGCGAAAATAGCAATAGCCGCGTCGTCCAGCGGCCGACCCGCAGTGGGTTTGTTGCCGCGGACTTGCATATGGCGGGCAAAATCTTCTCAAGGGAGATGCCGGGTTTTCGGCTATTTCGGCGTCACCCCGAACGCCTGCTCATAACGCCTGGCATAGGCCGACCAGGCCTCGGGGTTGATAAGCCGCGGCGGCCGCGCGCCGTCGAGCGTGCTGAGCATCTGCTCGGCGGCGATCCGGCCCATGTTTTCGCGGGCCTCCTTGGTGACGCCGGCCGTGTGCGGGCTCGCCAGCACATTGTCGAACTGCAGCAGCGGATGCTCTGATGGCGGCGGCTCCTTGGACCAGACGTCGAGGCCGGCGCCCGCGATCCGCTTGTCGCGCAAGGCCTCGAGCAGCGCGGCCTCGTCGTGAATGAAGCCGCGCGCCGTGGTGATGAAATAGGCGTGCGGCTGCATCAGCGAAAATTCGCGCGCGCCGATCATGCCCCGGCTTTCCTTGGTCAGCGGACAATTGATCGAGACATAGTCGGAGCGGCGCAGCAGTTCGTCGAGTTCGACTTTTTCGCCACCCCGCGCGGCGATCTCGGACGCCGACAGATAGGGGTCATAGGCCAGGACCTTCATGCCGAGCAGGCCCTTGCAAAGCTCGGCGATGCGGCGGCCGACATTGCCGATGCCGACGATGCCGATGGTCCGGCCCTGCGCCTCCGTGCCCATCAGCGCGTTGCGGTTGATGTCGCGATCGCGCCGCAGCGCGCGGTCGGCCTCGATGATGCGTTTAGACAATGTGAGCAGCATGCCGAGCGCGTGCTCGGCCACCGAATACGCGTTGCCGCCGGATTGATTGACGACCAGCACGCCCGCCTCCGTGCAGGCCTCGACGTCGACGGGGTCGAAGCCCGCGCCGTTGCTGGAGACGAGCAGCAGATTGGGCGCGCGCTTCAGCAGTTTCGCGTCGACGTGAAAATGCGGCGCCAGTTCGTCGCGCGCCGCGCCGATCTGATAGGCATGCGCGTCGCGCAGGATCGGCGCGTAGATCTCCTCAGCGCTTTCGTTCTCGAGCCGGTCGAGCCGCACGTCCGGCCGTTGCCGCAGAATGTCCGCATAGACCTGGTGGGCGAGATATTTGACGTAGAAGACGCGCTTGTTGTTGACGGACATTGAGCTTCTTTCAATTCGTAGATCTTCAGTTCGCAAATCAATGGAGCCTGGCCAGATTGGGCAGGCAATGAATGTGGCCCGGCATCAGTCGGCCTTCATGCCGGCGGCCTGGATGATCGGCCCCCATTTGTCGTAGTCGGCATGGATCTTGGCATCGAAGGCCTGTGGCGTGCTGCCGATCGGAAACGCTCCGAGCTTGGCGAGACGCTGTTTGACGGTGACGGTGTTCAACGCCGCGACAAAATCATGCGAGAGCTTTTCCACGAGGTCGGGCGGCATGCCGGCGGGACCGAGCAGACCCCACCATACCTCGGTGTCGTAGCCCGGCACGGTCTCGCCGATGCTCGGCACGTCCGGGAGGAACGGCGCACGCGTGGCCGTGGTCACCGCAAGCGCCCGCACCGTGCCGGCCTCGATCTGCCCCACCGATTCAGGCCCGTTGTTGAACGATAGCGGAATCTGTCCGCCCAGCAGATCGTTGATCGCGGGCGCGCCGCCCTTGTAAGGAATCGCCTCGGCATCGATCTTGGCGAGATTCTTCAAGAGCTCGCCCGCAAGATGCGTCGAGGTGCCGTTGCCGGCATGCCCAAAGGAGAGTCCGCCGGGTTTTGCCTTTGCCTGCGCGATCACTTCGCCCAGATTCTTGAAGGGAGAGTCCGCGCGCACCAGCAGGATATTGGGCGAGGACGCCAGCAGCGAAATCGGCGTGAAGTCCTTGAAGGTATCGTACGGTATCTTGGCATACAGGAACGGATTGGTGGCGTGGCCGCTGGCCACCACGATCAGGGTGGTGCCGTCGGGCGGAGCCGCGACGAGCGCCTGAGAGGCCACCACCCCGCCCGCGCCGGGGCGATTCTCCACCACCACCGTTTGGCCCCATTGCCGCGAGACAACGTCCCCGAGCGTGCGAGCCAGGATATCGACCCCGCCGCCGGCCGCATACGGCACCAGAATGTGCACGGGTTTGGCCGGAAACACCGATTGGGCCGAAGCGATCCCGCCGGCGGCGAACATCGCCGCCCCGGCGACGGCGGCCCAAAACGGCCTCCACATAGCTTCCTCCCTGTTGGTCTTGTTGTCGGCGTCTGTATCGCACACCGGCCCGCGCGGTCGTACCATCGGCAGCGCAGATCACGTCACTGCCAAGCCATGTTGACAATCCCGCCCACGGCGTCAAGTTTCGGCGCGCCGAGCAATCGAAAGATGACGCGCGAACGAAACATCGTCGTAATCTAGGGAGACCAGGATGGCCGCCGCCGAGGGACAAGCCTCGCCAAATATTTCCGATAGCGCGCCCGACAAGAGCTGGCATGGCATCGTGCAGCAATCGCTCAAGCGCAACGACATCCGTCTGGTGCCCTACGTTCCCGATCGCGTGCTGACGACGCTGATCAAGAACCTGCACGCCGATCCCTTCTTCACGACCTTTCCGACCGCGCGCGAGGAAGAGGCGGTCGGCATCGTCTCCGGCGCGTGGATGGCCGGCATGCGCGGCGCAGTGCTGATGCAGACCTCGGGCTTTGCCACGCTCGCCAACGTGCTGGCCTCGCTGGCGGTGCCCTACCAGATCCCGCTGATCATGTTCGTCAGCGAACGCGGCACGCTCGGCGAATTCAATTACGGCCAGTCGCTGGTGTGCCGGACCATGCGGCCGGTGCTGGATTCGCTGGCCATGGAGCATCATACCGCCACCCGCCTCGACGAATTCGAATTCATCGTGGACCGCTCGATCAAGCAGGCCCTCACCACCCAGGCGCCGGTGGCGCTGATCCTCTCGCCGCTTTTGACCGGCGGCAAGACCTTCGACAAGTGAGCGATCGCATGAACACGCACACCACGCCCCCCGCCCGCAACACCAAGGTGATGAACCGGTTCGACCTCACCTCGCGGCTGATAGCAAAGCTGAAGCACGACGAGGCCGTGATCGGCGGTATCGGCAACACCAATTTCGATTTGTGGGCAGCCGGCCATCGGCCGCAGAATTTCTACATGCTGGGCTCGATGGGCCTGGCGTTTCCGATCGCGCTCGGCGTCGCCCTGGCCCAGCCCAACCGGCGCATCTTCGCGCTCGAAGGCGACGGCTCGCTCCTGATGCAGCTCGGATCGCTGTCGACGATTGCGACGCTGGCACCGAAGAATCTCACGATGGTGGTGATGGACAACGGCGTCTACCAGATCACCGGCGCGCAGCCGACGCCGGCCGCGGCCGTGTCCGACATCGTCGCGATCGCGACCGCCTGCGGCATCGCCGACAGCGCGTGGGCCGCGGACGAGGAGGATTTCGAACGGCTGATCGATCGTTCGCTGCAGGACTCGATAAGAGCGTCGGGCCCGACGCTGATCGGGGTCCGCATCGACGACAAGCCGGGCACCGGCACCACGCGGCGCGATCCCGTCCAGATCAGGGAACGCTTCATGCATGGACTCGGCGTGCGCGAACCGCTTTAACTTTGACTTTTGTCCCGCCACACTAACCATATTGTGAGAGCAAGTTTACGTAGACGGGGTGTCATGCGGCTGAATCGTGGTATCTCGGCTACATGACCATCGTCCTTCGCCTCTTCGCGTGGCTGCTCGCGACCGCGGTGACCTTCGCAACCCTCGGACCTCCGGGCTATCGGCCGCATTCCAGTCTCGGCCAGGATGGCGAGCACGCGCTTGCCTTCATTCTGATCGGGCTGACGTTCGGCATCGCCTATCCGCGACAGCGGCCCATGGTGGCCGGCACGGCGGTAGTGGCGATCGGGCTCCTCGAACTGCTTCAACTCTGGGCCCCCGGACGACACGCGCGGCTGGAGGACTTCCTGGTCGATGCGCTGGCGGCCGGCGTCGGCTTCGTGATCGCGACCGTGCTCGGCTGGGTGACGCGGTCGTATTCGCGTTCGCAAATCTTCTGACAGCAAGAGCCTCCTGACAGCAAAACCTCGCGGGACTTCACTCCCGCGAGGCCGTGAGAAGCCGAATGATCGTCAGCGTCAGTCGATGATCTTGACGACCCGGCGCGTATGGGGATCGACGATGACGCGGCGATCGTTGACGACGGCATAGCGATACTGGGTATAGCGCGGAACGGGACGCAGCTCGACTTCCGCCGGCAGCGGCTCGCCCACCACGACACGCTCGCGAACCACGACCGACGGCGCACGTTCGCCCTCGACCGAAGTGATGACGGCATTCGGAATTTCCAGCCCGGCGCCGACGGCCGCACCGACCGTGCCGCCGACCATGGCGCCGATCGGACCACCGACGTCGCCGCCCGCGCGCGCGCCATTCGCCGCGCCTTGCGCGGTGGTCGATTGCGCAAACGCAGCACTTGACGCCATCAGCGACGCAGCGATCAACGAAACAGCAAGACGGTTCCTCATCATGTTCCTCCAGTTGGTTTGAAGATGACCTTCAACCCCGGCGGAGCAAGCTGGTTCCGGTTCCATCCGACGTAAGCTAATCAGGTACCTCTCCTTAACTCACAATCTCTTACTCATATCTGCAGCAGCACTCATACCGGCAGCAGCATGCCGCGACCCGCGGGTGTCTCGTCGAGCGGCAGATCAAGCACTTCCTCGAATTCGATGATGTTATCGATCTCGGTGCCCATCGCGATATTGGTGACGCGCTCCAGGATGAATTCGACCACGACGGGAACGCTGTATTGCGCCATCCATTCGCGCGCCAATGCAAACGCCGCGCGCGCGTCATTCGGATCGGTGACACGGATCGCCTTGCAACCAAGACCTTCGGCGACCGCGACGTGATCGACGCCATAGGCGCCAAGCTCGGGCGTGTTGATGTTCTCGAACGAGAGCTGCACTTGATAATCCATCGCGAAGCCGCGCTGCGCCTGCCGGATCAATCCCAGATAGGCGTTGTTCACGACGACGTGGATGTAGGGCAGCTTGAACTGCGCGCCGACCGCGAGTTCCTCGATCAGGAATTGAAAATCATAATCGCCCGACAGCGCCACGATCTCGCGGTCCGGATCGGCCGCGCGCACCCCGAGTGCGGCCGGCAGTGTCCATCCCAAAGGCCCCGCCTGCCCCGCATTGATCCAGTTGCGCGGACGATAGACGCCGAGAAACTGTGCGCCCGCAATCTGCGACAACCCGATCACGCTGACGTAACAGGTGTCGCGGCCGAACGCCCGGTTCATCTCGTGATAGACCCGCTGCGGCTTGATCGGTATCTCGTCGAAATCGCTTCGCCGCAGCATCGTGCGCTTGCGATCTTGGCATGCCGCCGGCCAGGCCTGCCGCTCGCGCAGCCGGCCTTCCCTTCGCCACTCGCGCGCGACCGCCACAAACAGCTCGAGCGCCGCCTTGGCATCCGAGACGATGCCGAGATCGGGATTGAACACCCGGCCGATTTGTGTGGGCTCGATATCGACATGCACGAAGGTGCGCCCCTTGGTGTAGGTCTCGATCGAGCCGGTGTGCCGGTTGGCCCAGCGGTTGCCGATGCCGAGCACGAAGTCGGATTCGAGCATGGTGGCGTTGCCGTAGCGGTGACTGGTCTGCAGACCGACCATGCCCGCCATCAACGCGTGATCGTCGGGAATGGCGCCCCACCCCATCAGCGTCGGCACCACCGGCACGTTGACGGTTTCGGCGAAGGCGACCAGCAATTCACTCGCATCGGCACTGATGACGCCGCCGCCCGCCACGATCAGCGGCCGCTCGGCGGCGCTGAGCATCTCCAGCGCCTTCTCGATCTGCCTGCGCGTCGCGGCCGGCTTGTAGACCGGCAATGGCGAATAAATCTCGTCGTCGAATTCGATCTCGGCGAGTTGCACGTCGAGCGGCAGATCGATCAGGACCGGACCCGGCCGCCCCGATCGCATCACATGAAACGCCTGGCTGAACACGCGCGGCACCAGCGCCGGCTCGCGCACGGTGACCGACCATTTCGTCACGGGCTTGGCGATCTGCTCGATATCGACCGCCTGGAAATCCTCCTTGTAGAGCCGCGCCCGTGGCGCCTGGCCGGTGATGCAGAGAATGGGAATGGAATCCGCGATCGCCGAATAAAGCCCGGTGATCATGTCGGTGCCGGCCGGCCCCGAAGTGCCGATGCAGACGCCGATATTGCCGGCCTTGGCGCGGGTGTAGCCTTCCGCCATGTGGGAAGCGCCCTCGACATGGCGCGCGAGGATATGGCGGATCGAACCGCGCGTTCGAAGCGCGGAATAAAGCGGATTGATCGCCGCGCCGGGAACGCCGAAGGCACAGGTGACGCCCTCCTTTTCCAGAACACGGACCGCGGCATCGATCGCACGCATCTTCGCCATTTTACGCTTCCTTGGGGTTGTTCGGCGTGATGATCAGGGGATCGACACATGATCTCAACGGCATTGAATTTGTTTCCCGCGATGTGGGAATGGAGAGCAAAAACGGCACAGGATCAGGCGATTGGACAGGACGCATAATGAAATGGTGGAATTTGGCGCGTGCGGACGACGCCACCTCGACCGTCGTACCCCGCGCAGGCGGGGTATCCAGTACGCCGTGCTTTTTCGGTTCTCACTGGCGTCTCTGGAATACTGGATCACCCGCGTACGCGGGTGATGACGGGTGAAAGTGTGGCGCACGCGTTCTTCAAACCTGACTTCGCACTTCAAACATGACTTCACATTCTCGCGGCGCGACGCCCGAGTTTTGCCTGATCGTTTCCCTCAAAAGAGAGGGCGCAGGGAATGCCGGGTGTCCGATGCACCCGCAGCCCGTATGCAAAAAAACGCACACGGTCGTCGCCACAGGTTCACCGGAATCATCCGGCATTCCCTGCGCAATGGTTTTAACGGCTTACTCCGCGCTCTCCCCGGCGACGAGTTCGTTTTTGTCACCGTCGTCGGCGAATTGACGGCTGTGCGAAACCCGGTCGGGTTCGCAAAACCTCCGCCGACTTGACACCAGCAACGGGTGCCAGGACCACACGGCTTCACCGTCCGCGACCCATCTTCGCCAAGAGGCCTCAGTGTGTGTGCACGTCCACCGAAGCGTTGGTGAAAACAGAAGCATCGCCGTTCGTCTGCGCGCCGTTGGTCGCTCACGGGCGTGAAGCCCGCCCTGTGACCATTTCTGCGCGCCCGGCGCTGCCGCGTCCACCGCATCCCATCCCAACGTTCGTGACGATGGCCAACGCCCCTCTCTCGGAACGGGATAGCCAAATTTGTAAATCTGATTTGGGTCTTTCGCGAAGCAGATTCTTTTTGCAACGAGGGCTGGACAGGTTTTGGCGCGCGAGGCCTTTTTAGCCCGACGGGCAAATCACTAACGCGCAAAACACCGCGCCATACAGCGCGAAAAACGGCAAGAGCGGACCGCGTTCTTTGTCGATCACGTCGAACGAATGTCTGCCGAACGCGTGCAAGCCGGCATCCCTGCGAGGCAACCGGATGTCGCTTTTGGACCCAAAGGCGACATGGCCATGCCCCACTTGCGTTTTCTATGATGCGCGTTTTGTGGCTCAGGGGTTTCAGTCTGGACACGGAGCTGCTTCGGCCCATAGGAACCGAGGAACGATTGACTACACGAACGCATAGTAGACGACAGCACATCGATAGAGCCCCCCGCAGACGGCGCGTAAGCCGAGCGATAGGGACACGCCATGGCCAAGAACACCATTTGCCTCTGGTACGACAAGGATGCAGAGGCGGCTGCCCGCTTCTATACGGAAACCTTTCCCGACAGCGCGGTGATTGCCGTCCACCGTGCGCCCGGCGACTACCCGTCTGGCAAGAAGGGCGACGTGCTGACGGTGGAATTCACAGTCGTCGGCGTCCCCTGTCTCGGCCTTAATGGCGGTCCCGCGGTCAGGCATAACGAGGCTTTCTCGTTTCAGATCGCCACCGACGATCAGCAGGAAACCGACCGCTACTGGAACGCCATTGTCGGCAACGGAGGCCAGGAGAGTGCGTGCGGCTGGTGCAAGGACAAATGGGGCGTCTCCTGGCAGATCACGCCGCGCGCGCTGACCGAGGCGATAACGGCCGGCGGCGATGAAGCAAAGCGCGCCTTCGATGCCATGATGGGCATGAAGAAAATCGACGTGGCCGCGATCAAGGCGGCGCGGCGCGGCTGATATCCTCAACACAAGAACTTCCGCGGGATGGCCATGTCTCGATCGGGCTCAGTCATCGCGGGGGCGAGACAATCGGCATCTCTCGACTGTCGCTACAGCACCTCCGCCGCGTCATGTGCATAGAGCCAGCCGATATTGGCGATCGAACGGTCACCGGACGTGGCCATCGCCTCGTCGCGGGCGCGTTGCTCTGCGCCGTCGGGCAGGTGGAAGCGCTTCCGGTTGGCCGCGCTCGCCTGCTGCAGTTTCGTGGCGCGCGGCTTGCGCACCGCCTCATAGCGCGCCAGCGCGCCCGGGATGTCCTCGGGCATGGCCTTGAGAAGCATCGCGAGCGCGGCGCCGTCCTCGATCGACTGGGCGGCGCCCTGCGCCATCATCGGCAGCATGGGATGGCAGGCATCGCCCAGGAGCGTGACGCGACCGGCGCTCCAGCTCGGCAGCTCCGCACGATCGTGCAGCGCCCAGATAAAGGTCTCTGGAAAGGCGCCGATCAGGCTGCGTACCGTCGGATGCCAAGCCTCAAAGCGCGCGAGTACATCGGCCACCTCGCCCTTGTCTGTCCAGGATTCGTCTGTCCAGTCGCCGTGCTCGACGACGCAGACGACATTCATCATCCGCACGCCCGAGACCCAGTAGTGCACGACATGGGCGTCCGGTCCGAGCCAGCTATGCGAGGCAATCTCGAGGCCGAGATGCGTGATGCGCTCGGCCGGGACCAGACCGCGCCAAGCGACGCAACCGGTGAAGCGCGGTTTCTCGGGACCGAAGACGAGCCCGCGCACGCGCGAATGGATGCCATCGGCGCCGACCAGAAGATCGGCTTCCACTGTTGCGCCGTTCTCGAACCGCGCGATCACGCGCTCGCCCTTCTGCTCCAATCCCACGAGTTTGTGGCCGACATGCAAACACCCTTGGGGCAGCGCGTCGGCGAGAAGATTCACGAGATCGGCGCGGTGGAAGTGGTAGTACGGCGCGCCGAAGGTCGCCTCGACTTCGGGGCCGAGCGGAGCGCGCTGCAAGGTGCGTCCGTCGTCCCAGCGCCGCTGATGCACCGCGCGCGGCCGCGTACCGGCGGCATCCATCGCAGCCCGGAGGCCCAGCCGCAGCAGGAGCCGAGACGCATTGGGGCTGATCTGGATGCCTGCGCCGATTTCCGCGATATGCGGCGCCTGCTCATAGACGTGGACGTCGAGCCCCACTTTCAGGAACTGCAGCGCCGCCGAGAGCCCACCGATCCCGCCGCCGATCACTGCGACTTTCATGGGAACTCTTTTGGACATGAGTCCAAAACAGGCATTTGAGCATACGCGTCCAGCATCGAGGACCTACTTGCGGCAGGTTGGCTTCACGATACTATTCGCCAGACCCTCAGCCGTCATGATCACAGGGGCGCGAAGCGCGATCAAGTGATTCCGATCTTGGCGATCATCATCACGTCAATCGCGCGGTGCATCCGATAAGCCTTGTAATGAGGCATCGCGTCGGACGGTTCCGAGGGCAGCCTGCTTACACCAGGCTGTCAGGAGGATTATCGTACAACCGTAACTCCACCGTGCCGCATGCGACAAGGGTTCTTCGATGTCAAACGAGTCTGAGATAAGCGATCTGTTCGACCGATGGGAACGGGTTTGGCACGAAGGTCAATACGACCTGGTTTCGAGTTGCGTCGGGCCGCACTATATTCGGCACGACGAAAACGGCGATCGGACGGTGACGCGCGAGGCCTACGCGGCGGAGCTTGCATCGATCCACCGGGAGCGGCCGGGCATACGCGTCGTGGTGTATGATCACTCGTTCACGGCTGATCGCGCGTGGTTTCGTTTTTCGTTTAGGTGGACCGCCCCCAGGACGGGCGAACCGCGCAGCCGGGCGGGTATGCAGTCCTACCGGATCGAGGACGGCAGGCTGGCGGAGACCTGGATCGCGCTGCAGCCACTGGGCTCGGCATGGACCGACGCCATTGCGCAAGAGCGCTGGACTAGCCCGCCGCCGATCAGATAGGCCGCCTGCTCGCACCAACCGGCCAGCACCCATGCGCTCGTCGACGGCGAATCCCTTGGGTTATCGTCGTCGGCGACGGTCTATTTGCTACAGCGGCTTCGCGGTCTGGATGATCGGTGACTTGCTCGCCACCGCCAACACACCCGACGACGCGTTTGCGACCGCGGTTTCGGTGCGATAGCGCGGCAGATCGCCCACCAGCGCACAGCAGACACAGAGCGCGAGGCTCGCCCAGACCGCTCCGCTGAAATAGAGCGACATCCAGGCGATCTCGTCCTTCCACTCGGCAAAGTCGTGCGTCACGATCCAGCGCGTGCTGACGTCGCGCAGACCCTCGAAATGTCCGAGACGCTTGTTGCCACCAGCAACGTCGGCGCGCCATCGGCTGCGATACATCGGGACGTCGACCGTCATCAGGAACACCAGATAGAAGATGATGCAGATGATCGCTGTGGCGAGGACGGCGCGAACCGGGCCGTCGAATTCAGGCACCAATCGGCCCAGGCCGATCCCGACGACGGCGAAGGCCACGGCCCAGATCGAATTTTCGATGGCGTTGCCGAGGTAATTGGTGGTCAGCACCGCATGCCATGAGAAGCATTCCGCGACGATCAGCAACGGCACGATCAGCCATGCAGCGTTCAAGGTGGTCTCCGAGCCCGTCACGGTGCCGAGCTGATGCAGGATGATCGCCCACTGCGCCGCGAAGCAGAGCTCGGCGACGGTTGCGACCGAGCGGCCCACGACGACGCTCGACAGCCAGGTGTCGAACAGGCAGATCCGCTGCACGTCCGCGCGCGGCAGGAACGAGCGGAACGCACAACCAAAGACATAACCAGCGCAAAGTACGAGCATCAGCTCAAGGCTGGACGTGCTGTTAAGACTGCCGATCGGCTGTTCGTGAAGCTCGCGGTACAGCACGAACCAGACCGCGATATTGGCGCCGCTGACCACGGTCAAAAGAGCCCACCACCAGGACACGGGATTTGACCACGCCAGGGAATTTGACCGCGCCTGCCATTCCAAGCTCATGCCGCCGCTCCGCTTGTAACCTAACTGACATCTGATTGTTGCAATACTGTCACGAATCGGACGCCAGTCACGACAAAAATATGTGCGAGGGGCGATCACGCGGCGCGCGCCCATGAGAGGCTTCCCATGAGCACGGCGTCTGGGCACGGCGTCACGGTACCGCCGGATTGGTGGCCAATTCCCTAAACGGGTCGCTCGGAACGCGCTGATTTCAGGAGGATTTCGCCGGCATCGCGCCGCCGAGCGCAGCCGTCAGCTCCTCCGCGACCTCGCGAACGGCGCGGCCGAGATCGGGCAGCCGGTCGTCGCTGACGCGGCTGGTCATGCCTGACACCGAAATCGCCGCCAACGGCTCGCTGCAATCATTGTAGACCACGGCGGCGATGCAGCGCAGGCCCATGCAGGCTTCCTCGTTGTCGACCGCATAGCCCTGGCGCCGGATCGCGGCCAAATCCTTGAACAGGTCGCCCGGCCGCACGATCGATTTTTCCGTCAGCCGCGGCATGCCGTGATGGCGGATGATGGCGCCGACCTCGGCGTCGGAATAGGTCGCCAGCACCGCCTTGCCGACGCCGGAGGCCACCATCGCCACGCGGCCGCCGACCTTGGTCAGCGAGCGCATGATCTCGCGGCTTTCCACCCGCGTCAGCACCATGATGGCTTCGTCGTCGACCACGGCGAGATTGGCGGTTTCGCGGGTCCGGTCGCGCAGCTTGCGTAAGTAAGGCACGGCCTGCGCCACGACATTGCGGCGGCGGGTGAAGGTCGCGCCCACCGCAAAACTCTGCGCGCCGACATGCCACTTCGAGCAGGTCGGGTCGAACTGCACGAAGCGGCGCTTTTCCAGCGTGGTCAGCAGCCGATGCGCGGTGGAGGTCGACAGCCCGGTGCGCACCGCGAGGTCGCTCAGGCGATAGCCTTCATCGTCCTCGGCCAGCGTCTCGATGATCTGCAGCGCGCGGTCGACCGACTGCACGCCGCCGTCGCGCGGTTCGGCATCGTGCTCTGACCTCGGCTCGGCCGCCTTGCGCCGGATCACATTTCGCTTCATCGCGACCTCGCTTCATCCCGTGAAGCCGCTAGTCCTGCAGCGTCGTAACCAGCTTTATCCCCTCATCCTGAGGAGCTTGCGCCAGCAAGCGTCTCGAAGGACGAGGCCCGGAAGTAGCGCCGGGGCCTTCATGGTTCTCCTGGCGATGCGAAAGCATCGTCCAGAGACGGCGCTAAAGCGCCTCCTCACCATGAGGAACTACTGAAGCGCAATAGGGCTAGCGCCGATCGACGGATCTTCTGTTCGTCGCAAGAGACGGAAGTCGAAGCCGCCCCGGTCGCCCGGAGCAGCTTTATTGATCAACGCCTCAGAGCAATCCGGCGCCGCGGGCCCATTTGTATTTCGCGCCGAGCACCTCGACCGGCAGCTCGGTCGAATAGGCATAAGCGGGGATGCCGTTCTGATAGAGATATTCGGCGGCTTCCTCGACTTCGACGTCGCCGGCCAGCGAGGCCACGATCGGCTTCACGAAGCCCTGCGCTTCCATTTCCTTTTTCACCTCGACCATGTTGCGGGCGAACACCATCGGCGGCGTCACGATGGTGTGCCAATAGCCGAGGATCAGCGCATGGATGCGGTTGTCCGACAGGCCGAGCTTGACGGTGTTGACATAGGTGATCGGCGGCTCGCCGCCGGTGATGTCGACCGGATTGCCGGCCGCACCGAACGGCGGGATGAACTTGCGGAACGCCGCATCGAGATCCGGCGGAATCGTCATCAGCGAAAGTTTGTTGTCGACGCAGGCGTCCGACAACAGCACGCCCGACCCGCCTGCCCCGGTGATGATGACGACGTTCTCGCCCTTCGGGGTCGGCAGCACCGGAATGCCACGGGCGAATTCCAGCATATCCCTGAGTGAGCGGGCGCGAATCACGCCGGACTGGTTGAACACGTCCTCATAGATCTTGTCGTCGCCGGCCAGCGCGCCGGTGTGCGAGCTCGCCGCCTTGGCGCCGGCCGAGGTACGTCCGGCCTTCAGCACCACGATCGGCTTTTTCTTCGAGACGCGTTTGGCGACTTCAGCAAAAGCGCGGCCGTCCTTCAGGTCCTCGCAATGCTGCGCGATGATCTGGGTGTTGTCGTCCTGCTCGAAGAACGTCAACAGATCATCCTCATCGATGTCGGATTTGTTGCCGAGACCGACGATCGCCGAGACGCCCATCTTGGCCGAGCGCGAAAAGCCGATGATCGCCATGCCGATGCCGCCGGATTGCGACGACAAGGCCGCGGAGCCCTTGACGTCGTAAGCGGTGCAGAACGTCGCGCACAGATTGGCCGGGGTATAATAGAAGCCGTAGATGTTCGGTCCCATCAGGCGAATGCCGTATTTCTGGCCGATCGCCTGGATTTCCTCCTGGCCCTTGACGTTGCCGGTTTCGGCATAGCCCGACGGAATCAGGATCGCTCCGACGACCTTCTTCTCGCCGCACTCGATCAGCGCCGCGGCCACGAGGGTCGCCGGAATGGCGAACACGGCAATATCGATCTCGCCGGGAACATCCTTGACCGACTTGTAGACCTTCTTGCCCATGATCTCATCGGCCTTCGGATGGATCGGGTAGATCTCGCCCTCGTAGCCACCGTTGATGAGGTTTTTCATCACGGAGTTGCCGATCTTGCCGTTCTCGGCGGACGCCCCGATCACCGCAACCGCCTTCGGCTTCATGATCCGGTTCATCTGGCGCACGATGTCGTCATGTTTCGGACGCGGACGCGGCGGTTTCGGTTCGAAGTCGACGACGATGCGCACGTCGGCGGCGATCGCGCCATCCCTGGTCGCGAACACCGGATTGAGATCCATCTCGGTGATTTCAGGAAAATCGGTGATCAGCGTCGAGACGTTGACGATGATGCCGGCGATGGCGTCGCGGTTCGCCGGATCGCTGCCGCGCACAGCTTTAAGCATCTCATGGGCCTGGATGCCGTCCAGCATCGACAGCGCGTCTTCTTTGGTCGCCGGCGCGAGCCGGAAGGTGATGTCCTTCAGAACCTCGACCAGCACACCGCCGAGACCGAAGGCCACGAGCTTGCCGAACGACCCGTCGGTGACGGCGCCGACGATGACCTCCTGCCCGCCGAGCAGCATCTGCTGGACCTGAATGCCTTCGATCTTGGCGTCGGACTTGTATTTCCTGGCGTTCGCCAGAATGGTCGCGTAATTCTTTTCGACGTCGGCCGCTGTCTTCACGCCGACCATCACGCCGCCGGCTTCGGTCTTGTGCAGAATGTCCGGCGAGACGATCTTCATCACGACCGGAAAGCCCATATCGGCCGCGATCCTGGCGGCCTCGCTTGCGGATTTGGCCACGCCCTCCTTTGGTACGGGAATGCCGTAAGCATCGCAGACGAGTTTGCCCTCCGGCGCCGTCAGGCTGGTGCGTTTGTCCGCCTTGACGAGATCGAGTATTTTGCGGACCGCATCTTTGGAATTCGACATTGGCATCCTCCTTGAGGTCACTTTTTTAGTTCGTCTTTAACTCGTCGGCAGCGCGCGCGGGCCTCAGGACCGCGATTTCCCGGCACGCCTTCAGTCGCGGTTCCCGATGATCGCAAACGCGGTTCCGCGTTCGCTGCGGCATTGGTTCTGCGGCCGCTGGCGGCGCACGATGGCATTTGGTATGCCAGAGATGACCTTGTCAAGACAAGGCTGTGAACGCAAGTGCCGAAAACACGGGCAACTTGACATGCTGGTATTTGGTATGCCAAAAATCGGACCGAATTTCTTCTGTTAGAAGAGGTCTCCCACTGAAGGAGATCAATCGTGCTCATACGGAAACAAACCAAGGCGCCGCCTAATATGGCTGAGGCAGAAATTGCAATCGTCCGGATCGCGCCGGAGACCAGCTTCAAGAACAAGGCCTATGACGCCTTGAAGGAGGCCATCCTCAAGATGGACATCTACGCGACGCCCGAGCAGGTCATGCTCGACGAGCGCGCCCTGTCGGAACGCCTCGGCGTGAGCCGGACGCCGATCCGCGAAGCGATTGCGATGCTGGAGCAGGACGGGTTCGTAAAAACCGTGCCGCGCCGTGGCATTGTCGTCGTCCGTCGCACCAAAACCGAGATCGTGGACATGATTCGGGCCTGGGCCGCGCTGGAGAGCATGGCGGCGCGGCTGATCACCACGACGGCGCGCAAAAAGGACATTTCCGCGTTGCGCGACTTCTTCAAGAATTTCAACAGGGATCGCCTGCCGCAGGATCACGTCGAGGAATATTCCAAGGCCAACATCGCCTTTCACCAGGCGCTGATCTCGCTTTCGGAGTCGCCGGTGCTGGTCGACATGACCAACGACATCCTGCTGCACGTTCGCGGCTATCGGCAGTTGACGATCGGGCGGATGGATCGCATCGCGGCGTCCCTGCCCGAGCATTTGGCCATGATCGAAGCGCTCGAAGAGCGCGATACCGAATTGGCGGAAAAGCGCGCACGCGACCACACGCTCGGTCTTGCCGCTTATGTCGAAGCCCACGGCCAGGAACTTTTTAGTTAGAGCCTTTTACTTTGGAAGACGGATTAGAAGACGACGAACTCGTCCGCATCGAAACGACCAGGGAGTAGGCGGAATGTCCGCAACAGCACAGAAGATTGATGCAAACACAGCCGACGCGCAGCAGGAGCTGACCGATGGCTTTCACCTCGTCATCGATGCGCTCAAGCTCAACGGCATCAATACGATCTACGGCGTGCCTGGCATCCCGATCACCGACTTTGGCCGGATGGCACAGGCCGAAGGCATCCGCGTCATCTCGTTCCGGCATGAGCAGAACGCCGGCAACGCCGCGGCCATCGCCGGCTTCCTGACCAAAAAGCCCGGCATCTGCCTCACGGTGTCGGCGCCGGGTTTTCTCAACGGTCTGACCGCGCTGGCCAATGCCACCACCAACTGTTTCCCGATGATCCTGATCTCGGGCTCGTCCGAGCGCGAGATCGTCGACCTGCAGCAGGGTGACTACGAGGAGATGGACCAACTCGCGATCGCCAAGCCGCTCTGCAAGGCCGCGTTCCGCGTGCTCCATGCCGCTGATATCGGCATCGGCCTGGCGCGCGCAATCCGCGCGGCTGTCTCGGGGCGTCCGGGCGGCGTCTATCTCGATCTGCCGGGCAAGCTTTTCTCGCAGGTGATGGACGCAGCGGCGGGTGCGAAGTCGCTGGTCAAAGTGATCGACCCGGCGCCGGCTCAGATCCCCGCTCCGGCT
>Ga0137412_10000110_pt1 | contig 47902 bp, 43 predicted proteins | sample CZODoug2_1_16fun_FD_122160 | JGI IMG/M metagenome (GOLD analysis project Ga0137412, IMG submission 122160) | Vadose zone soil fungal communities from Angelo Coast Range Reserve, California, USA - CZODoug2_1_16fungal (Hybrid Assembly) | ecosystem: Environmental > Terrestrial > Soil > Vadose zone...
TCGATCCGGATGCCGTAGGCGTCGGTCTTGTAGTAGCCGGGCTCGTTGGAGAGGATCATGCCGCGCTTCAGCGGCGTGGTGCCGAGTTTCGAGATCCGCGCCGGTCCCTCATGCACCGAGAGATAGCTGCCGACGCCGTGGCCGGTGCCGTGCTCGTAATCGACGCCGGCCTGCCAGAGAAACTGCCGCGCCAGGGTGTCGAGCTGCGCGCCGGTTGAGCCATCCGGGAACACCGCGCGCGCGATCGCGATATGGCCGCGCAGCACGCGGGTGAAGCGGTCGCGCATTTCATCCGTCGGCGTCCCGACCGCGATGGTGCGGGTGACGTCGGTGGTTCCGTCCTCATATTGCGCGCCGGAATCGATCAGCAGGAGATCGCCTTGCATGATCCGCCGGTTGCTCTTGCGGGTGACGCGGTAATGCACGATCGCGCCATTCGGTCCGGTGCCGGCGATCGTCGGGAAGGACACATCCTTCAGCGCGCCGGTGTCGCGGCGAAAGGTCTCCAGCGCCTCCACCGTGTCGATCTCGGTCAGCACGCCTTTCGGCGCCTCGTGGTCGATCCAGGCCAGGAACCGCGCCAGCGCCACCGCGTCGCGCCGGTGCGCGCGGCGGGTGCCCTCGATCTCGATGGGGTTCTTGACCGCCTTGAGGAGGCTGGTGGGGTCGCTCCCGCGCACGGCCTTGCCGCCGGCGGCCGTGATGAGGCGGCTTAACGCATCGGCGGCGGTGGCGCCGTCCAGCGCGATCGTGCTGCCCGCCTGCGCAAGCGCGGTCAGTTGCGGCGCCAGCGCCACCGGCTCGGCGACATCGGCCGATTGTTCGAGATGGTCACGCGTGACGTTGGACAGCTTGCGATGGTCGATGAACAAGGTCGGCCGGCCGTCCCTGGGCACCAGCGCATACGACAAAGGTAGGGGTGTGTGGGCGACGTCGGCGCCGCGGATGTTGAAGGTCCAGGCCACCGCATGCGAATCCGACAGCACGGCGGCGTCGACGCCGAGCCGGTCGATCTCGAGCCGGATGCGCCGCAGCTTGTCGGCCTCCGCTTCGCCTGAAAATTGGGCACCGTGTACGGCGACCGGCGCGAGCGGCGGCAGCGGCCGCTCGGTCCAGATCGCATCCAGCGGGTTATTATCCAATGCAACAAGCTCGGCGCCGGCCTTGGCGCAGCCCGCGGCCAGCCGCTCCGCTGCCGAAGAAGTGTGCAGCCACGGATCAAATCCTAGGCGATCGCCCGGTTTGAGGTGCCCGGCGAGCCAGCTTTCCGGCGGCGGATCGATCAATGACTCCACCGTCCAGGCCTTGCCGTCGACCTGCTTGGCAGCCTGCAGCGTATAGCGGCCATCGACGAACACCGCGGCCTCCTGCGTCAGCACGATCGCGAGCCCGGCCGATCCGGTGAAGCCGGTCAACCACGCGAGCCTCTCCTCCGACGGCGCGACATACTCGTTTTGCTGCTGATCGGCGCGGGGAATCACGAAGCCGGTCAACTTGCGCCGCGCCAGCTCCTCGCGAAAAGCCGACAGCCGCGCGGTCAGCGCCACGCCGCTTTCGGGCTCCTCGAAGGTCTGGAAATGGGCTTCAAACATGGCGGCATCACTTTGGGATTGCGGGGAGAACTCGGCAATGTTAGCTCTTTTGGTACAACATATGCTTGAAAAGTTGCAGTGGTGTGGGACGCGTATGCAAGCTTTGCGGTCATATAAGATACCGAGAACAAGCTACAACGAAACGAGGCTGAGGGAAATTCAAGGAGCGCTTTCGACTCAACGGAGAGGGGATAGCTGATGCCTGCTTTTACGTTTGAGAAGATCACGCCTCCGGTGCACCACACCCCGCCATCTCCTGTCCCTCCGAAACAACGCGGCATCATCGTCCAGATCCTGGATCGCTTCGCCGAAGCGCGCGTCAAGAAGAGCCTGCGCAGGGAACGCCGCGCCGCCGCGCGCGGCAAGGCCAAATCCGCTGACTAGGTTTAAGTGCTCGAGCTATCAGCCGCATTCACCCCGCTTACGTTCCCGACGCGTGTCTCATCGAATTCGCGTGTGATGTGCCAGTGCACACGCCAGCGTCGTCATTTCATCGCGCGCAGCAGCAGGCTGCTCCAGCCGTCGATCCTTAGATGCTGTTCCGGGACCAGCCCGCGCGCGCGATAGGCCGCGATGACGCCGCCGGCCTGAGGCGTCAATAATCCGGAAAGGATGACCTGGGCCCGCGGCGCCAGGTGCCGCGCCATCGGGCCCGCCAGTTGGCGCAACGGGTTGGCCAGGATATTCGCCAGCACCAGGTCGAACGGGCCGTGGCTGGAAAAGTCCGGCGCCGCGAAGCCGGTCGCGCGGATCGTGCGCGCGAAATTTCCCACATGGTTAAGCATTCCATTCTCGCGTGCGACCCTGACCGAGAGCGGATCGATGTCGCTTGCCAGCACCGCGCGGCGCAGCGCCTTGGCGGCGGCGATGGCGAGCACGCCGGTGCCGGTGCCGAGATCGAGCACGCGCTTCGGATCGTGGGCCTTCAGCACAAGGTCGAGCAGCAGGAGGCAGCCGCGCGTGGTGCCGTGGTGGCCGGTGCCGAACGCCAGCGCCGCCTCGATCTCGATGCCGAGCTTGTTTGGCGGCACGCGCGCGCGGTCGTGCGCGCCATGCACCATGAAGCGCCCGGCCGGAACCGGCACGAGATCGTCAAGGCTCGATTTGACCCAGTCTTTTGCCTCGATTGTGTCGAATGAGATGGCGTCGGCAGCCTGTTTGCCGGCGGCATTTGCGACGAGATCGCGCAGCAGCGTCTGATCCGGCGCGTCAGCGAAATGCAGCGTGACGTACCAGCGTCCGTCCGGACGTTCGAACGCGGCGATCGCGCCTTGCCCCTCGAAGATTTCTTCCAGCGTATCGACGACGCGCCTGGCGGCTTTTTCGTCGCCGATCGCGAAAGTCACGCGATGGGTTGCGGGGGTGAGTGCTGTATTCATCGATGGCCTTGGGGGCGGGTTAGCAGACGGGCGAGACGCGAGTAGCGGCTTTAACTCAACCGGCAATTTGCTCGCAATATTACGAAAATTTGCCTGTTCCGCTTTTAGCCAACCTTAGGTTTTTCCCCGTAGTTTCCCTGACTGGACGTAAGGGCGGTCCCCTTGGTTCGAGTTAACGGAAAACGAGGCAGAAAGCTATGAAGGCATTGGTTCAGAAGTTTTTGAAGGACGAGTCCGGCGCCACCGCCATCGAATACGGATTGATTGCGGCCGGTATCGCGCTCGCCATCATCACGGTGGTCAACAACCTGGGCGTCAAGCTGAACACCATATTCAATAGTATCGACACGCAGTTGAAGACCCCCGGCGGCTAATCGCTCCATTCACACTGGCTGTAGGCGTTCTCAGGGCCGGGCTCACGCCCGGTTGCCATTTGTCGTCGGGCTGGGCGCACGCGCCCGGCCTTTTCTTCTAGTCGAGGCACGGTCTTGAATAGCTCAGCGAATCCAGGGCTTAGACCACAATTATCAAGTAGTTAACCACAGCGTTAGCTGCAGCTCACACACAGGATACGCGCCGTGTCCTCGGTGCTTTTTCACAGCGTATTGCACCGGTCCTCCACAGCCTTTTCAACGTCAGATTCACAGGCTCATCCACAGCGTTAACACGGTTCTAACGCGGCTCGAATTTGTAGCGGAAGGTGCAGCAGGGCGCGCCCTGCATCAGGGTCTGGGACCGGTCGAAATGGACTTCGCCTTGGCCCGCAGCGGCAATGTCGACATCGGTCTGGCACACCAGCAGCGCGCCAAGCTCCGGTTCACCCAGCGCACGAAAGAATTCAGCAAAACCACAAGTTGTAACGTTGAATTCCAGGGCTTCCTTGTCGTGGCGCAGCATGTCGAAACTGACCTCGCGCAGGGTGGCGTCGCCCAGGGCGTCCTGCATCGCCGCCCATTTGCGCCGCGGGCTGCCCTCGATGCCGTCGCCGATCGCGGCGAATAACTGCTTCGACCATTCGCGCAGCGCATCTCTGACGATGGCATCCGCCTTTTCGTGGCCGATCTCGGCCCGTAACGCGCGCATCACGGGTACCAGGACCTGGGCCTGGATGCGGGTCTTGTCGAGCAAAGTAATGTTCGGGTTCACCATGAAGTCGTCGAGTGCGCCCATCGCCCGTCTCCCCCGCAATTGTCGATATGCACAGCCTTGTGCGCTTCAAATGCGCCTATGGTTGACAGACTTATACACGAGATAGAGGCCATTTTCGCACAGCCTATACTCAGCGCTTCGCACCGGATATGAACCGCTTCTCAGATCACGCTTGAACCACTTCTCCACAGCGCATCCACAGGCCTGTCAACGGCTTGCGAACAGCGCGCGATGATCGCTCAGGATCACCTGCGCGGCATTGTGGCCGGGGGCGCCGGTGACTCCGCCGCCGGGATGCGCGCCGGAGCCGCAATGATACAGGCCTTTTAGCGGGCCGCGGTAGTCCGCATGGCCCAGCATCGGCCGGGCCGAGAAGAGCTGGTTCAATGTCAGCGCGCCGTGGAAGATATCCCCACCGAGCAGCCCGAATTCCCGCTCCAGATCGAGCGGCGACAATATCTGCCGTCCGATGACACTGGCCGCAAAGCCCGGCGCATATTTGTCCACCGTCGCGATCATGAGGTCGGCGACTTCCTCGCGATGGTCGTCCCAGGATTTCCCCTCGGGCAATTGCGGCGCGACGTGCTGGCAGAACAGGCTCGCGACATGCTGGCCGCGCGGTGCAAGGGAATCGTCGAGCGTCGAGGGGATCAGCACCTCGACCACGGGTTCGCGGCTCCAGCCATGCTCGCGCGCGTCCTGCCAGGCGCGATCCATATAGCCGAGGCTGGGCGCAATGATGATGCCGGCGCTGAGGTGGTCGCCGTCGCCGGGCAGCGCGGTGAACGAGGGCAGGGCGGAAAGCGCCACATTCATGCGGAAGGTGCCGGAGCCGTTGTGCCAGCGCGTCATGCGCGCGAGAAATTCCGGCGCCAGCGCGCCGGCCGGCACCAGCCGCGTATAGAGCAGCTTCGGATTGACGCTGGAGACGACATATTTCGCGCGCACGGTCTCGCCATTGTCGAGGGTGACGCCGACCGCTCGGCCCTGCTCGACGATCACCTCGCGTGCGCCGGCCTCGGTTGCGATCTCGGCGCCATGGCCGCGCGCCGCCCGCGCCATCGCCTGCGTGATCGCGCCCATGCCGCCGATGGCATGGCCCCAGACGCCCTTCTTGCCGTTCACCTCGCCGAAGGCGTGATGCAGCATCACGTAGGCGGAGCCGGCCGCGTAGGGGCTGGCGTAATTGCCGACGATGGCGTCGAAGCCGAACAGCGCCTTCACCAGATCGGTCTCGAAGCGCTCGTCGAGCATCTCGCCGGCCGACCGGGTGAACAGATCGAGCAGATTGCGCTGCTGCTCCAGCGATAGTTTTCGCAGCAGATTGGCGGTGCCGAGCGCGTTGAAGGCTTCGCCGATCGCGCCGGCGCCGAAACTCTCGACCAGGTTCGGCGGCGCGCGCAGCACCAATTGCCGCAGCACGTCGGCGATCGCTTCGAGCTCGCGCGAAAATTCGACCACCGCCTCGGCGTCGCGCGCGCTGAAACTCGCGACCGACTGCGACGTGCGGCCCTCGCCGGTGAGGAGATAGCTGCCATCGGGGGCGGGCAGAAAATTCTGCGCACGGCGTTCGACGATCCGCAAGCCGTGATCGGCGAGCCTGAGGTCGGAGGCCACCTGCGGGTTGAGCAGGCTGACGGTGTAGGCCGCGACCGAATTGCGGAAGCCGGGGTGAAATTCCTCGGTGACCGCCGCGCCGCCGACCACCTTGCGGCGTTCGATGACCTTCACGGCAAGGCCCGCGCGCGCGAGATAGGCCGCGCAGGTGAGGCCATTATGTCCCGCGCCGATGATGACGACGTCCGTCTCTGTCATGTCACTTTCAAGAAATATTGATCCTCGCGCTGCTTCTTAGCGAAGATGCGCTCGGCAGCACAGCGTCAAGTGAAGATTTGGACAGTTCAGGCTGCATTGCCCGCAGCGCCGCCTTGTGCTCCATTGCGGCCGCCGGCGCCCGCCGGGCATTGGATCTGACGCGTTTTCCGCAAAGCTCGTGTCCATCCGGATCCCGTCGGACCGGCACGCGCCTGAAGACGCTCTTGCAAGGGTTCTTCTACAAGGGTTTTCATGACTGTATCAGCGTCGTCCGCCGCCACGGATCAGCCGTCCGCTTCGCGAAACCGGCTGGTGCTGATGGTCTATACCGCCGCGATCTTTGTCAGCGCGCTGCTATTGTTTTCGGTGCAACCGCTGTTCACCAAGATGGTGCTGCCGCGGCTCGGCGGCTCGCCGGCGGTGTGGTCGGTGGCGATGGTGTTCTTCCAGTCGCTGCTGCTGGCGGGCTACGCCTATGCGCATTTCCTGATGCAGATCAAGAATCGCGCGATTCCCGTCGCTGTGCACCTGTTGCTGCTGGTCGTCGCGCTATCGACCTTGCCGCTGTCGATTGCAGGCGGCTGGGGCGAGCCGCCGACGTCGGGCTATGCGTTCTGGCTGCTCGGCCTGTTCGTGGTCTCGATCGGGCTGCCGTTCTTCGCGCTCGCCGCCAATAATCCTTTGCTGCAGGCCTGGTTCGTGCGCACCGGCCATCCCGCCGGGCCCGATCCCTATTTCCTCTATGCTTCGTCGAACATCGGCAGCTTCCTGGCGCTGCTGTCCTATCCGGTGCTGCTGGAGCCGATGTTCGCGCTGCGCACGCAGAACCTGATGTGGACCGGCGGCTACGGCGTGCTGCTGCTTCTGATCGCAGGCTGCGGCGTGCTGCTGATGCGCTCGCCGGCAAGCGCGGTCGCCGATCTGCAGGCCGAAGACACAAAGTCGCCGGCGCCCGGCTGGATGCTGCGGGCGCGCTGGATCTTCCTTGCCGCGGTGCCCTCGGGGCTCCTGATCGCGGTCACCGCACATATCTCGACCGATGTCGCCGCGGCGCCGCTGTTATGGGTGCTGCCGCTGTCGCTTTATCTTTTGACCTGGGTGCTGGTGTTCCAGTCGCGCCCGCTGCTGCCGCATAAATGGATGCTGGCGCTGCAACCCTTGGCGGTTGCCGGCGTGATCGCGCTGCTCGCGGTCGGCGGCGAACAGAATCTATTGCTGACGCTGGGCGGCCATCAGCTTTGTTTCTTCGTCATCGCCATGGCCTGTCACGGCGAACTCGCGCGCACCCGCCCGGCCGCGAAATATCTCACCGGCTTCTATGTCGCGCTGTCCTTCGGCGGCATGATCGGCGGTCTTTTCGCGGGCCTGATCGCGCCCTACGCCTTCTCGTGGATCGCCGAATATCCGATCCTGCTGGCGCTGGTGGCGCTGTGCCGGCCGCCCTCGGGCGGCGAACGCTGGCCGCTGTGGAGCCGCTGGTACTGGCCGTTTCTTGGCCTGCTGGCGGTGGCGCTGATCGCGCCGGCCTGGTCGGAGGGCAGGATTCCGGCCTGGCTGCAGGATCATCGCGTCTGGACGGCCAGCGCCGTCGGCATCCTCGCCGCCCTGCTGGCGCTAGTGCTGCGCGCCGACCGCTTGAAAATTTTCGCCACCGTCATCGTCGCGCTGGTCCTGATCCGCGTCTATCCCGCTGATGACGGCCGCGTCGAAACCGTGCGCAGCTTCTTCGGCGTGCACAAGATCGTGGTGACGCCGAACGGCCAGTATCATGTGCTGATGCACGGCACGACCATCCATGGCGCGCAGAAATATCTCAACGACGACGGTACGCCGGTCACCGGACGGCCCGAGCCGATCACCTATTACCACAGGGATGGCGGCATCGGTCAGGCCATCACCGCGATCCGCGAGCGCAAGGGCACACCGTTGCGCGTCGCCGTGATCGGTGTCGGCTCCGGCACGCTGGCTTGCGCGTCCGTGCCCGGCGAGACCTGGAAGTTCTTCGAGATCGACCAGACCATGGTCGATACCGCGCGCGATCCGAAATATTTCAGCTACATCCAGAACTGCGCGCCGGACCTCAAGCCCGTGATCGGCGACGCCAGGCTGACCTTCGCCAAGGAGCCCGATGGCATCTATGACCTGATCATCGTCGACGCCTATTCGTCGGATGCGATCCCGATCCATCTGGCGACCGAGGAGGCGATGAAGATCTACAAGGACAAGCTCACGCCGCAAGGCGCGGTGGTGATGCACGTCTCCAACCGGCACCTGGAGCTGGAAAGCGTCGTGGTCGGCATCGCCGACGAGAACGATCTGAAGAGCTGGGTCTATAGCGAGGATTCCGGACGCGACGACGAATATATCTTCGCGACCTCGGTGGTGGTGTCGGCGCGCGAGGAGGCCGATATCGGCAAGCTGGCGTCGTCGCAGCAATGGGCCGAGACCGAGCCGACCGAGAACCAGCGGGTCTGGACCGACGACTATTCCAATGTTCTCGGCGCGGTCTATCGGCGACTGCGCGATGGGGAGCAGTAGCTCCCCGGCGAGATTCAAGCCGCGCATCCGGCACAAAAAACTCGCGCAATCGGCTCGATCGCGCGAGTTGGGTGGATTGCAAGACACGCCCGCCACTTGGTTAAGTGGCGCGACGCGACGCTTCAGGGATCAGTCCTGATTAGTAGCCGCGCGGCTGGAAGAAGGATCGCGGCTGGGGCTGGTAATAGCCCTGCTGCTGTTGCGGAGCGGGCGCATAGCCATTGTCATACTGAGGTCGGTCATACTGAGGTTGCGGCTGCGGATAGGCCTGCGCGCCATAGATCCGCCGGCTGCCGCGCGGCGCCGGGTAACGCGCCTCATCCGGGCTGCCGTCGGCCGGATAGATGTAGCCGTCATCGGGCCGCTGCTGCGGCGCGATCTGGCGTCCGGGCAGCAATTGCGGCTGCGGCGTCAGCATCAAGGGCTCGCCCGCATCCGAATATTGCTGCTGCTCAGAGGACGGCGCGGGATATTGGGACGGCGCGGGATATTGCGCGGGATCCTGGCGGGCGACGGCGGTGTTGGCGCGGCGCGGATTGCGCGCCAGCGCGACCTGGGATGAGCCGGTCAGCGTCACCGTGGTCTTCAGCACGCCTTGCTCCTGTACCAACGCATAGAGCGTCGCGGCATTGGCCTTCGACAACCGCACACAGCCATGGGAAGCCGGCGTGCCGAGCCTGCCTTCCGAATCTGTGCCGTGGATTGCATGGCCGATCTTGGTGAAGAAGATCGAGTGCGGCATCGGCGCGTCGTCGAATTCCTTCGAATAGTGGTCCTCTTCCATTCGGAAGGTGCGGAAGCTCCCGCTCGGCGTTTCGCGCGAGGGAATGCCGGTCGAGACCGGCCAGTGATAGCGCTCGACGCCATCGACCGCGACGGTCATCAACTGGTTGTTCTTGTCGATGGTGATCGCGACATCGGCGCGCGCGGCATTACAGGCAAACAGCGCCAGGCCGGCGAAAGCAACGAGGAAGGGACGCATTTTTACCTTTGGCCTCCGGGCCTTGTCTGCAGCGCCGCGGCTCTCCGTCCCCCGGCACACACTATGCCTGAAATACGGTTTTGGTTCCAGTGGCCTGCGGCGCCCATCGTTAACGGCTCGGGCGACGCAAACAAGGCGATACGGACGAGCGGCAGTGACATTTTCGAGAGGCTTGGTTTGCGCGAGGCTTGGAGTTTGCGCGAGGCTTGGATTGGAAAGGTTCGAAACGGCCTCTTCCTTCAAATCGTCAGGAAGGCGCAACCATTTGGCCGCATCGGCGTTTGAGATTCCCACCCGCCGGCAGGATCAGCGCCGGACTTCAAGGAACGAAGATGAACAAAACCAAGGTTGAGAGCGCGGTCATGCCGGCAAATTGGCCGCTCCGTTTGGCTTTTGCGGCGGCGGCCGCCGCGTTGGCGCTATCGGCCATTCCCCACATCAGTCATGCCCAGGGCATCGTGCGCGGAGCGCAGGAAGGCTCCTATGAGGGCAACCGGGTCGCTGGGCCCGTCGGTGGTGTCGTGGGCGGGGCTGTCGGCGCCGGTGTCGGCGGCGCCGTGGGCGCGGTCGAGGGCGTGTTTGGACTTCCGCATCACCGCTGGCACTGCCACGGCTATCGCGACAGCTACGGCCGCTTTCACTGCTACCGGTGATATGGGCGGTTATTGCGATTGCCGAACTCAGGTGAACCCGAGTTCGGACCCGCGCGCTCCGAAATGACGCTTCGCGTTATTTCTTGAGCCGGTAGCCGGTCTTGAAGATCCACCACACCGTAATCATGCAGACGGCCAGGAACGCGGCCGTCATGCCGAGGCTCAAGCCGACGCTGACATCGGCGATCTCGTAGAAGCTCCAGCGGAAGCCCGAGATCAGGTAGACCACCGGATTGAGCAGCGTGATGGTGCGCCACGCCGGCGGCAGCATGTTGACCGAATAGAAGCTGCCGCCGAGGAACGTCAGCGGCGTCACCACCAGCATCGGGATCATCTGCAATTTCTCGAAACCGTCGGCCCAGATGCCGATGATGAAGCCGAACAGGCTGAAGGTGACCGCCGTCAGCACCAGGAAGGCCAGCATCCAAACGGGATGATGGATGTGCAGCGGCACGAACAGGCCGGCGGTGGCGAGGATGATCAGGCCGAGGATGATCGACTTGGTCGCCGCCGCTCCGACATAACCGACCACGATCTCGAAATAGGACACCGGCGCCGAGAGGATTTCATAGATCGTGCCGACGAATTTCGGGAAGTAGATGCCGAACGAGGCGTTGGCGATGCTCTGCGTCAAGACCGACAGCATCACGAGCCCCGGCACGATGAACGTGCCGTAGCTGACGCCCTCGACCTCGCTGATGCGCGAGCCGATCGCAGCGCCAAACACCACGAAATAGAGCGAGGTCGACACCACGGGCGAGATGATGCTTTGCATCAACGTGCGCCAGGTGCGGGCCATCTCGAACAGATAGATGGCGCGGATTGCGCTGGTATTCATGGCGCCCTCACCAGGCTGACGAAGATGTCCTCGAGCGACGATTGCGTCGTATCGAGGTCGGAGAAGCGGATGCCGGCGTTGCGCAGGTCGCTCAACAGGCTCGTGATGCCCGTGCGCTCGCCCTTGGTGTCGTAGTCGTAGATCAGTTCGTGGCCGTCTTCGCAAAGTTCGAGGCGATAGGGCGCGAGCGTCTCGGGGATGGTGTCGATCTTGCCCTGCAGATGCAGCGTCAGCCGCTTCCTGCCGAGCTTCTGCATCAGACGCGCCTTGTCCTCGACCAGGACAATCTCGCCGTTGTTGATGACGCCGATGCGGTCGGCCATCTCCTCGGCCTCTTCGATGTAGTGCGTGGTCAGGATGATGGTGACGCCTGAGGCCTGCAGTGTCCGCACCACTTCCCACATGCCCTTGCGCAACTCGACGTCGACACCGGCGGTCGGCTCGTCCAGGAACAGGATCTGCGGTTCGTGCGACAGCGCCTTCGCGATCATCACGCGTCGTTTCATGCCGCCGGACAGCGTGACGATCTTGGAATCCTTCTTGTCCCAGAGCGACAGGTCCTTCAGCACCTTTTCGATATGCGCCGGGTTTCTCGGCTTGCCGAACAGGCCGCGGCTGAAACTCGTCGTCGCCCACACCGTTTCGAACGCGTCGGTATGCAGTTCCTGCGGCACCAGCCCGATCAGCGAACGCGCGAGGCGGTAATCGTCGTTGATGTCACGGCCGTCGACGGTCACCCGGCCTTCGCTGAGATTGGCGATGCCGCAGATGATGCTGATCAGCGTGGTCTTGCCGGCGCCGTTCGGGCCGAGCAGCGCAAAGATCTCGCCGCGCTGGATGTCGAGATTGATGTTGTTCAGCGCCTTGAAGCCGGAGCCGTAGGTTTTTGATAGATTGGTGACGGAAATAATGGGGGGCATAGGGCCTTGATCGGAAGCCGGAAAGGGCGCCGCGGCCTGCTTGAACGGCTCGCGGGGACGGTGGGATGACGGATATAGGGACGCGTTTGGCGGTTCGCAATTCCAGCGCCCCCTATGGTCTGGAAAATTAAGAGAAAACCACTATGAATTGAGGCTGTTAGTTGCCCAAAGCGTTGCGGCAGAGACACGTCTCTAAGATAACATGCGTGCTCTCGTTATCTCTGTGTTGCAAGTGCGAGCACGGGGGCGCTAGCGTCTGACTGTTGTGTTTGTTTTGCGCCGAGGACCACCGATGAAGCCGACGGATCGCTACATTGGACTGCATGTGAAATGGTCGTCCCTTATTCTTCGGCAGTTGCAGGCAGCCGCCATCTGTCTGCTGTTGCTGCTTCCGTTCGCCGCAAGACCGGCCAGCGCGGCGCCTTCGAGCGCCGGAACAGCGCATGTCTATTTGTTGCGCGGCGTGCTCAACATCTTCTCGATGGGGCTCGATGACATCGCGGACAAGCTTCGGGCGCAGGGCATTCCGGTCACCGTGGCCAACTTTATGTCATGGTCGTCGCTCGCTGATGAAGCGGCGGCTGGCTACAAGAGCGGACGGCTGAAGACCATCATCCTGGTTGGGCATTCCTCGGGCGCGACCGCGCTGCCCGACATGGTGGCCAAGCTCGGCACGCTTGGTGTGCCGATCAAACTGGCGATCGGGCTCGACTCGGTGTTCCGCACCAGGCTGTCGGGTAATGCGGAACGCTACATCAACTTCTATATCGCGAGCGGTGCCGGCGAGCCCGTCACCAGGACCAAGGATTTCCGTGGCAAGCTGGACAATGTCGACGTGCAGTCAGTGCCCGGCGTCGGACATATCACGATCGAAAAGAACCTGATCATGCAGCAGAAGGTGATCGGCGCCATCGACCAGGTCGTATTCGGCCGCGCGGCCCCGCTGCCTCCGCCACAGACCAGCGCCGTGCGGCCTCGTCCGGACACCAGGGCGGCTGCCACAACTTTGCGCAATTAGCCGCTCTGCGCGTTTCGGGTAGCTTGCGCCTCAAATTCCGCCGATTCGTCGGCCAGTAACGCCTTTGGGCAGCGGAGAATGTGTTCTTCCTGCGAATCGGGGTTCAAGCGGAAAGCGCATGATCAGTCCGACCCGAATGGCGATTTTCATGGTCGGAACGGTGTCGCTGGTCTGTGCCTGGGTGATCGCACCGGCGCGGGCAGGTCAAGCCGTGGCCTCGCACGAGGACGCCGGAGGCAGCGCCGCGCCGCTCATCAGCCCGCCGCCGCGTGGCGACACCGAGAGCCCGCCCAACAATCAGCCCGAGAACCAGCCGCCCGCGCGGGCCTATCTGTTTCGGGGCGCGCTCGGCCCCATCTTCTCGCGCGGAATGGATCGTTTGACGGAACGCCTCGAACAGGCGGGCATCAGGGCCAACGTCTACGAATTCACGATCTGCCGACTGATCGCCGAGTTCGCGATCCGCGATTATCGCGAGTCTGCCGCGCCGATCGTTCTGATCGGCCATTCGATGGGCGGGCTGTGCGCCCTGAAATTTGCGGAAACGCTCGAGGCCGAGAACATTCCGGTCAGCCTGGTCGTCACCATCGATCCGGCGCATGCCAGCCCGAAGGTTCCGCTCAACGTCGAACGCTTCATCAACGTCTTCCTCTCGACCAGCATTCTGGGAGGCGGAGATATCGTCGCCATGCCGGGCTATCACGGGCACTACGCCAGTTTCGATCTCAAGGACCACGAAGAAGTCACGCATATCAACATCGACAAGATGGACGATATCCACAAGCAGCTGGTCAACATGGTCATCCAGCTTGCGCGCGTGCCCGCGAAAGCGGAAGGCGAGCCGATACCGCTGCGCTACGTGGTTCCGCCCGGGGCTAACGTCGAACTGTGGGATAGCGGGGCGCCGTTGTTATTGGCGCGGCCGGGCAAGACGCTCGACAAGCTCGCGGCGGATTACCACCTGCCGATCTGGTCGCTGGTCCAGGCCAACCAACTTTCCGCGAGCGCTCCGCTGACGCCCGGCCAACGCATCGTCATCCCGCGGCATCTTCTGCCGGTATCTACGACCTCGGTGCAGACCTCAGCCCGGCAGTAGTCTGCTTCGTGCGATGTGAACTTTATTGCCTTTGCTACTCTTTTCTTGTTGCTCTGGAGCGCGATGACTTCTCTTCGAATCGTCATCCCGCGCTATCTTTTTGTTTGCGCATGATCTCCGCGCAAACGCTTTGCGTTTGTCGCGAGGGAAAACCGCTGCGCACTTTTCCGGATCTTTAGCGTTGCGGCAGGAACGGAAAGATCATGGGGACGCGGCGGCTATAGGCGCCATATTCCTCGGCGCCGAGTTCCGCCGTCAGAAAACCTTCCTCCATCCGGGCCTTTTGCCACATCCCGAACGAGATCAGGACCGCGCCCAGCATCGCCGTGATCGTTCCGACGGCAACACCGGTCACCAGCATGCCGGTGATCAGGCCGGTATAGATCGGATGACGCACGAGGCCGTAGGGGCCGGTGTCGATGACGCGATGGCCTTCCTTGCGCGTGATCGAATTCGACCAGAACCGTCCGAGATGGATGCGCGCCCACCAGGTAAACGAGATTCCGGCAACCGTGATGGCGGCGGGGACATAGATGCCAAGATTACCGAACTGCCAGAGCGGACTCTCTCCGAACAGTCGGCCGGCTCCCGGCGTGAACAGAATGCCTCCGACGAGAATGGGAATGCGATAACGGCCCGACTCCAGCGTCATCACATGCTTTTTGGTCTGCCCGGACCAAAACGATGCCGCGAACCAGCTCGCGAGCCACGCCAGCCAAATCAAGGCCAGCAATTGGGTGGGCCAGGTCGTCGTCCATCCGCTGAACGCGAACGCAAGCCATTGGGTGGGATCGTGAGGCATATCTGAAATCACAATATCAAAATGGGATCGGCTGCGTATCGGCTATTCGGCCGGAACGCGCGTGGCACGTTGTTCCATATCGAACATTTCGACGTTCGCGTCGACGGCACGAAGGCAGGCGAGCGTCTCGCGCAGTGCGGGCTCGACCGGCCGGGGCGCGTAGCCCAGTTCGCTGCGGGCCTTCTCGATCGACAATTCCGTCGATCGCAGCGCGATTCGCACGCCTTCGGCGGTTCCACTCGGAGGCCGCCGCGTCACATGGTCGGCGACGAATTCGAGCATGGCTGCGGCGATCTCGGCGATCCGGCCGGGGACCGGCACGGAAAGATGCCGGCGACCGCTGATCGTTCCGATAATCCGGAGAATGCTTTGCAGCCGGATACTTTCGCCGCCAAAGACATAGCGCTGCCCGATCCGCCCGCGCTCCATCGCAAGGATAAGGCCGGATGCGGCATCGCGCACGTCGACGAGGTTCACGATGAAATCGAGGTACAAATGTAGCCGGCGATCGAGAAAATGCCGCAGCATCGTGGTCGGCGGCGTCAAATTGTGGTCGTGCGCGCCGATGGGCATGGTCGGAGTCCCGATAACCACGGGAAATCCGGCAGCCGCGGCCTGCATCGCCCGCTGCTCGGCGAGCGCCTTGGAACGTGTATAGGCTCCCGGCATGGCGTGGGCCGGCAGCAGGGTCTCTTCCGCGGCAGTCTCGCCGGATCGCTTGGGATGGAACAGGATCGATTCGGTGGAACAATGCAGGAAGCGGGCGACGCCGCGCTTCTGCGCGGCCGCAAGCATGATTTCGGTGCCGCGGCAATTGACGTCGTGAAAGTCGTTCTTATCCGGCATCCACATACCGGGCAGACCGGCGAGGTGATAGACTTCGGCGACGCCTGCGAGAGCCTCGTCCACGGCGGCGGGATCAAGCACCGACCCGCCGATATATTCAACATCCGGCGGCGGTTGCGCGGGGCTCCGAAGATCCAGAATTCGCACGCGGCGCCCCTTCGCGTGGAGCGCCGATACCAGGTGCTTCCCGATAAAACCGCTGCCGCCGGTGACGAGGACCGGCGTCATCGAGGCGAAACTGCCGATGGGGCCGGCCCAATGACGGCGGCCAGATCGTCCCGGAAGCCGAGCGTTATGAACAATTTTGCCATCACGAACATCGGCCCGAGCAAAAGGTGGCTGGGATTGTCCATCAGCGCTGGCTGTCGCCGCTCGAATATTTGGTGGCCGACGATCTGCGCGGTTACGCCGAGGACGATCAATGTGGCGAAGATTGACCACATGATGATCGGGCTGACGGAGTCCACGATCGCGGCGCCGGCCCACAGCAGCCCGACCGCGGCCCCAAGGATCGCGGCGCCAAGAGCGGTATCGAGCAACAGCCAATAGATCAGAACGGGCAGGGCCAGGATAACCGCCAAGCGTGTTTCGACGCCGAAGGCGCTGATATGCAGCAGACTCGGCGGCAGAATAGCCCCTAGGAACAGCAAGATGATGCCCACGACGTGCATCACGCTATTCCAGGGGTCACGATGATATTCGACGTAGTCCGTTAACTGACGCCGGAACTGAGCACTCATGATTTGTTTGCGTTGGCGAAGTCAAATGGCGCGTTGCATGGCTGTATAGACCATGGATCAGGGCACCTCTGGCTAGTGCATTTTCGCAACAGTTACCACCCGCATTTAGCGGTAGACTGCCGCCATGGAGGGCTTGGGTCGGACCATCGTTCCTCGCCGAGCCTCTCGCCGAAATGACCGATTATCTTTTCCTTGCCGACTTTTTCGCAGGCGGCGGCGCGCCTGCTGCTGGCGCTCCGGCCGGCGGCTCGCTCTGCTCGGATACCTTGGCAACGGTCAATATCTGGACCTGCTGGTTGGTGGCCGAGGTCGGATGAGCGGGGTCGAGCAGTTGTTCCTCGCCAAGGCCGATCGCCTGGATCCGCTTCGCCGAGATCTTGAACGTGTTGACCAGGATGTCGCGGATCGCGTCGGCCCTGCGCTGGCTCAGGATCACGTTGCTCTCGCGCTTTCCATTGGCCTCGATATGGCCGACGATCAGGAAGCTGTACGGCAACAGCGTCGCATGCACGAGCGCATCGGCGATCCGTCCAAGCGTCTCGTAGGATTGCGGCCGGACGATCGGCGTGTCGGGATCGAACTGGATGTCGACGTTGAAACCGGGCAGGCTCTGGAGTTCGGGCACGATCGGCGCGCGCTTGTCCGGCGGAGGCTCAGTTCTCGACCGGATTTTCGATCGCTCCTGGGTTTTCTGGCGGAGGCCCGCGAGATCCAGTTCCGGAGCGGTGTCGAACCGGCTGAGCTGGCCGACGATGTCGTCGCGTGTCGCCGCCGCCTGGCCGTGAGAGGGCGAGATGGCCGCGCCCAAGACGAGGACAGCCGCCAGCAACGCGACGTTGCGCAGGCGGATTTTCGCAGTCTGCCTCATCGGTACCCCGCGTCGCCCATGGCCTGGATGCACCGTGCGCTGACCCCTTGCGCGGTGGTCAGGCAGGGGATCGATTTGCTGGTCTCCTTGGTCGAGCCCGCGCAGGTCTTGACGATTTCCCGCGCGCACGCATTGGCGACGGCGGTGCGCGCCGCGACCCGCTTCTGGATCGCATCGAAGGTCTTGAGGTAGTTCTCCGCGCAGGGTGGTGACAGCGTGTCGCGGTTGCGCGACAGGCATTCCTTGAGACGGCTGGTGTCGAGATTGACCCCGCGGCAATTGGCATCGATTTCCGCGGCACAGCTCTTGGCGAGCAACGCCGCGGCTTCCGCGAAACTCATCGTCTCAGCCACGGCCAGCGACGGCGCAGCGAACAGAACAATCAAAAAAAAGGAAACAGCCCGAACCATGGCGGCATCTGATACGATGATGTCCCGCGTGGTCAAGGCCTACCAAGGGCAGAGTTGCAGTTACGGCGCTGGGTCGCGGGCAAGATCAGGGCGCCGCTGCGCTGCCCTTGAGGCTGAGCAGGAAGCCGAAGACGTCGAGGTTCCCCTGGCGGAAGTCGATTTCGGGAAACCTGACGAAGCCCAGGCCTTCATACATCGCCCAGGCCGCCTGCATCACCCTGGTCGTGTGCAGCACGAGGCGATGTTTGCCGATCTCGCGCGCGCGCTCGATGCAGAACAGCGTCAGCGCCTTGCCGACGCCCTTGCCCCGGGCGGCGTCTTCGACGGCGAGCAGGCGCACGCCGGCCGCGTCGGTGACGGTCGAAGCCGTGCCGCCGGAGCCATATTGGGTCATGTCATCGATGAAATCGATGCTGCCGAGCGGGTTGCCGCCGGCGTCGGTGGCGACAAAGACGGTCAGGGCCGGCTTCCTGGCGCGCGCCGCCACATCGGCCAGCATGGCGTAATAGTCCGGCTGTTCGGCGGACGAAGGCATTCCCGGCAACGCCGCGTAGGCAGCCACCAGCATCTTGCCAAGGGCTTCATATTCCGCCGGCCGGGCAGGCCGGATCGTCAAGGTTGAGGTCGATGAGGGCATGGTCTGATCGTTCTTCCGGAGGCGCTCGGTCGCAGTCGAGCGGTTTTCTATACCCGCTCGACAAAAGGATCGACCGCTCTTTTCTTGGTGGTTTTCTCCAGCACACTTTTAAGTAGTGGGTGTCATGCGGATGTTCGGGCCGAACATCCGTGCTTGGCGGCCGTGAACGTCAAATCCCGACTCCTGCTCTAGGCTGCTTCGACAAACTCCGCGGGCCATTCGTCAACGCGCTCAAGGTAGAAGTATTGATGTTTTCCGTCCGGCACGATGGCCTTGCCCGCCCCCAGCGATTTTCCGTTCACGACGCCCAGCAACGTGCGCTCGTCGATCCGCCGCAGGTGACCGAACATGGGCACACCGTCATAGGCGACTGTCGCGGAGACCTTGCCTCTGAACTCCATCATCAGAAGGCTGGCTTCTCCGTTCAACGACTGGTTCGAGAAAAGGCGGCCCTTGTCGTCAAGGCAGATCAGCGGCTTGACGTCGAATTCGGAGAGCAGCCATTTGCCGGACCACTTCATGTCGGCGAGCACCGGCAAGAGCCAGTGTCCGGTGTCGAATCCGCCTCCGCGCCATTTCGCGAGAATTTGATGGCTGGTGACCGGTTCGAGCGAATCGAACAGTTTTAGAAGGGGCGTCTCGTCGGCAATGAATGGCTGCTTCTTCAGTCGCTCGAATTCGTCAATGGCGTTCATGATCATTCCCTTATCATTCCCTTGCAATTGGTTCTTGCCGTCGGCCCTTCGCTCTTGAAAGGCGCCGACCCGATCGCAGATAGACGATGGGGCCTCGGCGCAAAAGTAGGCACCTTTTGGTGCCCGGAAAAATGCGAGCGCAGCAACGTAGAACGCATCAAAACGTAATGGATGAATCGCAATGGATATCGACAAACCGGCGGATATTTACAACGCTGACTGCCCCTCGCGCGACGTGCTGGATCTGGTCGCCAGCAAATGGGCGATGCTCGTGGTCTGCACGTTGCGTGACGGCCTGAAGCGGACCGGCACACTGCGCCGCGCCATTTCAGGAATTTCGCAAAAGATGCTGACGCAGACGCTGCGTGATCTCGAACGCAACGGCATCATCAGCCGCGTCGAGTACGCAGAGGTCCCGCCACATGTCGAGTACGAATTGACCGCGACGGGCCGCTCCCTCAGCCATCTCATGAAGGACATGGAGTTCTGGATCGTCGACCACTACGACGGCATCATGTCGGCGCGCGAGCGTTTTGGATGTCGGGAGCGTGGTCTGGTTGGCGGATGAAGCGGCTTGTCACGCCCGCTCGACAAAACTGTCGACCACTTTTTTCTCGCCGGCCTTGTCGAAGACGATCGTGAGCTTGTTGCCCTCGACCTTCACCACATGGCCGTAGCCGAATTTCTGGTGAAACACGCGGTCTTCCGGCGCGAAGTCCGATACCGTGCCGGTGGATTTGGCGACCAGTTCGCCCTCGATGGTCAGCGGCGCGCGCTTCTTGGGCGCGAAGCCGCCGCTGAATGGTTCGCGCGCGGAATAGGTCGACTGCTCCTCGTCAAAACCACCGCGCGCCTGTCCCTTGCTGCCGCGCGCGCGGTTGGCCTGGGCGCGCTGCCAGCCCGGCGTCGTATAGCTCGAGCCGAAGGATTCCACATTGTCGAAGCGCGAGGGCCCGTAGCCGCCCGAGCCGCCCCAGCCCGAGCCGCCCTTGGACTCCGTGATCTCGACGCTCGCCGCCGGCAATTCGTCGAGAAAGCGCGAGGGGATCGTGGTCGACCAGGTGCCGTGAATGCGCCGGTTGGTGGCGAAATAGAGCTTGGCGCGGCGGCGCGCCCGGGTCAGCCCGACATGAGCCAGCCGCCGTTCTTCCTCGAGCCCGGCGCGGCCCTGTTCGTCCAGCGTGCGCTGGCTCGGAAACAGGCCTTCCTCCCAGCCCGGCAGGAACACATTGTCGAATTCCAGGCCCTTGGCCGAATGCAGCGTCATCAGCGACACCGCGTCGTCCTCGCCGCCGCCGTCGCGGTCCATCACCAGCGAGATATGTTCGAGAAAGCCCTGCAGGTTCTCGAACTCCTCCATCGAGCGCACCAGCTCCTTGAGGTTTTCCAGCCGGCCCGCGGCGTCCGCCGAGCGGTCCTTCTGCCACATCTCGGTATAGCCGCTCTCATCCAGCACGACTTCGGCAAGTTCGGTGTGGGTGGTCACCTCACGCCGTACGCGCCAGCGGTCGAAGCTCAGCACCAGTTCGCGCAAGGAGCCGCGCGCCTTCGGCTTCAATTCGTCGGTGTCGACCACCGTGCGCGCCGCCTCGAACAGGGGAATGCGCCGCTTGCGGGCGTGGTCGTGCAAAAGCTGCACGGTGGCGTCGCCAAGCCCGCGCTTCGGCACATTGACGATGCGCTCGAAGGCGAGATCGTCGGCGGGCGAATTGATGACGCGCAGATAGGCCAGCGCGTCGCGGATTTCCGCGCGCTCATAGAACCTCGGACCGCCGATCACGCGATAGGGCAGGCCCAGCGTGACGAAGCGGTCTTCGATCTCGCGCATCTGGTAGGACGCCCGCACCAGGATCGCGATCTCGTTGAGCTTTTCGCCGGCGCGCTGCAACTCCTCGATCTCTTCGCCGATGCCGCGGGCTTCCTCTTCGGAATCCCAGGCGCCGGTGACGGTGACCTTCTCGCCCTCGACATCCTCGGTGCGCAGCGTCTTGCCGAGCCGGCCTTCATTATGCGCGATCAGATAGGACGCGGCGGAGAGGATGTGGCCGGTGGAGCGGTAGTTGCGTTCCAGCCGGATCACCTTGGCGCCGGGGAAATCGTGCTCGAAGCGCAGGATATTGTCGACCTCCGCGCCGCGCCAGCCATAGATCGACTGGTCGTCATCGCCAACGCAGCAGATGTTTTTCAGAGGAGCGGGCGGTTGTGGTGTGGCGTCATTCCGGGGCGCACCGCCAGGTGCGAACCCGGAATCTCGACGTGAGTCCTCTTCATCTCGAGATTCCGGGTTCAGGCCTTCGGCCTGCCCCGGAATGACGGTGGAGAGAGAGTTACCGGGCTTTGACGGCGCCTGCGACAATAGCCTTAGCCACAGATATTGCGCGACGTTGGTGTCCTGATATTCGTCCACCAGGATGAACTTGAAGCGCTGCTGGTATTGCCGCAGCACGTCGGGATGCTCGCGGAAGATACGGATGTCTTCGAGCAGGAGATCGCCGAAATCGGCGGCGTTGAGGATCTTCAGCCGCTCCTGGTAGCTCGCATAAAGCTTGCCGCCCTTGCCGTTGCCGAACACGGCGGCCTCGCCGGCCGGCACCTGCGACGGCGCAAGGCCGCGGTTCTTCCAGCCGTCGATCAGGCCGGCCAGCATGCGCGCGGGCCAGCGCTTGTCGTCGATGTTCTCGGCCTGCAGGAGCTGCTTCAACAGCCGGATCTGATCGTCGACGTCGAGCACGGTGAAATTGGATTTCAACTGCGCCATCTCGGCATGGCTGCGCAGGATGCGCCCGCCGATCGAGTGGAAGGTGCCGAGCCATGGCATGCCTTCGACGGCCTGGCCCAGCATGTGGCCGAGCCGCAGCTTCATCTCGCGCGCCGCCTTGTTGGTGAAGGTGACCGAGAGGATTTCATTCGGCCGGGCGCGGCCCTGGCTCAGGATATGGGCGATGCGCGTGGTCAACACCCGCGTCTTGCCGGTGCCGGCGCCGGCCAGCACCAGCACCGGGCCATCGAGGGTTTCGACCGCCTCGCGCTGCTCGGGATTGAGGCCGTCGAGATAGCGTGGACCCGCGGTGGCGCGCGCGCGGGCGGCGATGCCGCCGGCTGCGGGCTGGTGATCGGGTACTCCGTGATGGCTCACGCGGTTCGGCTCGGTCATGCGAATCATTTTTGAGCGCCCACGATGGCATCGCGGAGCGGCGAAGTTGAGCCCTTACTTATCAGGATCAGGAACCATATAGGGCGCCCGGAGCCGGTTTTACAGACTTAATCGGGCGGACGAGGGCGCGCGGATGCCGGGTAAAAGCCCGATTTGGTTCCGCCGTCCGTGCAAAATTTTCGTAGGTGCGCCGCTTGGAACCAATGTTCCGGGGCGGGAATTATTTCCGCAGTCGGGCGCGCGGTCGTCCGGGTCGAATCGAAAACGCAAACCAGAGGTTCATGTCATGTTAGGCTGGGTCGTCACCTTCCTGATCGTCGCTCTCATCGCCGGTATTCTCGGATTCGGCGGCGTCGCGGGCGCCTCCATCGAAATCGCCAAGATCATCTTCTTCATCGCGGTCGTGCTGTTCGTGGTGTCGGCGGTGGTCGGCGTCGCACGCGGACGCCGAATCTGACCCCGCTACGGGGACAAGGTCGCATGGACGTATGCCGTCTGGCCGATATGGCCGGCAACCATGCCGGCCAATTCGCGGGCATGGGTCGCGATCATGAAATGCGCGGCGCCGGGGACGGCCGCACTGGTCGCCCCCCGGATTGATCGGCCCAACAGCTCATTGGCGCGTTTCACGCAAGGGTGGCTGTTCGCTCCCCACGCCACGAGGGTCGGCGTCGCGACCTTCGAGAGCAGCGCAGGCGTCAGGGCGAAACCGTATGCTGACGCCCAGTCCCGTACATTGACCGCCGTGGTGTCGACGGCGTAGTCGCGAACCCGCTGCGGCCAGCCTTCGAACGTGCCCGCGCCGCCATAGAAATCGATCATCTGCGCGATGGCATTGGCCTGACCGGACTGAAACGCGCCGAAATAGGCGCCCGTCATGTTGCGAAACGCGCTGTAATGCTGCTCCTCTCCGGTGTGCCGCAAGATTTCCGGCGCGGGCGCTTCCAGGATGGTGAGGCTATGCAGCAGCTCCGGATGACGCAGCGCGACCGCCAGGCTCGAAAGCCCGCCAAAGGAGTGGCCGACCAGATGCACCCGCGTGCCCGCGCGCTTGATGACGGTCTCGATCATCTCGGCTTCCAGCGAAATGTCGGTGTTGTCGGCGGTCCGGCGCTCGGCGGTGCGGCCATAGCCGAGCAGGCTCGTGGTCACGCAGCGAAACGCGCCATTCCAATGCGACGTCATCGGACGCCATGCGGCGCCGGTGCTGCACGACCCCGGCACCAACACGATGGTCGGACCTTGGCCGGTTTCGTCATAGTCGATATCGCCGCGGAGATCGTGAATCACGGTGGCAATGCTCCAGAAAAAATGAAACGAAAGAGGCTGCGCGGATGCGCGCCTCACGCTGACATAAAATCGGAGCCGGCGTGGCCGGCTCCGATTCATCTGTGCGTGAACCTTTTTCAGCGCTTGATCACGACCACTTCAAGATACTCGCTGGGCACCACCATCGTCGCATCTCCGGAGCGATTCATGGTTGCGATCAGCGCCAGCAAATCGCGCTTCAAATTGTTCTGGTTGGTGCCATCGAGCGCGGCGAACGCCTTGAGCACGGGGCCGTAATAGGTCTTGAAGATGTCGACGAAGTGCTCAGCCGAGCGATAGCGGAACGCGAAGTCGCGCCGCGTGATCTGGATATCGCCGGCTTGGCTGGCGAACATCTCGTCGAGCCGTGCTTTCGTGCCCCACAGCGCGGGCGATTTCGCACCGGTCGGCGGCAGATATTTGCCGAGCGTCTTGAAGACCTGGCCGATGAAGCCCTCCGGAGTCCAGTTGGCGAGCCCGATCTTGCCGCCGCTCTTGCACACCCGAAGCAGTTCGGAAGCCGCACGGTCCTGGTTCGGCGTGAACATCACCCCGAAGGTCGAGACCACCGCATCGAACGCGGCGTCGCCGAACGGCAATGCTTCGGCGTCGGCTTCCTTGAATTCGACCGAAAGGCCGTCGGCCGAGGCGCGCGCCCGGCCGCGCTCCAGCAGCGACGGCACATAGTCCGTTGAGACGACCTGGCACCAGCGACGCGCCGCGGCGAGGGTGGCGTTGCCGTTGCCGGCTGCGACATCCAGCACGCTCTGTCCGGCGCGAATGTCGAGTGCTTCACACAATTGCTCGCCGACGATCTGTAGAGTGGTGCCGACGATGGCGTAGTCCCCCGACGACCAGGCGCCGTGCTGGCGGGTTTTCAGGGCATCGAGGTCGGGCTGGTTGGTCGGCATGGCGAGTGAGGCGGTCATAAACGTTCCTTTCGCGAAGGCGATGTTGTCAGTTGTTGCGCTGGGGCCGCGAAACGGACCCGTGCAGGCGTGCGACCTGCTGACGCATCCAATTGTCGAGCAGCTTCAAGAGCGCTTTCTCGAGCCGCATCGCGCAGCGACCAAGGCCGCGCAGAATTGCAGCATTTGTTGCCATCGGATGCTCCTCGGCTTTTTGGCGCAAGCGAAGGTGAGTAGGCCGTGTGTGGACAAGCGGCTATCCAGATCGCGACACGGCTATCCCGATCGTGAACTTTTTCATCGCGGCGACGACAACACTTAATAGTTGCGGAGTTCACCAAATTGATTTCGGACGGAGAAAGACCTTTGACGGCGCCGCTGCCGCGCAGCGTTCGCCGTGTGCTGGAAGCGATGCATGCCAATGTCGGCCATCGCCGCAGCGTTTCGGAGCTGGCTTCGGTGGCCGGCGTTTCGTCGCGCACGCTGCAACGGCAGTTCACGAGCTTTCTGGGCAAATCGCCGCAGGCGATGCAGCACGAGATCGGCCTCGAACAGGCGCGGCATGCGCTGTTGCAGGGCGCGCTGGGCGAGAAGGTCCGGAGCGTAGCCTTGCGGTGTGGCTTTCCGCATTTCGGTCGCTTCTCCGCCGACTATCGCCGCCGCTATGGCGAAGCGCCGTCCAGCACCTTGAAACGGCAGGCCCGGTTCTCAGCCGAACTCGCAGGCCGGCCCGTGATGTCGGCGCCGTCGCGCGATCGGCCGACGGTCGCGCTCGGGCCGATCGAGACCAATGCCGAGCATGGCGAGATCGCCGCAAGTCTCTCCGACGATCTTTCGACCGCGCTGAGCAGGGCCGGCTTTTCCGTGACCAGCCAGGCCGGATTCGCCCGCTACCGGATGCTGGCCGCGATCCGCGGGATCGGCGCGCATAAGCGGCTGGTGATTCATCTGATCGACCAGGAAAGCGGCCGGCAGCTATGGGCGCATCGCACCGACGGCGCGGCGATCGACGGATCGGAATCCCACGAGCAGCTCGCGACCAGGATCGTGGCCGGCCTGCAGCCCTGTCTGCGATCGGCCGAGATCGAGCGCGCGCGCGAGAGACCCGACGCCGAACTCGGCCCGCATGATCTGGCGCTGCGGGCGATGCCGGGCGTGCTGTCGCTGGACGCCGAAGGCAATGCGCAGGCGCTGGACTTGCTGGAGCAGGCGCTGCATCGCAATCCCGATTCCGCGCTCGCGGCCGCCTTGGGCGCCTGGGCCTATGTCCAGCGCGTGATCTATCACTTCACTACCGATCTGCCGCGGGAGCGGGCGCGCGCGATCGAGCTGGCGCACAAGGCCCGCTCGCTGTCGGGCGATGCCACCGCGCTGGCCGTCCTGGGAAATGCGCTGACCTTGCTCGATGAGCTCGACAGCGCCGCGCTGGTCGTCGGCAAGGCGCTTGCGATCGACGGCGGCTGCGCCTGGGCCTGGAGCCGGAGCGGATGGCTGGACGTCTATCGCGGCGATCCGGAATCCGCGATCGAGCGCTTCAAGATCGCGCTCGACCTCGCGCCGCAGGATTCACTCGCCTTCAACAGCATGGTCGGGGTCGGCTGCGCGCATTTCAAGGCGGGCAATTATGTCGAGGCCGCTCGCTGGCAGGAACGCGCGCTGGTCGAGCACCCATCGGCGATCTGGGTGCACCGGACGCTGTGTCCGGCCTATGTGCTGACGGGCGCGAAACCCGAGGCACGGCGCAGCCTCGACGCCTTGCGCTCGGGTTATCCGGACCTCACCGTGTCCGAAGTGCAGGTTGGCATGCCGCCCTTGCCCGAGAGCTACCGCAACCTGGTGTTCGAAGCGCTGTCGGAAGCCGGCTTGCCGGCCTGATCCAAGCTCGCCTCAGGCATGCGGGCCGGGCGCTTTCGATGTCGCGCGCGGCAATCGTCCGAGGAAGTTTCGCATCAGCTTGGCGATGTCGTCCGCCGATTCATCGAGCGCGAAATGCCCGGCATCGAGGATGTGGACGTCCGCCTTCGGCACGTCCTGCTTGATCGCTGCGACCTCGGCGATGTCGAACACGGGATCATAGCGGCCCCAGACCACCAAAGTGGGCGGGCGGTGTGCGCGCAGCCAGTTCTGCCACTCAGGGAAGGCCGCGATATTGTTGCGATAGTCGTAGAACAGGTCCGACTGGATATCAGCCTCGCCGGGCCGGGCCAGGAACGCGACTTCGTCGTTCCAGAGGTCGGGGTTGTAGCGCTCCGGATGCGGCGAACCGTTGACGTGCCGGAGCCGGGCCGTGTCGATCGAGACCAGTCCCGCGCGGTACCTCGCCTCGTTGGCGGCGCGATCCGCCCAGAAGCCCTTGCGCACCGCCTGCAACCGGCCCAATCCCTCTTCATGCGCGATGGCATTCTGGATGACCAGCGCGGTGACCCGCTCTGGATGTGCGATGGCCACCCGGTAGCCGATGGGGCCGCCGTAATTCTGCAAGTAGAGCGCGTAGCGATCCAGGTGGACGGCTTCGGTGAAGGCGCCGACGATCTCGGCGAGCGAATCGAAGGTGTAGGTGAACTTGTCCGGCGACGGCGCTTCGGAGTTGCCGAATCCGGGATAATCGGGCGCGATCAGATGGTAGCGGTCGGCAAGCAGCGGCATCAGCGAATCGAACATCCGGGACGATGACGGAAACCCGTGCAGCAGCAGGATGGCCGGCGCGTTGCTGGGGCCGGCTTCCCGGTAGAAGATGTTCACGCCCTCGACGGTCACTGTCTTGTAGGTGACGGTCACGGCCTTGGGGGCCGTCGCCCGAGCGGCGGGAAACGTGACGGAAACGGTCTCGGCCGCCCGCAACGGCGCAGCCGCAAGACAGCTCAACATGATCGAGGCGGCGAGCAGGCGGCGTTGAAGCGCCGGTTTGCGAGACGAAATGGCCGTCATACTGATCACGAAAAGCTCCGAATCTGTTGGAATGCCGCCCGAAGGGCTGCGTCAAACCCAGCCGAGGTGCCGGATGGGGCCGCTCGCGTGAAACGGCGGCGGGACCATAACGTCGCAGCCGGTGCCGGGCATCCTACGGATGGGGGATATCACCTGCTTATGTTGACCAAACCTGTGAAGACAGGGCCTCACATCACGATGCCTGGCGCTTGACCGGCATCTCGACCCTGCGCCCCACCCCCTCGGGCCGCGGGATCGCGGCATGGGCATGCGCCACCGCTTCGATGCGGGCGCGGATGTCGGGCGGAAACGGCGCGGTCTTGCGCGCGGTCATGTCGATATGGATGGTCATGTTTTCCGACGTCGCGGAGAGCCAGCCTTCGCCCGCATGGCGCAACTCCTCGAAGGTGTGCAGCCGCTTTTCGTCGGCGCCGACCAGCAGGATCGAGATCTGCACGGGATCGCCGAGATGAATCTCGCGCAAATACCGCACATGGCATTCGGCGGTAAACGTCGAGCCGTGGCGTTCCTTCATATAGGCCGGTCCGATCCCGAGCTTGAGCCATAATTCGTCGATGGCGCGGTCGAACATCACGTTGTAGTAGGCCATGTTGAGATGGCCGTTATAATCAATCCATTGCGGCTCGATCTGCATGACCGAGGACAGGAACGGCGTGGGCTTTTGCGGCGTGTCCTCGTGAGCGGTACTTGTCATGATCCAATTTCCGTCGGTTCGTCCCATAACGTATTGACCCGTTATATATCCTTTGCCACGCTCGCAGAGCGTGATCCGGAAAAGTGGATCCGGTTTTCCTCGCGACAAACGCAACGCGTTTGCGCGGAGATCATGCTCAAACAATAGACTGGAGCGCGAGCCATCGTGCTCCAGAGTCGGGAGGAGACCGGGGTGGCGACGACACTAAATAATGACTTGAAGCGGCCGGAGCCCGCGGCGCTGGCGGGCACGCTGGAAGCCCTCGCCGCGCGGTTCGGCAACCGCCTGATCACCTCGCAGGCAGTGCGCGACCAGCATGCCCATACCACCACCTGGCTGCCGCCGCAGCCGCCGGATGCCGTGGTGATGGCGCAGGAAACCGCCGACATCCAGGACACGGTGCGGATCTGCGCCAAGCACGGCGTGCCCGTGATCGCGTTCGGAACCGGCACCTCGCTGGAAGGCCAGGTCAACGCGGCGGCTGGCGGGGTCTGCATCGATCTGCACGACATGAACAGGGTGCTGGAGGTGCATGCCGAGGACCTCGACTGCGTGATCGAGCCTGGCGTCACGCGCAAGGCGCTGAACGAGCATCTGCGCGACCAAGGCCTGTTCTTCCCGATCGACCCGGGCGCCGACGCCTCGCTCGGCGGCATGGCCTCGACGCGGGCGTCTGGCACCAACGCGGTGCGCTACGGCACCATGCGCGACAACGTGCTGGCGCTGAAAGTGGTGCGCGGCGACGGCGAGATCATCAAGACCGGCACGCGGGCGAAAAAATCCTCCGCCGGCTATGATTTGACGCATCTGTTCATCGGCGCGGAGGGCACGCTCGGCATCATCTGCGAACTCACCATGAAGCTGCGCGGCATTCCGGAGACCATCGCGGCGGCGGCGTGCTCGTTCGAGACCGTGCGCGGCGCCTGCCAGGCGACGATTTTGGCGATCCAGACCGGCATTCCCGTCGCCCGCATCGAACTGCTCAACGACGCGCAGGTGAAGGCCTCCAATGCCTATTCCAAGCTGACATTGCCGGAGACGCCGCTCTTGCTGCTGGAATTTCACGGCAGCGAGGCCGAGGTCGCCGAGCAGTCCAAAAACTTCGCCGAGATCGCCCGGGAATGCGGCGGCGGCGATTTCACCTGGACCACCCGGCCCGAGGACCGCACCAGGCTGTGGCAGGCGCGGCATGACGCCTATTGGGCGGTGAAGGCGCTGCGTCCCGGCGCGGGCGTGGTCGCGACCGACGTCTGCGTGCCGATCTCGCGCCTTGCGGATTGCGTCGGCGAAACCGAGATCGACCTGAAGCGGCTCAATTTGCTGTCGCCGATCGTCGGCCATGTCGGCGACGGCAATTTCCACTGCTCGCTGTCCTGCGACACCGATGATCGCGCCGAAATGGCGCGCGCCGAAGATTTCATGCATCGGCTGGTCGAACGCGCGCAGGCGATGGGCGGCACCTGCACCGGCGAGCACGGCATCGGCCAGGGCAAGCAGAAATATCTCGAGGCCGAGCTCGGGCCCGAAGCCTTGGACGCGATGCGCGCGCTGAAGCGGGCGCTCGACCCCCAGAACATTTTCAATCCGGGAAAGATCGTGCCGGCGGCGTAGCCCTCGCCGGAACTTTTGGTTCCACCGGGCGTTCGGTTGATGATAGGCTTTTTTGAAGTGCGCTGGCGCGGGGAGGGTGCCGTGTGGAAATTCCCCATCGGGATTGCCGCTTTGGGTACGTCCTTGTTGCTGCTGGCGACCGTGCCGTCGAGCACGGTTGAGGCGAGGGGCCTGCGTATTGGCGGCGGCCCGATCGGTGTCGTGAGATCCGTTGCCTCGCTCGCGCTCCGGGGCCTGCATGGCCGGCGCGGTGGGCGTGTCAGATTGGCCAACGCCGAGGCGACCGCCTCGTTGCCGCGCACGGATGTCACCCGCGGCGCCGACTGGGTCACACGACCGGTCGCACGGGTGCAGGTCGCGGCGGGTGCCGCATTGGCAGGTTGGCACGGCCAACGCGGCGCGAGCGGATGGTGGCAGCACGGCGATGGCGGATATGGATGGGTCGGTCCGCTGTTCTGGCCATTCGCCTATTACGACGTCTACGACTATGCGCTCTGGGGCGACGGCATGGGCTTCTGGGGCTATGGCTATCGCGATATCTACGCCGCGATCTTCACGCCTTACGGTGAGGACGAGCTCGCCCGTTACGTCTCGCCTTCGCGCGGCCGGAGGTTTGGCAGGCTCCCCGCGCTCGCGCGGATCTGTGGCGATGAGGCAAGCGAGCTTGCCGGTCTCCCGATCGAACGTGTCAGGCAGGCAATCCAGCCGGGCGACGACCAGCGCGCGGCGCTGGACGCTCTCGCCAGCGCATCGGTCGAGGCCGCGCAGACCATCCACTCGGCCTGCCCAACCGAGGTCGCGTCAACGCCGTCGGGCAGGTTAGCTGCGATGCAGCGGCGCCTTGAGGCGATGAAATCCGCCATCGCACGCGTGCGGACGCCATTCGAGGAATTCTACGAGCGGCTGGACGACGACCAGAAGGCGAAGCTTGCCGCGTTCAACGACCAGCGCGCGCCATTCGCGCCCAAGGTTCCCGCTGCCCAAAGCTGCACGCCGCCCGAGACGCTGCAATGGCCCACCCGCGAGATCGAGGCGCGGCTGCACTTGAGTGACACGCAGCGCGGAGCGTTGGATATGCTTCGGCGCATGAGCGTGTTCGCCAAAAACACGCTGAATTTCGATTGCCAGCCGGACGAGAACCTCACCCCACCCGACCGGCTTGCGACGGTCGACACAAGGCTCGACGCCATGCTGGACGCGATCAAGCAGGTCGCACCGGCGCTGGATGATTTCCTTGCAACGTTGAGCGACGAACAGAAGGCTCAATTCGAGACGATCGGGACAAAGCGCACGAGCTGACAGATCGGATGGGCGAGGGGCGGGGATCGCACTTGCATTCGCGCCCGCCGCCATGCGCCGCAAGGGCTGGTTTGCGGGCATGGCCGGCGCCGAACCGGCGCTTACTTACGAGCGCTTACTTGCCGGTCGATTGCGCCTGCTTGTCCTTTAGCGCGGCCTTGCAGCCGTCCGACAATTGATCGAATTTCTCGACCATGCATTGCCTGATCCGTCCGCCGCCCGGCGTGATGCCGGCGCAGACCACACCGACATCGGCGCCGCAGGCCCGGCGGAGGTCCGGCCGCGACGGACCGGCTTGCGCGTTGGCGCGGGAGACCGCGCTTGCCGCGATCGTCGCCGCGAGCACGGCGGCGACGGCGAGCCTGAGTTCGCGTAAGCCCGCGGCCCTCACCATGTGCACACCCGCCGCCCGCCATACGGCGTCACCGCCCACCAGCAGCGGCCGGGATAGGCATAGCCGGCATACGGCCCGTAATAGCCATAGCCGTTGGGACGGCAGCCACCATAAGGCCCGCGGTGCCAGCCAAGTCCGCAACCGCCGCTCACGCGCAGCACGTCGCTTGGCGCGGGTGCCGGCTGCGAGGGAAGCGGAAAGGCTTGTGCTGCCGAACCGGCGGCGAGCGTCACGGCCAACGCGGCCGTAGCGAGAAAGGGTTTCATCAGGTCCTCCTTATTGCAAAATGCTGGCGCCGAAGTGCTGTCGGCCCCGGCGCAGGAGGTTCGCCGCGATGGTTTGCCGCCATGTTGCAGTGAGGCGGAGGTTTCGTAACGTTTTGTAACTGCGCGTTTGGGTGTCGGGCTTCATGGCGCCAGTGCGCGAACCGCCTCCTCGACGCTGTGGAAGACGCGATCCCTCGGCAGAACGTCGAACAATCCGAAGCGCTCGAAGGCGTCCTGCGCGCGCAATGATTCGAGCCGGGCGACGGCGACGGTGACGCCTTGCGTCCGGCTTTCCCTGAACAGATCGCGGAGTTCTTGTGCGGCGGTGAAGTCGATCTCCAGCATGCCGCTCGCTTCCAGCACCAGAAGCCGCGGCGCCGGCTCGACCTGCAGCACGTGCTGGACGTCGGCGCGGAAGCTCGATGCATTGAGAAATGACAGCGGCGCCTGCAGCCCGGCCACGACCACATGGGAGACGTGCTCGCCCTTGATATGCGGATTGGCCGGCCACCAGATCGTCGTGCCGGGCACGCGCTCGAACAGTTCGAGCCGGGCCCGCGTCGTGCTCCAGATGCCGTGCAACAGCGAGAGTGCGATGCCGATCGCCACCCCCTGTTCGATCGGCAACACGATGATCGCCGCGGCGGTGGCCGCAACCAGCAGGAATTCGGAGAATGATTGGCGATAGATCGTGGCGATCTGCCCGAAGCGGATGATGCGCAGCGCCACGAACAGCAGCACGCCGCCGAGCGCTGCGTCCGGAACATGCTTGAGCAGCGCTGCGCCGAAGGCGAGCAGCGCCAGCACGATCGATGCCGCGATCAGTCCCGATAATTGCGATTGTCCGCCGGTCTCGGCGACGATGCCGGTTCGTGGCGGACTGGCGTTGACGGGAAAAGCCGAAAACAGCCCGGCAAGAATGCTGCCGGCCCCGGCGCCAAGGAAGTCGCGGTCGACATCGGCGGGCTGGTCGGGATCGGACGGAAACGAACGCGTGGTGGCCGCCGTCTGCACCATCACGACGACGGCGATCAACAGGCTCAACGGCACGAGCCGCGCCCATTGCTCGAGCGCGATAACCGGCAGCGACGGCGCCGGCAGCACGCCCGACACCGTGCCGACCACGTTCACACCCTTGCTCTCCAGGTTGGCCAGGATCACCATGGCGGTGGCGCCAACCAGGCCGATCAGCGCGCCCGGAATCCGCGCGCTGAGGGTTTCCGAGATCGCGACCACGGCCAGCACGCCCAAGCCGATGCCGAGCGTGTAGACGTTGGCGTCCCCGATCTGCCGCGCGAGCTCGGCGATCCGATCGAGCATCGGTCCCTGGGGCGAGCGCAGTCCGAGCACCCCCGGCATTTGCGAGACCAGAATATGCACGGCGATGCCGGCGAGAAAACCGACCGTCACCGGCGTCGATAGCAGATTGGCGATCCCGCCGACGCGAAAGACGCCGCCCGCCACCAGCACGATGCCGACCATGAGCGCCAGCGCCGCCGCGAGCGCCTGATGGTCGGCTGAGCCGGCGGTCGCCAGCAGCGCCAGCCCGCCGGCGAAGATCGGCGTGATCGTCGAGTCGGAGCCGCAGGACAGGAAGCGGTTGGCGCCCAGCAGCGCGAAACCGAACGATCCCGCGATGAACGCGTAGAAGCCGATCTGTGGCGAGAAGCCGCCGAGGCGCGCGGTCGCCATCTGTTCGGGAATGGCGATCGCTGCCAGAGTGAGGCCCGCGATCAGATCCTGCGGCAAATAGCCTGCCCGGTAGGAGGCGAGCGAGCGGAACAGCGGCCAGGACGCTCTGCCGGAGGCGTTCTGCGTGGAGACATTTTGCGGCATCGATCCTGATCTCCTGCGGTCAATAGGCCGGAATGGCAGGCGATTCGGCGTCGGCCGGCAAGCCCATGCGATGACAAGTTCATGCAATGATATGTATTGATCCGGCGGCGCGGCGGCTATTCGATCACCTCGTCGGCGCGCTGTTGCACCGACATGGGGATGTCGAGGCCCAATGCCCGGGCGGCCTTAAGGTTGATGATCAGCTCGTATTTGGCCGGCATTTGGACCGGCAGATCGGACGGTCTCTCGCCTTTGAGGATGCGGTCGACATAGGACGCAGCGCGGTGAAACAGATCGCCGAGATCGGTGCCGTAGGACATCAGTCCGCCGCCGGCCGGAAACAACCGATAAGTATAGACCGCCGGCAGGCGAAATTGCGCGGCGAGCGAGATGATCTCCTGGCGATGGGCCAGCACGAAGATGTCCGGCATCACGATCAACCCGGTATCCGCCCCTTGCGATAGCTGGGCCATGACAACTTCGATCTCGGCCGGGTTATGAATCGGGGCGGCGATCATGCCGACCTTGAGCAGGGGCGCGGCGGCTTCGACCGGTTTGAGGAAATAGGATCCGCCGTTGGGCGATGTCTGCGGATTGAACATCAGCGCGACGCGGCTGGTCTGCGGCGCGACCTCCTTCAGTAACTCCACCATCTTGGTCCCCATCGAGGCTTCCAGGTTGGTGAAACCGGTGATGTTGCCCCCCGGGCGGGCCAGGCTGTCGACGAAATGACTCCCGATGGGGTCGGACACCTGCGTGAACACGATCGGAATGCTGCTGGTCTGTGTCTTGAGCGCCGCGACCACGGGCGTCGTATGGCCGACGATCAGATCCGGCCTCTGCTCGACCAGCAGGCGCGCGAAGATCTGAATCTTCTCTGGATCGCCTGCGCCCCAGCGATAGTCGATCTGGAGGTTGCGGCCGTCCTGCCAGCCCAGGTCCTTCAAGGACTGGGTGAGGGCTGCAACCAGCGCTCGCTGCGCCGGATCGTTTTCCGCGGTTCCCATCAGGACACAGATCCGCCGCACCGCATCGGACTGCGCGCATGCGGCAACCGGCCAGGAAAGCGGGCACACAGAAGCGCCGCCAACAAGCGTCATGAACTCGCGCCGCCGCATCGGTCCCCCCGTCGACGTTCACCGGATGCCTGCTTACAACAATTCCGGATCGATGTTGACGGGAGTAGCGACCAAAAAAAGCCGCCGGCGCGTGGCGTCGGCGAAAAACATCGATTGATCGTTAAGATGTTACCGCGGGGCGATCTCCGCACGGACGCGGAGTCCGAGTGATCTCGCGGCGGTTGACGGCAGATCGCCGACCAAAAGAAATCTTGCTGTCCCGGTTTCCTCTGTTAATTTGCAACAAACTGATCCCAAGCAGGCCCTCGGAAGGAGCATTTGCAGGGAAAGGGAGGGAACCGATCGGCGGCGTCGGCGCGGTTTAACACACGCTTCCCCCAACAAACGGTTCTCACAATCTTGATCTCTTGGCGCGTTGATCTTTCGACGCGGCTGTCGTGCGGGCGTAGCTGCGTGCTGGCGTTCGGCAACGCCCGGACCGAGGCGCTCAACCCGACACGAAAAGCTCAACTCAACAGGAAAATAGACGGCCCGCCAAATCAGCAAGGCTCCGCGAGGAATTCTTCGATCGAGTGGGGAGGAAGCCGGAAAATGGGCGTCGCATCGGTTCGAACAGCGCACCAGTCAAGCCAGTCCAGCAAGGCCGCCGCCAGCGGATGGATCGGCTCGGCGCTGGAATATTATGACTTCTTCATCTATGCGACGGCGGCCTCGCTGGTCTTCCCGCAGATCTTCTTTCCATCGGAAAATCCGACGGCGGCGATCGTCGCTTCACTGGCGACCTATGGGGTCGGCTATGTCGCACGGCCGATCGGCGCTTTCGTGCTGGGGCACTGGGGCGACACCCATGGCCGCAAGACCGTGCTGATCCTCTGCATGTTCCTGATGGGCATTTCGACGATGGGCGTCGGGCTGTTGCCGACCTATCAGCAGGTGGGCGTTCTTGCGCCGGTCCTGCTGGTCATCCTGCGGCTGATCCAGGGCTTTGCGGTGGCCGGAGAAATCTCGGGCGCCAGCTCCATGGTGCTCGAACACGCGCCGTTCGGCAGGCGCGGCTTCTATGCGAGCTTTGCGCTGCAGGGCGTCCAGGCCGGACAGATCCTGGCCGCGGCCGTGTTCCTGCCGATCGCGGCCTACATGCCGAGCGAGGCCTTCACCAGTTGGGGCTGGCGCGTTCCTTTCCTGTTGAGCTTCTTCGTCATCGTCGCCGGCTACATCATCCGGCGCGAGGTCGAGGAAACGCCGGCCTTCGCCAAGGAGGATGAGGAGGGCAAGATACCGACCGCGCCGATCATCCAGGCCTTCAAGACCAGTTGGCGCGACATGCTGCGGGTGGTCTGCATGGCGCTGATGAATGTCATTCCCGTCGTCGCGACGATTTTCGGCGCCGCCTATGCAGTGCAGCCGGCCTATGGAATCGGATTCCAGAAGGATGTCTATCTCTGGATTCCGGTGCTCGGCAACATCGCCGCGGTGCTGGTCATCCCGCTGGTCGGCACGCTCTCCGACAAGATCGGGCGGCGGCCGCCGATCATCGTCGGCGCGCTCTGTTCAGGGCTGCTCGCCTTCTTCTATCTCTACGCCATCAGCATCAAGGACGTCCCTTTGGCGGTCGTCGTCTCGATCCTGATGTGGGGCATCGTCTATCAGGGCTATAACGCCGTGTTCCCGAGTTTTTATCCGGAGCTGTTCCAGACCAGGTCTCGGGTATCGGCGATGGCGATCTCGCAGAACACGGGTACGACGATCACGGCGCTGCTGCCGGCGCTGTTCGCCACCGTCGCGCCGCCCGGATCGACCAACATTCCGCTCACGGTCGGGGCCATCACCTTTTCCATTACCGCGATTGCGGCGGTCGCCGCCGGCAGCGCCCGGGAAACCTACCGGCTTCCGGTGCGCGACCTCGGCAATCCCGGCGCGGTTCCGATGGCGAAGCCGGATTACGAGCGGCTGAGGGCGGCCTCCGTCGACGGCGCGGCGCCGGCATAGACGGTGTCGCATCGATGATCGACGGCACCACAAAACTCATCGCGCATATCGGCTACCCGACTGAATCGTTCAAGTCGCCGATGATCTATAATCCCTATTTCGAGAAGCACGGCATCAACGCGGTGGTGGTGCCGATGGGGTGCAAGGCGGACGACTATGATGCTTTTCTGAAGCTCGTCTTCAGGCTCAGCAACATGCACGGTGCTCTCATCACCATGCCGCACAAGGTCACGACGCTTGGGCTGGTCGATGAAGCCTCGGTGTCGGCCCGGATTGCCGGTGCCTGCAACGCGGTGCGGATCGACCAGCGCGGCAGGCTGATCGGCGACATGTTCGACGGGGAAGGTTTCGTGCGCGGGCTGTTGAAGAAGGGCCGCAAACTGGCTGGCGCAACGGCGCTGGTCTGCGGTTGCGGCGGCGTCGGATCGGCGATCGCGGCGTCGCTCGCCAAGGCCGGCGTCGCCGGGCTCGGATTATATGACGCGTTTCCGCGCGCGATGAGCGAATTGTCGGACCGCCTTCAGGCGCATTATCCTCATCTCGACGTGAAGCCGGGCTCGGCCGATCCCGCGGGCTACGATTTCGTCGTCAATGCGACGCCGCTCGGCATGAAGCCGGGCGATCCGCTGCCGATGGACGTGGCGCGCATCGCGCCGTCGACCTTCGTCGGTGAAGTCGTCATGAAGGAAGAGATCACGCCCTTCCTGGCGGCGGTGCGGGCCAAGGGTTGCGACTACCAGATCGGCACCGATATGCTGTTCGAGCAGATTCCGGCCTATATCGAGTTCCTGGGCTTTGGAACGACGACATCGGATGAACTTCGCGAGGTCGCTCAGATTCACTATGTGAGATGATCTCTGTAAGTTTATTCTGCGAGGTGCCGCGCTGGCCGGTTCCGGCGGCCGGCTGACGCGAGAAGCAGGCGGCGCCATGAAACGTTCAATCGCCACGGTTTCCATCAGCGGCACGCTCGAGGAGAAGCTGCGGGCCATCGCCGCGGCCGGTTTCGATGCGGTGGAAATCTTCGAGAACGATTTCACCTGCTTTGATGGCTCGGCGCGCGATGTCGCCAAGCTCTGCGGCGATCTCGGCCTCAGCATTTGTGCGCTGCAGCCGTTTCGGGATTTCGAGGGCATGCCGGAGCCGCAGCGTGCGCAGGCATTCCGGCGCGCGGAACGCAAATTCGACCTGATGCAGGAATTGGGGACCGATCTGCTGCTGGTCTGCAGCAATGTGTCGCCGGCTTCGCTCGGCGGCATCGACCGTGCCGCCGCCGATTTTCGCGAACTGGGCGAGCGCGCCGGCGCAAGGGGCCTGCGAGTCGGTTTCGAGGCGCTGGCCTGGGGCCGCCACGTCAACGACTATCGGGATGCCTGGGAAATCGTCCGGCGTGCCGATCACGCTTCCATCGGAATCATTCTCGACAGTTTCCACACTCTGGCGCCGTCGTTCCCGATCGACCCCATCCGGGCGATACCCGGCGATCGTATCTTTCTGGTCCAACTCGCCGATGCGCCGCAGCTCGACCTCGACGTGCTGTCCTGGAGCCGGCATTTCAGGTGCTTTCCCGGTCAGGGAAACCTCGCGCTGCAGGATTTCATGCGATCGATCGAGGCCACCGGCTATAGCGGGCCGCTGTCGCTGGAAATCTTCAACGATCAGTTCCGCGCCCAATCCGCCAAGGAGGTCGCCATCGACGGCATGCGCTCGCTGGTGCTGCTCGGCGACGGCGGCAAGGCTGTTCCCGCCCTGCAGGCGCGGTCAAACGTCTCGGACGTCGCCTTCATCGAATTCGCCATCGATCACGCGCATGCGATGGCGCTTGCGAAGCTGCTGCGCGAATTGGGCTTCACGCTGACCGGGCGCCACCGCTCCAAGGCGGTGGAGCGATGGTCGCAAGGGTCGATCAATCTCCTGATCAACAATTCGCAGGAAGGCTTTGCCCATTCGCATTATGTCACCCATGGCTCAGGCGTTGGCGCGATCGCGCTCCAGGTTGACGATGTCGCCGCGATGATGAGCCGGGCGGATGCGCTGCAAGCCCAGACCTTCCGGCAACCGGTCGGTCCGGGCGAGATGACCATACCGGCGATCCGCGGCGTTGGCGGCAGCCTGTTGTATTTTCTCGAGCCGGGCTCGGCGAATTGGGATGTCGACTTCGTGCCGGTCACGGGCGAGGCCGGTAGCAATCACCTGAAGGATATCGACCACATCTCGCAATCGATGCGATTTGAGGAGATGCTGTCCTGGGAGCAGTTCTATACCGGGCTTTTCGACATGCGCCGATCGCCGCAGCTCGAAATCGCCGATCCGCTCGGGCTGGTCAAAAGCCAGGTGCTGCAGAACAAGGATGGATCGGTTCGCCTCGTCCTCAACGGATCGACGGCGAGCCGGACCCTGTCGTCGCGGTTTCTGTCGGAGTTTTTTGGCGCCGGCGTCCAGCACATCGCATTCGCCTGCGACGACATCTTTGCGACGGTATCGGCGATGCACGCCGCGGGCGCCGCTTTCCTGAAAATCCCCGATAATTATTATGACGACATCGACAGCCGCTACCAGCTTGATCCGGCGCTGCTGAAATCGATGAAGCAGAACGCGATCCTGTATGATCGCGACGACGACGGCGAATTCTTTCAGGTCTACACCCACGCCTTCGAGGAACGGTTCTTCTTCGAGATCGTCGAGCGGCGCGGATACAAGGGCTTTGGCGCGCCGAATGCCGGCGTTCGATTGGCCGCGCAGACCCGGGAAGCTCGCCCGCGCACGATGCCGCGGATCGGCTAGACATTCCGGCTGGACAATCCCCCCGCGTCAGGCTCAAATCCGCCGCGGCAAAAACCGGCCCAAGGCCTTAAAAAGTACCGCAAAAAAATACCGCGGACGCCCGCGACCCAAAGATGGGCGCGCCGCCAAATGGAAACGAACGGGAGTATTACATGGCGATTTCGCGTCGTGACGTATTATTGGGCAGTGCCGGCGCGCTCGGTGCCGCGTCATTTTCATTCCCAGCGCCCGCGATCGCCGATTCCGAACCGATCAAGATCGGATGTCTGGCGGCGATGACCGGGCCGAGCTCGGCGCCGACCATCGGCTTCAATCGCGGTGTGAATTTTGCGGTCGAGGCCATCAATGCCGCCGGGGGCGTCAAGGGCCGCAAGATCGAGATCGTGATGCGCGATACCCAGGGCGATCCGACCAAGGCCGTGAACGCGACGCAGGAGCTGATCAGCCAGGTCAAGGTTCACGCGATCTGGGGACCGTTCAATTCAGGCGAGGCGCTGGCGACCACGCCGATCATGGCGCGCGCCAAGATTCCGGATATCCACCCTTGCGTGGTCGAGACCCTGATCGATCCCACGAAATATCCCAACGCGTTCCGGATGGCGCCGTCGAACAGCCAATGGGACGACGCGGTGCGCAATTATTGCCTGAATGTGCTGAAGGTGAAGAAGATCGCTGTGATCGGCGACACCACCGGCTATGGCGTGACCGCGGTCGGAGCCTCGGTGGCGGCGTTCAAGAAGGACGGCGCCGACGTGGTCTACCAGGCCAACATCGACGCCACCCAGCCGGACATGACGCCCGATATGCTGCGCGCCAAGAACGCCGGCAGCGAGGCGATCGTGGTCTGGAGCGTCACCACAGGCATGGAGGCGCGGATGTTCAACACCCGCGCGGCGATGAACTGGGACGTTGCGTTCGTCGGCCATCCCTCGCTCGCCTCCGGCGACATCGCGGGCCTGGTCGAGAAGCCGGAGAACTGGAAGAAGGTCTATGCCATCGGCTACAAGAGCTGCAGCTACGACGCAGCCGGCAAACTGCCGCCGAAGAGCCAGGAACTGGTGGACCGGCTGACCAAGGCCGGTATCGCGCTCAACGATACGCTGCTGTGGTGGATCGCAGGCGGCATCGATGCCGTCGAATTGTTCGCCAAGGCGATCGAAACCAGCGGATCGACCGAAGGCCCCGGCATCATCGCCTATCTCAACGGCCTGAACAAATATCCCGGCTATTTCGGCACCTACACTTTCACGCCGACCCAGCATAATGGCTACCCGACCGAAGACATTGTGATGTCGGAAGCCTCCACCGCCAGGAACGGCACCTTCGCGCTCGCGCCAGGGTATTCCTGAGAGCGCGGGCGAGGACAGCCCATGCTTGCCTCGATCCTCGCATCGGGTCTCGCGGCCGGCGCGATCTACGCGCTGGTCGGCGTCACCTATAACACGATGTTTTCAACCTCGCGGGTGATGAGCTTCACCGCCGGCCAGCTTGCGATGCTGGGCGGGGTGTTCGGCTCGATGTTCACACTGAAGCTCGGCGTGCCCGCGATTGCAGGGTTTGTGCTGACGCTGATCGGCTGCGCGCTGATCGGCATCATCACGGAATTCGTCGCGGTACGCCCCGTGCTGAAAAGCCTCGACCAGCATCTCTATGTGCTCTCGACCCTCGCGGTGGCGCTGATGATCCAGCAGGTCGCGGCGATCAAATGGGGCACCGAGCCGCAGCCGTTTCCGCGCCTGATCGGCTGGGGCACCGGCGTGACGGACGAAAAATTCTGGCTGCCGGTCGTGGCTTGCGCCATCACCATCCTCGGCCTCGAATATCTCTACCGCCGCACGCTGGTCGGCCGCGCCTTCCTTGCGATCGCCGAGGACAATTTCGCCGCCCGCGCGCTTGGCCTGCCCGAGCGTAACCTGCGCATTGCGAGCTACGCGCTCGCGGGCGTCATCGGCGGCATCGCCGGCTTTTCCGGCGGCGAATTGCTGCTGGCGTTCTTCGCCAATGGCGCGCTGTTGAATTTCTACGGCTTCGTGCCGGTCGCGCTCGGCGGGCTCGGCAACAACCGCGGCGCCATCATCGGCGGGCTGGCGCTCGGGCTGTTTCAGCAGGCGGCGAACTTCATGGTCGGCGGCATCTTCTCGTCGGTCGCCGTCTTCACCTTGTTCATCGTGGTCCTGCTGACGGCGCCGCAAGGCCTGTTCGGCGCGTCGACGGCGCGGAGGGTGTGATGACCGCCGTCACCACGACGCCACCACGCGACGACACCAGTCGCGCTTTCCGCGCCGCGCTGCCGCATCTGGCGCCGTTTCTGGCCGTGCTCGCCGCCGCGCTGCTGCTGCCGTTGGTCGGCAACGATTATTGGGCGCTGATCGGCACGCGCATGGCGATCTACTGGGTGCTGGTGTCCGGCCTCAACCTGGTGGTCGGCTTCGCCGGGCATCTCGCCATCGGCTATGTCGCGCTGCTGACGCTCGGCGCCTATACCACGAGCGTTCTCGTGGCCGGCAATGTGATGCCGCCGCTGCCGGTGTTTGCCGCGCTTCCGATCGCGGCCTGCGTCGGTGCCGTGTTCGGCGTGATCGTCGGCCTGCCGGCGCTGCGGCTGCGCACCTTCTATTTCGCGATGTCGACGCTTGGCTTTGCCACCATCGTCACCCAGATCGCGCTGGCTTGGCAGAGCGTCACCGGCGGCGGAATCGGCATCGCCGGGCCGGAATTTCCCGCGCCGTTCAATACCGCCTGGGGCTTCTATTTCCTCTGCATGGCGATCGCCGCCTTCACCACCTGGATCAGCGCCAACATCGCGCGCAGCCGGTTTGGCCGGGCGCTGATCGCGCTGCGCGATGCCGAGGTCGCCGCCGAAGCCACCGGCATCTCCAAGCCGAACATGCTGATCGCGATCTTTCTGCTGGCCGGCGCGCTCGCAGCCGTCGCGGGCGGGTTGTTCGCGTCCTTGCAGACCTACATCACGCCGGATGCCTTCACGTTCGACCTCTCGATCCTCTTCTTCATCGCGATCCTGATCGGCGGCCGCGGCTCGATTCTGGGCCCGATGCTCGGCACCATCATTCTCACCATCCTGCCGGAGATCGCCGCGCCCCTCGCGGCCTGGTCGACCTTCCTCTACGCGGTGCTGCTGCTGGTGATCGTGCTGGTGATGCCGGGCGGCATCGCAGCACTGCTGGATTTCCGCAATCGCCGTCCGCTGGCCTCCAACCGTGCCATCGTGCCGCGCCCGGCCGCGCTCGCCGAAATCATGCGCAGGAGTTCAGCCGGCAGCGCGCTTTCGCTACGCGGCATCGTCCTGAGTTTCGGCAATGTCCGCGCCATCGACGGTCTCGATCTCGATGTGGCGCCGGGGCAGATTCACGGCCTGATCGGGCCGAACGGCAGCGGCAAGACCACGACCTTGAACGTCATCTCCGGCTATTATGCGGCCAAGGCCGGCGCGATGACCCTGGGTGACCGGGCGCTGCCGCCGGGCCTTCCCGTGCTGCGGGCGACGCAGGGCATTGCCCGCACCTTCCAGACCCCGCGCGTGATCGGCGAGGCGTCCGTGCTCGAGAATGTCATGATCGGCGGCAGCATCGAGGGCAGGGCGACCTTCATCGAGGCGCTCTTGACCCTGCCGCGCAACCGGCAGGATGAACGCAGGCTCTCCGCCAAGGCGCGCGCGCTGCTCGGCGTCGTCGGACTGGAGGCGCTGGCCGATGTGCGCGCCGACCGGCTGCAGCACAGCGAACTGCGTTTCATCGAGATCGCCCGCGCCTTGATGCTCGATCCGGTCTTCCTGCTGCTCGACGAGCCCGCCGCCGGACTTTCCAACGACGAGATCGAACGTCTGGCGGAACTGATCAAGGCGATCGCCGCGCGCGGTACGGGCGTTCTTCTCGTCGAGCATCATGCCGACCTGATCTTCGACATCTGCGACTACGTCACCGTGCTCAATCTCGGCCGCACACTGGCGGCCGGCACGCCCGCCGACATTCGCGTCCACAAGGAGGTGGTCAGTGCTTACCTCGGCGGCTGAACCGCTGCTCTCCGTCACCGCGCTCGAATCCGGTTACGGTAAGATCCGCGTGCTGCACGGCGTCGACCTTGCTGTTGCGGCCGGCGAGGTGGTGGCGCTGCTCGGCCCTAACGGCGCCGGCAAAAGCACGCTGTTGCGCGCGCTGTCGGGCCTGCTGCCGGTCAGCGCCGGTCGCGTGCGCTTCGACGGCGCCGACATCACCAACATCACGCCGCGCGAAGCGGCGCGTACCGGGCTCGTCCATGTCATCGAGGGCCATCGCGTGTTCACGCAGATTTCGGTCACGGATAATCTGCTGCTGGCCGGTTACGATCTGGCGCGGGGCGAGCGCGCTGCGCGGATCGAGGAGGCCTTGTCGTTTTTTCCCGAGATCGCCGAGAAGCGCCATGAGCGCGGCGGCGCGCTGTCGGGCGGGCAGCAGCAGATGCTGACGGTCGCGCAAGGCCTGGTGCGCCGGCCGCGGCTGTTGATGCTCGATGAACCTTCGGCGGGTCTGTCGCCGGTGCTGGTCGATCGCGTGCTCAACGTGATCGGCCAGCTCCGCCAGCAGGGCACCGCGGTGCTGCTGGTGGAGCAGTTATTGGAAAAGGCGCTGGCCTCGGCCGACCGGGTCTACGCGCTGGTGCAGGGCCGGATTGCGCTGCAGGCGCCGACCAGCGAGCCCAATCTGCCGCACCGGCTCGAACGTGCCTATTTCGGCCACGAAAGCCATGCGCTGGCGGATCAGCCCGCGGCGTCTTGAAGGCGAGTCTTGAAAAGGCGATGCCCTTGCCTGCGCCTTCGCTTTGACCTTACAGTCCCGGCACTAACCGCCGCGGCCAGGATCGCGGCGCAACAAGAATGATTCCGGGAGAAAGCGCCATGACGACCGCGCCTGTCAGCCGTCGTATATTCATCAAGACATCGACGGCCGCCGCATCATGGCTGGCGCTCTCGCCTGCGATCATCGGCCGCGCGCAGGCCGCGACGCTGAAACTCAAGTGCTCGTCGTCGCTGCCGAACGATCCGAAATACGCCAATGGCCGCGTCTATTACGACAATCTCGTCAAGAGCCTGAAAGCCAATGGGTTGGGCGAGCAGGTTGACGTCACGTTCTTCCCGGACAACCAACTCGGCCAGGAAATCGACGTCATTAATTCGGTCAAGCTCGGCGTCATCGATCTGATGGTATCGGGCTCGTCGATCTCGGCCAATCTGGTTCCGTTGGTCGGCACCTTCGACCTCGGCTATCTCTTCACAAGTTTTCCGCAGCAGACCAAGGCGTTCGAGGCCGGCGCCGCCAAGCCGATCGAGGAGGCGCTTTTGAAGGGCGCCAATATCCGTATCATCGCCTGGGCCTATAATTTCGGCGCGCGCAGCGTGCTGGCGAAGAAACCCGTCAAGACGCCGGAGGATCTCGCCGGCCTCAAGATCAGGACGTTGCCCAATCCGATCATCACCGAATGCCTGCGCCTGATGGGGGCTGCGGCGACGCCTTTGGCGTTCGGCGAAATCTACACGGCGCTGCAGGCCGGCGTGCTCGACGGGCTCGAACATGATCCGCCGACCATCCTCGCCAGCAAGTTCTACGAGACCTCGAAGAACTACGCGCTGACGCAGCACATCTTCTCGCCGCTCGCGATCTATTTCAGCGATGCGACCTTCAATCGCATGGATGCCAAGCTGCGCGAGGGTTTCCTCGATGCCGCGCAGAAGGCGGCCGTTGACACTCGCACGCACGGGCTTGCGGTGGAAAAGGAGGCGCTGACCGCGCTCGCCGACAAGGCAGTCACGGTCGTCGAATGCGACAAGGAGGCGTTCCGCAAGCGCGTGCTGCCGCAGACCGACAATTTCATCAAGGCGCGCCCCGAAGCCAAGCCTGTCATCGACATGATCCGCGCGACCCAGGCCTGAGGCACCATGTCGGGCGTCGAGGCATCGGCAGCAGGCCACCCAATCGGTCGCCAAAAGATCGTGGCCTCGCTGCTCGCGCTCAGCGACGCGGTCGCGGCGATCCTTCTCGCCGCCGATCTCCTGGTGGTCTGCGGCTCGGTGCTGCTGCGCTTCCTGTTCAATGCGCCGGTGGAATGGGCCGACGACGTGGCGCGCGGCCTGATGGTCGGCTCGAGCTTTTTCGGCGCGGCAAGCGCGCTCGCCCGCAGCGAAAATCTCGGCGTCGCGTTCTTTGCGGACATGTTGCCGGCCAGGATGCGATCCGTCGTCGATTCCGTCAGCGCGGTGCTTGTGACTGTGATCGCGGCCTATGTCGCCTTCAACGCCATCAAGCTCGGCGGCCTCACCGCGGGCCAGACCACGGGCTCGGGTCTGCCGCTGGAATTGACATTCTATCCGATGGGCGCCGGCGCATTGTTCATGACCGCCTTCGCGCTCGATATCTTCCGCGCCCGCCCGCTCCGCGACATCATCGCCGGCCTCGTCGCGACCGCGTTGATCGCCGGGCTTTATCTGGCGTGGGATGGCCTCGCGCCCACGTCGGTGCCGTCCTCGGGCGTGCTGATGCTGATCGGCTTCTTCATCACGCTGTTCGGCGGCTTGCCGATCGGCTTTGCGCTGGCGCTGGCGGCGTTGATCTTCATCTGGGTCGAAGGCACCTTGCCCGGCGTCATCTTCGCGCAGCAGATGGCGCGCGGCATCGACAATTTCGTGCTGCTGGCGATCCCGTTCTTCATCCTGGTCGGCTATCTCATGGAAGCCAACGGCATGTCGGTCCGCCTGATCGAATTGCTGCAGCGGGCGGTCGGGCGGATGCGCGGCGGGCTGAACGTCGTGATGGTGACGTCGATGGTGCTGTTCTCGGGCATCTCCGGCTCCAAGATGGCCGATGTCGCCGCGGTCGGTTCGGTGCTGATCCCCGCAGCACGCCGCAGCAGGCAAAATCCGGGAAACGCGGTCGCGCTGCTCGCAGCCTCCGCCGTGATGGCCGAGACCATTCCGCCCTGCATCAATCTCATCATCCTGGGCTTCGTCGCCAATCTCTCGATCGGCGGCCTGTTCGTCGCCGGTCTGTTGCCGGCGGGACTGATGGCGCTGGCGCTGATCGCGGTGTCCATCATCTTCGGCAAGCGGCCGGATGTGCCGGATGCGCCGCGATCCGAGGTTCCGGTCTCAGGTCTCTGGAGCGGCGCGATCGCCTCGTTCGGGTTGATCTTCATGATCTTCGCGGGCTTCAAGAGCGGCTTTGCGACCGCTACCGAAATCTCGGCCTTCGCGGCGCTCTACGCCATCGTCGTCGGCAGCGTGGTGTTCCGCGAACTTCGCCCTGCGACGGCGGCGCATAGTTTCATCCAGGCGGCGACGCGCTCGGGGTTGGTGCTGTTCATCGTCGCCGCCGCGCAGTCGCTCGCCTTCATCCTGACGTTGCAGCAGGTGCCGCATGCGGTCGGCGACATGATGTTGCAGCTCTCGAAGACCAACGGCGTCTGGCTGTTCATGCTGATGTCGATCGCGGTCCTGATCGTGATGGGCTCGGTGCTGGAAGGCGCCGCCGCGCTGATCATCTTCGGGCCGTTGCTGCTGCCCGTCGCGGTCCGGCTCGGCATCGATCCCCTTCATTTCGGCGTGGTGCTTGTCATCTCGATGGGGCTCGGGCTGTTCGCGCCGCCGCTCGGGCTTGGGCTCTATGGCGCCTGCCTGATCGGCAACGTACCGATCGAACAGACCGTGAAGCCGATCCTGGGCTATCTCGGATTGTTGCTGCTATGCCTGCTGGTGGTCGCATTCGTGCCTGCGATCAGCACGGCATTGCCGCGCGCGTTGGGATATTGATCTCTTTTTGATGGACTTGATGGACGAGGAAAGCCGTTGAAAATCCTGTTGACCCATACGCCCGATTTCCGTCGGCAATATTACGGCGAGCGAAGCCTGCAAGGCCTGCAGGCGCTGGCCGACGTCAAATTGCATGAGGGCGAGGCGACGCTCGATGCCGTCAGCCTCGTCGAAGCCGCGCAGGACGTGGACATCATCGTCGCTGATCGTGTGACGGAGGGGAAAGGTGAAATCTTCCCGCGTCTGCCCAAGCTGCGCGCGGTCGTGCGCTGCGCGGTCGATATCCGTAATATCGATGTCGAGGCTGCCTCCGCGGCCGGCGTGCTGGTGACGCGGGCCTCTCCCGGCTTCGTCGCGGCGGTGGCGGAACTGGCGCTCGGCTACATGGTCGATCTGTCGCGCGGCGTCTCGCGTGCGACCGCCGACTATCATGCGGGACGCAAGCCTGAAGTCGTGATGGGCCGGCAACTGGCCGGCAGCCGCCTTGGCATTATCGGCTATGGCAGCATCGGCCGGGCGCTGGCCGGTATCGCCAAGGTGCTGGGCATGGAGGTCTCGGTCGCCGATCCCATCGTGACGATCGATGATGCCGATATCAGCCACCTTGCGCTCGACGATCTCTTGGGCCGCGCCGACTATGTGGTGTGCCTGGCGATCGCCAACGCGCAGACCGAGAACCTGATCGGGCAGGCGGCGTTCAGGCGGATGCAACCGCATGCCTTCTTCATCAACCTGTCGCGCGGCAATCTGGTCGACGAGCAGGCCCTGACTGAGGCGCTGCGCGACAAACGCATCGCGGGGGCGGCGATGGATGTCGGCCGCGCGCCGGACCAGATGCCGACGCCGGAGCTTGCGAGC
>Ga0137412_10000111_pt1 | contig 47575 bp, 31 predicted proteins | sample CZODoug2_1_16fun_FD_122160 | JGI IMG/M metagenome (GOLD analysis project Ga0137412, IMG submission 122160) | Vadose zone soil fungal communities from Angelo Coast Range Reserve, California, USA - CZODoug2_1_16fungal (Hybrid Assembly) | ecosystem: Environmental > Terrestrial > Soil > Vadose zone...
TCCCGCCTCGGAACATCTCACTGCTTGTCGTATATCGCGATCATCTCGTTGCGCTTGCCATTCACGTCCTTCAACTTGGTCGACATAGTCATGACTTTTCCGTGCATGGAAATCGTGCGAATGGTGGCACCCACCGGCCTGCCCCCTTTGAGTAGGGTACTTTTGACCGTATTGTCATTGACGCGCTGCAGCGACAGCGCATCGTAGTCGGCGGCACCCGACATGGGGTAGCTCTTGCCGTCATATTTGAACGTCGATTGTTGCGACAGAGCGGATCCGTCGGCGCCGACGCCATTCACCTTGACCGACACACCCTTCGCGGTCTCTGTGTACGTGCGCGTCTGAGATTTGAGTTCATGACCTGGGGTGAATTTCGATTTCGCGACGTTCAGTGTCCACGTGCCAACGACGAGATCGGGTGCATCGGCTGCCGACGCCAGGCCCGCCACCGCGAGAATTGCTCCAACGAGAATGCTCCTGCCAACTGATTTCATACCGCTCCCCTTTTGACGAAATGTCCCTGAGTTCCATGGCTAATCGGCGAAACGATTCTTGTCTCATCGATCGCGCTGCAATTATGCTCTTGGAACGCGCCGCTGGAGGGCAGCGCGGGCGATTGATGAATTTGACAGCCCTGACTGAGGCAGGGCGGGTCGCGTTGCCCGGCATTTAGGGGTCAAGACGGAGCCTGTGGTGGGGAAGGCACCCGCCCGACCGCCTGATGATCGTTAACGAGCCCCAAATCTCCCCCATGCCGCGGTATTGGGATAATGGGGTTCGATTCGTATGACAAAAGCGACAAACAGCGCCGCCGGGGAGCGTCGGTGTGGTGGTAATTCCACGGCCGCCAAACTCCATATGCTAGACTCGCGCGCCTATTTGTTGCCTTTGTTGACGCGCGTCCTTGATCGACATCGTGAATCCCACCCGCTGAATTGCGGGAATGTTTGTGGAAACTTGCGAGGCGAGGAATATGTTTTTCAGCGCGCTGTCAGGTCCTCGCGGCCGGCCCGGATATCGTGAACGAGTACCTTGAAAGCAACAGCGGGATAGGCCCAAATTGGCACCATGACAATAATACTGAGGCGCAGCGCCGTGCCCGCGATCCGCGCAACGGCATTCGAGGTCGATGATTGCCGCTCATCGCGCCGGGCATCAAGCCGCGCGTGGCTGAGCCTCTGCGCCATGGGGGTGGCCGGCCCCTCGGCCCTTGCGATGGCGGACGGAGTGCTGACGCCATATGCCGCGGAGGACATTGAACACAACACCAATGTGTTCGATTTGAACAAAAACGGCGGAACGCCCGTGGGCAAAAATGGTCCGACCTTTGCCGATACGTTTTTTGAGACACGCGCCGGCATCGAGGGCGCTTACCTGATCGATCAACAAAGGTTTTTTGGCACGGCGGAATTTCGCCGTTTCAACTACGACAATTTTACCGTGCTCGATCACAACGAAGAACTGTTCGATGGCGGCCTGAAATGGAGGTTGGCTCGCGCCGTCGATGGCCAGCTCGAGTACCGGCATGAACAGCGCATGGTCCAATTTCAAGACTTGGCGGCCGCCACGCAACTGGTTCTCGAGACGGAAAAGAACGCAACCGCATCCGTCAACGTCAATTTGACCCCGGAGTGGCGCCTGGAAAGCCTCGTAAAGGACCACATCTTGAGTTCGCCGCGAACCGACGTTCCGGGCTTGAGCTTGCGCGAAGATTCGATCAAAGAGGGATTGAAGTATCTCGGGGTCGCTAATCTGGCGGCCGGTCTGGAAGCCGAGTATCTGGACGGCAAATACAACCATGATCCGCTCGCCTTGAATCCGAATTATCACCAAATCAGCGCGGGCGTTGCAGCAACCTATGTCATTTCCGGGTCGACCAATTTTACCGGCGATTTGGGTTACACCCACCGTGCCGACCCGACGAACGCGGGATTGTCGGGCCTTACCGGCAACATCGGTTATCAGCGCAGTGTGACCGCAAAAACAACGGTCAACGTGCTGCTCAGCCGCGGGCTCAATACGTACCTCACGACGGGCGGCAACGAAGTCGATACGTCGGCAGCCGCGACCGTCAACTACCAGGCCACTTACAAGATCCTCATCAAAGCCGGCTACTCTTACACCAACAGTAAGTTCCCGGGAGCGCCCGACGGGGCGGTGACTATCGATCGTGTCGATCATTTCAAGACGGCCAGCGTGGACTTGACCTACCAAGTTCTGCATTGGCTGTCAATTCGCCCCTATGCGCGCTATCGGACGCGGAGTTCGAACGTGGACCTCTACTCGTTCGACGGCAATGTCGTCGGGGTGGAATTGCTCGTGAAGCAACTTCGGCCAAACCGTTGAACGAGGCCGCCTGTGTTGAAATTTAGCCAAATGTTATATAACAAGAAGCTGGCCATGGAGGCCACGAGGCTGGGGTACCCTTGCAAGCCGATGGTCAATACAGACAAGTCTCTTACCTGCGTGACCGAGCACGTTCTGCCCATGACGGTGCAGTTCAGCGACTGCGATTTGCCGCAATTCATGGAAATCGCGGCGAATTTCGGCTCCCAGGAATATGCGTACGCGGTTACTCCCAATGTCGATCATTTGATACGCTTTTGCGACGATGTGTCGTTTCGCGAGCTGTATCGAACTGCGGGATTCGTTCTGCTCGATAGCCGCTTTCTTGCCTATTTGCTGCGCCTGGTCGCCGGATTACGCTTGCCGACCAGTCCCGGCAGCGACGTTACCGCGCGGTTGTTCGATCACGTGATCGCGCCGGACGACAAGGTCGTCGTGATCGGCGGCACGGAAGAACAGGCAGAGATCCTATCGAAACGCTACGGACTGCTATCGCTTCGTCACCTGAATCCGCCGATGGGATTTATCAACGACCCGGCTGCCGTGGAGGAGTGTCTGCGTTTTGTCGAGAACGAAAGTCCGTTTCGATTCTGTCTATTGGCCGTGGGTTGTCCCCAGCAGGAAGTTTTGGCCAAAGCGCTGCAATCTCGCGGGCGCGCACGCGGATTGGCGCTCTGTGTTGGTGCATCGATCGACTTCCTGACGGGACGCGAACGCCGCGCTCCGAAATGGATTCAGAATGCCGGATTCGAATGGTTTTATCGTTTGATTAACAACCCCGGCCGCCTGGCCAAGCGTTATTTGGTTCGTGGGCCGCGCATTTTTCTGTTGCTTCCCCGCCTGAATTTTCAACTACGCCCCACGGTGCCGCTCGTACCAGAAACCCCTCGACCCTAGTGTCGAAATCGATTCGCCACATACCGTCGCTCGACGGGTTGCGAGCGGTCAGCTTCCTGCTCGTTTTCATTTCACACGCCGGCCTCGAACGCTACGTGCCCGGCGGCCTTGGCGTGACTATTTTCTTTTTCTTGAGCGGTTTTTTGATCACCACGCTGTTGCGTGCCGAGTTCGAAAAAAACGGCGCAATCAGCATCCGGCATTTCTGGCTGCGACGCACGCTGCGGATACTTCCGCCGTTCTATCTGGTCCTGGCCGGCGCGCTGCTCATCGGCTTAATTCTGGATCCCCCCGGGACGTTGTCGCCTCCGGCCGTCGTGGCGCAAGCGCTGCAGTACACGAATTATTGGATCATCGCGCATGGCTACGAAGGCCAGCCTTCCGGAACCGGCGTCTATTGGTCGCTGGCGGTGGAGGAACATTTTTACTTGGTGTTCCCGTGGTTGTTCATCGCTCTGCAAAGACTGAAATTCTCCGCCCGCCAGCAGGCCGCCATCCTATGGGGACTTTGCGCGCTCGTGTTGGCGTGGCGATTGGTGCTCGTGTTCGTCTACCATGTGCCCATAGAGCGAACTTACCTGGCGAGCGACACGCGGGTCGATTCGATCTTGTTCGGATGCGCTCTCGCGGTCTGGAACAATCCGGTTCTCGATGAAATGCCGATGGACGAACCACGCTGGAAATTTGCATATGTACCGCTTGCGGCGCTGCTGCTCGGGGGCTGTCTATTGGTGCGCGGCGATAACTTTCGGGAAACTTTCCGCTATTCGCTGCAGGGAGTCGCGCTGACGGTCTTGTTCATTGCGGCCATCCGCTATCACCGCTGGCGGCTGTTCGCCTGGCTGAATACGCGCGTCATGGTCTACATCGGTTTGTTGTCGTATTCGCTGTATCTGCTGCATTTGGCGGTCATTTTCGGCATCGCGCGAGCGCTTCCGGACATGAGCCACCTGCTGCGAGGCACCTTGTCGCTTGCCATATCCATCGCACTGGCGTGGTTGATCTACGTGTGGGTAGAAAAGCCTTGCGCTCGATTGCGCAGGAAGCTGTCCGATTAAACGCGGCCGATTATTTCCGCCCGAAGCCGGTCGGCCAGGCGCAGCGCCAATGCAACGACCGTCAACGTAGGGTTCGCTTGGCTGGAAGTGGGGAAAACCGCGGCGCTTGCGATCGACAAATTGCTCACGCCGTGTATGCGGCAGTCGGCATCGACCACGCTGAGATGCGGGTCATGACCCATCCTTGCGGTGCCGATATGATGGCCGCCATAGGCACCGTAGCGCGTCATTTCCAACTCGATGCCGGCCGGATCGTAGGCGAGAGTGCCTATGCCGCCGCGCTTGATGTCCAGGGCGAGCAGGGCGAGCGAGCGCGTCACCGTCTCGACATCAAGGGCGGTATATCGCCAGTCCACGCGCAGCCTCGGCATGCCGAGAGCGTCAACGTCGGTCGTCAAGGCGACCCGGCTGTCGGGAGCCGGCTGCTGCTCGGCGTGAAAGTCCAAGCTGAATAGATTTGCTTTGGGCTTGATGATGATCGACGGAAATTTCCGCTCGGCGAGTTTGCGGTCCTTCAACATGTGCCACGCAAAGCCGACCGCGTCGAAAGGACCCAGTGCGACGTTGCGCGCGTGTTCGAGCCACGCGCGAAGGCTCGCTCTTTCGCCGCCGTGCAAACGCTTGCCGTATTCGTAGGGGATCACGAACTTTGCGAGAAAAAGCAGGGACAGAATCGCATTGCGATGGCCGGGATCGGTAATTCTTGGATGATGCAACCGCGCGACGAAATTGCCAATTCGTTGTTGCCGTTGAATTTCGGGCCGCAAGGCTATTCGGCGCCGGCAATAGACGCCTTCGTCCGAGACGTCGTAGCCGTTCCACACCGCGCCGAGAGGCCGATCGATGCGAAGTGCACCTATCGTTCCCGCGAGATGGCACATGTAATACCGGCCCACCAGATCGCGGCTATTGCCGATCCCGCGGGTGTGCACATCTCGGCTGGCCAAGAGGAGACGCGCAACTTCGAGTCCGCCGGCGGCCAGTACGAACTGTTTTGCCCTTGCCCGCAGCGTCTTGCCCCCGAGCGTGCGAACGACCAGCGATTCCACCCGTTCGCCGCCGGCATCGAGTTGGACGTGCGTAACGTTGCCATGCAAAAGCACGCGAACGTTCGCGGCAGCATGCAGCCGGCGGCCATAGCGCGCGCCGAAATCGGTCGGACAGCTGAAGCGCTCCAAGGAATCGGTTGAGAAGTGAGGGCTTTCGAAGCCTTCGATCATCGGGCGCAGCGGCTGCTCGAAGGCCTCGGACGCGATGTACGAAAAAGCGCCTGCTTCGCAGAGCCGGTTTGCCTTGGGGTAGAACGGCATCAGGGCCGATCGGTCGATCGGCCATCCGCTGTTCGGCATGAAATCCCGGTACTCGAAATCGATCGTGTCCAACGGCATGCAGCGGCCGCCCCAGATCGTCGTGGTGCCCCCAAAGCGGCGTTGCCGGTAGGTGTCGGGCGGGCTGTGGAGGCGCTCGTCGGCAACCGTTCCCGAATAGAGATCTTGGGTGGATTTTTCGGGCTTGAGGCCGCCGGACTCGAGGAGGAGTACGTCGATCGAACTGTCCGCGAGTTCGATGGCGATGCTGATTCCGGCGGCGCCCGCACCGACGATGCATAGGTCGGCGGACAACACTTCGCCGTCCGGAACGTCGCGTGCGTCTAGGATCACGTCGACCGCTCGTGGATCATTTCACGAAAGCCGACAACAGCCGGACATACGCAGATTGATAATAGATCCCGGGCTCGGTCACTGCCCACGAGCTGTCGGGCCATGCGCCGTTCCAATCCTTGTATGATTTCTGCGGGGGTTGTCCGGTGGGTGGCGAGAGGCTCGAGGGAACTCCGTCCTTGGCGGCGGCGGCATTGGGCCCGCCCGGGACATACCCCGGCGGCGGTCCGCAGGGGGACGTTTTCGCATCGCTCCAGCGGGTCTTGGCGCCGAACCAAACGTGATAAATCTCATTCGCCGAGGCAGTGGCTCCGTAGGCATACATGTTGCTGAGGTAGACGATTCCCAACGGGTTTACGCCATGCATGTAGTGCAGTATCCCGAGCGCGCGGGTGCGGTAGCTCGAGAGGTCCGGTAACCCCAGATCGTGGTTGGCGGCGTCAATGTTCGTATTGCCATAGTTCGCACGCGGGTTGTTGCTTCCCCAATGGTATTGCGCCTCATGCAGAAACGCCCGGTAAAGGTCGTCATCCGGATTGAATCCATAAATGTGATTACCCGCTTTCACGTCCGCTAATTTATCGGCGAGTATCGTTTGCGAGAGCGTGTGATCCGCTTTCGGCAACGTAGCATAGAAGAGCAGCGCTTCGCCTTGATCGGCTTTGTAGCGCGACCAGCCGATGTCGTGATAAGCGTGCGCCTCTTTGTAATGCCCCCCGATATATTTTTCAAACACGGGATCGGCGGTCAGCGCGAAGAGATATATCGCCGCCTCCACCGCCAAACTATTCTGGTCATCGACGCTGAGGTCGGCGATTCCGGCGTGCACGATTCCGCTATCGCACGCCGTCTGTCTAGGCAGGGTGTTTTGATATTGCGTCCACGCCAGCAACGAGCGATTCTTCAAGTCGTTCGTTTCGCCGTTCAATACCGGAAAAGAGCTGTAAATATAGGCCGCGTGCGCCAGCATGCCCGCTCCGGCGATCGTCGCCGAGGAACAGCTGGGTACGTAGTATCGCGCAGAGTGGTCTGAACTCGGCGGACTCGCGGGGACATAGTCCAACTCTCCGACCTTGAGAGCGAAGCTGCCGTCAGCGTATTGCATTTTCTTGAGCCAGTTCGTTTCCCAACGAACTTCGTCGATCAGATCGGGAACGCCGTTCCCCGATTCCGGGATTTGGTAATCGTCGCCGAACGCGAGTTTGTTGGTGCTGTAGGCGGTCAGTAGCTGGTGGACGGCTTGGGCGGCAAACGTCACATATTTGTTGGTGTCGCCTGCATCGAACCAGCCGCCGCTCAGGTCCCTGACCTTGGCGTTGTTGTCTCGGTCGGCGATATCCCGCGCCTCGGTATCCTGATGCTTCCCAACGTAGGCGGCGCCGTCGACCCAACAGGCGCCCGCAAACGGCAGAACCTTGGGCGTGGCGCTGCGCTGATAGTAGTACATGCGCATCGCCGCCTTCAGTACGTCCCGATAGACGTGCGGACCGATGCTGAAATTTGGCGAGCGCGCATTGCGGGAGACGTCGTAAACGAAGTACCGGCCGGGTGCGGTGACCGCCGAGAAATCGAACCACCAGCCTCGGTCCCCCGACAGCGCGTCGATCGCCCCGCCTTTCCACGGTGTGGGAGCGGCGGTCAGCACGGGCTCTCCAGTGTCCACGCGGCGGACTTGATAACGGTCGCCGGGAGTGAATCGGTCGTTCTTGTCGTAACCGAATTGGGGGTCGCGGATGACCGCCACCTTGTCTTCGTCAGGCAAGTACCCGAATTGATCGACCAAGATATGGTGGTCGAGCCGTATATCGCTGCACCCGTACAGACCAACGAGAGCGGCGATTTGGCAAAGCGCACAGATCCGCTGCATCAGCGTAGTACGGCGGGTTTTTTCGCGCGCTCGGTGCGGTACGCCAAGGCCAATAGGACGATGACGCCGCCTAAATTAATGGTTTCGCCTGCCACTTGGCCGATCAAGGCCGCCGCCGGACCCCATCTTTCGAGGCCGAACCACATGATGGTCAGGGAGAACGCGGCGCTCAGTGCGGTAACTCCGGCCAGCGATCTGAACTTGCGGAGGGCGAACAACCCGGTCTGCAACAGATCTCGGTAGAGGGCTATCAACGACAGGATCGCCCATAACACCAATAGCATATCGCGGTTGCCGATCGTCTTGTGCATCAAGTCGTGACTCAGCAAATCACGAAAAATCCACAGGAACACGCAGTACACCACGTCGATGAGCGCAATTCCGGTGGCGAACAGGAGCAAGCGCCGTATCAAACGACCGACGCTCGATTCGGCGAGCCAGGACGCGGCCGTCGGCACCAGAAGCGTCTTCACGCCGACCGTCAGCACAATCGTGGGCATCAAGAGAAGCCGCGCGGCATTCACGTCCGCGACCGCCGTCAAATCGATGCGACTCGCCAATACGTAGTTATAGCTTTGGTTGTAGATCCAATAAGTCATTGCGCCGACGGTCGCCCACACCGCCAGCGGCCGCATTTCTTTCCAGAATGAGGTTGAATCGCCCGTTTCGAAGCCGGGATCCTTGGTCAGCGATCGCCGTGCGGTCGCTTCGCCCGCGAGAGCCGACACGATGAGTGCCGCCACAGCCCACAGCACGGCAGGTCTGGGACCGTAGGCGGCGATCAATGCACCGATCAATAGGACGGCCACGTTTATCAAGTCGGCGCAAAGCATCGATTGCGGGCGTCCATAGATCAGCAAGACGCCGCGTAGGTATTCCCGCTGCAGAGCCGTCCAGCAAGCCGCAATGCCGAACGCAACCACCATGGATTCGAGTCCGGTCCACACGTGCAGGAAGTAGCCCAGCACGGGCACCACCAGCGCCAGGGCAGATGCGCGTCGCAGAAATCGGCGCTGACTGGATTCCACGGCGCCGATCATGAGCCGTTTGAGCGCGGGCGCCTTGCCGGGGGCCAAAACCGCAAGAGGGCTGGAGAGCCACGCCATCTGTCCGGATATCAACAGGGCGATGGCAGACTGAACCAGCACGAACATGCCGTAGTCCGTATCGCTGGTCTGACGGATCAGCAGCAGCCCGACGATAAAATTCGCGCCCGAAAGGACGACTTGATCGATGACGGTTGTTGAGAACTGCCTTAACAGGCCGCTGCGCGTCGGACTGGCGACCGCTTCGGGAGCACTCACACGCAGGATCTGACGTGGGTGAATCCGTAGTGACGGATCTCGGTGAGGACAAAGATTCTTGCGGCTTCGGAGTTCATGACAACCATCGCTCCGCTTCGTCTTGTCGACCCGTACATCTTTAGTAGTGTCGCCTTTCGCGCTGTCAGCCGTCAATGGTGAATGTCGTGAGATGCGTCTCAAAGGCTCATAAATGGCCTGCGCCCGAATGCTCGTAAAATACCTGAAGGATACGGTAGGCTCCTCGGATGAACAGGCCGCTGACACTTCGTTCGCCGCGCGCGCGGCCTCAGGCGAACCCGCCGGCGGACAGTCGGGGCTGGGTGCCGGACTCTCGGGGATCGCTGTTCGCCGCCTTGATGGTATGGGTTTTGATCATCTACTTGGCGGTGCCGATCCAGTATTTCAGCGGCGACATGAATCTCAACAACGATACGGCCATGGGCGGCCCCAATCCGATAGCGAGAGCTATCAAGCTCGGATTGCTAGCGTGCAGCGTCGTCATCGGGCTGTGGCGGTCGCGGCTCGCATGGTTCGAACTCAAGTCTCTGAACCCGTTTTTTTTGGCCTTCGTGGCGCTGGTGCCGCTCAGCGCGCTGTGGTCGATCGAACCTTCGACCACGATCAACCGCTATATCACTCTCCTGTCGATCGTGTCTGTCTGTCTGGCGTTTACTCTCCTCGGATGGAACCGGACCCGCTTTCAAGACGTCGTGCGCCCCGTGGTGACGGCGCTTCTGGTCGCGTCGGTCATTTTTGGGATTCTGCATCCGGAATATGCCATCGAGATCGGCGAGGGAACGTTGAAGAATTCCTGGCGCGGCCTCACCGATCAAAAGAATCAATTCGGCATGCTGTCGAGCTTCGGGGTCGTGTTTTGGCTGCATGCCTGGTTCAGCAAGGAAAAAAAATGGTGGATCGCCTTTCCCTTCATCGGCCTGTCGTTTACCTGCGTCTTGTTGTCGCGCAGTTCCACGTCGCTGTTGGCGACGATCCTGTCGACGTTGTTCATGCTGCTGGTGATGGTGGCGCCATCCAACCTGCGGCGCTTCATGCCCTATGTCGTCTCCTCGTTCGCGGTCCTGGTCGTCGTCTATGCGCTGGCAGTGCTCAATGTCGTCCCCGGTATGAGCATGCTGCTCGATCCGGTCGCCGATTTGGCCGGCAAAGACATGACGTTCTCCAACCGCGCGGTGATATGGGACATCATCAAAGAGCACATTCAACTCGCGCCGGTGCTCGGGTCGGGCTACGGAGCCTATTGGACGGGCCCCGTGCCGTCTTCACCGTCCTATACGTTTCTGTCGCGAATGTATTTCTATCCCACCCAATCGCATAACGGATACCTGGAAATCGTCAACGACTTGGGCTTCGTCGGCTTGACCTGCCTGCTCGGCTATCTGGTTTCCTGGGTTTACCAATCTTTGCAACTCATGAAATTCGATCGTGGCCAGAGCATGCTGTTTCTTGCCCTGTTCTTCCAGCAGGCGATCACGAACCTATCCGAAAGTACCTGGCTGGCCATCAATTCCGCGTTTGCCATCGCAGTCGTGACTCTAGCCACGTTCTCGCTGTCCCGCGCGCTGCTCGATCAGCGCCTGAGGCTGTATTTCCGCGCGCCCGGCGCGCTAGGTCTACGATGACCGTCGCAACGTCCCATCCCTCTCCATCTGTTATGCTGTAGGTTACTGAAATTTATAGTATTCCGACACGACTACATGAATACCGTTGAGCGTACATGCCGGCCCATTACGACGTAATCATCGTGGGGACGGGCTTTGCCTCTTCCTTCTTTTTGATGCGTTATTTGGAGCACGCGCCGCAAACGACCAGGATTCTCGTGCTGGAGCGCGGCAACGAGGACACGAAGGCGTGGCAACTCGCGAATCGACTTCACACCAGCATCGATCCGGATGACCTCGTCGAGAACGAGACGCCTGGGAAAGAGTGGTATACGAGTCCCGGGTTTGGCGGCAACTCCAAATGCTGGATGGGCGGGACGACCCGGATGATGCCAGGGGACTTCAAGCTCAGGTCACGCTATGGCGTTGGCCTTGATTGGCCCATTTCTTACGATGACCTCGAAGCACATTACGGCGTCGCCGAGCAAGTCATGCTGGTGTCGGGGCCGGCCGATAGCCCCATGCCGCGCTCGCGCTCTGCTCCCCTGGTGCCGCATCGGCTTTCCGATCCCGATGCGCTCCTGAAAAAGCATTTTCCCGATGGTTGGTATCAGATGTCGACCGCCAGAGCGAGCGTCGCTACCGGTCAACGCGGCATTTGCTGTTCCAGCGGAATCTGCGGACTATGCCCGGTCGATGCCAAATTCACGATTCAAAACGGCTTGTCGCAGATTTACAAGGATCCGCGCGTGACCCTGCGGCTGCGCGCTCCGGTGCAAACGGTGGAAACCGCGGCCGGCGTCGTACGGGCGGTCAACTACCTGTACGAGAACAAGCCAGAACGCGATACGGCCGATCTGATCGTGCTCGGCGCCAGCGCGCTATTCAATCCGCACCTTTTGTTGCGGTCCGGTTTCAGTCATCCGTTGATTGGGCGGCGCCTCCATGAACAGATGCCGGTGTACGCCACGCTCGATCTCAAGGGCGTGAAGTGCTACAACGGCAGCACGGTGCTCACCGGTTTGGGCTACCTGTTCTATGAGGGGGATCATCGCGCCGATCATGCGGCTTGTATGATCGAAACCTGGAGTTCACCGTTCGCCTATCGGCCTGAAGGCGCTCTGCGACTGGAGCGAGGCCGATGGAATGAGCGCCTGATGTTGGGTTTTTTGTTCGATGACATCCCAAACGATAAGAATCGAGTGACGGTCAGCACCAAAGATCCCGCGGTAGCGCATGTCTATTTCGAGGACTATTCCGAATATGCCAAGAAGGCGGCCGACCGTATCCCCCAAATGATCGACAAGCTTGCCGAGGCGCTGCCCATCGAGCGGCTCGTGGGCACCTCGCTGGGTACGACGGCTGCGCACATCCAGGGTACCGTGGTGATGGGCGATGACCCCGCGACGAGCGTCGTGGATCGATACTTGGTCCATCACGAGTTTCGAAATCTGCTGGTGCTCGGTTCCAGCGCCTATCCCACTGCGAGCCCCTCCTATCCAACCCTGACGGTTTCAGCGCTGTCGCTTTGGGCCGCGGACCACCTTCTCGGACGAACCGCGACGTGATGAACCGCCGCCGCTTGATAGTGGGTGGACTTGGCCTCGCCGGTGTCGCCGCCTTGGGCGTGTGGGGCTTCGGCCGTTTGGGATTCGAGGCGGAAATCGCGTCGATTCTACGCCGACGACTTGGCTTCCTGGATCTGGACCGGGACGGCGTGCAGAGGTTCGCGAAGGATCAAGCCACCGCCACGTTCGGCAAGAAAATTCCAACGTGGAATCGTCTGCGTTACCACTTCCTGTCGGCGGTGGCTCCGTCGTTCAAACGCTACTATCGGTCGACCGACAAGCGCTCCCGCGTCGCCAGACTCGAAGACTCCCTGGTTTCGACCTATTTGCTTTCCAGCGATTTTTTTCTGAACGGCGCCGACGAATCCCGTAGAATCAACTACGTGGCGTACTATGATCCAATGCGCCCATGCCAAAATCCATTCGCGCGGCCGGCGGTAGACGCTCGCACCAACAGCTGAAATGGTTCGCACGACGGCTACATTGATGGCGGCGGCGTTATCGCTTTCGCTGGCTGCATGCGCCAAGAAGCCCCAGGTAGCCGTATCGGCACCCACCGGCCAATGGATCAGCCTGTTCAACGGCAAAAACCTCGAGGATTGGACCGTCAAGATCGCGGGCCACGACCTCAACGACAATTACCGCAACACATTTCGGGTTGAAGACGGGTTGTTGAAAGTGTCCTACGGACAATACGAGAAATTTGGCGGTCGGTTCGGCAGCCTTTTCTATAATAAGAAACTATCCCATTACTGGTTTCGAGCGGAGTACCGCTTCGTCGGCAGGCAAGCGTCGGGCGCGCCATCGTGGGCCTACAAGAACAGCGGCATCCAGTTGCACAGTCAAGCGCCGGACAGCATGCGCAAAGATCAAGAATTTCCCGTTTCGGTCGAATTCGATATCGTCGGCGGGCGGCTGCTCGGCAGACATCCGACGGGGGATGTTTGCGAAAACGGAACGCGCGTGACCATCGATGGCGGAGTATTACGGGATAAATGCTCCAAATTGAGCGACGTCACGATTCCCGGCGACGAGTGGGTCATGATTCTCGCCGAAGTCCAAGGCGGGACGCGGATCAGACAGATCGTCAATGGGATATTGGTGGTCGAGTATACGAATCTCACGCTCGACGAAAACGATCCCGACGCTCGCCGCCTGGTGAATTCCGGCGGCGATAAGGCGCTGACGTCCGGCTATATATCCATTCAAGCGAATAGCCATCCCATCGAGTTTCGTCGGATCGAAATACTGCCGATCGATTAGGGATTCGTTTTAAACGACGCCGCCGCTTGGCGGAGACCTTCGGAGAGCGGCGTCCACGCGAGTTGCAGCGCTCGTTCGGCTCTGCGGCTATTCAACGTGATGTTCTGATTGCAGAGATTCAAGAGCGACGGTGTGATCGCCGGCGGAACGGCGTTCGATCGTTTGAATAAGCGCCGTTCCAACGCTTCCAGAACCTTCAGGGGCGGCGCCAAGAGCCGCGTCTCGATCTTCAGCCGACGGGCACCGAGCCGCGTAATCGGCACGGCGCCCAGTGCTCGCGCGAACAGCGCGAAATAATCGTTCCACGTCGGCGGCGAACGCATCGCGAGATTGAAGCACATCCCTTCGATACCCGGCGCCTGCAAGGATCGCACGGTCGCTGCCACGAGATCGTCCACGAATAGGAGATTGCATACACCGTCGCCGGCCGCGCCCAAATCTCCAAGCCGATGAGAGCACAAGAGGCGCGCGATGCGCTCGCTCCATTGCGGGCAATGAGGACCATACTCGCACCCCGGACGCAATATCACGCTTCGCGGAAATCGACTCGCCAAACCTTCAGCCTTGATTTGGGCAGCGCCATAGGCGCCCAAGTCCGAACGCAGATCCGCATCTTCGACGGCCTCGCCGGTGCGTGATCCGTAAACGGTCATGGAACTCAGGTGCACCACGCGCACATCGTTGCCGGCGCGTTCGAGAGTGCGGTAGAGCGCTTGGGCTTGCTCAAGAATCGCATCGGGGCTACCCATCGTGCCGTTGAACACCGCCTGGATACCCTCTAGATGCTGTTCGGACAAAGTGCCTGGGCCTCCGGAAAACGGCACCGGCGTGGCCCAATCGCTTGCCAATAACGCCGCATGGACTTTGGCCGCGGCGAAGTGCTCGCACCCGAGCACGAGAATGCGCTGCTTCACAAAAAAGCCTGCCATTCGTTGCCCTGGGGCAGACGAATGGCAGGCCGACCGATGTCGTTTGCGGGCTTAAGGCCCGATGGACCTACGGCTACGGTTCGAACCCGACATTGTCCACATACCATGTGTTGCTCGACAACCCTGTTTGATCTTGTATGCAGAACTTGTAGATGCTGGTGTTCAATACGCCAAGGGCGGACAGCGGAACCGTATAAGTAGCCCATTTGCCGGCAACCGGTGCCGGGCCATACTTCGACACGTCCAGGTAGATGCCCACCGGGATATCGCCGACCTTCACGAAGTATACATTCCATTTCTGATTGGCCACGGTGGGCTTGAGTGCAAACGTCAGTTTGGTATAGCCAGCCGAGTTGAAATTCCAATTCAGTGCATAGGGCAGCCAACCACCCCAAGCGCCCGTCAGCGTGACTTTGATGTCGTGAGGTCCGCTCAACGGCCCACCGCTCGTATCCGCATAGTTGGGAGACGCGACGAACGAGTAGTCACCCGGCCAATCGAACACACCGTTGTAATACACCCAAGAAGTTCCAGCGACGGGGGTCGGCGTGGGCGTGGGCGTGGGCGTAGGCGTAGGCGTTGGGGTAGGTGCAGGCGCAGGCGTGCCAGCTGCGGCAACAACGGTGATTGCTGTTGTTGCGCAGGTCCCCGAGATGTTGCTGGTCGTGTCATCGACGCACAACTCGAACGTATACTTGCCGGCCTTGGTCGGCGTGCCGGTCAACACTCCCGTATTTTGGAGGATCATGCCCAACGGCGGCGTTCCGGTTGCGAAGGCGCCGGGATGGTAGTGGTAATTGCCCGTTCCCCCGGCGACGCTTTTCAGCACCGTCGTGGAATATGCGTGGCCGACGGTGGCCTGCGGCAGCGGATTCACCGCAGCGACCGTGATCCCGGTGCCGGCTGCGATCTTCGATGAGAAGCTATTTCCCGTCGAATCCGTGCTGACCAGCGTTATGTTCCTCGTATTGCTGAACGAGTGTCCCGGCAGAACGACATTCACATTGTAAGTACCCTTCGGCAAACCGGAGAAACTGAAGTTCCCGCCGAGATCCGAGGCGGCGGACCCGACGTTCGCGCCGCTCAACGTGACGATGGCGTTGGACATGCCGGCGCCGACGATCGTGCCTGAGATTTTATAGGTCGGCAAACTCGTGGCGGACCCTGAGAAATTCACGTTGCTCACGGCTGCGCCGGTTACCTGGGCGGCCACACTCGTTGGGGTGAACACATGGCCGGCGGTGGTCGGTGCCACCGTGTAGGTTCCGGTGGCGACTCCCGCGAAGCTGTAGGTTCCGCTGGAGTTCGCAGTCGCGACCCGGGTGGACGGTCCCGACATCTGCACGGCGGCGTTGGCCAAACCGGTCACGGCGCCGGAGAGCGTGGCGGCGCCGGGCGTCGGCGTAGGAGTGGGCGTCGGCGTGGTTGCCTTGGTGACCGTGAAGTTGGTCGACGTGAACACCGAGCGCTGAGGATTGAGGAAGCCCACGTGCCCGGTGGTGGCGTCGGCAGGCACCGTGACTTTCACCAACTTATCACTCACTACATACACGGTGGAGTCTTTTCCGTTGCCGACCCAAACCGCGTTAAGACCGGTAAACCCGGTGCCGGTCACGGTGATGGTGGTTCCGGGAGGTCCCGATGCCGGCGAAAATCCCGAAGGCAGAGGTTGCGGATAGGTGGTGGCGCTCATCGCGGCGGTGGCTGTCGACAATGCGACGAGTAGAAAAATCAAATTGGTACGTCTTGGCATTTCTCACTCAGTAGGTATTGAATTCGCGAAAAACCGCGCCGTGATCACTGAGCGTAAGAAGGGACTTCTCAGAGTCGACAAATGCGGAACACGGGGGTGTTTTACGTGCTACAAAAAAGCGTCGCAATTGTCTCGAATCGGCGACTGAGCGCCTCACGCCTGTCTCGAAACGGCGACGCAGGTGCTACGCGGGTGTGAAAAATTTTAGCGGGCGAGGCGTCGCGCGCTCGGAAAATCTAGGGTTTTTCGCGATCGGTGCGGACCCATTCGTCGGATCTGCGACGACGTAGCATCAGCAGAAGTTTCCACAGAAGAAAACCCGGCGCGCGCGCAAGATCGAGCAAACCGCGGGCGCCGATGCCGCTCAAGTGCCATCCACGCAACACGTAGAGAACGAGACTCGCGGCGCAGCCGAGCCCAAGCCACAGCCAGGGTTGCAACAGCGGCTGCCGCCAAGTCGCGAGAGCCGCAAGCACGATCAACGCGGAAACGTTGAGCGCAACGTACGACAATGGCAGCACCAGCAAATCGAGCGCAAGATCGAAACAGACGGCGCTGCGCCGTCGAAGCGCGGCCTCGAGCAAGGGCAGCGTCTTTGCGCGAATCAATTGGAAACGCCCATGCTCCCAACGTTGCCGCTGTTTGCGCGCGATCTGTTCACCGGAAACCATATCCGCGTCCGAATGCGCCTCGTCGGCGTAGTGCACGCGAATTCCGGCCAATCCCAGTTCGATTCCGTACTCGACATCTTCGGTCAAAGAGAATGCGCGGTACGGGACTCGCCCCAGCAACGCGTGTGTGACGCACCAGCCGTTGCCGCGAATACCGCAGGAAACGCCGAGCCGTTCGCGGGCGCGCGAGCGGACGATGTGAAACGCCGCTTTGGCGATCGTGATGAGCCGCGTGCGCCACGACGCGAAGGGATTCAACACGCCGTAATGCGCCTGTACTGCGCAAGCGCCGTGTTCGATTCTTACGGCAAAGGCCTCGAGCAGATTTGCGGACGCTTCCGCGTCCGCGTCGATGACCACGACGGCATCGGCCCATGACTCCGCGGCGCTGCGCTCGAAAGCGTACGCCAGCGCGTAGCCCTTGCCGCGACGTTCCGGATCGGCGCGTTCGAACACGCGAGCGCCGGCCTGCGCCGCAATGCTCGCGGTGGCATCGCTGCAATTGTCCGCAATGACGATGACGCGAAAGCGATCCGCAGGCCAGTCCAGCCCGCGCAGATTGGCGACGGTGCGCGCGATGATCGATTCTTCGTTGTGCGCCGGCACGAAGACATCGAAACGCAAGCGCCGCGACGAACGCGCAGGCGGCGCCTGACGCGCGGACAACAGCGTGAAGAACAACAAATAGCCGCAGGCCAGAACCGCAGGCATCGCGACCGCGAACAGACTCATGTTCAACAGCAGCATCATGTGGGTTTACGCATATTCACGATAACGCCAACCCCAAAACACCGACAGCTTGCCGACATTGGCCGAGAGCGTGGTCAGCCATCGAGCTGCGTGATGTCGACCCAGGGGCCATACGATCAGCGTCAATCCTGCGGCGGCCAGCGCCTGCGCGAGCGCACGCAGAAAGAATTGTGCACGCTTCACCGTGGACATGGCGCCGTAGCGGCCGGCGAGCGCGTGGCGGGCAAAATCCTGGCCCCCGGAGAGCGCCCGGCGCAGCAGCCAATGCAGGGACAGACGCGACGACTCCACCGGTTCGCTGACGATGGCTTCATCGCACCAAACGAGGCGCGCGCCGCGTTGGACCAAGCGCGACAATAAATCGCCGTCTTCGCCGCCGGTCAGCCCCAGAGCGGGGTCAAAGGGCGCATCGCCGCCGCGCAGCCAAGACCCTTTCACCAGGACATTGCCGAATCTGAGCCGGTTGGGCGGAATGACCGTTCCCGTGGCCATCCGAGGAAAGTCGTAAAAATGCCCGCGCCGGATCCACAGGGGTGCACTGGACGGCACGACGGGGTCGACCGGACCCAAGACCCCGTCCGCGGCAAACCGGACGGCAGCGTCCAAGAGCAGCGCCAGCCACGCAGGGGGCGCCCGCTCGTCGTCGTCGATGAACGCCAGCCAGTCGCCGCCGGCGAGCTCGACGGTTTTATTGCGGGTCAACGAAATGTTCTTCTGCGGCTGTACGGCGTAGTGAATGGGGAAAGGGGCGCTGTCGAGGAGACGCTGCTCCACGACGACGCGTGCGCTGCCGGCGGCATCGTTGTCCACGACCACGACCTCGTCCGGCGGGCGAGTTTGGCGCGTCAAATCGTCGAGAACCACCGCCAGGCGTTCGGGACGGCGGTATGTGGCGATACACAGGCTGACCGTGTTCATGAGAGTAGGCGTCAGCGTCAGGCTCGTGGCAAATCAAAAATGATTGATCACGGCTCCGAGAAGTCTCGACTGAGTGCTCGCCAGCCGGCGCAACAGCGCACGCGTGCTCTTGTAGGTCGTATGTTGAGCGCGGCTCAACACCAGCGCGCGTGCCGCCATCGTGGCGACGGCAAGACCGTCCGCGCATTGCGCCACGGGCGGCGTGTCCAGCACGATGAATTCGTAGGAGTTGCGCCACTCGGTGAGCAAATTGCTGAAACGACCATCGGAGAGCAATTCCAAAGGATTCGGCGGAATCGGCCCTGAAGTCAGCAGGTGCATGAAGGGCAGCCCGGCGACCGGATGAAAGTAGGGCTTTTCGTTGTGCGCAATGCACTGCGATAACCCGTGCTGATTGGCCGAGCCGAACAGCACTTGTTGCTGCGGTTTGCGCATGTCGGCATCGACCAGGAGCGTGCGTCGCCCGAGTTGCGCGAACGAAATCGCCAACTCGGCGCAAAGCTGCGATCGGCCTTCGCCCGCGCCGGGGCTCAGCACCGCTACGATGTTGGCGCCGCGCGCTGATTCATTCAGCAGCAACAGCTCGGTGCGCAGCGCTCGCAATCGTTCACTGCGCGGATTGTCCGGATCGTGCGCAAGGATGAGATTCGGGCCGGGCGCGACGCGCTCGCCTTGCCGTAGCACCACTTGCCGGTCGGAGGCGATGCGCCGGATCGCCGTCTCGATCATCCCGGCTTCGTTCGGTTGACGGTCGGCCTGAATTCTGCGCAGCGCCTGTTCGATTTCGCCCGGCTTCAAGATCCCCAGCTGCCCGGCGGCTTCGACGAAGGTCGTGCCCGTGGACTGCATGGCTTCGTAGATTTTCTCGACGATGACATCCGTGAGGCCCAACTCGGAGATGAGCGCCGCGGTCAGCCCGACCTGAGATTCGCCGAAGTCAGCACTATTGTGCGTCAATGGGGCGTTCATGCGGCACTTCGCAGGGTGATCCGGTCGAATTCCATCAGCACGGGAATATCGAGGTCCCGCTCGAAATCGTCTCGGCATCGAATGCGGCGGTTGAGCAGCAACTCATAGATCAAGGGCGCCAAGACTCCGACCCCGATGCCGGCCATTACGCCCATCATGAGCAATTTGAGCTTGTTCGGCCTGGCGGCTTTCTGCGGTGGGACGGCGGCGCTGACGATGCTGATATTGGCGACGTGTCCGCCTGAGGCCAACATGATCGTATCGTAGCCGTCGAGCGCCCGCTTGTAGACCGATTGTGCGGATTCGAGCTCGAGTTCGAACTTCGATCCTTCGCCTTGCAGTTTGTTGACTCCCAACACCTTGGCGCGTTGTTCCTCGACCGCAGCCCGCATTTTCGTTTCCAGCTGCTGGGCGGCGATCAGATCGGATGAGTACGTCGAGCTGGCGCTGTGCAGCTCCATGTCCAGGTTACGCTGCGTGGCGCGAATCTGGCTGTCGAGTTCCAGAACCTTCGGATGCTGTGCGCCGTAGGTCGTGCGTAATTGCGCCAATTGCGTTTGCTGCGTGTTCAGCAGCGCCTTGAGGTTTTGCACCACGGCGGTACCGGCGATGGAACTCGCCGTCTGTGCCGCCGCCGCTTTGACTTCCGCGGCGCGGCGCGCGTTCTGGGCGTCCTGAAGCTGCGCCTGGAGACTGGCGAGAAGCGTCTGTTCCGTGCTGATGTTTCTTTGTGCGGTGTCGGTAACGCCCGTACGCTGCCGAAAGGCGTTGACCTGATCTTGCGCGACGCGCACCTTGTCTTTGAGCTCCGCCAATTCCATCCCGTAGCGTTTGGCCCGATCGCTCGCCGGCCCGGACACGCGCTGATGCTGTTGGGTCAAATAAACGTCCGCCAAGGTATTGGCAATCTGTGCGGCGAGCGGCGCGTAGCGCGCCGAGGCATTGATGTAAATCAGGCTGCTGCCGAAGGCACCGAGCTGAATGTCCAAGCCTTTGACGAGATTTTCTCTGACCCAGTCGCGCAGGGTGCTGCCGTCGCCCTTATAACCCGCCGTGTAATTTTTATCCTGGGTCAGATTCAGTTTATCGATCACCGGCAGCAGTACTTCCGCGCTCAACATGAGCTGCGACTCGGTCGACATATAATTGAACATCGGCGTGGCCATGCCTTGGTTGTTGCCCGCCAATGGGTCGTTGCCTTCCGGGTTCACCATCAACGTGGCCGTCGCGGTGTAGGTTTTCGGCATGAGCTTAATCAGGCCTCCCATGAGGACGGATATCGCAACGACGATTATCAACGTCTGCATTCGATAGGCACGCAAGATAGAAAAAATCTGCGGCAGCGACAATCCCGGAGTCGCGAAATTCTGCGGCAGCACTGCCTCGCGGCTGGAAGCAAGGATAGGCGCGGGGTTGGCGACCGCCAATACGGGTAGATTTCTACGTGACTTCAAAAAATGCTCTCCTTCACTTGAATGACGTCGTCAGGCTGGACGAGGTCGCCAAACTTGCCCTTCACGTTCGAATAACTACCGTCGGCTTTCTTACGCTTGATTTCAACGCGGCGTTGGCTGCCGCGCTGGGTAATACCGCCTGCCTTGGCAATCGCTTCGATCACCGTCATTCCTGGCTCGACCCGATATCGCCCGGGCGTGGTCACTTCACCATAGATTGAAAACTGCTCGGCCTTGGGCACGAACACCGAATCGCCGCCCTTCAGCGCCAGCGACGGGATCGCACCGGAGCCGCTCGCCAATCCCTTCAAATCGACCGGGTAGCGAACCTCTTTGCCGTCCTTGTCCTGGCGTATGACGTACACGACATCCGAGCCGGTGGAGGTGATTCCGCCGGCTTGAGCCAGCAGATCAAAAATGGATGTGTTCGATTCCACCGGATAACGGCCCGGAGTGCCCACTTGACCGAGAACGGACACCCGCTGGCTGCGCGATTGCGTGACCGTGAGTGTTACGTGCGGATCGACCAGAATCTTGTGCGATTTGAGTGCGGCCTCAACGCGGGAACTGGCTTGGGACGGCGACAAGCCGGCCACTTGGACATCGCCTGCAAGCGGGACCGACAGCGTTCCGTCATCGGCCACATAGACCGACGTACTCAAGTCCGGTTGGCCATAGACTTGGATGCTGACACTGTCGCCAGGGCCCAGTTGCAGCAACGGAGCCTTCGCAGCGGCCTTGTCCCCCGTCGTCGGCGCGGGGGGGGCTTGGGCGGAGACGGCATCTGGGATGGCACCAAAGGCCAGGACGGCCGCGACGGTGAAACCCAGGAGCCCGCGCCGAAATGTGCAGGAAAGCCGAAATTTGCGGCAAAACCAAAGCCATTGAGTCAGCAATTCAGCACCTGTACCTAGGACTTAACATAAAGCGCAAGGATCCCTTATAACCCATGCCGGCCGGATATATTACTATCGGCGGTCAGTGGGGAGCGCCGATTGGTCGACAATACGGCATGTCCACCGCATCGCTGCACCTTTAGGCAAGATCCCAACCCCACACCCATGTCGACGTTACCCGCCTAGTGAAACCCTTGTCGCGATTATCGCCAACCTCCTGGTTGACCACCAAAACGGTTTTCTCGCAGATTTTTGCGCTTCTGCTGTTCGCGATTCAAGCGCCCGTTCTCGGGCCGAAAGCCTTCGGTCTGATTTCGATCGTGATGGTTTTCGTCGGATTTTGCGAGTATGTGCCGGGTGAGGCGGCAGCCGAGGCCTTGATATCCATTCGCCGCATCGACGATGAGCATTTTCACACCATGACGGCCGCCAATGTGCTCTTGTCGCTCGCCATCGGTATTGGGGTCTTTGCGGGCTCGGGCCGGATCGCCCTTTGGTTCGGCGAGCCCGAACTTGCCTCCATATTGCGCTGGATGTCGGTCCTGCCTGCGATCAGCGCCTTTGCTGCAGCGCCCACCGCCGCCACGAAACGCGACATGCAGTTCCAACCCCTTGCGCTGCGCTCCATCTCCAGCTTGTTCGTCGGGGGGATCGTCGGGTTGGTCCTGACCCTGGGGGGAGCGGGCGTTTGGGCGTTGGTCTGGCAAGCCATCATTACCAGGCTGGTCGCCTCGATCATGCTTTGGTACACGGTGCCTCTCAAATTTGGCATGGGATTTTCGGGCCGGCATTTCCGGGAATTGGCGCAGTTCGCGGCCCCGACCATGCTGTCGCGCTTTTTGACTTGGAGCTGCAACCAAATCCCACGCGTGATGCTGGGGTTGTACTGGGGCTCGACGGACCTGGGGTTGTTCAGTCTCGCTTCCCGCCTGGGCGACATACTGATGGAAGTGGCGGTGGTGCCGCGATACGCGGTCGCACGGGTCGAGCTTCGAGAATATGTCAACGACCGTGCCGGACTCGATGCGGCGCTGCGCCGAACATTGACGTTTCTGACCGTGTTCTGTTTTCCACTCTGTGTGGGCGGAGCGGCGATCGTGCCCACCCTGTTTCACGTGTGGCTCGACCCTCGGTGGGTAGGGGCGATCATTCCCGCGCAGTGCATGCTGCTGACCTGTCTGGCCTTGGTTACGCAGTACATGGGGGGCGCGGCTTTACTCGCCTTGAACTTCCAGAAAACGGAGGCGGTGATATCCATAGCGCAAACGGCGACTACCCTGATTGCGGTGGTGGCGTGCGCACCTTTTGGTCTGCTGGCGGCGTCCATCGGAATCGCAGCACGGCCATTTGCGCTGCTGCCGCTGTCCCTGGTCCTGTTGAAGCGTTATTGCGCAATTCCGCCGTCCACGATGTTCCTGCCCCAATGGCCGGCGTTGGCGGCAAGCTTGATTATGGGGGCCTTGGTGTGCGCGCTGCGGCTGGCGCTCGAATCAAGGGTAACGGACGCCGTTGCGCTGCCGATACTGGTCGTGGCGGGGGCCGCCGTCTACGCCCTCATGGTGAAACTCACCATGCCCACGGTGGTCGCTCGGTTCGTCAACCGGTTGCCGGGGCGCGCCTGACCTTTTAGGCTCGTTTAGGTAAAATCGCCTAGTGAGAGGCCGGTCGCCGATCGGTCAAACTGCCACCGGTAGACTGCCCACCGCCGGTAGACTGCCGCCGAAGCTGAAGTCATGCAGGCGTGAATGTGGAGACGATCTAATGAACGCAATCTCTATCCAACACGGGTCCGGGCGGCCGCTGACCGTAACCGACCCCGAAGGTCAGTTCCGTCGCAACTACAATCGCATGAATTTCATGTTCAAGCACGAGCTTGCCGGGAATCCTCTGTTCGAATTGGACAGCTTGGCCGAGCTCACGCGGCGCATGCCGGACCACGGCGAGAACTATTGGTCGACCGGCAAAGTGGCGGTCAATAACACCTGGTCCGACGGCACCATCGGACGCCAGTCGCTGCAGGACACCATCACCAACATCAAACACAACAATTCGATCGTCATCCTCAAGCATACGGAACAGGATCCTGTCTTCGCGCCGGTTCTGCAGAGCGTGCTCGCGACGATAATCGAGTTGTCGGGCGAGCGGATGCGCTTGGACGTCACGATCGGCGAAGTCTTGATCTTGGTGAGTTCGCCCGGACGCATCACACCGTATCACATGGATTCGGAGACCAATTTCCTGTTGCAGGTCACCGGCGACAAGTGGTTCCACGTCTTCGATCAGACCGATCGAACCCTGGTGACCGAGCGCGAGCGCGAGGATTTTTTCGCTGTCAGTAGAAATTGCGCCGTGTATCGATCGGACCGTCAAGACGAATGCAACAAATATGATTTGCTCGCGGGTTACGGAGTGCATGTGCCGACGTGCGCGCCGCACTGGGTCCAGAACCGCGACAACGTATCGGTCGCGCTCAGCGTCAACTACGAACTTCGCTCGGTCGGCCGGCTGGAGAAGCTGCATCGCTTCAATCACCGTCTGCGCAAATTCGGGCTGAACCCGGCACCCCCGGATGCCTCCGCATGGCGTGACCGCATCAAACTGGCGGCTGAGGATGGCGTGACGGCGGTGCGTTCGGTAAGCAAGCGACATGAAGATCCGCCGCCTTATCATGTTTGGACGCCGCCCGCGGCGTGAAACCGCTCCCGCGCCGAGCCGGCTTACGTGGCCGGCGGGGTTCCGTTTTTCTCCAACGCTGCCGCGACATGGGCAGCCATCTGGCTCGAACCCGGATCCTGAAACATCGTGAAATGATTGCCGTCGACGAACCGCACGTCGATCCCCGCTTGTGCGAACGCCCCCCATCCGGCGTCTTCTTCAAAGAATAAACCGGTGGGCTCCAACCGGCTGCGGAGCAGCGTTACCGCGCCTTCATACGGTTTCGGCGTGTACTGGTCCGTCATGCGCTGCAAGTACGCCAATAACCACTGGTCGTAGGTCTCGGGGGTCGTCTGTCCTTCTTCATTCGCCCCTGGCGGGTGGCTGCCGGAACGGGTGAACAGGCGCTGCAATCGCTTGAACAGGGTGCGTTGAGCGATGAATGCCCACACGGATTTTTCGCTGGATAGAACTCGGCGCCAATCAGCGAATATCAGTTGTGCGCGCAGCGAATAGGTCGCCACCAGGCCGCGCAGTTTGGGGAGGCGCTTGAAATATCCCGGCACCCAAGAGTCGATGAGAAACAAGTGAGAAATCTCTTGTCTGTCGTCGACCAGCCGCCGCGCAATTTCGAAGGCGAGCGCGCCGGCCACGCACCATCCCATCAAATCGTAGGGACCATGCGGTTGTACGCGGCGGATGAGTTCGACATAGCCCGTTGCGATCTCCTCGAGCGTATCCGGCAGCGCAGAGTCTCTGACCGACGGATCGAACAATTGCAGGGAATAGACCGGTTGCTCGGGACCCAGGTTTTTGGCCAGGCCGTAATAAATGCCGGTGTTGTTGATGACGATCAACGGGCGCTTCGAACCGTGCGGTTGAATTTTTACGACTTGGCGAAAGTCGAATTCGCGCAAATCGGTTTGCGCCAGTACCTTCGCAAACTCTTGCAGCGTCGGAGCGAGGAACAGCGTCGCCAATTTGACGCGCCGCCCGAATTCCCGCTCGACCTGCGTCAGCATGCGTGCGGCGAGCAGAGAGTGGCCGCCCAATTCAAAAAAATTGTCGTCGACTGCGATCGACTCGATACCCAGCATCGCCGTCCAGATCTCGGCCAGCCGCTCTTCGATCTCGCCGGAGGGCCGGTGCTGCACGACGTTTCGGTGCACACGCCCCTGCACAGTTTGCAGGGCCCGGCGGTCGATTGCGCCGCTTCTCAAATGCGGCAGCGACTTGCACACCACGATGGATGGCAACAGGTACTCAGGTAGGCGGTCCGCAAGAAATTTCTGCAATTCAGCAATCAACGTTGCGGAATCCTCCGGCGCAGCGCCCTGCGTCGCGATGAATGCGCCGATAGCCCCGGTGCCGGTGGCGTCCTTGATGTGGGCCACCGCGGCTTCGGCGACGGCGGGGTGGCTCTGCAATATCTGTTCGATTTCGGCGGGGTCGACGCTGCGGCCGCAGTGGAAGAACCGGTCGTCCGTGCGCCCCACGTATTCGATCCGGCCGTTCGCCCGCAATCGGCCGAGGCTGCCGGTGGCATACAGCTTGGCGCCCGACTCGCTGACGACGGACGCGGCGAGCGCGCTCTCAGTGAGACCGTCGCCGCCGACATGCAGTTCGCCGACAGCATCCACCGCGGCCACGCCCGAAGACGAGTCGAGCACATACAGGGTGGTGTTGGCGATCGGTTCGCCGAGATTGCCCGTCGACTCGGCAGGCTTGATGAGACCGGTCGCGGACCAGATACCCGCTTCAGGGTGCCCGTACACTGACCAAAGCTCACCGCCGGTCGCCGACAACCGTTCGATCAGCCGCGTGTTCAACTCCGCCGTTGAACAGAGCATCTTGAGCGCCGGATAGCCTATCCAGTGCGCTTCCAACAGCGCCGACCATGTGTGCGGAGCTCCATAGAGAACCGTCGCACCGGTGCGCTGCAAGAGGTGCAGCAATGCGCGGCCGCCGGCCAGATCTTTGTCGAGAGCAACGACCAATCGGGCACCGGTCAAGAGCGGCAAAAATATCTCGAAGGCCGCTTGGCTCGCCGTGATGGGTGAACTGGCCACGACGACGTCGCGTTCGCCGACCCCCGGCCGCTTCGCCATGGAGTAGATCAAATTCGTCAGGTTCCGGTGCGAGATGCTCACAACCCGCAATGCGTCGCCGCTTCCCGAAATGAAAATCGTGCAAGCGATCGCATCGGCGTGCGGCGGTGCTGCGGCCGCGGGCGAAGGCTCCTTGCCGTAGGCAAGCGCAGCCTCGACGTCGATCAGCTGTACCGGGACGTCTGCCACGGTCGCGCGCTCGAGTCTCTGGCCGATGACCGCGGTGGCGCGCGATGCGCGAATCATATCCGCGCGGCGCAACGGCGGATCGGACGGGTCGAGAGGCACGTAAGTGGCGCCCGTCTTGAGAATGGCCAGCAGACAGATGGGAAGTTCCATCGATGTCAGCAGACAGACGCCCACCCTCGATCCCGCTACGATGCCCTGTCCTTGCAGGTAGGCCGAGAAGCGGTTGGCCGATGCGTTCACTTCCGCATAGGTCAAATGCCTTTCGCCGCACACCACCGCGACCGCATCGGGAGCGCGCGCGACCTGCGCTTCGAACAGTTGGCAAAGCGTCAAATCCCGCGGATACAGCGTGCGCGTGTCGTTCAGCTTGGCGAGCAACGTGCGTGCTTCGTCGGGCGGACTCAGTTTGAGTTCCGATAAGTGCTGCGATGGGTTCGCCACGGCGTTCTCGAGCACTCTCTGGAAATAGGCCAGCAGCCGCTCGGCCGTGGCGCCTTCGAATTGATCGGTATTGTACTGACAGGAAAACCGCCACCCGTCGGGCCGTTCGACCATGAATAAATTCAGATCGTAGATCGCGCCGGCGGGCAGCGACGGCAAATCGATGAGCGCGAAATCCCCGTAGACCGTATTTTGGATGAAGGTCTTTTGAAAGATGAAATTCAACGAAATCGGCGGAGTGTTCGCCTCGCTGCGTTCGCTCTTGACCATCCCGAGCAAGCGTTCGATCGGGATGTGCCGGTATTCGAGGGCTTGCGCGATGGTATCGCGGACGCCGTCGACGATTGCGCCGAATGTCGGGTTGCCGCGGAGGTCGTTGCGCAAAATGAGCGAATTGACGAATTGACCGACCATCGGCTCGAGTTCGACCTGATCGCGGCCGGAAACTTGCGTTCCCACGACGATTTCGGTCTCGTTCGTGAGCCGCGCCAAGGTCGCGCACAGTGCGGCGAATGCGGTCGCAAACATAGTTGCGCCGCGTTCGGCGCTCAAGCTTTGCGCGCGGTTGGTCAGATCGCGCGGCAATAATCTCGATACGATGGCGCCGTTGGTCGTCGGCATGGTCGGACGCGCATGATCCGGCAGAACCTTGAAGGGCTTGATTCCCGCCAGCTGCTTGGTCCAGTAAGCGGTTTCCGCCTCCGTGCCGCGCACTTTCAACCACTCGAGCTGCCACTCGGAGTAATCCGCATATTGGATCGGAAGCGCTTCGAGTTCGACCGGTTTGCCGTGGCGCAACGCGTCGTAAATGAGGCCCATCTCGCGCGCCATGATCCCGATCGACCAGCCATCGGAGACGACTTGATGAGTGGTGACCAGAATGATCGAGACGGCCGGCGAGAATCGCAGCAGGGTGGCGCGGATCAGGGGACCCGTCGCCAGATCGAACGGCGCTCGAGCCTCGATGATGCCGATGCGATCGCCTTCGGTTTGCTGCAATTCGGGCGATAGGTTGCTCAAGTCGATTTCGTTCAATCGAAACGGCGCCCGCGGCATCACACGCTGAATAGGCGCGCCCTCGATCTCCAAAAATACCGTGCGCAACACCTCGTGGCGTTCGATGATCTTGAGCCACGATTGTTCGAGCAAATCGGTGGCAATGCGGCCTTCCAGACGCCACCGCACGGCAACGTTGTAAGCCGGGTTGCCCGGATCCAAGCGGTCCAACAGCCAGAAGCGCTCCTGTGCAACCGAGCAGGGGAAATCGGTGCGGTCTGCGGCTTCCTCGCCGTTCGCCGGAGGCATGGCGTCGGTTTGGGGGATCGGCGCGCTCAAGTCGGCCGGCTTCGCCACCGGATCAAAGACCCTATTCGCTGGCTTTGCCATGGGACTCTGATTGTTCAGCCGGCTCGCCGGTTACGTTTGAACTGCCCGAGCGATGGCAGCGGGGATTTCGTGGTCGTTGCAGGAGCGTCGACGCCCAAGTCAGAGACAGCCGCGAGCGCCGCGGCGTTGCGATGCTGGAGCAATTGCCTTGCGGTGATCTTGATCCCGGCGCGATTCGCTCTTGCCGTGATTTGAAAGAGTTGAATGGAATCCGCACCCAGCTTCAAAAGATCAGCAGTCACGCCAACACGCTCCAAATTCAATACCTCCCCAAAAATTTTCGTCAGCGCCACTTCCGTCGGGGTGGTGGGCGCCACGAATTCTTCTTTTGCAGCCTGCGTCGCATCCGGCACGGGCAGGGCTGCGCGATCGAGTTTACCGTTGGGCGACAGCGGAAGGGAATCCAGCCGCACCCATGCCGACGGTATCATGTATTCGGGCATATCTTCCGCAAGAAGTGCTCGCAATGCCTCCGGGGCGCGGATGCTGCCGGCCTTTTCGACATAATATGCAACGATGCGCGGAGTTCCCGGAACATCTTCCCGCAGGATGACCGCCGCGGCGCTGAGCAGCGCTTTCGCCGTCAAAACGGACTCGATTTCTCCGAGCTCGATGCGGAACCCGCGCAATTTCACCTGATGGTCGATGCGGCCCAATATCTGCAGCGCGCCATTCGGCAGCCAGCGCGCCAGGTCGCCCGTGCGGTACATGCGGCCGCCGGCGAACGGGTTCGTTAAAAATTTCTCCTCGGTCAGCACTGCCCGTTTGTAGTAGCCGCGAGCGACTCCGTCGCCGCCGATATGCAATTGGCCCGGGACGCCGCCCGGGACCGGCTGGTCGTTGCGGTCGAGAATATAAAACTGGGTGTTGGCGATGGGTCCGCCCACCGTGATCGGCTCGTCACCCGCGGTCACACGGGTGCACGACGACCAAATCGTGGTCTCGGTGGGTCCGTACATGTTCCACAGCTCGCCCGACCCTTCCAGCAATCGGTTGGCCAGCTCACGCGGCAGCGCTTCGCCGCCGCATAGCATCTTGAAAGCCGCCGGCGCGCGGAACCCCGCTTCCAGCAGCAGCCGCCAACTCGCCGGCGTGGCCTGCATGGCGGTTGCGCCGACGGTCTCCAGATTCTTGAGGAGCCGGAAACCATCGATCACGGCGTCGCGCTCCGCGATCACGACTCTGGCGCCGACGGTGAGCGGCAGGAACAATTCGAGGCCCGCGATATCGAACGAGATCGTCGTCACGGCGTAAAAAACGTCTTTGCCTGTCAAGCCCGGAATTCGCGCCATGGACGCCAAAAGATTCACGACGGCGCGGTGCGATATTTCAACACCCTTGGGTTTACCCGTGGAACCGGAGGTGTAGATCACGTAGGCCAAGCTGTCCGCGCTCACCTCGACGGCAGGTGCGGCGGCCGACGCCGAAGCGATCACGGACGCGTCATGCCTGACGTCGACGACCGGGGTGCCGTCGGCAACCAGCGACGCATTCTCGGAACCGTCCGAGATCAGCGCCGCGACTTCCGCCTCGCCCAAAATGTAGCGCAAACGGGCCGCCGGATGCATGGGATCCAAGGGAACGTAAGCGCAGCCGGCCTTCATCACGGCAAGCAACGCCACCAACATGTCGAGCGAGCGCTCCACCGAAACACCGACGAGTTTGCCCGTCTTATCCGGACCCTGGATGCGTTCGCGCAATACATTGGACAATTGATTCGCGCGCCGATCGAGCTCCTGGTAGTCCAATTGTTCATCGCCAAACTGCGCGGCAATCGCGCGCGGCGTCGCTTTCGTTTGCGCCTCGATCAACCGGTGAACGGCTTCGGTTCGCGGATACTCGGACGCGGTATCGTTCATGCGATCCAGCAGCAGGGCGCGTTCGGCCGCCGGCACGCACGCGGCGCCGCTGAGCGGCTGGGCCGCATCGGCGACGATCGACTCGAGCAGTGTCTGATAACAGTCGAGCCAATGCGCGACCGTCGATGCATCGAACAGATCGGTGTTGTAATCGCAGTCCATGCGCAGGCCGTCGGCGGATTCGATGACGTTCAAAAATAGATCGAAATTGACATAAGCCTTCGCGTTGGGCGCGACGTCCATGGTCATCTCGGGCAGTTCAATGCGATCCGCCAAACGTTCCAGGTTGAATTGAATCTCGGCCAACGGCAGGCGGCCGGGCTCCCGCGGCAGATTCAATCTTCGCACCAGCGTGCCGAAGGTGTAGTTCTGATGTTCGTAGGCGTCGAGCACGCGCTTGGCGGTTGCCGATAGATACTCGGAAACCTTCGTGCCGCGTTGCCATGCGCCGCGAATCGGCAGGAAGTTGACGCAATGGCCGACCAGAATCTGATCTTCCAGAAGCGACTGTCCGGCCGTGGGCACCCCGACCACCACCTCGCTCTGATCCGCCAGCCTGCCCATGAGAGCCTGGCAGGCTGCGAGTAAAGTCACGAACAGCGTGCTGCCTTGGCGCGCTCCCGCCTTCTTGATCGCTTGATAGAGCTTGGCATCGATGCGGCGGCACAGACTCGCGCCGTTGAACGATTTGACCGTGGGACGCGGTCGATCGGTCGGCAGTTCCAGCGCCGCGGGGCGAGTTGCGAATTCATTGATCCAAAAATTTTCAGTCTTGGCCAGATCGGTTTTGTCGCGTGCCGCCTGCTGCCGCGCGTACTCGCTGAACGGCAGCGCGGCGGGCAGCTCGATCGCCTCGCCGCGGCACAACGCGCCATAGATTTCGGCAAGTTCATTCACCATCACGTTGATCGACCAACCATCGCAAATGATGTGGTGCGCCGTGAGCACGAAGGCGTATGAATCGCCCGCGAGCTTGACCAGGTTGCCCCTGACGCACGGACCGCTTACCAGATCGAACGCGGTACGCGCGTCCGCATCGAGCAGTTCCGCGAAGGCAGCCTCCGCCTGCGCAAGAGGCCGATCGGACAAGTCGGTCAAGGGATAGTCGAAAGGCTTCGGTTCAGAGATGCGCATCTCTTCGCCGGTCGAGCTGAACGCCGCACGCAACGCGTCATGACGCGCGACGATACGGTTCATGGACGTCTGCAGTGCGCCGGCATTCAGCCGCCCCTGCATTCGCAGACTGACCGACTCGTTGAAGGCGCACGAGGCTGCGTCGCCCAGCTGAGCGGACAGCCAAATTTCCAGCTGACTTTCCGTGAGCGGTATGCCGCTGACCGGCAACGCGGCGGCGTTCGCCGCGATGGCCGCCGGTGCCGGGACGCCGGTACCCAAAATGCCCACCGACTGCAGCGCTTCCAGGCTTTCCTCGAACGCAAGGTAAATACGTTCGAAATCGGCATCCGAATGCGCCGTGGTCAGAAAGCACGGGAATCCGTCCTGAATGTGTATGCCCCGCTCGCGCAAGTGGTAGTAGTAGAGGCTGGCCAAGGGATGTTCGTTGTGGAAATGGAAGTAGAACCAGCTGGAATAACTCTCGATTTTCGTGGCCACGCCGTGACTCGCGAACAGATCGGTCAAACGCGCGGCCAAATCAGCGGTTTTCTTCGACAGGGTTTCCTGCAACGCCGGGCCTTGCTCCTTGATGTGATTGAGTACGGCCCACATCGACGCGAGGACCAGCGGATGCCGCACGAAAGTGCCGGCAAAGAATGTCACGCCGACCTCGGGGAAGGATGCATCGCCGAAACGCCACATACCGCCGTCCAAGGCGTCCATGAACTTCGTATTGCCGGCCAGCACGCCGATCGGCAGGCCGCCGCCGACGACTTTGCCATAGGTTGCCAAATCGGGCCGAATGCCGGTCACTGCCTGCATACCGCCCGCGTGGACGCGGAAACCGGTGACGACTTCGTCCATCACGAAAGCCGTGCCCGACGCTTCGGTGATCTTCCGTACCTCGCGCAAGAAGTCGAAGGGCCGCAGATGCGGGTGGCGACTTTGCACCGGTTCGACGATCACGGCGGCGAGATCGTCGGCGTTCTCGCGGATCCACTCGAGCGAGGCCGGCGCGCCGTACTCGAGCACGATCATATTCTCGACTTGCGACGAGGGGATCCCGGGGGCCACCGGCATGGAGCGCGGCGCAGCGCCGCTGCGCTGCACGCCTTTGACCAAGACCTCGTCGAATTGGCCGTGATAATCGCCGTTGAAGATAACAATCTTCTCGCGGCCGGTGACGGTGCGTGCGAGGCGCATTGCCGCCATGACGGCCTCGGATCCCGTGTTGCAGAACGTCATGCGGTCGTTGCCGGTCATTTCGCAAAACAGCGCGGCGACCTTGCCCGCCATATCGGCCTGCGGGCCGATCGCAAAACCACGGTCCAGCTGGGCTTTGACGGCCTCAACCACGAAAGGCGGCGCATGGCCGAATGCGGTCTGGCCAAAGCCGTTCACCAGGTCGATATATTCGTTGCCGTCGACATCGTAGATTTTCGAGCCGGCCGAGGTCGTGTTCACGATGGGGTAGACCATCTCTTTCCATTCGGCGCGAAACCCGGCGGCAGCGCGCGGATCGGCGAGCACGGCCCGATGGTTCTGCGTGAATTGCTTCGAGCCGGAGGTTTTTTTCGTGTATCGCTCGATCAACGCATCGATGTGCCGGCGCTGCTCGGGGGTCATACCACTGTCGGCGGAACTCTTTCCCGGCACGAAGACTTGGAAGCGTGAAGGCTGGGGCGGATCGGCCGCAGGCGCGCTGGGGACGGCCGCGGGTGCGCTGGTTATGGCAGAGGGCGGGGCGAGCGCAGGTGCAGGGGCGGAGCCGCCGAACCCCTGCAGCAGCTCGAACTGTCGATTGATGAGCTGCGACATCGCCTGCAATTGATCGCGGAACAAGGCTTCCATGCCAGATTGGCCGGCCGTCGCGGACGAAGCTGCCTGTTGGACCGGCTGCGCGGCCGCTACCGCCGTGAGCGCTGCGGCGGCGGGCGCTACGGTGCCGGCGGCGACTCGGTCGGCTGTGGCTTTGGCAGCCATCGCTGGTTTTGGCATCTTGTCAGCGAGAAACACGGCAAGCGCCGGTATCGTCGACAATTCGCCGAGCAACTGCCTGAAAGTGATTTTCACCTTCATTTGGCTCTGAATTTTTTGCGCCACCTGAGTCAGGAACAAGGAGTCGTAGCCCATTTCCAAGAAGGTGGTTTGCGCATCGGTGGAGGCGGGTTTCTCGCCCGACAATTCCTCAAAAATCGCTGCAATCGCCGTGCTGATTTCTGAAAGGCGGTCGTTCGCGGGGCTCTGATTCATCGCACTGTCATCCTGAAGTACTGAAGGTTCTGGCGCAAAACTTGCGACCGCGGCTGCCGGGACGGCGGGCGCAGGAGCAGAATTGATCTTCGGCGCATCGATCCAATGTCGACTGCGTTCGAACGGATAGGTAGGCAGAGACACTCGCGATTGCGGACCACCGTATAGCGCGGACCAGTTGGGAGCCGCGCCGTGCGTCCACGCGCGACCCAACGCCTCGAGCAGGGAGCTGCGATCGTCGCGCTCGCGGGTCGAGTCCTGCATCGAGCTGACGACGGGCACACTGCGGCCGCGAGTCGCTTGAGTTGCCAGCGTCGACAGCGCATTCCCCGGTCCGACTTCGATCAATATCGTCGCCTCGGGCGCGCTCACCTTCGCGATGCCATCCGCAAAACGAACCGGCTCGCGGGCGTGCTGCGCCCAATAATCCGGCGAAACGGCCTGCTCCGGACGGATCCAGTCGCCCGTCACGCAGGACACATAGGGAATCTGCGGTGCCGACAGTTGCACCGTTTGCAACTGGCGACGCAGCGGTTCGACCACCGGCTCGACCATCGCCGAATGAAACGCATGCGAGGTGTGCAAGCGTCGAGTCACGATGTCGCGCGCTGCCAGCGATTTTTCGAATTGGTCGACGGCCGCAAAAGGTCCGGCAACCACGCACAGGGCGGGGCCATTGATTGCCGCAAGACTCAAGGTCGGCGTCAACAGCGGTAGTACCTCGGCCTCGGGCAATCGTACCGCGAGCATGGCACCGCCCGGCAGCGCCTGCATCAAGCGGCCGCGCGCCGCCACCACGCCGAGCGCATCTTCCAGAGAGAAAACACCGGCTATCACCGCCGCAACGAATTCGCCGATGCTGTGCCCAATCATCGCCGTCGGCCGGATTCCCCAACTCATCCATAGATGTGCAAGCGCGTACTCGACGCTGAAGATGGCCGGCTGAGCAGCGATCGTCGACATCAAGCGGTGCTTCGCCTCCGCAGAGTTATCGGCCGGATAGAGCAGACCCAGCAAATCATCGGCCATCAGCGGTTTGAGAATGTCGGCGCAGCGCTCGATGTGCTGTCGGAACACGCTTTCTTGCCGGTATAGATCGCGCCCCATATCGGGGTACTGCGCTCCCTGGCCGGGAAACATGAAAACGACCTCGCCGTTCTTCGAACGCCGGACGCCTGTCTGTATGGCACGCGGGTCGGTGCGCGGCACACTTGCCTCGAGCTTGGCCAGCGCCTCCTGCGCATCGCGAGCCACGGTGCTGAAGCGGTGGTCGAATGCGCGGCGGCCCGCCTGCAACGAGTACGCGACGTCCGACAGCCGAGCCGTAGGATGCTCGCGCAAATGAGCGGCAAGGCGCTGTCGCGCCGCGTCGAGCGCGGATGCACTTCGCGCCGACAGGACGATGAGCTGCGATCGATCGTTCGGCTCGGACCCGGGGATCGAAGCCACGGATGGCGGCTGTTCGAGAACGACATGGACGTTCGTGCCGCCCACGCCGAACGCGCTCACACCGGCGCGCAGAGGCGCCGCGGTCTCAGGCCATGGAGTGAGCGCGGTATTGACGAAGAATGGCGTCTTCGAAAAATCGATTTGCGGGTTCGGCCGCCGGTAATGCAGCGAAGGCGGCAGCAAGCGGTGCTTCAGAGCCAGCGCGGTCTTGATGAGTCCAGTGATACCGGCCGCTGCGTCCAAGTGTCCGACATTGCCTTTGACGGATCCGAGCGCGCAGAACTGAACGTCGTCGGTGCCCGCGGCGAACGCTTTGGTGAGTCCGGCGATCTCTATCGGATCACCCAAGGGCGTCGCGGTGCCATGGCACTCGACGTAGCTGATCGAGCGAGCATCGACGCCGGCGCCGGCGTGCGCCATTTCGATGACGGCGGCTTGGCCCTCGATACTGGGGGCGGTGAAGCCAACCTTGGCGGCGCCGTCATTATTGATGCCGGCTCCGCGTACCACCGCATAGATGTGGTCGCCATCGGCGATGGCGTCCTCGAGCCGCTTGAGAAGCACCACTCCCGCGCCGCTGCCGAAAATGGTGCCGGTCGCGTCCGCATCGAAGGGCCGGCACGTGCCATCGGCCGAGACCATTCCGCCTTCGAGATGTTGGTAGCCGCGCTTTTGCGGGAAGGTGACCGAGACTCCGCCCGCAAGCGCCATGTCCGCCTGGTAAAGAAGCAAACTTTGACATGCCTGTGCTACGGCCAAGAGCGACGTCGAGCAGGCCGTTTGCAAGGTCAAGCTCGGCCCTCTGAGGTCGAGCTTGTAGGATACCCGTGTCGCCAGGAAGTCCGAGCCTGCGCCGAGCAACAGCGGATAACAGCCCACTTGATAGCTGCTGGTGAATTCTTCGATGGTGCGCCGCTCGCCGCACACATTGTTGAGAAGATAGGTGTTGATGCTCGATCCGGCGAAGACGCCGATGGCGCCCCGGTATGCGGCAGGATCGTACCCGGCATCTTCGAGCGCCTCCCATGAGCACTCGAGGAACAGGCGGTGTTGGGGATCCGTCAGCTCCGCTTCTTTCGCGTACATGCCAAAAAACTCAGCGTCGAACTGATCGACGCCCTCGAGGATGGGTCGCGCCTTGACGAAATTGGGGGCGCTGCGAATTTCCGCCCCAAAGCTGTCCTCGAGCTCTTCGTCCTTGAAGTGCGTTATGGACTCGACCCCGGCACAGAGATTGCGCCAGAACTCGTTCACCGTCTTGGCACCCGGGAACCGGCCCGCCATTCCAATGATGGCGACTCCCCCCGACACGTCGCCTTGTGGTGCTTCGTCCACGGGATCACTCATCGTGCATGCCGCCGCGAATTGGCGCGCGCGCGCGCCAGCGCCGCTTGCTGGCGACGCGCTCGATCGTCCGCACTCAAGACGCTGCCGTCGGCGCCCTTGGGGTCACCCGGGGAATTGCGCTCCGCAGAGCCGGTGGTCGGTGCAAGCCGAGTTGCAAGGGCGCTGATTCGCGGATATTGAAATAGGTCGACCACTGTCACATCGCTTTTCACAATCGACGCGATTGTGGCGTGGACCTGGATGAGCTGAAGGGACGTGCCACCCAGATCGAAAAAATTGTCGTCGACGCCCACCGATCGAATGCCAAGAACCTTGCGCCAAATCTCAAGCAGCATTTTCTCCATGCCATTGCCCGCAGGCGGTTGCGCCGGGCCGGGCGAGTCTGTTGGCGGTAAAGGTAGCTTCGATCGATCGATCTTGCCCATCGGCGAAAGCGGTAGAGCCTCCATGACCGTAAAACTCGCCGGCATCATATAGTCTGGAGTTTCTTCTCTAAGAAATTCCCGTATCTCCTTGATACTACGGGTGATCCCGGCTCGAAATTTTATGTATGCATGAACTTTTCGCGGACCATTGTCGGTTGCCGGACAGGTCACCGCGGCATCCTCGACCAGGTCGCTTCTCCGCAAGGTGGCTTCGATCTCGTCGAGTTCGACTCGCTTGCCGCTGATTTTGACCTGGCGATCGGCCCTCCCCAAAAACTCGATGTTGCCGTCCGCGCGCCGGCGTACCCGATCTCCGGTGCGATAAAGTTTGCTGCCCCCGCCTGAATCGAAGGGATTGGCAACGAATCGTTCCGCGGTCAGTTCGTCCCGGTTCAAATAGCCTAGGGCAAGCCCCGCACCACCCGCATAGAGTTCGCCCTCGTGGCCGTCGATCACCGGCTTTTGGCTCTCATCGAGCACGTACACCTCCGTGTGCGCGATCGGTACCCCAATGGGAATAGGACCGGGCGTCGCTACGCTGGGCGTCGTCACGCTGGGCGCCACTGCGTCGGGCGTTGCTACGCCGGGCGCCGGCGCGCCGGGCACAGCATCACGCGGGATACGATAGCAGCATGTGAACGTCGTGTTTTCAGTCGGCCCATAGCCGTTGATCAGCTGGCATTGAGGCAGGCCGGCCTGGGCCCTGGCGATGTGCGATGGCGAGAGTACATCCCCTCCCGCGATCAATTGGCGAAGCGGCGCCAACCCCTCCAAGCGGTGGTCCACCATCAAATGGAACAAACCGGCGGTAAGCCACAGGGTCGTGACCCTATGCCGCGAAATGCTCTGGGCGATTTCGTCCAATGACGGGTAGGGCGCCGGCAAGATCGCGAGCGTGCCGCCATTTAACAATGCGCCCCAAATTTCGAAGGTGGAGGCGTCAAACGCCAAGGGGGCCAATTGCAGGTGAACCTGGTCGGGGCCCATGGCGGCGAAGGTGTTATCGATCACCAGACGGACGACGCCGCGATGTGGGATCAGGACGCCTTTGGGGTGTCCGGTTGATCCCGATGTGTACATGACATAGGCCAAGTCCTCAGGCCCGGTTTCGAGCAGCGCCGAGGCGTCACCGCGCGCTTCAGGCGCTTGAGACGCGGCATGGATGTCGTGCACGGCTCCTTCCCAAAACGGCGGGCTGCCGGGGCCAAGGAGTGACGACTGCACCAGCATCAGAGCGGGTGCGCAGTCCTCGTACACGAATCTGAGCAGATTGGGCGGGTATGCTGGATCGAAAGGCACATAGGCAGCGCCTGCTTTTAGAATTCCCAAAATCGCGGCAATCGCATCCATGGAACGCTGGGAATACAGCCCGACCCGGTTGCCGCGCGAGACGCCGTGACTTCGCAAATAACGGCCGATACGGTCCGATTGACGCTCCAGTTCCCCATACGTCAGTTGCTCATCGCCACTGACCAGCGCGGCACGGTCCAACATCCGGCCGGCAAGCGCCGAATAGGTTGCGTGAATCGTCTGTTGGAGCTTCATTGGAGTGCTGCCTGGTTCACCTGCCTAGGGTGGTGACGACGTGCCTCGGTTTCCAGTAAGACTAGCGTAGTCTGGGACCCTATGGTCACAGGAGCTTATTGTCAAAGTGTCGCCCAATTCACACTTTCCGCCGAAGTCATCCACAAACCCACTGGCGTTGCAGGGCTTGTTTCCGGCGGCTGTGGTCGTGAGAGAGCGGCGCATTCCGGGCGACGCAGCCGATTTGCTGGCCTCCGAGGCCCATTATGTGGCGCGGGCGCACCCTAAGCGAATCAATGAATTTGCCGCCGGACGCGCATGCGCCAGAGCGGCGCTCGTAGAGCTGGGGGTGCGTGATTTTGCGCTCCACGCAGCGGCCGACCGCCAGCCGGTTTGGCCCGATGGTTTCGTGGGCAGCATCACGCATACGGCAGGCCTGTGCGTGGCAGCGGTAGCGGCCCGCAGCAGTATCCTTGCCATTGGCCTTGATAGCGAAATTGTCGGCGCGCCGACCCTGGACATCTGGCCAACCATCTGTCGAGACGAGGAACTGGCCTGGGTGTACTCGCTGCCCCTGAGCGAGCAGGCGGCTGCCGTGACCTTGCTGTTTTCGGCGAAAGAGGCGTTTTACAAGTGCCAGTACCCGTTGGTTGGCGAATGGCTGGATTTTCACGACCTGCGCATTCTGGCGGCGTGGGGCGAAACGCGGGGGACCTTCCAGGCAAGCGCCACTCGAAACATCCGATTTGCCCATTACGTGGATCTGCCCGTCACGGGCCGATACGTCTTTCACGAACAATTCGTCTCCGCCGGCCTCAGCACGCCCGCCGCACCCATGCCGCATCAATAGGCCTTATCGTCGCGAAACACTTTCACGACGGTCAGGAGAATGATCTTGATGTCCAGCATCGGCGACCAATGCCGCAAATAATCGAGGTCGAAGTTTACCCTCGCTTCCATGTCCTTGAGTTCCGCGGTTTCACCGCGGCAGCCGTTGACTTGGGCCAGTCCCGTAATGCCAGGCAATACCTTGTGACGAACCATGTAGCCTTTGATGAGCTTGCGGTATTCCTCGTTGTGGGCGACCGCATGCGGTCGCGGACCCACGAGGCTCATACGGCCCTGCAACACATTGATGAGCTGGGGCAGTTCGTCCAATGAAGAACGCCGCAAGATGGCGCCAATGCGGGTGATTCGGCTGTCGCTGCGCGACGCCTGTCGGATATGAGCGCCATCCTCGGTCACCCGCATGGTGCGAAACTTGTAAACCGCGATCTCTCTGCCATCCAAGCCATAGCGACGCTGTTTGAAGATGATGGGGCCGGGAGAGGATACTTTGACCATGACCGCAACCAGCGCGAGCAGCGGCAGCAGCAGCAGCAGGATCAACATGGTCAATCCAATGTCGGTCAACCGCTTGGCGACGCCCCGGTATCCATAGAACGGCGTCTCGCACATGGCGACCACCGGTATGCCGTGAATCTCGCCGGACCGCGCCTGGATGAGGTCGAATACGAAAATGTCCGGAACATAGTAGATGGACGCCGTCGTATCGCGAAGATCGTCCAAGAGATTCATCACTCGCTTGAGGTGGCGAATCGGCAGCGCGATGAAGATGACGTCCGTGCGGTGTTCCTTCACATAGGTTCCGAGGTCGCTCAAGCTACCCACGAGCTTGGCATCGGGTTCCATAGCGAGTCGATCGCTGCTGCGGTCGTCGAAAAAGCCGGACACCTCGAGGCGCATGCCGGGGTTACTCTTCAAGCGGCGGGCGAGTTCGAGGCTGCTGGTGTTGTAGCCTGCGATGATGGCGCTGCGGCTATCGAAGGCGTTGATCAGAAAGCGACGCATGAGTTCTTGCATGGCCAAGGTGGCCAGGATCAGCGCCAGCGGCGTGGCCGCGGCCCAGGTGAGAAAGACGCGGCGCGGATAGGCCTGGAGCGGCGATTTGGTGACGTAGCCGATGGCGAGCAAGACCGCCAGCAGCAGCAGCCACCTGAAGATCACGTCGACCACGGCCGAGACGCGCGCGGAGGTGAGCTGAGAACTCACTTCGCGGGGCGGCTGGACCAAAACCAGGCACAGCACGATTACGATGACAATGGCGGAGGACGACGGATCGAACACGCTGCCGAACAAAATAATCGTCGCATACATCGAGGCGATGGCGACGGCCGCGGGCATGATTGCCTGCACGCCCACCAATATGGCGACCAGAAAGCTCTGCTTAGCAAGGACCGGCTGGGTCATCTCGTATCCGTTGATTCGCCATCACCGGTTGATTCGTCATCACCGGGTGAGACGCTGATCGCCGGCGGCTTAACTGCCACACAATCGACGTCCATTATCAGGTATCGGCGGTGAATCATGCGTGACCTGTCTCTATAAAAGTCCACAAAAGTTAAATCGCCCGGCCTGATGTTATTCTAGTGAACCATGACAAACGTTCCATTACTGGATCTTAAGGCGCAGTTCGCGCAGATTCGCGCGGAAGTGATGCCGCTCATAGATCAAGTGTGTTCGAGCCAGCAATTCATCCTGGGCGAGCACGTGCGCGGACTGGAAGAGGAGGTGGCGCGCTATTGCGGAGCACCGTTCGGCATCGGGGTGTCTTCCGGCACGGATGCCTTGCTTTTGGCGCTGATGACGCTTGGAATCGGCGCCGGCGATGAGGTGCTGACGTCGCCATTTACGTTCTTTGCCACGGCAGGGACTATCGCGCGCGCAGGAGCGCGGCCGCTGTTCTGCGACATTGAGCCCCACACGTTCAACATCTCGCCGTCCGCAGTGCAGACGTTCATCGAACGAGAATGCATCGCGAGCGGCGGTGGTCTCGTCAACCGCGCCACCGGCGGACGAATCAAGGCCATCATGCCGGTTCATCTCTATGGCCAGTCTGCGGATATGGACCCCCTGATGGAAATCGCGCGGCGCCATCGCCTCAAGGTGATCGAAGATGCCGCGCAGGCGATCGGTACCGAATACAAGAATGGCGCGCGCGCGGGCTCAATCGGCGACATTGGTTGTTTTTCTTTCTTTCCAAGCAAGAATCTCGGCGCCTTTGGCGACGCCGGGCTGTGCACCACCCATGACGCCGAACTCGCCGAACGAATGCGCGTGCTGCGCGTCCATGGCGGCAAGCCGAAATATTTTCACGCTCTGATCGGAGGGAATTTTCGCATCGATGAATTGCAAGCCGCGGTGCTGCGCGTCAAATTGAAGTACTTGGATGGTTGGACGCAGGCGCGGCAGCGCAATGCGGCATTTTACGACCGCGCATTTGCCGCCGCGGCGCTGGGAACGCGGGTGGTCACCCCGCCGGCGCTGCCGGGCCAGCGCCACATTTTCAATCAATACGTAGTTCGCGTGCATGAGCGGGACGCTCTCAAGAAATTTCTGGCCGAGCGCAGCATCGGCACCGAGATCTATTACCCGGTGCCGCTCGACCGCCAAGAGTGTTTTGCGTATCTTGGGCTGGAGCCGGGCGCCTACCCCGAGTCCGACCGCGCCGCCGGCGAGACATTGGCTCTGCCGGTCTATCCAGAATTGACTGAACAACAGCTTGGGGCCGTGGTGGCCAGCGTCGCCGAATTCTTCAGGCCTTCTTGAAGTCGTCCGGAAGCAACTGATGGCGCGACAACAACTTGTAGAAGTCGGTGCGGTTGCGTTTCGCCAACCGCGCCGCCTGACTGACGTTGCCGGCCGTGATCTGCAGGATTTGCGACAGATAATTGCGTGTGAACTCATCGCGCGCTTCGTCGAAAGACGGTAGCCGAGTCGGACTACCGCCCAGCGATTGCTGCACGAGTTCAGCCGTGATGATGGCGCCGTGCGACAGGGCGACGTTTTGCCGTACGACGTTATACAGCTGGCGAACGTTTCCGGGCCACTCGGCCGTTGCCAAGAGCTCCACGGCCTCCGGCGCATAGATTTTTCGCTGCCCCGTTTCTTTGGCGATTTGCTCGAGAAAATGCGCCACCAGGAGCGGGATGTCTTCGCGGCGACGCCCCAGCGAGGGCATCTCGATGTGCACCACATTCAGCCGGTAGTAGAGGTCCTCGCGAAATTGGCCGCCGATCATCAGCTGATGCAGATCTCGATGCGTGGCGGAGATGACGCGGACGTTGATCGATACCGCTTCCTCGCCGCCGACGGGACGAATCTGATTTTCCTGCAGGACCCGCAGTAATTTGACCTGCAGCCGCATGGGCATGTCGCCGACTTCGTCCAGCAACAGCGTCCCGCCCTCGGCGGTCTCGAACAGGCCTTTTTGCGAGCGGGTCGCGCCGGCGAAGGCGCCCTTCTCATGGCCGAAAAGCTCCGACTCGAGCAGATTCTCCGCCATTGCGCTGCAGTTGATCGCGAGGAACGGCTTATTGCGGCGCGGGCTGGCATCGTGGATTGCATGCGCCAACAATTCCTTGCCGGTGCCGCTCTCGCCGGTGAGCAGCACCCTGGCGTCGGTACCGGCCACCATGTTGGCTTGGGCGAGCTTGTCCTCCATCACCTGATTGCGCGTCACGATATTCGCGCGCCAATCTTCGTCCACGTGCGCAAATCCCGACACTTTGAGCGCCTTCTGCACGTGATCCAACAGATCCTGTTTGTCGACCGGTTTGGTCAGAAAGCCGAACGCTCCGCTCTGCGTCGCGTGCACGGCGTCGGGAATCGTGCCGTGCGCGGTGAGGATGATCACGCGCAAGCCCGGCCACCGGCTCTGCAGTTCCTTCAGCAGCCCAATGCCGTCCATCTGGTCCATACGAAGATCGGTGATCACCAAATCGGGCCGAAATCGCGTACAGGCGGCAAGCGCTGCCGCGGCGCTCTCCACGGCCTCGACTTCATAGTTCTCGGCGCGCAGCCGGATGGTCAATAGGCGCAACAGGCCCGGGTCATCATCGACCACGAGAATACGTGCTTTGCGCTTTTGCGGGGTCGAACTTTCCCGCGTGCCCGGCTGCAGTCCGAAGCCGAGGGGGGTGGTGGCGGCGATTGAATGGGCGTTCACTTCAGTCTCTCCATAGCGACGGCTCAGCCGTCTAGGGTGTATGCGATCCCTTCGTTCCGCGATCATTGATGGATCGCTCGATGTGGGTGACCGCCTCCAGCTTCGCTTGAGCCTCGTCCAAGGCTTTGCGCAATCGCGCATTTTCATCCGTCTCGGCTGACAGGCGGCGATTCATCGCCAGCAGCTTGTCGCGCGCCTCGCGCGGTGCCTCTTCGCGTAATTGCTTGTTTTCCTCTTGCAGGATCAGGCGTGTATCGACCTCATGCAACTCCACCATGGCCAACAGGCGTTCAACGGGCAGCAGAGTTTCAGGCGTAGCCAGCAGTTCCGACAACTGTCGCCGCGCAGCGACGGGATCGGAGCCGCTATGGCCCGGCGTCGCCAACGCCAGGGCATATTTGAGCTTATTGCTGGTGGTAGGGGAAAGCGCGGCGGCGTCTTTGGCCGATTGGAACAGTTCTGCCTGGCGCGCGGGGTCGCCCGCGGGCAGGGTACGCATCATCTCGAGAGCCGGGGAAATCGCGCTTACGTCGGCTGGCGGCCGCTCCGGGAGGGCCGGCGCAACCCTTGGGTGGGACTGGCCGCCACCGAACACACCGCAGCCGCTCGAGATTCCAACGGCGAGTGCGCATGCTGCATAGCGCAATCGCTTACGCCGCATGAGCTGCCTCGCGCTTGACCGCGGCTGCCTGGCGTAACGGCAGGCGGACCCGAAAATGCGCGCCCCCCGTCTTTGCTTCGAAGATTTCGATGCTGCCGCCGTGCGCGTTCACGAATTCGGTCACCACCGAGAGGCCGATTCCGGTGCCCTTAACATGGCCTCCTTGCGGCGTTTTGCCCTGGTAAAACGCTTCGAAGATGCGGTTGCGATCTTCGGCTGGAATACCCGGTCCGCTGTCCATGACGTCCAATATCAGTTGCTCGCGTTCACCGCGAGCATGCATCGAGATCGTGCCGCCGCGCGGGGTAAACTTGACGGCATTGGATAATAGATTGTCGAGGATGAGACGAACCTTCCCCCGGTCGGCCCACGGTGTGAGGTCCTCGACTTGCACATCGAGCCGCACGCGCTGCGCCACCAGGGTCAGCTGTTGGTTTTCGAGCACCGACTTCACCAGCGGCCGCAGCTTGAATTCCGTAATCTCCAACTCCGCGCTCTTGGCCTGCCAGGCGCTGAATGACAGCAGGTTTTCAATGAGCCGCTGCAGTTTCATTCCGTTCTCGCGCAAGATCGCAGTCACCTCCCGTTGGGCGCTTTGCAGCTCGCCGACTGCGCCGTCCATCAAGAGTTCGGTTCCCTCGCGAATGTTCGCGAGCGGGGTTTTCAATTCATGCGACATGTGTCTCAGGAACCGATTCTTCTCCTGCGCCAATTCCAGCAGTCTCGTTCGCAGCCACTCCAACTGCGTTGCCAGGCGTTCCAAATCGGCCGGTCCGTTGATGGAGATGGGTCTGGAGAACGTACCGCGGCCCAGCTCGCTGATGGCGCGGTCGATGGCCCTGATGGGTCTACCGAACAAATATGTAAAAAGGCCGACCACCGCCAGCGTCATGGGTACCAACAAGAGCGTCTGCCAAAGCAGTTTTTGCTGCGCTCGCTGGGCCTCGAGCTGCAGGCTGGTCAACTCGCGGTCGATTTGAGCGCTGATGAGGTTGGAAACATTGGACGCCATGTCCGACACACGCGGAAAGGCATTGATGATTTCCGCCATGCGCAGCGAGTTCGGCGGGGCGGCTTTCAATTCGCGCAACAGCCGGTCTGCTTCCGCCAGCAGCTTGCGCGCGTCGGCCTGCGATTGCGTATCGATCGGCAGGGTAAGCAGCTCATTGATCGTGGCGACCAGGCGTCCGTGATTGCGCGTGTAGACCTCGAGCAGTTCGGAATTGCCGATGATCTGATAGAGCCGCGCGGTGCGCTCCAGCGCGCCGATCTCCTCGAACATGCTTTGATTGTTGCGGGTACCCTGCATGCCATGAATGACCAATTGTTCGCTGCGGTTCGACAGATGATTCATTTGCACGGCCGCATTCACGATGGCGAAAAGGAGCGGTGCCGCCACGATCGTGAAACCGATCAGCATCAGTCCGCTCAATGACTTGGGTCTTGGCAGTCGCATGACAATCATTCTAGCAGCAGCAGCCTTCCGACAAGGGAGCGATGCCATCCTATCTGTAGAATTCCGCCAATGAACGCGGACGCTCCTTATTCAGAACTATCTCCCGAGGTCATGTTGGATGCGCTCGAAGCGGTCGGACATCGCTGCGACGGGCGGGTCTTGGCTCTCAACAGCTATGAAAATCGGGTTTATCAGATTGGAATCGAAGATGGCGAGCCGGTGGTCGCTAAATTCTATCGGCCCGGCCGCTGGAGTGATGCGGCCATTCGCGAGGAACACGCCTTTTCGGCGGAATTGGCGCTCCAAGAAATTCCGGTGGTGGCGCCGCTGGCGCGTGATGGCGAGTCATTGTTCGTCCACCTAGGGTTCCGCTACGCCGTATTCCCGCGGCGCGGCGGCCGCTGGCCTGAGCTTGGGACCGCTACCGATCGGGAGTGGGTGGGGCGGTTTCTGGGCCGGATCCATGGGGTGGGACGCGCCGCGCGCTTTCGTCATCGCAAGCAGCTCAGCTTGGAGGAGTTGGGGCGCGACGCTCGGGACTTCGTGCTGGACGGCGACTGGATGCCGGACTATCTCGCCGCCAAGTACGCGGATCTGACCGACACATTGTTGGAGGAAGTCGAGCGACAAGCGAGCGGCTGGGGCGGTGCGCGCCTCGGCCGGATACTCGGCGATTGCCACCGCGGCAACATTCTATGGACTGACTTAGGTCCGCATTTCGTCGACCTCGACGATTGCCTGACCGGCCCCGCCATTCAGGATATATGGATGTTGTTGGCAGGCAGTCAACAAGAAATGCGCACGGAACTCAGCGATTTGTTGAAGGGCTACGAGCAGTTCCTGCCGTTCGACCGGGGTGAAATGGCGCTCATCGAGCCATTGCGAGCATTGCGGATGATTCATTACTCGGCGTGGCTCGCGCGCCGCTGGGACGACCCCGCATTCCCGCGCGCATTCCCGTGGTTCGCCGAACCGCGCTATTGGGAAGAACACTATCGCGCGCTCGAGGATCAGTTGGTTGCGGTGCTGGGTCCGCGGCTCGAGTTGTGATTACCCAAGTGTTTGAGGGATCATACGTCCATGAGAAAGGGGAGAACTCTACCGTGGTTTGCCGTTGTGCTATTGGCGGCCTGTCACGGCGATTCGAGCCCGGCTCCCCAACCCAAGGTCACGCCGCCGGCGCATGCGCCGGCCGCGGTCAAGCGAGCGCCGACGCCCGACGAGTTGACCGCGGGAATGGTGGAGGCGGTGACGCTCGGCAATTCGGCGGTTCCGGTTGCGGTGAAATTCGACTTGGCATCTCGGCCGACGGTGGGTCAGCCGCTCGAGATCGTGATTGCCGTCATGCCGCAGGTCGCCGCCGGCTCCGCCACACTCCAAGTCAGCGGCGGAGATGGCCTGCAACTCGCGTCCAATGTCGGGCCGATAGAAATCCCGTCAATCGAGCCTGCGCAGGTGTATCGGGTCAACCTGACCATGACACCGACCACCGACGGGGTTCACCTGCTCGGCCTCAACGTGTCCCTAAAACGCGATGACATTACCGAAACGCGGTCGTTTTCGGTGCCCGTCATCGTGGCCCTGAGCGGCGACGCCGTTGCGGACGCCAAGCGCGCCCCATAAGGGCGCGCGGAGCGATTGAAACTCCGGCGCGGGTCTCCATAAGACCCTATAATGGTCGGTTTCGCCGGGACCTCACTGTGACGCAGAAACTTCGCAACATCGCCATCATCGCGCACGTCGATCATGGCAAAACCACGCTGGTGGATCAGCTC
>Ga0137412_10000112_pt1 | contig 47532 bp, 38 predicted proteins | sample CZODoug2_1_16fun_FD_122160 | JGI IMG/M metagenome (GOLD analysis project Ga0137412, IMG submission 122160) | Vadose zone soil fungal communities from Angelo Coast Range Reserve, California, USA - CZODoug2_1_16fungal (Hybrid Assembly) | ecosystem: Environmental > Terrestrial > Soil > Vadose zone...
CAGTCGCCCGCCGAACCAGGTCTGCGTGCCGAGCGTGCGCATCACCGGCAGCCAGGCGGCCTGGCTGAGGGTGGTGCCGAAGCCCCCGGGCGAGGCTCCCATGATCGCGAAATGCCGGCCGCCGAACACTCGCTTGATGTCCGACGACGGCCGCGACAGCCAGTCGATCGTGTTCTTGAACACTCCGGGGATGCTGTTGTTGTATTCCGGGGTGGCCAGCAGCACACCGTCGGCGGCGACGATCGCCTCCTTCAGCTGGCTCACCGCGGCGGGGATACCCTGTGCCTCGACATCGCCGTCGTAGAGCGGGATGCCGCGCAGGCTGGCGACCTCCAGCATCGCTCCCTCGGGCATGAGACGCACGGCGGCGCGCAGCAGCGCACTGTTGTAAGAGCCGCGACGCAGGCTCCCGGAGATTCCCAACACCTTGGTCATCGTCGTTCCCTGATTGCGCTGCCAGCCTGCACCGCGAGGCGGGCGCTTGCAACCCGCGCCGCCGCGGCGGGCTGCAGCTTGAGCGTGCGGCGGCTAACCCTTCAGTTTCGCGGCCACGCGCTGGTAGGCCTCGCGAAACGGGATGCCCTGCGTGACCACCAGGCGGTTGGCCTCTTCGGCGGCGTGAATCGCGGGATCGAGCCGGATGGCTTCGCGCCGGAACTGCAGCGCCTCGATCGCCGGCGGCAGGATGGCGAGGGTCTCGAGAGCCAGGTCGATGGCGCGAAACAGCGGGAACTTCAGCAGCTGCAGGTCGCGGTGGTAGCCGGAGGGGAGCTTCGCGCACACGCCGAGGACCTCCGCCAGACACGCCTGCGCGCTGGCGGAGCGGCCGCGGATCAGCTCGAACACATCCGGGTTGCGCTTCTGCGGCATGATCGAGGAGCCGGTGCTGAAGCCTTCCGGCAGCGTGACGAAGCCGAACTCGAAGGTGGCGAACAGCAGCACGTCGGCGGCGAAGCGCCCGAGGTCCTGCAGCAGCAGCGTGATCTCGAGCAACAGCTGCGCCTCGGCCTTGCCGCGCGAGAGTTGTACCGCGGTGACGGGCTGGTGCACGGTGGCGAATCCGAGGCTGGCGCGGGTCGCTTCACGGTCGATGGGGAGCCCCGGGGTGCCGTAGCCCGCCGCCGAGCCCAGCGGGCTCTTGTCGATACGGCGGCGCACCTCGCCGAGGCCGGCTGCGTCGTCGCGCAGCTCCGCCGCAAAACCTCCTGCCCACAGCGGCACCGAGCTCGGCATGGCCTGCTGCTGGTGGGTGTAGCCCGGGAGCGCCGTGCCCTGCTCGCGTGCCGCGAGCTGCTCGAGCGCATCCGCAACCGCGAGCGCACCGCTCCCCAACGCCTCGATGGCTTCGCGCAGATACAGGCGGATGGCGGTGAGCACCTGGTCGTTGCGCGAGCGCCCGAGGTGGATGCGGGCGCCGGCGGCACCGATGCGCTCGGTCAGGCGCCGCTCGAGTGCCGTCTGGCCGTCCTCGTCGGCGAGCTCGATGCGCCACTCCCCGCGCGCGTGCTCGTCCGCCAGCGCGGTTAAGGCCGCGCGGATCGCCGTGAAGTCCTCGTGCGTCAACAGGCCCTGCGCGTGCAGCATCTGCGCATGCGCGATCGAGGCGCGCACGTCGTGGCGCACCAGGCGCTCATCCAGCGCGTAGTCCTCGCCCGCGGTGTAATGCAGCACCTGCTCATCGAGCGGCGTGCCCTTGTCCCACAGCCGCGTCATGGCGTGCTCTGCTGCTCGGCGGGCGTGAGTGCGTTGACATCGGCGACGATCAGCGTGCCGGTGCCCTCGTTGGTGAATACCTCCCCCAGGATCCCCTCCGCAGACTGGTACGACACCACGTGCACCCGGCGTACGCCGCCGCGGATGGCGTCCTCGATGGCCTTGGCCTTGGGCAGCATGCCGGCGGCGATGCGACCCTCCTCGCGCAGCCGCTTCAGTCCGTTGAGGTCGGTATAGGAGATGAGTGAGCGCGGGTCATCGATGCTGCCGAGAATCCCGGGCGCGCCGGTGCACAGGATCAGCTTCTCCGCCTGCAGGGCCGCGCCGATCGCGGCCGCGACGGTGTCGGCGTTGATGTTGAGCAGCGTCCCGGACTCGTCCGCGGACAGCGGGCTCACCACCGGCATGAGACCGTTGTCGAGGAGCGTTCTGAGCACGGTGGTGTCGACCGTGTCGATGTCGCCGACGAAACCGAAGTCGATGAGTTCGCCGTCGGCGGTGAGTCTCACCGGTGCTCGCTTGTGGGCCCGTACCAGGCCGGCATCCACGCCGCTGATCCCGACCGCCTCGATGTTGAGGTCGCGGCACATGCCGAGCACGCGGGTGTTGATCAGGCCGTTGAGCACCATCGCGCTCACCTCGATCGAGCGCTGGTCGGTGATGCGCCGCCCGTCCACCAGGCGCGTCGGCACACCGAGCGCTTCCGCCAGCTCGGTGAGCTGCGGCCCGCCGCCGTGTACCAGCACCACGCGCACGCCGAAGTGGTGCAGGATCGCGATCTGCTCCACCAGCGAGCGCGTCGCCTGCGGGTCGGCAAACACCCCGCCTCCCGCCTTCACGACGAAGGTCTTGCCCTTGTACATGCGGATGTAGGGCGCGGCGCTCCTGAGGGCGCGGATGGCGAGAGCCTGATCGCTTCTGTGCATGATCATGTCGGATCTTCGCTTACCCTTTAGGGCTTGAGCATCTGATGGAGCACGGCCATCTGCACCGGCAGACGGTTGTAGGCCTCGCGCTGCACCACGCTGCGCGCGGAATCGAGCACCTCGTCGGCGATGGCGGTATTGCGTCGCACCGGCAGGCAGTGCATCACGCGGCACTCGGGCGCGGTGATCGTGAACCAGTCATCGCGCACGCACCAGCCGGTCAGGGTGCTGCGCAGGCGCGCATCCGCTTCCGTATCGCCGTAGCAGGCGCTCGCGCCCCACTCCTTTACATACAGGACCTCGGCGCCGGCGAGCGCGTCCTCGCGCTCGGCGGTCTCGCGTACCGAGCCGCCGGAAGCCGCCGCCGCACGCCGCGCGCGTTCCATGATGGCAGCGGGAAGCGCGAAGCCCTCCGGACGCAGCACGATGACTTCCATGCCGCGTAAGCTGGCCATGTGCAGCGCCGCCGCCGGCACCGCCAGCGGCAGGGCGCGCGGGTGGTAGGCCCACGACAGCACGAAGCGCCCGGCGCGCGGCACCGCGAGGTCATCCAGCGTCTTCCAGTCGGCGAGCGCCTGGCAGGGATGGTTGACCGCGGACTCGAGATTGATGAGCGGTTTGTCGATGAGGCTCGCCATGGCGTTGAAGGTGGTCTCCGCCAGATCGCTCGCCAGGTCCTTGCCTGCGGCGAAGGCGCGGATGCCGAGCGCGTCGCAATAGGCGCCGAGCGCCGGGATGCCCTCGCGCACGTGCTCGGCGGCCGCGCCGTCCATCACCACCCCCGGGCGGGTCTCGAGTTGCCAGCTGCCTTGGCCCGCGGTGATGACGAACGAGTTGCCGCCGAGGCGTGCCATGGCGGCCTGAAAGGACGCGAGCGTGCGCAGCGACGGATTGAAGAACAGCAGGCCGAGGATCCGGCCGGCCAGTGCGCGCGGCTCGGGCTGCTTCTCCAGGCGCCGCGCGAGCTCCAGGAGCGAGAGCACCTCGTCGCGCTCGAAGTCCGCGAGATCGAGAAAGCGCTTCATGCGGGCAAGTCGCGCAGCGCGTCGCGCAGCAGGTCGACGTGCTGCTCTTCGAGGATCAGCGGCGGCAGCAGGCGCAGCACGTGTGGGTCGTTGGCGGTGCCGGTGAGGATGCAGCATTCGAGCAGCTCGGCCTGGATTTCCTTTGCCGGTCGAGTCGTGCGCAGCCCGACGAGCAGGCCCGCGCCCTGGTGCGCGCTCACCGGGCCCAGGACACAGGTCCTGCGGATATACGCGCCCACGCGTCGCACGCGCTCGAGCAGCCGCTCGTTCTTGATGGCTGCAATGACGGCCTCGATCGCCGCGCACGCCATGGGTCCGCCACCGAAGGTGGTGCCGAGGGATTCCAGCTTGACGGAGGCGGCCACCAGCGGTGACAGCATGAGCACGGCGCACGGAAAGCCGTTGCCGAGCCCCTTGGCGGTGGTGAGCATGTCGGGCCGCACGCCGTAGAGGTTGGCGGCGAAGGGCTCCCCGGTGCGGCCGACGCCGCACTGCACCTCGTCGAAGATCAGCAGCGCCCCGACCTCGTCACAGCGCGCGCGCAGCGCGGCGAGGAATGGCGCACCGAGATCCACCGCCCCGGCGAGCCCCTGCACCGGCTCGACGATCACGGCCGCCGTATGCTTCGTGACCTCCGCCGCAATGGCGGCCGTATCCCCGCGCGGGATGAAACTCACCTCGAAGGGCGTGCGCGGAAACCCGTACCATTTCGCCTGCGCGCCCCAGCTCACCGCGCCTGCGGCCGCGGTGCGGCCGTGAAAACCGCCTTCGATGGCCGCGACGTGCGGCCGGCCCGTCATGCGCAGCGCTACCTTGAGCGCGTTCTCGTTCGCCTCGGCGCCGCTGTTGACGAGGAACACGCTGGCGAAGGGCAGCCGCGAGAAGCGCACCAGGCGCCGCGCGGCTCGCGCGCGCACCCGCATCGCGACCGCGTTGCTCTGGAACTGACACACTTCGGCCTGGCGTGCGAGCGCCGCCGTCCAGCCCGGATGCGCATACCCGAGGCTGGCGACCGCGTGTCCGCCGTACAGATCGAGCACCCGTTCCCCGAGGCTGTTGGTGAGCCATACGCCCTGCGCCGATGCGACTTCCACCGGGTATTGCGAAAATACCGGGGCGAGAAAATCGCGTGCCCGGGCGGCCGCCTGAATCCCGCCGTCCGTCATGGGCGCTGGTCGCTTCTTCACCGGCATTCCCGTGCCCTCAGGTCCAGCCCGGCGCGGGTGCCGTGAGACCGGTGGTTTCCGGCAGCTCGAACATGCGGTTCATCCATTGCAGCGCGCCGCCGGCGGCACCCTTGTTGAGATTGTCGATGGCGCACAGGACCGCCACGGTGCCGCCCGCGACCGCCCCCGACAGGTGCGCGTAGTTGCTGCTCGCCACGTCCTTGACGCGCGGCGCCTGCTCTGCGACCCGCACGAACGGTGCGCGCGCGTAGAACCCGCGCAGCGCCGCCAGCAGCCCCGCGGTGTCCAGGGGGCGGGCGAGCTGCGCCTGCACCGTCACGTGTATGCCGCGCGCGAACGGCCCGGAATGCGGCACGAAGGCAAAATGCGCGTCCACTCCGCAGGCCGCGCGCGCGCACGCCGTGACTTCCGGCACATGCCGGTGCTTGAGCGCGCCGTAACTGTACAGATCCGCGTGACGCAGCGGATGGTGCGTGCCCTCCACGGGTCTGCGCCCCGAGCCGGTGCTGCCGGTCACGCCGCTCACGAACAGCGTCGGTGCGATGAGGCGGGCGGCGAGCAGCGGCACGCTGGCGAGCAGGATCGCAGTCGCGAAGCAGCCGGGATGGCCGACGTGCGCGGTCGGCAGCTGCGGCAGGTGCTCGGGCAGCGCACAGCTGAATTCCGCCAGGCGCGCCGGCGCCGCGTGCGGCTGCCGGTAGACCGCGGTGTAGGCCTGCGGCGTTGCGTAGCGGAAATCCGCCGAGATGTCGACTATGCGCGGCCGGGCTCCGGTGCGCGCGGCGCCCGTGAGCAGCGCGTCGACGAGCGCGGCGGAGGCCCCGTGCGGGGCGGCCGAGAACACCGCCGACACGCGCGCCGCGCTCACGATCTCCTGCAGCTGCGCCTGGGACTTGAAGCGCTCATCCGGGTAGGCGCTGGCGAGGTGCGGGAACGCCGCCGCCAGCGGCTCGCCCGGCTGGGTGTCCGACATCACCGCCGCGAGCTCGAAGCGCGGATGCGCGGCGATCAGGCGCAGCAGCTCCCCGGCCACGTAGCCGGTGCCGCCGAGCACCACGGCGGGGATGGCGTCGCTCACTGCACCGCCGTCGCTGCGAGGCCGAGCGCCTCGATCACGCGATCCCCGAGCGCCGCACCGTTGCCGATGGCGTTGAAAGCCGGCACGCCCATCTGGGTGGTGATGATGTCGACCCCCACCTGGTTGTCGGTGGAGGGGCCCGTGACCGCGCACGGCTCGATGAGGAAGCGCTCGCGCAGCAGCTTCACGCCGCCCCAGGCCGCGACCGGATCGTTCGCCGACAGGATGACGGCGCTGAGTGCGGCGCGGATGTCGGGACACTCGAGGATCGCATCGACCCCGTAGGTGCCGAGGATGCCGTCGCCGAGCTCGAACAGCAGTACGTCGGGTTTGCCGGAGGCGAGCTCGCTCAGCATGGTGCGGGTCAGCGCCGGACCGTTGCTGCGCGTCGTGGAGACGACGCCGAGATCGGTGAAAATCGCGCAGCGGCGGGCACCCGCATCCTCCATGGCGAGGATGTCGCGGCGCAGTGACACGCCGGTCGCCTTGAAGGCATCGACGGTGAGGCCGCGGTGGCGCATGCGCGTGATGATGGCGCAGGCGGCGGCGGTCTTGCCGGCCTCCATGCAGGTGCCGGCGAGCGCCACCACCGGCACCCCGCGCGTGTCGAGCGCGGCGTTGGCGTCGAGCGCCTTGTGACCCACGCGGGCGGGTACTCCGATGCGCTCGCCCAGATAGGGAAAGTTGAGCGCGACGCCCAGCACCCGGCAGTCGAACGGCTTGCCTTTCTCCGGGTTGATGGAATCGCACACCCCGAGCACGCCACCGATGTTGAGCATCTGGATGATGTCCCCGGGCTGCAGCGTCGCGGGCACGTGGCCGGAGTAGCCGAACAGTGCCTGGCGGTGGCCGAGCGCGCCGGCGACCACGTCGCCCTTGCCGAGCTTGGCCATGCGGCCGCTGGTCAGCTCGAGGGTGTTGTAGGTCGACTTGTTGTTGAGCACTTCGACCACGATGACGACGCCTTCCTCGGCGGGAATCTCGGCGGCGATGCGCACCTCGTGCGACAGGCCACAGGCCTGGGTCACGGAGGCCAGCTTGTCGACCGCGACGCTGCGCATGGCGCCGAGCACGGCTACTGCTCCTCGGGGAGCACGCCCGCGCGCTCCCCGGCGCGGGTATAGAACACCCCCGGGAGCGCCGCGATCCGCGAGAACCCGAGCGCATCGCTGGCCGACCACTCGCCCGCCGCTTCGCCGTACACGCCCCGCGAGGCTGCCATGAGCGAGAACGGGGACTCCACCCCCTCGACGAACACGCTGCCGCTGCGCAACAGCAGGTGCACCTCGCCCGTCACCCGCTGCTGCGAGCTCAAGAGCAGCGCCTCGATGTCGCGGCACACCGGATCGAGCAGCTGGCCCTCGTGCACCAGATCGCCGTAGGGCTGCGCGAGCTGCTCCTTGATGCGCTGCTGCCGGCCGGTGAGAGTGAGCTTCTCGAGCTCGCGGTGCGCCGTGAGCAACACCTCCGCCGCCGGCGCCTCGAACGCCACGCGTCCCTTGGTGCCGATGATGGTGTCGCCCAGGTGAATCCCGCGGCCGATGCCGAACGGTGCCGCCAGAGTCTCGAGCGCTTCGATGATCTCGACCGGGGAGCCGGCCTTGCCGTCGAGCGCCACCGGCCGGCCGGCCCGAAAGCCGAGCACGTGACGCTGCGCGGGACGCGGGCGCGTGAACGCATCGCGGGTGAGGAGCCAGGCGTCCTCCGGGATGCTGCCGGCGGAGGTGAGCGTCTCGCGGCCGCCGATGGTCACGCCCCACAGGCCGCGGTTGACCGAGTAGTGGGCGGCCGTGGGCGGCAGCGGCAGCCCGCGCTGCTGCAGGTACTCGAGCTCGTCCTGGCGCTTGAAGGCCTCATCGCGCACCGGCGCCAGCACCTTCAGATCCGGGGCGAGGGTGCGCAGCGCCACCTCGAAGCGCACCTGGTCGTTGCCGGCCGCGGTGCAGCCGTGCGCGACGGTGTCGGACCCGAGCTTGCGCGCCAGGCGTGCGATGGTCTGCGCCTGCATGACGCGCTCCGCGCCGACGCACAGCGGGTAGAGCTGCCCGCGCCGCACGTTGCCCATGATGAGGAAGCGCAGCACCTGCTCGAAGTAGTCCGCGCGGGCGTCCACCTGGGTGTGCTCCACGGCGCCGAGCGCGCGGGCGCGCGCGGCGAGGGCGCGCGCGGCTTCCCGGTCGATGCCGCCGGTGTCGACGGTGGCCGTGATCACCGGGCGGCGCTCGTGTTCGATGAGCCACGGCACCAGGAACGAGGTGTCGAGGCCTCCGGAGTAGGCGAGGACGATGGGGACGCCCGTGCGTGCAGCGGTGTTGGACATGATCAGACCCGGAACAGCGCGCGCAGGCGGCTGATGAGCTCCTGCTGCGCACGCGCGTTGGCGGTGGCGATGAATATGGTGTCGTCGCCCGAGAGGGTCCCGGCCACTTCCGGCCACTCGGCCTTGTCGATCGCCACGGCGACGCTCTGCGCGGCGCCGATGGTGGTGCGCAGCACGGTGAGCGAGGGGCCGGCGCGCCGCAGCTGCCGCACGAACTGCGCCAGGGCGCCGAAGTCGCCGTTGGCGCGCGTCAGCTCATCCGGCGGCAGCACGTAGCGGCCGCTCGCCTTGAGCACCCCGAGATCGCGCAGGTCGCGGCTGATGGAGGACTGGGTCGCGCCGTGACCCTCCTTCTTCAGCAGGCGCACCAGATCCGTCTGCTTGCGCACCAGGCCGTCGCGCAGGATGCGCACGATGGCGCCGCGCCGCTCCAGCTGGTGGGCGTCGCTCAGCATCGCGGCGTGTCTACGCGCATAAACATGCGTGCATTGTGCATTTTAATGCACGAGAGTCAAGGAGCCCGGGCCCGGCCGCGCACCGAAGCGCTACAATGCCGGCTGGCCTGCGCTCCCCCAGGCGCCCAACCGCGAAGGGATCATCATGCATTCACCACGCTCAACAGGCGCGGCCCGGGCCGCGGCGCTCGCCGCCGCCGGCGTGTGCGGCGCGCTGTTCGCCCAAGCCGTGAACCTCAAGCCGGGTAAGTACGAGGTCGTGTCCACCTCGCAGGTGACGCTGGCGCCGGAAACGCAGAGCCGTCTGCCGCCCGGCTACCTGGCAAGACTGCAGACACCGCGGACGCAGCAGCAGTGCATCACCGATACGGACCTCAAGCAGGTGGGCAAGATGCTGTCGCAGGAGCGCGGCAACGACCCGAGCTGCAAGATGACCGATCCCAGCGTCGCGGGCGGCAAGGTGAAGTTCGTCATGCAGTGCCAGCGCGCGACCAGTCACTTCGAGGGCACGTTCTCCTCGGACTCGTTCAAGGCGGTCATCCGCGCGCAGACCGATCAGGGCCCGATGACCATCACGATGAGGGGGCGGCGGATCGGGGGCTGCTCGAAATAGCGCCGGCCGCGCCGCCGCGGCGCGAGCGTGCGCCACCCGCGCGGCCGGCGCCGCTACTTCTCTATGGAGTACACCAGGTCGGCGCCGCGCGCCTGGCCCACCTCGGTCCTGACGGTCCAGTGATCACCGAGGGTGTAGCGCAGCTTGAGGGTGTTGAGCTGCTGGGTGAGGCTGATGCCGTAACTCACGTACAGGCGCGGCGACAGGTAGCGGCCGAGCACCAGCGAAGTCTCGTTGGTGATGTCGGACTCGAGACTCACGTCCTCTATCCCGACGCGCGAGCCGAGCTGCTGCGCGAGGATCGCGCCGCCCTGCGCCAGTGCCGCAGTGCCCGCACCGCTGTTGCCGGTGGTGCGGTTCTGCGCCGACTCGAGCGACCCGCCGGCCAGGATCAGCGACACGACCTGCGACTGCGGCAGCGGCGGATCGGAGAAGAACGTCATGTGTGGCTGCAGCAGCGTGCCGCGGACGTTGACGCCGGCCTTGACGTCCGGGAATTCCTTGATGGCGCGCAGGTCGATGCCCGGATTATCGATCGGGCCGCCGGTGAAAATCAGCCGGCCGCGCTGGATGTCGAGTTTGCGCGCATAGGCGGTGTACTTGCCCTCGGCCACCGACAGCTCCCCGGTCGCGCGCGTAATGGCATCGTAGCCGCTGCGGATGGTGATGCTGCCGGTGAGCCGGCTGGTGAGGCCCGAGGTGTCGATGTTCACGTGCTCGCCGAGGCTGAGCGTGATGGTGCTCATCACCTCCAGGCGCTTGGTCGGATCCTCTTCCTCGCTGCCGACGATCACTTCATCCGGTGAGGCCCGCACGGCGCCGGCGAAGTCCTTGGGCTGGATCTTTGCGTACGGCACCGCGACCTTGCCGGTCACTTCGATCCGGCGGCCGCTGACGTTGAAGTCCAGATCGGGGGAGGCGTCGATCTGCGCCTCGGGAACGTCCGCGACCCGCAGGTTGGTTCCCTGCAGATGAAGCTTCCCGTACGGCAGCAGCTGGCGCCACTCCAGGTGCCCGCCGGCCGTGACGCTGCCCGCGCCGGCGTGCGCACCGCCGTTGAAATCCAGTCCCGTCTCGCTCAGGCGGGCGTCCAGCTGCACCTGGCGCAGGGCGAGGTTCACCTGATAGGCATCGATCTCCCCGTCGCTCACCTTGACCGCCCCGGAAAGCTGCGGCATCCCGGCGGTGCCGGCCAGCCGGACATCGGCGTTGAAGTGGCCGGCGGCGCGGTCGATGTCCGGCTCGTACAGCGACACGAGGCCGAGCTCGGCCGTTTGCGCATGCAGCTCGCCACTGAGCGGCATGTCCTGCCAATGCGCCAGCGCTGTTCCCTGCGCGGTGGTGCGGCGTGCCTCGAGCCGGCCGTGCAGGGTGCCGACCTCTCCGTCGCCGAGATCGGCCTGGGCACTGACGAGCGCCGGGGTCGCGTTCAGCGTCACCGTGCCCGAGCCGATGCGGGTGTGCTCGATCCGGTGGCTTGCGAGCTTGTGGGCGAGCTCGGCACCGGTCAGCTCGGCCCGCAGCGTGCCCACGAGCGGGGTGTCCGCGCCGCCCGACAGGCGCGCGAGTGCGGTGACGGTGCCCAGATACTCCACCGCGGGCGTCATGCCGGCGGTGAGCGTATTGAGCGGCAACTGGTTCGTCGTGAGGGTCGCCGACCAGGCCGCTGCGCTCCACTGCCCATCCGCGCACACGCTGCCGGGCGTGCCCACCAGGCACAGCCATTCCAGCCGCAGCTGATCCGGTGCCGCGCTGAAGGCCGCCGGGCGCTCGAGCGACAGGTGCAGCGATTCGTTGCCGCTGACGGTGAGCGCGTTGAGCTCGCCCGCGAAGGTGCCGTGCGTGTAGGCGCCGCGCGCCTCGGCGCTCGCGCTCAGACCGGTGGCGGCGAGCGCGAGGTGCACCCGGTAGGCGGCCGGCGGACCTCTGAGAGTCAGTGTGACGCTCTCGAGCATCCGGTTCTGGTAGCTCAGCCTGCGCACGCGCGCGTCGATTTTCGACTCCTGCCCGGATGTGCCGGGATCGAAGTTCACGTCCGCGTCGAGGCTCTCGAGTTTGATGCCCTGGTAATCGAGGTCCCCGCCGTGCGCCGTGGCGACGATCACCGGATCGGCAAACGTGCCGCCCAGGGTCCCGGAGGCCTTGAGCTCACCGCGGGTGCCGGGCGCGAGCAGGCTCAGATCCTCCGCGGAGACGGTAAAGCGCAGATCCATGCGTTCGTTGACGTGCCCATCCAGCGCGACGCGCGCGGATCCCAACCCGACGCGCACCGCACTGAAGCCCCAGGTGTTTCCCGCGCGTGTCACGCTGCCGGAGCCGCTCGCCGCCACGCCGCGCAGCTTGCCGCTCACGCCGCTGAACGAGGCGCTGAGATCACCTCTGGTGTCGAAGCCGCGCCCCGATGCCGCGAGCATGAAGCTGACGCTGCCGGGCAGATCCGCGCGCAGCGCACCCGGGTTGATGCCGCTCACGTGACCCTGGACCGACCAGCTCTCGAGCGGCGACCACACCACCTGGCCGCTCACGCTCGCGTGACCGCCGAGCAGGTCGATCTCCGCACTGTCGAACGCGAAGCTGTCCTTACCGAGTGTCCCGCTCACGTCCGCCGGTATCAGCGGCAGCTCGCCGGCGCGCGCGCTGCCGTTCACCCGCACGCGATACGGCAGCACGCCGGCGAGGATGAAGGTTCCGGAGGCGCTGTGCAGCGCCGGGTCACGGCCCACGAGCGGCCAGCGCAGCTCGCTCACGCTGCCGCTCAGATCGAGTCGCGGCCCGTCGATGCCGATGGTACCGGCGCCGCGCGCCACGGCCCCGGAGCCCGGGTGGCGCAGCTCCATGTGCCTCGCGGTCAGCACGCGATCGGCGTAGCTGCCGGAGAACTGCGCCTCGAACACCCCGGCGTGTAGTGCGGTGGGATTGACGGATCCGTGCGCGCTGAAGCCGGCGTCGTCACCGGAAACGGCGAGCTGAGCGGTGATGCTGCCGAAAGGCGCGCGCACGCCCCAGGCGCGCAGATCGAAATCCTGCACCAGCGCCTCACCCAGCCAGTGCCAGTGGTCGGTGAGATCGAGCCCGCGTCCGTTGAACCTGGCGCGGAAAGGGCTCTGCGCCTGCGCGACGATGTTGAGGGCCCTGAGATCGCCGCGGGCCGTGCCGGCCACGATCCAGTGCGGCTGCCCGGCCGGACTCCAGTCCAGGTGGGCATCGACCTCCATCCCGAGCGGATCGGTGGCGCGCAGCTCGCCGGTGGCGCTCACGTGCGCCCCTCCCAGCAGGCCTTCGGCCTGAAAGAAGCGGATGACGCGGTGACGGATGACCCCGGCGCTCCTGATGTCGGTGGCGCTGAGCCGAAAGCCGTTGGGAACGGTGACCAACAGGCTCCCCACCTGCGCTGCTTCCGCGCTGATGATCAGCCAGCGTGGCAGGAACACCGGCGCTCCCGGGGCGCTCGGCCGCGTGCGGCGCTTCACCTCGATGAGTGCGCTGCGCACCGACCCGTGGGTTGCGCGGATGGTCTGCAGCAGCAGCGGCATGAGGGCGACGCGCCCCTCGATGCCTTCGAACTTCAGGTGCACCAGGTCGTGGTCGATCTCCACGCGCTCGACACTGAGGCCGTCGGCGATGGTGCCGCTGGCGCCGACGATGTCGAGCTGCACGCCGGCGAAGCGGTGCGGTACGTGCCGGATGGCGAATTGCAGCCCGGTGCTGGTGAACAGCGCCGACCAGATCAGTGCCGCCGGCGCCACGATGGCCGTGACGACTGCCACGCAGGCGAAGACGAGCAGCAGGCGGCGCACGGTGAACATCGCTACAGCTTCGGGGAGAAGTTGATGTGCAGGCGCGGGCCCGGGCGCCGACAGCCCGCCGGGGAGCTCTGGGTTGCGGGCGAGCACTGCTCGGAGAGGGGCTCGGCAATGTCCACCCCGAGCGTCATGACCGGCAGGCGCACCCGCAGGCCGATCCCGACCGAATACTGCAGCGAGGTACACACCTGCTGCTGAGCGGCCGCGGGCGAGCACTTGCGCGCGAGCTGGGCGAAGCTGTCGAAGGCGTTGCCGTAGTCGAAGAAGGCGGCGATCCCGAAATTTTTGGGCAGATCGCGGATCACCTCCACCGTGCCAGTGATCACGTCTTTCCCCCCGACCTTGATGTACTGGGCGATCGCCTGGCAGCTGCCGTTGGGATTGCGCAGAAACTGCCCGGTGGAACTGCGGGCGCACACCGCCTCGGTCGGCGACAGGTCATTGTAGGCGAAGCCGCGCACGCTGTTGTCGCCGCCGGCAAAGAAGCGGAACACCGTGGGGAGCTGGCTGAAGCGCGACACGAGGCTCGCGCCCACCTCATCGCGCAGCAGCAGATGCCATTTCCTGCCGAGCCGGAACACCCGCTCGGCCTGCACGTGCAGCTGGATGAAGTTGGCGTCCGAGCCCAGCGCGGCGTGCGAGCCGCGCAGCTCGGCGAAGAACGGGTGCTCGAACAGCGCCTCGCCGAGATAGCCCTTGGGGACCGAGGCGAGGTCGGCTCCGGGCACCAGCAGGCGATCGGTCCGCGACCCGTTCAGATCCTCCCCGGTGGTGCGCATCCCGGTGAGCAGCCACACGTGCTGCCAGCTGCCGGTGACCTCGGTGATGCTCGGGCCCGCCGACAGCGTGCGCGTGGTGACGTCGGCGAGCTCGCGCTGCTCGACCGTTCCCCCCAGGGTGAGTTTCTCGACCGCCGGGTCGCCGATCGGGACGTTGTAGCGGGTCTGCAGGCTGTACTTGGTCACCTGCGCGGCCTGCACCTCGACGCTGAAGCTGTGGCCGCGTGAATTGAGGCGCCGGTCCTCGAAGCCGAACGTGCCGCGCGGCCCGGTATCGGTGGCATAGCCGGCGCCGAACGAGTAGCGGTGTCGCCGGCTCGGGTCGGCGTGGATGTTCACCGGCACGATATGCGTGCTGCGATCGGGATCCCCGGGAAGCACCTCGAGGTTGGAAAAGTACTGCGAGTCATCGAGCGCAAACTGGGTGCGCAGCACCTGCGTGAGATCGAAGGCGTCGCCCTCGTGGTAGCGAATGTAACGGCGCACCAGCGCATCGCTGATGACGCTCTGGCGGATGCTGGTGGCGCCGAAGTGATAGCGCTCACCGGTATCGAGCTCGAGCGCGATGTTCGCCTTGCGGTTGGGCGGGTCGACGACCAGCTCGTTGCGGATCAGGCGTGCGTCGAGATAGCCGTAGGTGGCCGCGGTGCGCTGCAGGTCGGTCTTGATGCTCTCGTAGGCGGTATGGTTGAGGCGCTCGCCATCGTGCAGCGGCAGGTGCCGCAGGATGCGCTGGAACAGCGGATCGTTTTCCCCGGAGCCGTCGACGCGCACGTCGATGTGCGCGACCAGCACGGGCTTCCCGGGGTTGATGTTGATGGTGACGCGCCACTCGCCGTGGCCCAGGTCGCCGACGCTCGACTCGACCTGCGGCTCGTAGTACCCGAAGGGTCTGAGCGCCGACTGCACCTCGCGCTCCACGCGGTTGTGCAGCCGCTCGATCGTGTCGGCGTTGAGGTCCGCGCCGCCCTTCTTGTAGCGCTCGAAACTCAGATAGGCGAGCACGTTGGCGCGCAGCTCTTCGTCGACGCCGCGGATCTCCACTCTTACGCCGGCGGCGTGCGCGAGCGGGCAGGCGAGCAGACACAGGGCAACCACCGGGGCCCGCCTGTGCCGTCGACGAGCCTGCGGCAGGGGATTGCGCTGCGTCATCTCAACGGAATTCTAGAGCCTCGCGAGCGCTGCCGCTCGCCCGCACCTCACGGCCACTCCCCCGGGTTCAGCTCGAATTCAGTTTCGCCGGCGGGTTCGCCCCGCGGGTCGAAGCGCCGCTCGGCGAGGTACAGCCGGCCGCCGGGCTCCAGCAGCACGACGCTCGAGCAGCGGGTGCCGTACTGCGGGTGCAGTACGAACGGCGCCGACAGGATCCGGTCCCACTCCGACGGCAGGCCGCTGCCGCTGTGGGGCAGCGCGGCGTCCTCCGGCGCCTGCGTGCGGTCATTGAGGAGCTCGAACAGCGCGGCCGGCGATGCGGGCTGCGGCCGGGTGAGCCACGCCTCGAAGCCGCGCCGCACCCGCTGCAGTTTCGGCCACGGTGTGTCGAGAAGCTCGTTCGACAGACCATAGATGCCGGCGGTGAGCGCGCGCGCGAACGGAGTGGCGCGGTTTGAGCCGTACCAGAGCGAATCGCGGTCGGCGAGCAGCAGGTTGAATCCCGAGTAGCGTTGCGCCTGCGCCTGCAGGGCGGTGAAGAACTGCTGCGCGCTCTGGTGAGCCGCCGGCGCACTCAGGTAGCGCGGGATCAGCTCCCCGCGCGACGGCGCCCCAGGCCGCGGCCGCTGCAGCTCGCGAAAGTTGGTGACGACGCCGAAGCGCCGCTCACGGTCCACGGCGAGCCAGGCGCCCTGGGCACGCAGGTCGCGTCCGCCGATGAGGGCTGCCGGCGGCGGCCACTTCGCCAGCGCCGCGGCCGGGCGCTCGTGATACTCATCACGGTTGGCGGCCACCACCAGGCGGTAGCGGGGATGTGCCTGCCATGCGAGCACCAGCAGACACATGACTAGCCGCGTCCTTTCAGCCAGGTCTCGATCAGGCGCCAGGAAATGGACTGCGAGGGCGGCGCCAGCGCCTCGCCCGAATCGATCTGCGCGCGCGTGAACCAGCGCGCGTCCTCGAGCTCCCCGCTCACGCGCACGCTGCTGCCGGCGGCCGCGGAGGCCTGAAAGCCGATCATCAGCGACGACGGAAACGGCCACGGCTGCGAGGAGTCGTAACGCAGGCCGGTCACGAGGACGCCGGTCTCCTCCGCCACCTCGCGCTCGACCGCGTCCTCCAGGCTCTCGCCGGGCTCGACGAAGCCGGCGATGGTGGAGTAGCGCCGCGGCGGCCAGCTCGCCTGGCGTCCGAGCAGCGCCCGCTCGCCGTCGCTCACCAGCACGATGATGGCCGGATCGATGCGCGGAAACAGCTCCTGCGCGCAGGCCGCGTTCGAGCACACCAGAATGTGGCCGGCGCGGGTCGCGATCGTGCGTGCGCCGCACACTCCGCAGTGGCGGTGACGCGTGCGCCAGATCGCCATGGCACGTGCATAGGCGAGCAGCCCCGCTTCGTCCGCGGCCAGCAGCGGCGCGAGCGGCCGCAGCTCTTCGAACGCCGTGCCCGGCGGCGCCCCGACCGCCTGCCCGGGCGGCAGATCGAGCAGCACGCAGCGCATGCCGCGAAACCACCCGAGCAGCACCAGGCTCGCCTCGTCCGCGGCGCGCACCAGCGGCGCGCCGTGCGCGAGGAAGGCGATGCGCGGCGGGCCGTCCGCATGCAGCAGGTGCGCGGTGCCGTGGCCTGCCAGGTAGAGCGTCGCCGGATCGGCGCGCGCGGATGCGATCCAGTCGGGGTCCTCGCGCGCCTCCGCGCGCCGCTCGAGGTAGGGACCGGAGAAGAAGTTGGCTCGATCGTGATCCATGAACGCGCGCTCGCCGCACAGGCAGTGGCGGCGGATTCTACCCCAGGAAATTGCGCGTCCTGGCAGGCGCCGGGCGCTCATTGGTCGCGGCAGCGCAATTTCCCGGTTCAGCAGCGCGACTGCATCGGGCTCGCGCAATGATGGCAGCGCCGCTCGCGCAGCGGGAAGCGTTCGGTCACCAGGAGGCCCCCGCAGTCACTGCAGCGACCCAAGCGCAGCTGGTCGCCCCGCGCGAGTGCGGTGGCGAGAAACACGGTGTGCTCGAAGGAGATCTGCGCCGCGGGCAGCAGCAGCCGGTAGGCCTCGAACGCCTGGCACAACAGCTCCCCGCGCGTGAGCCCCGGCAGTGCGCCGGGCGTTCCCGCGGCAGGAACCGCCGGCACGACGCCGAGCAGCGACAGCACGCTCGCCAGCAACGCGGTTTCCTGCTGCAGGCGCAGCGAGCGCGTGAAGTAGGCGACCTGGTGCGGGGACTTGCCGCGATGACGCGGCAGGTGGCGGCGCGCCTGGCTCATGTAGGAACGGTACAGCTTGCGGATGCGGTCATCCGACAGACCGGTCCAGGCGCGGATGGTCTGGGTGCGCGCCTCGTGCCGCAGGAAGCGCAGCGCCAGCTCCATGCGCGCCCGCTCGCGCCGGTAGCGATCGTCGCAGATGCGCATGGGAGTCGTCCCGGCGGCCCAAGGGTCGCTACATTGTGGGCAAGTCTCCGCAAAACTCAACCCGCAAATTTGGTAAAAAATTACCAAATTCACGGATGGCTTTGCGGCCCGTCTCCGCTACCATGGCGCCTCGTGGCTGACGAGGCGCGCCATGCTATTGCAGTGTGAGACGCACGACGGGGGTGCCGGCGAAGCCTGGGACCTGGCGGGGGGCTGGTTGCACCCCGAGACGCTCGAGTCGCTGGTCGAGCTCAACGAGCTGTGCCTGGGGTTGTTTGCGGAGCAGGCCGCGGTGCGCTGCGCCCAGCCGAGCCTGCTGTTGCGGCAGGTCGGGGAGCTGTGGCGCGTGCTCGATATCGCGGCGCGGCGGCGCGCCGCAGCCTGTCCCTACCTGCTCGTGGACGCCGGCTTCGCCGACCCGCAGCGCTGGCGGCAGCCGGCGCCGCCCGGCGTGGGTGACACCGGCGAGGCTGCCTACAGCACGTTCTTTACCGTGCCGGGGACGACCGAGGTTGCGAGGCTGGTATTCACCTACGCCTGGCACCTGGCGCGCGCGCACGGCGCCGCGGCGCGGCTGCTGCTCGGCATGAGCGCGCCGTGCGCCGCGCTCATCGGTCACCTGAGCCTGCGCCAGCTGCATTCACTGGCGGAGACTCACCAGGCCTGGCTCAGGCCGCGCTGGCCGGCGCGCGTGCAGGTGTGGCGCGAGCTGCTGCTGGCGGCGGCGTCCGGCGAGGCGCCGGTGCTCGAGCGAGCGCGTTTGCACGGGCTCACGCTGCTGGCGGCGGACGCCCGCGGCTCGCTGCCCGGGCGCACCGATACCGGCGCGGGCGCGCCGTGACGGACGCACCCGGCGCGGCTTATTTCGCGAGCTGGAACAGCGTAGAGGGCACCCAGCCCTCGTTGCCGAGCTCGTCACTCACTTTCCACCACAGGCCGTCTTTCGCGCCGCTCGGATAGAGCGTCATCCCCGGGTCCAGATCGCGCACCTTCTTCGATTTGATATTGGCCGCCTCGTACATCTTGCCCGGCTTGGCCATGGTCACCGACTGCGTGGCGTTGTCCGCCTTGGCGTTGAGAGTCATGCCTTTGACTTGACTCACGAGCTTGGTGAACGCGTCGAGGTAGGCCATGGTGACGACCTGGCCGATCTCGGTGTTCGCGTAACTGCTGGCACCCGCCGCCGCGAAGCCGCCGAAGAAGGCACCGCCGCCGGCGCCCCAGCCGAGGTCGGTCTTCTTCGAGTGACCCTGCTCCAGGGCGACCTGTTCGGTTGAGCGGACGTCGGTCAGCGTCAGCACGACATCCGCGGTCTTGCTCTTGAGACTGATGCCGCCGACCACCGCGCCGGCCACGCCGCCCAGCAGGCCCCCCACCAGGCCGCCGATGTTGCGGCCGCCGGAATTGCTGTTCTTGGTGACCACGTCGGGCACCAGCACGTAGTCGGCCGCCTTCATCTGCCCCTTGCCGATGTTGGAGCCGCCGCGCATCTCGCCGCTCCCGGCCAGCGCCCGCTCCTGCTGCGCGGCCGCCAGGCCCTTGCCGCGATCGAGCAGGGTGAAGCATTTGGACTGCGACACGAACACCTTGATCAGCGCTTCGGGGGACTCGAGGTTGTACGCGAGCCACCACTTGTTCTCCGGCTCGGTGACCGCGAGCGTGCCGATGCGCTTGTCGCAGGTCGGAATCTCCGGTGGCGGCTGATCGGCGGCCCACGCGGCCACCGTGGCGCACAGTGCGGACACCGCCAGCAGTGCCGGCACGGCACACTTGAGGCTGTTGTGGGCAACCATGATTTCTCCCAGGGAACCGTTGTTGTTCGAAGCGACGTGTCCCCGGTAGTTTAGGCCCAAGTCCGCGGCGCAGGGTAGCTCACCCGGGCTCGTGTCCGTTTTTGCCCGGTATGCGTCTGCAGTAGCGGTGGCACCGCTGTCCGGAGTGCCACATGATGTTGCCGATTGTTTGACGGAGGCTCGCAGGCCATGAAGCAGGCTCTGATCCTTGTCGACGTGCAGGAATCCTTCCGCAGACGGCCCTACTTTCGGGACGCGGAGCTGCCGCGCTTCCTGCGCAACGTGCAGTCGCTCATCAATCGCTGCCAGGCGCGCGACATCGCCCTTGTGCAGGTGTTCCACCAGGAGCTCACCGGCGACGCCTCCAATCCGTTCTCGGCGTCCTCGGGCTGCGTGCGCGCGATGCCGGAGCTGTCGCTGCGCGCCGATGCGGTGTTCTACAAGCAGGTGCACTCGGCCATGTTCGGCAGGACCGATGCGGGCGTGACGCTCGAGCCGTGGTTGCGCGAGCGCGGCATCGGGGAGTTGCTGATCACCGGAATCCGTACCGAGCAGTGCTGCGAGACCACGACCCGGCACGCCTCGGACTTGGGATTTCGGGTGCGCTACGTGAGCGATGCGACGCTGACCTTCCCGATGCAGACCCGCCGCGGACGCGAGGTGTCGGCGCAGGAGATTCGCGAGCACACCGAGCTGGTGCTCGACGGGCGCTTCGCGCAGGTGGTGTCGACCGCGGATGCGCTGGCGTGAGGAACGCAGGTGCGCGCGGCATTGACAGCCCGCGCGAGGTCGTCATCGCGCTGCTGCCGAATGTGGTGCTGCTGGATGTTGCCGGGCCTGCGGACGCGTTCCGCAATGCCGGCAGCAAGGTGCCGGGGAGCTACCGGCTGCGCTTCGTAGCGCCGCAGCCGCGCGTGCAGGCAGCCGTCGGGCTGCAGCTGGGCGACCTCGAGCCGCTGCCCGAGCGCCTGGCGCCCGGGACCATGCTGGTGCTCGCCGGCGTCTCGGCGGTCGATCCGCACGAGCCGGCGACGCAGCGCCTGATCGAATGGCTGCGCGCGGGCGTCGCACACCCGGCGCTGCTCTTGTGCGTGTGCTCAGGCAGCGTGCTCGCTGCCCGGGCGGGACTCCTGGCCGGCCGCGAATGCACCACCCATCACGCGCACCTCGAGGAGCTGCGCCGGGCGGAGCCGCGCGCGCGCGTGCTCGACAACCGCATTTTCGTCGAGGACGGCCCGGTGTTCACCAGCGCCGGAGTCACCGCGGGCATTGATCTGGCGCTGCACGTCATCGCCCGGCAGCTGGGCGCGCCGGTCGCCGCCGAGGTCGCGCGCGACCTGGTCGTGTATCTGCGCCGCGCGGGCACCGACCCCGCGCTGTCGCCCTGGCTCATGCACCGCAATCATCTGCATCCGGCGGTGCACCGCGTGCAGGACGCCGTGGCGCGCGATCCGTCGGCCGCCTGGACCTCGGCCGAGCTGTCCGCGGTAGCCTGCACCAGCTCGCGCAACCTCACGCGGCTGTTCGCCGAGCACGCGCACTGCTCGCCGCTCGACTACGTGCAGCTGATGCGCTTCGCCGTCGCGCGGCAGCTGATCACCCAGAGCCGGCTCGATCTGGAGCGCGTGGCGGCGAAGGCGGGGTTTCGCTCGGCCCAGCACCTGCGGCGCGTGTGGTCGCGCTGGGAAGGCCGTCCGCCGAGCGCGCTGCGCGGCCGCGAGCCGTACGCGGCGTGAGTGCGCCGCGGGGCGAGCGGGGCGTGCTTCAGTAGATCGCGATTTCGCGCCGGCCCCCCGAGTCGCGGGCGCCGCGGAACATGCCTTCGGTGCTGAAGTCCATGACGATCTGCCCGTCGGCACCGATCGCGATGAGGCCGCCGTCCCCGCCGAGTCCGGCGAGTATCCCGTGCAGCATCTCGTGCACCGCCTGCTGGAGGCTCAAGGCCCGGTACTCGACCGCGGCGCACACGTGATAGGCGGCCACCGCGCGGATGAAATACTCGCCGTGCCCGGTCGCCGAGACCGCGCACACGCCGTTCTTGGCGTAGGTCCCGGCGCCGATGATCGGGGAGTCCCCGACGCGCCCGGGGCGCTTGTTGGTCATTCCGCCGGTGGAGGTGGCGGCGGCCAGATTGCCGTCGCCGTCCAGCGCCACCGCCCCCACCGTGCCGTGCGCGGCGGGGACGAGGTCCGAGACGCGCTCGCCGCGCTGCTCGCACTCGAGTTGTTCCTGGCGCTCCGCGGTGCGGAAGTACTGGTTGGGGACCAGCGCAAAACTCTCCTCCAGGGCGAACTCCTCGGCGCCGGCACCCACCAGCAGCACGTGACGCGACTTCTCCATCACCCGGCGCGCGAGCTCGATCGGATTTCTCACGTGCCGCACCGAGGCGACCGCGCCGGCGCGCAGCTGCCTGCCGTCCATGATCGCGGCGTCGAGCTCGGCCGCGCCGTCACGTGTCAGCGCGGCGCCGTGGCCGGCGTTGAACGACGGGTCGTCCTCGAGTATCCGCACCGCGGCGCTCACGGCATCCAGACTGCTGCCGCCGCGCGCCAGCAGCGCGCAGCCTGCGTCGAGCGCCGCTTCCAGGCCGGCGCGAAAGCGCTGCTCACGCAGCTCCGAGAGCATCGCCCGCGGCACCGGACCTGCGCCTCCGTGGATGGCGATCGCGTACATGGGCGGCTCCCGCTCAGCTGTTACTGTGCATCACGATACATGGCGATGACGCGCTTACCCGCCGAATCGCGCGCGCCGCGGAACATGCCGACGCTGTTGAAATCCATGGCGATGTTGCCGCTTCGGTCTACGGCGATCACGCCCCCTTCGCCGCCGCTGCGGCGCAGCTTTTCGTGGATCAGCTCGCGCACCGCCTGCGCGAGCGTCAGGTGCCGGTATTGCATCAGCGAGCAGATGTCGAAGGCCACGACCTGGCGGATGAAGAACTCGCCCTGGCCGGTGCCGGACACCGCGCACCAGCCGTCGTCGGCGTAGGTGCCGGCACCGATGATGGGCGAATCCCCGACCCGCCCGCGGTGCTTGTTGGTGATCCCGCCGGTGGAGGTGGCGGCGGCGAGATGGCCGGCGCCATCCAGGGCGACGGCGCCCACCGTGCCGCCCGCCCCTGGCGCGGTCGCCTTCACCTGCCCGGCCTCGCGCCGCGCCTCCTCCAGCTCGCGGATGCGCGCCTCGGTGCGGAAGTAGTCGCGCGGCACGAGCACCATGCCCTGCTCGAGCGCGAACTCCTCGGCCCCCTCGGCCACCAGCAGCACGTGCGGACTCTTTTCCATCACCAGGCGCGCGAGCTCGACCGGGTTTTTGACGTGGCGCACACCGGCCACGGCTCCGGCGCGCGGACCGTGTCCGTCCATGATGGCGGCGTCGAGCTCCGCGTCGCCCTCGTGGTCCAGGACCGCGCCGCGGCCGGCGTTGAACTGCGGATCATCCTCCAGGGTGCGCACCGCCGCCGTCACGGCCTCCACACTCGAGCCGCCGCGCTCCAGGATCGCGTAGCCGGCATCGAGCGCCGCCGCGAGCCCCGCCCGGTAGGAGGCCGCGCGCTCCGGGGTCATTTTGGCCGGGTCGATCACGCCCGCGCCGCCGTGGATGGCGATCGCCAGCGGCCGCGGCTCGACGGCGAGAGCCGGCGCGCACACCACGGTCAGACACAGCAGCGCGAGCAGTTTCGGGCGCGACATCGTTTCCCCTCAGCGGCTATGATCGAAGCGGTCGTCCGCCGGCACGCGCGGGCGGCCGGGCTCTCCAAACACCGCAACGGCGAATCTTAGAGTGAAACCCGCCAGCTCGCAGCGGATCCGCAGCCTCTTGGTCGCCAATCGCGGCGAAATCGCCATCCGCGTCATGCGGGCGGCGAGCGAGCTCGGCCTGCGAACCGTGGCGATCTATTCGCAGGAGGACCGCTTCTCGCTGCACCGGACCAAGTCGGACGAGGCGTACCTGGTCGGCGCCGGGCGCGGACCGGTCGAGGCCTATCTCGACATCGCGGATATCCTGGGGATCGCGCGTGCGGCGCGGGTGGATGCGATTCATCCCGGCTACGGCTTCCAGTCCGAGAACCCCGAATTCGCGCGCGCGACGCGCGCGGCGGGCATGGTGTTCATCGGCCCGGAGGCGAAGACCATGCAGCTGCTCGGCAACAAGGTCGCGGCGCGCGAGCTGGCGGTGTCGGCCGGCGTGCCGGTGATGCCGGGGACGCCGCCGCTGCCGGCGGACTTCCCCGAGTGCGCGCGGCTCGCTTTACGTCTCGGCTATCCGCTGATGCTCAAAGCTAGCTGGGGCGGGGGCGGACGCGGCACGCGGCTGGTAACCGACGCGGCGCAGCTGCAGGAGCTGCTGCCGCTGTGCCGCCGCGAGGCGCAGGCCGCCTTCGGCAACGACGAGGTGTATCTGGAGAAGCTGGTGCAGCGCGCGCGCCACGTCGAGGTACAGATACTCGGCGATGCGCACGGCACCCTGGTGCACCTGTTCGAGCGCGACTGCACGGTGCAGCGCCGCCACCAGAAGGTGGTGGAGCGCGCGCCGGCGGTGTTCCTCACGCCGGCGCAGCGCGAAGAGCTGTGCGCCGCGGCGCTCGCCATCGGCCGCGCCGCGCACTATTGCAATGCCGGCACGGTGGAGTTCCTGCAGGATGCCGACAGCGGCCGCTGTTATTTCATCGAGGTGAATCCGCGCATCCAGGTCGAGCACACCGTCACCGAGTGCGCGACCGGCATCGACCTGGTGAAGGCGCAGATCCGCATCGCCGACGGCGCGCGCATCGGCTCGCCCGAGAGCGGCGTGCCGGGCCAGGCGGACATCCGCATCAGCGCCCACGCCTTGCAGTGCCGCATCACCACCGAGGATCCCGAAAACAACTTCATCCCCGACTACGGCAAGATCACCGCCTACCGCAGCCCCGCGGGCTTCGGCATCCGCCTGGATGCCGGCACCGCCTACAGCGGCGCGATCATCACCCGCTCCTACGACTCGCTGCTGGTGAAGGTGACGGCGTGGTCGCCGACGCCCGAGGAGACCATCGCGCGCATGCACCGCGCGCTGTGGGAGTTCCGCATCCGCGGCGTGGTCACCAACCTGCGCTTCCTCGACCAGCTCATCACGCACCCGCGCTTCGCCGGCGCCGACTACACCACGCGCTTCATCGAACAGACCCCCGAGCTGTTTCACTCACCGCGCAAGCGCGATCGCGCCACGCGCATTCTGAGCTTTATCGGCGCGACCATCGTCAACGGCAACGCCGGGGTCAAGGGCCGCGCCCGCCCTGGGCACATCGCCCCGGCGAGGCTGCCGCCGGTAGCGCTCAGCGCGCCCGCTCCCGGCAGCAAGCAGCGGCTGGACGAGCTGGGGCCGGAGCGTTTTGTTGCCTGGATGCTCGCTGAGCCGCGCGTGCTGCTCACCGACACCGCGATGCGCGATGCGCACCAGTCGCTGCTGGCGACGCGGGTGCGCACGCTCGATCTGGCGGCGATCGCGCCGTACTACGCGAGCCTGCTGCCACAGCTGTTCTCGGTGGAATGCTGGGGCGGGGCGACGTTCGACGTCGCGCTGCGCTTCCTGCGCGAGGACCCGTGGGAGCGGCTGGCGCTGCTGCGCGAGCGGCTGCCGAATCTGCTGTTGCAGATGCTGCTGCGCTCGGCCAACGCGGTCGGTTACGCCAACTACCCCGACAACGTGGTGCGCTTCTTCGTGGCGCGCGCCGCGGCGCGCGGCATCGACGTGTTCCGCATCTTCGACTCGCTCAACTGGGTCGAGAACATGCGTGTGGCGATCGATGCGGTGCTCGAGTCCGGCAAGCTGTGCGAAGCCTCGATCTGCTACACGGGAAACCTGAGCGATCCGCACGAGAAGAAGTACACGCTCGATTACTACCTCAAGCTGGCGCGCGAGCTCAAGGCCGCCGGCACCCATGTGCTCGGCATCAAGGACATGGCGGGCCTGGTGCGGCCGCGGGCCGCTTACACCCTGGTGAAGGCGCTCAAGGAAGAGATCGGCCTGCCGGTGCATTTCCACACCCATGACACCAGCGGCATCGCCGCGGCGAGCGTCCTGGCGGCGATCGACGCCGGGGCGGATGCGGTCGACGGCGCGATCGACGCGATGAGCGGGCTCACCTCGCAGCCGAACCTGGGCTCGATCGTCGAGGCGCTGCGCCACGGTCCGCGCGACCCGGGCGTGGATCCGGACAAGCTGCGCCTGATCTCCGCCTACTGGGAACAGGTGCGCCGCCAGTATGCGGCCTTCGAGAGCGACATCCGCGCCGGCGCCTCCGAGGTGTACGTGCACGGCATGCCCGGCGGGCAGTACACCAATCTGCGCGAGCAGGCGCGTGGACTGGGCATCGAGGAGGCGCGCTGGCCGGAAGTCGCCGCCGCCTACGCCGACGTCAACTCCATGTTCGGCGACATCGTGAAGGTCACGCCGACCTCCAAGGTGGTCGGCGACCTGGCGCTGCTCATGGTGACGAGCGGCATCAGCCGCGAGCAGGTGCTCGACCCGCACACCGAGGTGGCGTTTCCGGAGTCCGTGGTGCAGCTGTTCCGCGGCGAGTTGGGTCAGCCCTATGGGGGGTTTCCGCCGGACCTGCAGCGCAAGGTGCTCAAGGGTGCCGAGCCGCTCACCGAGCGTCCGGGCGCCAGGCTCCCGGCGGTGGATCTGGCCGCGGCGCGCGCGCACGTGCAGCAGAGCCTGCCGCGCCCGGTGACCGAGGAGGACCTGGCCTCCTATCTCATGTATCCGAAGGTGTGGCTCGAGTACGCCCGGGAGCGGGGGCAGTACGGGGACCCGGGGATCCTGCCGACAGCGGTGTTTTTCTACGGCATGGAGCCCGGGCAGGAGATCAGCGTCGATCTCGAGCGCGGCAAGACGCTCATCGTGCTCTACGTCGCCACCAGCGAGCCGCACGAGGACGGCACGCGCACGGTGTTCTTCGAATTGAACGGCCAGCCGCGCCCGGTGCGCGTGCCGGACCAGAGCCTGGTCGCAAAGCGCCCGCCGCCGCGCAAGGTCGAGCCCGGCAACCCCCGGCACGTCGGCGCCCCGATGCCGGGCGTGGTCGCGACCGTCAAGGCGGTGGTCGGCGCCCGGGTGGCGCGCGGGGACCTGCTGCTGGCGCTCGAAGCCATGAAAATGGAGACCGCGGTGCGCGCCGAGGGCGACGGTGAGGTCGCCGAGGTGCTCGCCCGGCCCGGGCAGGCGGTGGATGCCAAGGATCTGCTGGTGGTGCTGCGCTGAAGGCGAGCGGCTTCAGAGCGTGTCGCGCAGCGCGATCGCCGCATCCGCGAGCTTGTCGGGGTCGGGGCGCGCGTGCGCGGCGATGAGCTTGCGCGCGGCCATCTGGTCCTTGGGTTGGTTGACGGTGTCGATGGCGATGAGCTCCCCGCCGCGCAGGTAGCAGGCGCTGAAGCTGCGCGTCGCGGCGCTGCCGCGCAGGATCACGCTGTCGAAGCCCTGGGCAACCCCGACGATGACGAGCTTCAGGTCGAACTGGTCCGACCAGAACCACGGCAGCTTGTCGTGCGGGGTGGCGGCCCCGAGCAGGTTGAGAGCCACCGTCGTACCCTGCTCGAAGGCGTTGTCGACCGACTCCAGCCGCAGGTGCCGCCCGTACTGGCGGTTGAGGTGGCTGGCGCAGTCGCCCGCGGCGTAGATGGCCGCATCCGAGGTGCGGCAGTGCACGTCCGTCACCACCCCGTTTTCGCAGGTGAGTCCCGCCGCCCGCGCGAGCTCGTCGGCCGGCACGACACCGCAGCCGATGATCACGACGTCGGCCGGGTACTCGCGGCCTGCCTCGGTCAGCACCGCGCGCACGCGGCCGCTGCGGGCCTCGCCGTGCAGCGCGCGCAGCGTCTCATTGCAGTGGATGCGCACGCCCTGGCGCGCGTGCTCGGCCTCGTAGAACGCGGAGATCTCGGCGCAGGTGACGCGACTCATCACGCGCGCGGCCATCTCGAGCACGGTCACCTCCAGGCCGAGCCCGCGTACGGTGGCGGCCACCTCCAGCCCGATGTAGCCGCCGCCGATGATCACCATGCGCCCTCCCGCGGCGCACTCGGCGCGGATGCGGTCGGCATCGGCAATGGTGCGCAGGTAGTGCACGCCGGCCAGGTCGGCGCCTGGCGCCGGGAGCCGGCGCGGACGACTGCCGGTAGCCAGCACCAGTGCGTCGTAGGGCAGCACCAGCCCGTCATCGAGCCGCACGTGCTGCTCGCGCGGCGCGATCTCGCTCACGCGCCGCCCGAGCTGAGTGTGCACCTGGCGTTCGGCGAAGAATTGCGCCGGTCGGATGAGCAGCCGCTCGCGCTCGAGCGCGCCGGCCAGGTATTTCTTCGACAGCGGCGGGCGCTGGTAAGGCAGCCACGGCTCATCGCCCACCACCGTCAGCTCTCCCGCAAAGCCCTTGCGGCGCAGGGTATCGACGGCCTGCACGGCGGCCTGCCCGCCCCCCGCGATCACGATCTGCTGGAGCATTTGCGCGCAGAATAGCCTAGTACCGCGAGCCGCGGCCGCACCAGAGCGGGGCGTGCGTTCGGGCCCGACGCTCTACAATGGTGCTCTTGCCGGTGGCCCGCGCCGGCGCGCGGCGCGGCTTGCGGGGCTCAGGCCTATGCAGCGGGTGGCATGAAAACTGCAAAAAGCTTCGCGCCGCAGATCCTCGCACACGGAGAGCTATCCCATGAAACTGGTCACAGCGATCATCAAGCCCTTCAAGCTCGACGACGTGCGCGCCGCGCTGTCCGATATCGGCGTGTCGGGTATGACGGTGACGGAAGTGAAGGGCTTCGGCCGCCAGCGGGGACACACCGAGTTGTATCGCGGCGCCGAGTACGTGGTCGACTTCGTTCCCAAGACCCGCATCGAGGTCGCGGTGCGTGGCGATCTGGTCGACCAGGTCATCGAGGCGATCATCAAGGCCGCCAAGACCGGTAAGGTGGGGGACGGCAAGATCTTCATCACCGACATCGAGCGCGTGATCCGCATCCGCACCGGCGAGACCGACGACGCCGCGCTCTAGGCTCGCACCCGCAGCCGGGCGGCGCTTGGGGCTCGCGCCGCGCGCAGGCTATGCTTCGCCCCCCATGTCTACGACCATCCGTTTCCACGCGCACGGCGGACCCGAGGTCCTGCGTTGCGAGCAGTTCGAGCCCGGCAAGCCCGCCGCCCACGAAGTGCAGGTGCGCCATACCGCGATCGGCGTCAACTACGTTGACGTGTACGACCGCACCGGCCTGTACCCGGTGACCCTGCCCAGCGGCCTCGGGCGCGAGGCGGCGGGGGTCATCACCGCACTCGGGCGCGGAGTGCGGGGCGTGCGCGTCGGCGAGCGCGTCGCGTACGTGCATTCGGTCCCCGGAGCCTACAGCGAGCTGCGTAATGTGCCCGCCGAGCGGGTGGTGAAGGTGCCGCGCGGCATCTCCGACGAAGAGGCTGCCGCGCTGATGCTCAAGGGCCTCACGGCGCACTTTCTCATCCGGCGCACCTACAGGGTCGCCCGCGGCGACACGATCCTGGTGCACGCCGCGGCAGGGGGCGTCGGGCTCATCCTGTGCCAGTGGGCGCGCGCCCTCGGCGCGAAGGTCATCGGCGTGGTCGGGAGCGACGCGAAAGCCGAGCTCGCCAGGAAGCACGGCTGCCGGCACGTGCTGATCTCCGGGCGCGATGAGCTCGTGGCCGGAGTGAAGGCCCTGACCCGCGGCGCGGGCGTGCCGGTCGTCTACGACGCCGTCGGCAAGGACACCTTCATGGACTCCCTCGACTGTCTGCGGCGCCTCGGGATGATGGTCACCTTCGGCAACGCCTCCGGCCCCCCGCCCGCCATCAGCCCGCTCGAGCTCCTCAAGCGCGGCTCACTGTTTTTGACGCGCCCCACGCTGTTCAATTACATCGCCTCGCGTGAGGACCTCGCGGCCGGGGCGCGCGAGCTGTTCGCGGTGGTGCGCGCGCGCAAGGTGCGCGTGCTCATCGGCCAGAAATACCCCCTGGCGCAGGCCGCCGAGGCGCACCGCGACCTCGAGGGGCGGCGCACGACGGGCTCGACGGTGCTAGTGCCCTAGGCGCCCGCCGGCGCCGGCCGCGTCCGCAGCGGCCGGGCGCTGCGGCTGATGCCGAGCGCGCCGCTGCGCACCACCTCCAGCAGCTCCGCACGGCTGCCGAGGTCCGCGACGAAGCTGTTGACCTCCGCCTCGCTCGCAGTCAGCTCGACGATGAAGCCCTCCACCGCCGGATCGAGCACGCGACCGCCGCTGCGCACGACCTGCCCGCGCACCGCATCGGTGTGGGCGGGATCAACCTTCACTTTGAGCAGCACCAGCTCGCGCTCCAGGTGCTCCCCGCGCGTCATATCGAGCACGTTCACGACGTCCACCAGCTTGTTCAGCTGGCTGGCGATCTGCTGGATGACCTGATCCGATCCGCTGGTGACGAGCGTCAGGCGCGATACCGTGGGGTCGTCGGTCGGCGCCACCGACAACGATTCGATGTTGTAGCCGCGCGTGGAGAACAGGCCGGCGACGCGCGTGAGCGCGCCGGCTTCGTTTTGCAGCAGGATCGCGATGATGTGGCGCATGCGAAAGAATAATGGATCGGGGCGAGTTTGCACCATGGAAGCAAGCTGCTAGGCTGATTTGTTACATCCACGTCCCCTGCAGCACAGGTTTCTCGAGAGCGCGTCCATGAGCGACACGGTGATCCAGCCACGCCCGGTAGGACATCCGCTGGCCGGCGAAAGAATGAGCGGCGCCCGCATGATCATGCAGGTGCTCGCCGACGAGGGCGTCACGGCGATATTCGGTTACAGCGGCGGGGCGATCCTGCCCACCTACGACGCCGTGTTTCTCTACAACCAGCAGTGCGCACGCCTGGGGGAGCCGCAGATTCCGCTCATCGTCCCGGCGAATGAGCAGGGGGCGGGTTTCATGGCGGCCGGATACGCCCGCGCTTCGGGCCGGGTGGGGCTGTGCCTGGTCACCTCAGGCCCCGGTGCAACGAACACTGTTACACCAGTGCGCGATTGTATGGCGGATTCAATACCGATTGTCGTGATTTGCGGGCAAGTCGCTACCCCTGCCATCGGCACCGACGCGTTCCAGGAGGCGCCGGTACCCTCCATGATGGGAGCGGTCGCGAAGCATATCTTCCTCGTCACGGACCCAGCCAAGCTCGAGGCCACGGTGCGCACGGCGTTCGAAATCGCCCGCACGGGGCGCCCCGGTCCCGTGGTCGTGGATATCCCCAAGGACGTCCAGAACTGGGAGGGTGTTTTCCAGGGCCAGGGCCTGCTGCCGATTCCCGGCTATCGCCGCCGCATGCAGGAGCTCAGCCAGGCGGCGCTCGACACGCCCGCGGCCGAGCGCTTCTTCGCCATGCTGGGGGAGTCCCGCCGGCCGCTCATCTACGCCGGCGGCGGCGTGATCAACGGCAACGCCGCCGGCGCGCTCACCGAGTTCGCCGGCGCCTTCGGCGTGCCGGTGGTGACCACGCTCATGGGGATCGGGGCGCTCGACACCACGCACGCGCTCTCCCTGCGCATGCTCGGCATGCACGGCGCCGCGTTCGCCAACTACGCGGTCGATGATTGCGATTTCCTCATCGCGGTCGGCGCGCGCTTCGATGACCGGGTGGCGGGCGTGCCCGCGAAGTTCGCCCACAACGCGCGGCACATCGCGCACCTGGACGTCGATCGCGCCGAGGTGAACAAGGTCAAGCGCGTGCACTGGAGCTACGTGGGGCTGCTCGCGGGGGCGCTGCGGGCCCTCACCGCCCACGGGCGGCAGAGGCAGTTTCAGGCCGACTTCAGCCCCTGGCGGGCCGAGGTCGCGGAGCTCAAGCGCGTCTACGCCATGAACTACGACCGCGCCAGTCCCCTGATCCAGCCCTACTACGTCATCGAGGAGCTCAACCGCCTCGCGCGCGGTGAAGCCATCATCACCACCGGCGTCGGCCAGCACCAGATGTGGGCGGCACAGTACTGCGACTTCACCTCACCGAGGCTGTGGCTCACCTCCGGCAGCATGGGCACCATGGGATTCGGCCTGCCGGCGGCCATCGGGGCGCAGATCGCCTGCCCGCAGCGCCTGGTGATCGACATCGACGGGGATTCCAGCATCCGCATGAACATCGGGGAGCTGGAGACCGTGACCACCTACGACCTGCCGCTGAAGGTCGTGGTGCTCAACAACTTCGGCGACGGCATGGTCAAGCAGTGGCAGAAGCTGTTCTTCAAGGGTCGTCTGTCGGCGAGCGACCGCTCGCTGCACAAGAAGGACTTCGTCAAGGCGGCGCAGGCGGATGGCTTTCGTTACGCGATGCGCCTGGAGCACAAGCAGGACGTGCCGCGCGTCATCGCGGAGTTCGTGGCGTTCAAGGGACCGGCGTTCCTGGAAGTGATGATCGACCCGGACGCCGGTGTATACCCGATGGTGGGGCCGGGGCAGAGCTATGCGGAGATGATCACCGGCGAATTCATTCCCTCGCGCCACAGGGTCGACATCAAGGCGCCGGACCCCTCGGAGATGTTCTGAAGATGGAAGAGCATGGCCACCAACACGCCCTTGCGTACGGCCCTGATCCCCGACCCGCTCACGCGCGAGAAGAGCTATGAAGTACCTGCACACCATGGTGCGCGTCACCGACATCGACGCCTCACTGAGGTTCTATTGCGAGGCGCTCGGCCTCGAGGAGCTGTCCCGCAAGGACTACCCGGCCGGACGCTACACGCTGGTGTTCCTGGCGGCGCCCGGCGACGAGTCCGCCCAGGTGGAGCTCACCCACAACTGGGACCCGGAGAGCTACGCCGGCGGGCGTAACTTCGGGCACCTGGCCTACGCCGTCGAGAACATCTACGCCACCTGCCAGCGCCTGCGCGATCACGGCGTGACCATCCTGCGGCCCCCGCGCGACGGGCACATGGCTTTCGTGCGCTCGCCGGACAACATTTCCATCGAGCTGCTGCAGCAGGGTGCGTCGCTCGCGCCCGCCGAACCGTGGAAGTCGATGCCCAACAGCGGCAGCTGGTAGGCGCCCCCGGGCGCGCATGAAAACGCTGCCGAGTCTGCTGATCGCGTCGCTGTTCGCCACACTGACGTTCGCGGTATGGGCCTGGCTCAACCGCCCGACGCTCGAGCCCCCCTGGCCGGCGCACATCCAGGGATTCGCCTTCTCGCCGTTTCGGGCCAACGAGGACCCGACGCACCTGCAGATGCCCACCGATGCGGAGATCGACTCGGACCTCGCACTGCTCGAGGGCACGGTCAATGCGGTGCGTACCTACAGCGTCGAGAAGACCCTCGCCGACGTTCCCGAGCTCGCCGAGCGGCACGACCTGAACGTCGCCCTCGGCGCCTGGATCGACGCTCACCGCGACAACAACGAGCTGCAGCTGCAGACCGCCATTGCCCTGGCCAACACCCACATCAACGTGGTGCGGGTCATCATCGGCAACGAGGTGATCTTCCGCGGCGACCTGCCGATCGAGCAGCTCGAGGCTTATCTGGATCGCGCCCGCGCGGCCCTCGGACAACCGGTGGGCACGGCGGAGACCTGGCACGTGTGGCTCGAGCACCCGGAGCTGGCGCAGCACGTCGACTTCATCGGCGTGCACCTGTTGCCGTACTGGGAAGGTGTGGCGGTGGATGCCGCCGTCGGCTACTCGCTGACTCAGCTCAAGCGCCTGCAGCAGATGTTTCCGCACAAGCCGATCGTGGTGGCGGAAATCGGCTGGCCGAGCCGCGGCCGCACCCGCGAGTCGGCGGTCGCCTCGGATGCCAACGAGGCGCTGTTTCTGCGCCGCTTCCTGCACCGCGCCGAACAGGAGCAGCTCATCTATTACGTGATGGAGGCCTTCGATCAGCCCTGGAAGGCCTACATGGAGGGCGCGGTCGGTTCCTACTGGGGCGTGTACGACGTGAACCGGCACCCGAAGTTCGCCTTCACCGCACCGATCGTGCGCGTGCCCGAGTGGCACGTTCTGGCCGCGGTGTCGGTCGCGGTGGCGCTGCTGGTGCTCGGAGTGCTGTATCTCAACAGCGCTGCGCTGCGCAACCGCGGCCGCAGTTTCCTCGCGGTCGTGGTGTACGCCGCCGCCACCATCGCGGTGTGGGTGATCTACGACTTCACGCAGCAGTACATGACCGTCTCGAGCGTCATCGCCGGCGTGCTGCTGCTGCTGGGGATGCTGGGGGTCATGCTGGTCCTGCTGGCCGAGGCGCACGAGTGGGCCGAGGCTCACTGGGTCGAGTACCGGCGGCGGCTGGGCGCGCCGGTGTTCAACGACGGCGCGCGTGCCCCGAAGGTCTCGATCCACGTGCCGGCCTACAACGAGCCGCCGGCGATGCTCATGGAGACGCTCGATGCGCTCGCGCGGCTCGACTACGCGGACTTCGAAGTGCTGGTCATCGACAACAATACCCTCGAGGAGGCGGTGTGGCGGCCGGTCGAGGCGCACTGCGCGCAGCTCGGCGCGCGCTTCCGCTTCTTCCACGTCGCGCCGCTCGCGGGCTTCAAGGCCGGAGCGCTCAACTACGCCCTCGCCCGCACCGCGCCGGACGCCGAGATCGTCGCGGTCATCGACAGCGACTACGTGGTCGATGCGCGCTGGCTGCGCGATCTGATGCCCGGTTTCCAGGATGCGCGGGTCGCGGTCATGCAGGCGCCGCAGGACTACCGCGACGGGGACGAGAGCGCCTTCAAGGCCATGTGCTACGCCGAGTACCGCGGCTTCTTCCACATCGGCATGATCACCCGCAACGAGCGCAACGCCATCATCCAGCACGGCACCATGACCATGGTGCGGCGCGAGCAGCTGGCGAGCTGCGGCGGCTGGGCGCAGTGGTGCATCACCGAGGATGCCGAGCTCGGCCTGCGCATCTTCGAGGCGGGGTTTGATGCCAGCTACGTGCCGGCGAGCTATGGCCGCGGCCTGATGCCCGATACGTTCATCGATTTCAAGAAGCAGCGCTTCCGCTGGGCCTACGGTGCCATGCAGATCCTCAAGGCACACGCGCGCACGCTGTTCATGGAAGGCGGCCCGCTGTCCCTGGGGCAGCGCTATCACTTCGTCGCCGGCTGGCTGCCGTGGGTGGCCGACGGCTGCAACCTGCTGTTCAACCTGGCGGCGCTGGGCTGGTCGGTCGCCATGGTGTGGGCGCCGCAGCAGATCGAGCCGCCGCTGGTCGTGTACTCGGTGCTGCCGCTGTCGCTGTTCACCTTCAAGCTCGCCAAGCTCGCGCACCTGTACCACGTGCGCGTCGGCGCCAACGTGCGCCAGACACTCGCCGCGGCGATCGCAGGTCTTGCGCTCACCCACACCATCGGCAAGGCGGCGGTCAAGGGTCTGGTCACGAAGAGCGAGCCGTTCTTCCGCACCCCCAAGCAGGTGAGCGCCTCGGGCCTGCTGCACGCGCTGGGGGCCGCACGCGAAGAGACTCTGATGATGCTCGGCCTCATGCTGTCGGCGTGGGCGGTTGCGCACTTCGTGCCGACCCAGGGTCGGGAGAGCATCTCGTGGGGTCCGGACCGGCTCGCCTGGATCGTGGTACTGCTCGTTCAGTCCGTGCCGTACGCCTCCGCGTTGCTGGTATCACTCGCCAGCGCGTTCCCGCTGCCGGCGCGGCTGCTCGGCACCCACTACCGTCCCATCAAGGCCTCCGGCAAGCGCGCCGAGACGGACCCGGCGAGCTGACCGGTGCGCGAGGCGAGGCTGCGCGCGATCACGCTCATGATCGCGGCCGTCGCGGTGTTCTCGGGCATGGATGCGCTGCTGAAGCTCCTGTCAGCTCACTACCCGCCCATGGAAGTGACGGTGCTGCGCGGTGCGGCCTCGCTGCCGTTCATGCTGCTGCCGCTGCTGGTCACCGGGCGGTGGCGGGACCTGCGGATGCGGCGCTTCCCGATGCATGTGCTGCGCGGCCTGCTCGGCGTCGTGGCTCTGGGCGCCTTCGTCTATGCCGTGCGGGTGCTGTCGCTGGCCAATGCCTATGCGGTATTTCTCTCAGCCCCGCTCATCGTGACCGCGCTCTCGGTACCGCTGCTCAAGGAGCACACCGATGCCCGCAACTGGGCCGCCATTTTCCTGGGTCTCGCCGGGGTGCTCACCATGCTGCGGCCGAGCGCCTCCGCTCTGGTCACCTGGGGTGCGCTCGCCGCGCTCATCGCGGCCATCGCTTATGCCCTGAGCATCATCGCGGTGCGGGTGCTGACGCGCACCGACACCACCGCGAGCGTGGTGGTCTGGACCGTCACCCTGATGACCGCATTTGCGGCCGTGATCGCCGCACCCGACTGGGTGCCGCTCGAGCGCGTGCACTGGCGCTGGCTCGTGGGCCTCGGCGGACTGGGCGCGATGGGGTCGTACCTGCTCACGGTGGCCTTCCGGTCGGCACCGGCCTCGGTGGTGGCGCCGTTCGAGTACACCTCGCTCCTGTGGGGCATTGCCATCGACCGGGTGGTGTGGCACGTCCTGCCCTCGATGCGGGTGTGCCTGGGCGGGGGCCTGGTGATCGCGAGCGGTCTGTATCTGATCTGGCACGAGCGGACCCGCACCGGAACCGTGTCATCACAACAGTCATGGAAGTGGCGCGCGTGGCAAGGCAGAATGTCGCGCCGATCGTCGACAGTGGAAGATGCCGCTCGCAAACAAGAGGAAGACTCACCATGAGCACCGCCGATGTCCGTGGACGATTCATCTGGCACGAGTTGCTGACCACTGATACGGCGGGCGCCGCCGCCTTCTACCCCAGGGTCGTCCCGTGGCGGACCCAGCCTTCGAGCATGCCCGGCTACACGTTGTGGATGGCCGGACAGACGCAGATCGGCGGCCTGACGGCCCTGCCGCAGGACGTGGGCGGCCCGCCGCCTCACTGGCTGATCTACGTGGGCACGCCCAGCGTCGATGCCTCCTGCCTGCAGGCCCAGGGCCTGGGTGCCAAGGTGGTCAAGCCCCCCGCGGACATTCCTAACGTGGGCCGCTTTGCGGTGCTGTCGGATCCGCAGGGCGCGACGTTTGCGCTATTCACCCCGGGCGCCGGGCCGCCGCCGGGGCCGGAGCCCCCGCAGGGCGGGTTTTCGTGGCATGAGCTGGCGACGACGGATGTACCGGCCGCGGTGCGTTTCTACGGCGAGCTGTTCGGTTGGCGCAAGGGACGCGCACACGACATGGGCGCAATGGGCCCCTACCAGATCTTCGAGCACGCCGGCAACCAGGCAGGCGGGATGGCTAATGTGCAGGGTCCCTCCACCCCGCCATCGTGGCTGAGCTATGTGCACGTGGCCGATTCCAACCGGGCGGTCGCAGCCGCCAAGGCGGCCGGAGGACGGCTGATGCACGGGCCGATCGAGGTTCCGGGCGGCAGCTGGATCGCGCTGATGATGGACCCGCAGGGCGGCGCATTTGCCGTCCAGGAAGCGCCGCGGACCGCGAGTCAGCCGCGACCGGCGGTTGCCGCGTCCGCCGCCCCGAAGCTCGCTGCTGCGCCGAGACCTGCAGCGCCCCCGCCGGCCGCCGCAACGATGAAGGCGGTTCCCGCCGCGCCGATGAAGGCCGCTACCGCCGCGCCGATGAAGGCGGCTCCTGCAGCGCCGAAGCCGGCCGCGGTCCGCAAGCCGGCGAAGAAGAAGGCAGCGAAGAAGAAGGCGGTCAAGAAGGTCAAAAAGAAGCCGGCCCGCAAGGCCGCGAAGCGCAAGACCGGCGGCAGGAAGGTCGCGAGAAAGTCGGCGCGCCGCAGCACCAGGCGGGCGGCGCCGAAAAAGCGCGCCCGCGGCCGGCGCCGCTAGCGCACCGCGCCAGAGCTTGAGCCACCGCGCGTTGCTCACCGAGCGCGCGGTGGCCCCGGTCGCGTCCTTTAGACCCTGACCAGCGAGCGGCCGAAGTTGCCGTCCTGCATCGCGAGCAGCAGGTGCGCCGGAGCGTTGGCGAGTCCCTCGACGACGTGCTCCTTGGCGGCGATGCGGCCCGCGCCATGCCAGGCGATCGCGTCGCGCAGAAACTCCCCGCGCCGATGCTCGTAATCGTGCACCCTGACACGCAGCACCCGCACGCCCCCGTTGCCGGGCCGGTAGCCGCCACGGGCGAGGATCGCCTCGGGGTCCCCCGCCTTCACCGTGTTCTGCACGATGCGCCCGCCCGCTGCCAGGTGCCTCCCGGCGACGATGGTGTCGAGGAGCTCCCCGCCGGTATTGTCGAAATAGATGTCCACGCCGCGAGGGGCGAGAGCTTTCAGCCGCACGCTCACGTTCTCGGCGGCCTTGTTGATGCAGGCCGACAGCCGCGCGTGGCGCGTCACCCAGTCGCATTTTTCCCGATTGCTCGCGATGCCGATGGCGCGCGCACCCTTGAGCATCGCGATCTGTCCGGCCATGGCGCCGGCCGCATCGGCCGCGGCGGACACCAGCACGGTCTCTCCCGAGCGCAGCCGCGCGAGGTCCAGCAGGCCGAAGTAGGCGGCCATGCCCGGAGCTCCCAGCACCCCAAGGGCACTCGAGGCGGGTGTCTGTCCGGGATGGAGCAGGCGGGCGTGCTGGCCGTCCGAGACACACAGCTGCTGCAGGCCGCAGTCGAGCACCACCAGGCTCCCGACGCCGAATACTTCGTGGCGCGACTCGATCACCTCGCCCACGCCGTTCGCCGGTACCAGGTCCCCGGGTTTCGCCGCACCGTGCTCGGCCCCGTCGGGCGCACACCGGAACGGATCGAGCGCCAGCCACAGCATGCGGGCGAGGAATGCGCCGTTGGTGAGGCTCGGTCTGGGCGCTTCGATCAGCTCCAGATCACCGGGCGGCGAAGGCGGCCGCCCGATCCTGATCTGGAGGTTGTGCGTGAACATCCTATTGTCCGTCGGTTTCGGCGGCGCGCCGCTGCGCGGCGGCCTGCTCGTAACTGGCGTCGATCTGCTGCTTCACGCGCGCTTCGGTCTGCTTCGCCTCAGCGGCCTGCCGCGCTTCGGATGCAGCTCCTGCGGTGGCAGCCGCGCCGCTCCCGGCGAGTCCACAACCGCCCAGGCAACCCACCAGGACGAGCAGTGCAGTCAGGCGTCCCATATGCGTGTCTACCCCCAGATCCGCGCGAGGTTTCTCCAATTTACGCGCCCGGACCGTTGACGCAAGGGCCGCGGCGATCGTGGCACTATGTAGCGCATGCCTAGGGATACCCCCACCCGCCGCCCGGTTGCGGTCGCGGCACGAGTACGGCGCGGCTATTTCGAGTGCCGCTACGGGCAGCTGCACGTGCACAACTCGATTCCGCCGGGAGGCGGTTTCGAGGAAGCCACACCGCTCCTGTGCCTGCACGACTGGCCGGGGTCGGGCCGGGTATTTGCACCCTTTCTGGCCCTGGCCGGCGTCGACCGCTCGGCGTACGCGCCGGACCTGCCCGGGTTCGGGGAGTCCGACCCCCCGGCGCCTGCCCCCGGGATCGCAGACTACGCCGGCGCGATCGGTGACTTTCTCGACAGCATGCACCTGCGCCACGTCGACGTACTGGGCCACCGCGCCGGTGCACTCATCGCCACCGAGCTTGCCGTCACGCGCCCGGGCGAGATCGGCCGCGTGGTCATGGCGTGCGCACCGCTGCTGTCGGAGGCTGAGCGACAGGTGGCCGGGCGGGGGTCGGCGCCAGCGGCCGGTGCCGAGGGGGCGTTACGCCCGCCCGACTGGCAGCGCTGGGCTACGCAGGCAGCGGCGCAGTATCCTCTACGTGAGCGCCTGGCCGGCCTCACCCAGCGTCTGCTGGTGCTGCGCCCGCGCGATGAGCTGTGGGAGGCGACCGGTCGGGTGCGTGAGGCGCTGCCGGGCGCGCGCCTGCTCGAGCTGGAAGTACCGGCGGCGGAGCTGTTCGCGTCCAGCGCGTCGCGCGTGGCGGACGCTGTGCGCGAGTTTCTGCGCGGCTGACTGCGGATTTTTTCGGATTCGTCCTACACACATGTCATCACCCCGCGTCCCATCCCACGCCGACCCCGATACGGAGCACACCGCCGAGCTGCCGGTGCTCGACCCCGCGGCTCAGGCGGCTGCGGGCGAGCATCGGGTGTCCCAGACCGATACGTTGATTCTGCCCGCGCTGGCCGCGCCCCCGACCGAAGCCTCGACGCCGGCTGCGCATCCGGGCGAGCACCGGATGTCGCAGACCGACACCTGGATCGCCCCAGTGGCCGCAGGTCCGGCCGAAGCCCGTGACGCGCGTGCGGGCGAGCATCGTCAGTCGCAGAACGACACCTTGATCCTGCCGCCGCTGGCCGCGGGCCCGGCCGAAGCCGCACCACCGGCCGCGCGCCTGACCGAAGCGCCACCGCCGGCGGGCGCGGCGCAGGCCGCCCGCCAAACGGAGCTCGCCCAGCAGGGGCTGTCGGCCAAGCTGCGCGAGATGCAGGAGCTGTCGGCCATGCTGCGCGAGAGCCAGGAGCAGCTCGCCGGCAAGGGCGCGCGCCTGACGCAAGCCGAACGCGGCCGCGACGAGGCGTATGCGGCGCGCGCGGCGGCCGAGAAGCGCGCCGCGCAACTCAACACCGAGCTCGCTCAGGTGCGCTCCGAACTCGCGTTTCAGCTGGATGAGCTGACACGTTCGCGCGCGCAATTCGAGGAGCATCTGGCGCAGGCGCGCGCTCTGCTGAACACCGCGAATACGCGCGCCGACCAGCTGCAGCGCCAGCTCGAGGAACAGGAAAGCGCCACGCGCACGCAGCGCGCTCTGGAGCTCGAGCAGCGGCAGGTGGCGGCGCAGGATCGTACCCGTGCCGCGGGTGTCTTGAGCGACCTGGAGCGCGAGCGGGAGAGGGCGCTCGGTTACTTCGAGTCGCTGCAGAGCGCCGAAGGCCGCCGGCAGATCCTTGAGGGGTTGCTGAGCGATCTGCAGCGCCAGGCCGATGAGCGCGAGCGCGAGCTGGCGCGCGTAGGGCGTGCGCTCGCCGGCCGCGACGCACAGGCGCGCGAGCTGCAAGCCGAGCTCGCACAGCGCACGGCGCGCCTCACACAGCTCGAGCAGCAGGTGAGCTCGTTCGAGGCGGCGCTGCCGCGGCGCGACACGCAGTTGCGCGAGACACGACAGGAGATGCACGGCCTGCAGGAGATGGTCACGGCGCTGCGCGCCCAGCTCGCCGCGGGTAGCGAGCGCCTGCGGACGCTGCAGGCCAGCGCCGAAGCGCACGGCAGCAGCGACTCACAACAGCAGGCCCAGCTGGCCCGGCTGCAGGCCGAGCGCGCGAGCCTGACCGCGGCGGTCGAGTCGGCGCGCGCCGCTACCCTGGCGGCGAACCAACAGGCCGCCGGGCACGGGGGCGCGCTCGAGCAGATGCGCAGCCGCAATGCGGAGCTGGAAGCGACGCTGACCGCCGAGCGGCGGCGTGTCGGGCAGCTCGAGGAGGAGCTGGCGACGGCGCGCCGGGACACGCAGGACTGGGGCAGCGCGCTGAGCAGCGCGCAGCAGGAGCGCAACACGCACCTCGCCAGCCTCGGCGCCGCCGAGGCGCGCGTGCGGGAACAGGAGGAGCGTGTCGCAGAACAGCTGGAGGCCGTGCGCGCACTGCAGGCCGACGCCGACACCAGCGCGGCCCGCGCCCGCGAGCTCGAGGGGGACCTGCGGGCAGCCGAGGACACCGTCAATCGTCTCGAGTCGGAGGCGCGCGCGCGCAACGCGCGCATCGAGGAGCTCGAGAAGGCCAATCATCAGTGGCGCACCACCCTGGAGGAGGCGCGCCATGGGGCAACCGACACCGCCGCCAACCAGGGGCTGCGCGATGCCGTCCACGAGGTAGCCGACACGCCCGCCGCTCCGGAGCCGGTACCCGAGGCCGCGGCGCGCCTGCTGGTCCACACCGAGGAGGGGCGCGAGGTGGTCCACGTTCTGGGCCGCAGAACCAGTATCGGACGTACTCCCGACAACGATCTGCAGATCGACGCCAAGTTCATCAGCCGCCACCACGCCGTCATTCTGGTGGGCCCGGTGCACAGCATCATCGAAGACCTCAACAGCACCAACGGTGTGTACGTCAATGGCCGGCGCATCACCCGCAACACACTCAAGGACGGCGACACGCTGCTCTTTGGCCGCGCGCAGTACCGGTTTGCCGTGCGCAAGAGCGGCGACAAACGCTGACAGCCGCCGCCACCACCGCTAAGCTTGGACGCTTTCCCGCCGGCGACCGCGAGACTGTCAGGTGGCGAGTCCCTACATCGAGAGAATCCTCAAGGCGCGCGTCTACGACGTCGCCATCGAATCCCCGCTGGAGGAGGCGGCGCGCCTCTCGCGGCGGCTCGGCAACCAGGTGCTGCTCAAGCGCGAGGACCTGCAGCCGGTGTTCTCGTTCAAGCTGCGCGGCGCGTACAACCGCATCGCCAACCTGTCGGAAGCGAGTGCGCGGCGCGGCGTGGTGTGCGCCTCGGCCGGCAATCACGCGCAAGGGGTCGCGCTCGCCGCCCGCCGGCGCGGCATTGCGGCGGTGATCGTCATGCCGCAGACCACCCCGCACATCAAGGTGCAGGCGGTGATCGATCTGGGCGCCGAGGTGCTGATCCACGGCGATGACTACGACAGCGCGTTCGAGCAGGCGCTGCGGCTGGCGCGCGAGCGCGAGCTGGTGTTCGTGCACCCCTTCGACGATCCCGACGTCATCGCCGGGCAGGGAACCATCGCGGTGGAGATCCTGCGCCAGAGCGGCGGCAATCTGGATGCGATCTTCGTGCCGGTCGGCGGCGGCGGGCTGCTGGCCGGCATCGCGGTATACGTCAAGTACCTGTACCCCGGCGTTAAAGTGATCGGCGTCGAACCGCAGGACGCCGCCAGCATGCACGACTCGCTCAAGGCGGGCCGGCGCGTCACCCTCGAGCGGGTGGGAATTTTCGCCGATGGCGTAGCGGTGCGCCGCGTCGGCGAGGAGACCTTTGCGCTGTGCCGCGGCCACGTGGACGAGATCGTGCTGCTCGGCACCGACGAGATCTGCGCCGCGATCCAGGACGTGTTCGAGGACACGCGCTCGATCGTCGAGCCGGCAGGCGCCCTGGCGGTCGCCGGGCTCAAGAAGTACGTGGCACGCGAAGGCTGGCGCGGCAAGCGCCTGGTGGCGATCAACAGCGGCGCGAACATGAACTTCGACCGGCTGCGCCACGTCGCCGAGCGTGCCGATCTGGGCGGCGAGCGCGAGGCGCTGCTGGCGGTGGTGATTCCCGAGCGGCCGGGGAGCTTCCTGCATTTCTGCGAGGTGCTCGGGCGGCGCAGTGTCACGGAGTTCAACTACCGCTACGCCGCCGCGGATGGCGCGCAGATCTTCGTGGGTCTCGCGCTCAGCCAGGGCCGCGCGGAGAAGGACGCGGTGGTGCAAAGCCTGCGCGCCGCGGACTTCGCGGTCACCGACATGACCGATGACGAGATGGCGAAGCTGCACGTGCGCTATATGGTCGGCGGGCACGCGCGCGGCATACGCGATGAGCTGCTGTACCGCTTCGAATTCCCGGAGCGCCCCGGCGCCCTGCTGAAGTTCCTGCAGGCGATCGGCTCACGCTGGAACATCAGCCTGTTTCACTATCGCAACCACGGCTCCGACTACGGGCGGGTGCTGGCGGGCATCCAGGTGCCGCCGCCCGAGCGGCCCGATTTCCTGCAGCACCTGAACGAGCTGCACTACGCCTACGTGGAGGAGACCGCCAACCCCTCGTACCGGATGTTCCTCGGCGCCTGAGCCTGAGTTGGGCCTGCACCTGGGCGGCGGGCGTGTCTTCAGGTGCGCGGGGCCGCCCCGGCGCTCTCGTGCAGCCACTCGCGCCAGATCGCCAGCAGCACCGCGAGTATGACCGGGCCGACGAACAGGCCCACCAGCCCGAATGCGGCCAGTCCCCCGAGCACTCCGAACATCACCAGCAGGAAGGGGATCTCCGCCTCGCGGCTGATGAGGAACGGGCGCACGATGTGGTCCGTCCAGCCCATCACAATACTGCCCCAGATCAGAAGCCCAACACCCGCCACGGTGCTGCCCTTCAACAGCAGCCAGGCAACGACGCAGCCCCAGATCGTCGGCGCGGCGAACGGGATCAGCCCGGAGACGGTGGTGAGCGCCGCCAGGAATACCGGTGCCCCTGTGCCGGCGACCCAGTAGCCCAGTCCCACCAGTACGCCCTGCACCACGGCCGCCAGCACCAGGCCGTAAACCACGGCCTTCACGGTCTGCCCGATGGCCTCCAGGTAGTGGTGCACGCGCGGACCGAGCACCTGCTCGAGGCCGCGGGTCAGCTGTGTGGCAAGTCGCTCCCCGTCGCGGTAGAGGAAGAACAGGCTCACCACCGCCAGCAGCAGCTTCACGGCCTCGCGGCCGATGCCGCCGATCACGCGCGCGATCTGATTGAAGGAGTGATCGGTGACCTTGCGCAGCTCCTCGCCCAGCACTTGTGGGTCGTGGGCGGCGCGCGTGGTCAGATCCAGCAGCTGCGCCCCGATCCACGGCAGCTTCAACACCGCCGGGGGCAGCTGCACGCCGCCGGCGAGCAGTGTCTGAGTCTCGCGCCAGGCATGGGCGAGCTCGACGCGCAGCACTACGGCGAGCCACGCCAGCGGCGCGACGACCGCCGCCGTCATCGCGCTCGTCATCAACAGCGCGGCGACCGTGGTGTGTCCGCGGCACTTGTGGCGCAGCCACCGGTACGCGGGCCAACTGACGAACGCCAGAATTCCCGCCCACACCAGCGGGACGATGAACGGGTCCATGACGCGAAAGCCGAGCAGCACGACCGCCGCCAGCAGCGCCGCGATGATCAGGCGGCGCAGCCACGGGGCGGATATCAGGTCTTCCATCGTGTTGGCGATCATGCCACGCGCGCGGGGAGTATGTTGCTCTTGACGCCGCACAGGCCCCGCAGGCACGCTTCGCGACGGCGTGAGGTGTCCGTTGCAACGCATGCGGGGCGAAGGCTGTGACCGCGTGCGGTGGAACGGTTAAACGGGAAGTCCGGTGCGGATTCGTCCAAAGCCGGCGCTGCCCCCGCAACGGTAATCGAGATCAGGCGGATCACACGAGCCACTGCGCCCTCTGAAGGGCGCGGGAAGGCGATCCGCCGGAGCCTTGCTCCTGCTCGAAAGCCCGGAGACCGGCCTTAACGTTGACCGATGGGCGTCGCGGCGGGCGAAGCTGGTCCGGCGGTACGCCTCGCTTACCGCGCGCTTGCCAGCTTCTGAAGCCACGACCCCTCGGGCACGGGTGTGTGCAGCTTCAGGAGCTTTGCCCATGACAACAGGTCTCACCGTGCGCCGCGCGCTCGGCAGCGCCGCGCTGCTGGCGCACGCAGCTTTCCCCGCCTGGTCCGGCACCGGCCTGGATCGCGCATCCGATGCGGATGCGTTGCAGACCATCGTGATCAGCGCGACCCGCATTCCCACCCCTGAGCTGGAGCTGGCGAGCAGCGTCACCGTGGTCACGGGGGATGACATCGCGGCGCGCCAGGAGCGCACCTTTGCGGCGGTGCTCAGGGACATTCCCGGCCTCAACGTGGTGCAGCAAGGCGGCCCGGGTGCCGAGACTTCGGTGTTCATGCGTGGCACCAATTCCAATCACACCAAGGTCCTGGTGGACGGCATCGATGTCAGCGATCCGAGCAATGCCAACGCGGCGTTTGATTTCGGGCAGTTGCTGACGCAGGACATCGAGCGCGTTGAAGTGCTGCGCGGCCCGCAAAGCGGACTGTACGGCTCGGACGCCATCGGCGGAGTGATCAACGTGATCACCAGGGCGGGCTCGGGGCCGATGAAACTCTCGGCCTCGGTCGAGGGTGGCACCTTCGACAGCCTCAACCAGACCGCGGGTGTCAGTGGATCGCAGGAGGCCTTCCATTACAGTGCCAACGTCGCCCACCTGCACAGCGGCTCGACGCCGGTCACCCCGCTCGACCTGCTGGCCCCCGGTGAGCAACGCCATAACGATTACTACGACAACTTCACGGTCTCCAGCAGGCTGGGATTCGATCTCACACCGGACTTCGATCTGGGCCTGGTCACGCGCTATACCAACACCCATCTGCACTATACGGGCGAGGACTACAGCACCTTTCCCGCTCTGCCGGCCGCGCAGCAGAGCGCCAGTGACACCGATGAGTACTACGGGCGCGCCAGCGCGCATCTGGTGTCGCTGGAGGGTGGCCTCAATCAGACCCTCGGCGTCGCCTTCACCCGCAACCGCACGGCGACGCTGCAACCGCAGACTGCGGAAAGTCTCAATACCGGCGAGCGGGTCAAACTCGACTGGCAGGGCGCCGTCAGAGTCTCCAGTGCGCAGTCCGTGCTGCTCGGTCTGGAGGATGCACGTGATGAGATCAGCGCGCCGCTCTCGGCGAGCGTCCGCACCGCATCGGCTTACGTGGAGCTGCAGTCGCGACTCGGCCAGCACTGGTTCTCGGCCCTCAACGCACGCTACGACGACAACGATCGCTTTGGCGGCAAGGTGACCTACCGCATCGCGCCGACCTGGGTGAGCTCCGAATCCGGCACCAAGCTCAAGGCCAGCGTCGGCAGCGGGTTCAAGGCGCCGACGCTCGGTGAGCTGTTCCAGAGCTTTCCACCGTTCTTCTTCGCAAACCCGGATCTCAAGCCCGAAAGCAGCGTGGGCTACGACCTCGGAATCGAACAGGGGCTGGGCGGGGGCGTGGTCCGGGTCGGGGCCACCTGGTTCTACAATCGCATTCGCGACCTGATCACGGCCGACCTCACTGGAACCACGTACGCCAACGTCGGGCGGGCGAGCACGGATGGGGTCGAGAGTTTCGTGGCGTACCAACCGGTGAGGCAGCTGAGCTTGCGGCTGGACTACACCTATACGCAGGCGACCGACGACGTGCTGCATGAGGAGCTGCTGCGTCGCCCGAAGCACAAGGGCAACCTCAATGCGACCTGGCGGGCGAGCGATGCGCTGCTGCTCAACGCCAGCGTCCTCACGGTCAGCAGCTGGGTGGACGGCAACCGCGACTTTTCGATCCCGCGCCTGGATGCGCCCGGGTATACCACGGTGAATCTCGCGGCGAGTTTCGATGTCAGCCGGCAGTGGGCCGTGTTCGGGCGCATCGACAATCTTCTCGACCGGCACTACGAGAATCCAGTCGGGTTTCTGCAGCCGGGCATCGCGGTATTTGCCGGCATCAGGACGCAGCTGTAGTTGCCTGCCGCAGCGGCGGGAGCGGTGTCGGGACCGCCTCGCCCACAGTGAAGTGATAGTCTTGGGCTCATGAGCGAGCCGCACACCAGTCCTGTCTCCGGCGCCGCACCTACGGAGAACGAGCGCACCTGGGGCATGCTCGCGCACCTCTCGGCCCTGGCCGGGCTCGTCATTCCGCTGGTCGGCAACGTGCTGGGGCCGCTGCTGGTCTCGATCGCCCGGTCTGATCAGTCGGTCTTCGTCGCCGCGCACGCCAAGGAAGCTCTCAACTTCAACATCTCGGTCACCCTCGCAGCGCTCGTGTGCACGCTGCTCATGCTGGTGTTCGTCGGCTTCCTGCTGGGCAGCGCGCTGTTCATCGCCTGGCTGGTCATGACACTCATCGCCGCCATCAAGGCGAGCGAAGGCGCGGCGTACCGCTATCCGTTCTCGCTACGGCTGGTGAGCTGATCCGCCGTCTGACCCGGGCGAGCTCAGCGCGCTGCACGCTCGCTAAGTGCATGTCTCGTCAGCATTTCTGCGGCGGCCGCCGGAGGCTTTACGGGTGATATGTATATATATACAGTATCACCATGCGGCGCACGATTACGGGCCGACATTCATTCACCGGCAGGGGAGCGCTCTCCAATCCGCCCGGGCGCTTCGATCTTCAGAAGCTCGAGGCGGTGGATGACGGCTGGTACCTCGAGGAAGAACCCGACAGCATCGCCACGACGCTCGAGCCCGAGCGTGCTCGCTCGGTCATCAGCCACAACGACTCGCCCGACATTCCCTTTGAGCAATCTATCAATCCGTATCGAGGATGCGAGACAGCTTGTGTTTATTGCTACGCCCGCCCGAGCCATGCCTACATGGGACTCTCGCCGGGCCTCGACTTCGAGACACGCCTCTTCTACAAGGCCGACGCCGCGAAACTGCTCGAGGCCGAGCTCGCTCGCGCAGATTATGTCTGCAAGCCCATCATGCTGGGCGCGAACACCGACCCCTACCAACCGGTCGAGCGCCGCATGCAGATCACGCGCTCGATTCTCGAAGTGCTGGCGCGCACACGACACCCGGTTACGGTCATCACCAAGCACGCCATGGTGCTGCGCGACCTCGACCTGCTGACGCAGCTGGCGCAGCAGGGCCTGGCGAGCGTGGCTCTCAGCGTCACGACG